>Ga0116158_10002808_pt1 | contig 15235 bp, 15 predicted proteins | sample AD_UKC052_MetaG_FD_89883 | JGI IMG/M metagenome (GOLD analysis project Ga0116158, IMG submission 89883) | Active sludge microbial communities of municipal wastewater-treating anaerobic digesters from USA - AD_UKC052_MetaG | ecosystem: Engineered > Bioreactor > Anaerobic > Digestate | place: USA... | reverse complement strand
TTTGGATGCATGTCCTCAACGTCGTGGTGTTTGCACCCGCGTTTACACGACCACTCCAAAGAAGCCTAACTCAGCGCTTCGTAAAGTAGCCAAAGTTCGTTTGACCAATAAAATCGAGGTGATCGCCTACATCCCCGGTGAAGGCCATAACCTGCAGGAACACAGTATCGTTCTTATTCGCGGAGGTCGTGTGAAGGATTTGCCAGGAGTACGTTATCATATCGTACGTGGTAGCCTTGATACTGCCGGTGTTAAAGACCGTAAGCAAAGCCGCAGTAAATATGGTACCAAAAAGGAAAAACCTAAAAAATAAGAGTTGATTCCTGATTAACCTGATAATACTCAAGATAATTATACTATACCATGAGGAAAGCGCAAGCCAAAAAGTTACCATTAGCACCGGACCCCCGTTTTAACGACGTGCAGGTAACCCGTTTTGTTAACAATATTATGTGGGAAGGCAAAAAGAGCATTGCTCTCACTATTTTTTACGATGCATTGGAAAAGGTAGCCAAGGTTACCAGCGAAGATGGATACGAAATGTGGAAAAAAGCGTTGCAGAATGTTACGCCTGCTGTTGAAGTGCGCAGCCGTCGTATTGGTGGCGCTACCTTTCAGATTCCTTCTGAAGTTCGTCCCGATCGTAAAATCAGCCTCAGCATGAAATGGCTTATCCGCTACAGCCGCGACAGGAATGGCCGCAGCATGGCCGACAAACTTGCCAACGAAATCGTTGCCGCGGCCAAAGGTGAAGGCGCCGCTTTCAAAAAGAAAGAAGATGTACATCGTATGGCCGAAGCCAACAAAGCTTTCAGCCACTTCAGAATCTAACATATTGTTTTGGTTTTGGTGAATAATAAAAGTCCCGCTTCAATATTGGAGCGGGATTTTTTTGGATATTGCAGGCATGGCAAACAATACCCATTTTTCAGTTGAAGGCCGGTTGGTTGATATTACCAACCGCAATGTTTACCTGGCAAAAATTTCTGTTTCAGCAGGTACCATTTCGGCTATTGAGCCTTTGGTGAGCGATTCTATTGATGATTTGCCTTTTTTGCTTCCCGGTTTTACCGATGCTCACGTACACATCGAAAGCAGCATGCTCATCCCCTCAGAGTTTGCACGTATGGCCGTGGTGCATGGAACGGTGGCCACCGTTAGCGATCCGCACGAAATTGCCAATGTGTGCGGCATTGAGGGGGTGGATTTTATGATTGAGAACGGGAGAACCGTTCCGTTTAAGTTCAATTTCGGCGCCCCAAGTTGTGTGCCGGCCACCATTTTTGAAACGGCAGGCGATGCTTTGGATGCTGTTGCAGTTACCCAACTGCTTGAACGTCCCGATGTACGCTACCTGAGCGAAATGATGAATTTTCCCGGCGTATTGTATAACGACCCGGAAGTAATGGCCAAAATAGCTTCGGCAAAAAAACTGGGTAAACCGGTAGACGGACATGCCCCCGGCCTCAGGGGCGAACAGGCGCAGCAATATATTGATGCAGGCATTAGCACCGACCATGAGTGCTTTACCCATGAAGAAGCCCTCGATAAGCTTCAGCGGGGTATGAAGGTGATCATCAGGGAAGGCAGCGCCGCCAAAAACTTTGAAGCCCTGATTCCGCTTGCCAACGAATGGTATGCAACCATGATGTTTTGCAGCGACGATAAACATCCCGACAGCCTTGAACTCGGGCACATCAATCAATTATGCGCAAGGGCAGTAGCCAAAGGCATTGATGTATTTAAAGTACTTCAAATGGCCTGCATCAACCCGGTTGGTCATTACAATCTTGAGGTTGGGCAATTAAAAACAGGCGATCCGGCCGATTTTATAGTTGTGGAAGACCTTGTTCATTTTAAGGTACTCAAAACCTTTATTGACGGCCGGTTGGTAGCTGAAAACGGGAAGTCGAATATCAGCAGGGTAGAGGATTCCACCGCCCAAAAAATGAACCGGTTTGATTGTAATCCGGTTTCTCCTTCCGATTTTGCCGTGCCCTTCACCAAACAGGCAACCATACCGGTAATTGAGGCGCTTGATGGTCAATTGATTACCAACCGGCTCGATTTGCCTCCCGCCATTTCAGGAGATCATTTAATTGCCGATCAGGATAGGGATATCCTGAAAATTGCCGTAATCAACCGGTATTTTCCGGCACGGGTTGCAATAGCCTTTATTAAGAATATAGGGTTGAAAAAGGGTGCTATTGCTTCTAGCGTAGCACACGACAGCCACAATATTGTAGTGGTGGGTTGCGATGACGACAGTATGGCCCGTGCCGCGAACCTTGTAATTGCCGAAAGGGGTGGGGTAAGTGCAACCAATGGAATGGAGGACAAAGTGCTGGGTTTGCCTGTTGCCGGGTTAATGTCGGATAAGGATGGTTACGAGGTATCCGCACTTTACACTGAAATTGACCGGTATGCAAGAGAATCGCTCGGTTCTACCCTTCAGTCTCCTTTTATGACCCTTTCCTTTATGGCTTTGCTTGTAATACCGCATCTCAAACTGAGCGATAAGGGGTTATTTGATGGAGACCGCTTTTGCTTTGTTGGGGAGAAATAATTTCCCGAATAAAAATTGGCCACTATACCAAACAATTTTGGGAATGGGCAGTTATACATGTCAAAGCCAATGGCAAGCTATTGGCAGGCATTTTTTTTGCCGGATTTTCATCATCTTATAAATAATCTATATGTCATTGCAGGTTGGGCACGCAGCCCCCGATTTTACACTATTTGATACCGAAAAGCAACCGGTAACCCTGAGCAGCTATAAAGGTCAGCCGGTGGTAATTTTGTTTTTCCCCCTTGCTTTTACCAGCGTTTGCACAGCCGAACTTTGCTCGGTTCGCGACAATATTGCGCTGTTTAACAAAGTTAATGCGCAGGTGGTTGGCATAAGTGTGGACAGCCTGTTTACCCTCGCTAAATTCCGGGAAGAGCAGCAACTGAATTTCCCTTTGCTGAGCGATTTTAACAAGGAGGTTTCAAATGCTTACGGAGCCATTTATGAAAAATTTGGTTTTGGCATGTTGGGTGTTAGCAAGCGGGCCGCATTTGTGGTGGATAATTCCGGGAACATTGCTTACGCAGAGGTATTGGAAAATGCAGGCGAGCAACCAAGCTTTGAAGGTATTCACGCATGCCTGAACAGCCTGAGTGCCGGATAATGGGCCATTTCGGCAAACTTTTTAATAGAAAACCGGTCGGTTTCGCTTTTGTCAGGTGAAACCCCCGGTTTTCTTTTGGTTAAAAATTGAAATGGTGTACAAATATTTCAACCGGAATTTGGTAATAATTCAGAAATTCTGATTAATTTGCAGAAGGAATATAATTTTTAGTGAAGTATATCGTTGCAATATTATTTTTTATGGTACTGGGAGTTGCAGATGCAACTGCTCAAAAGCCTGTTGCTACGCCTGCTTCTGCACAAAAAACCCTTGTAAAGTTCTTTCCAAACCCTGCCGTTAACTTCATTACATTCGAAATGAAAGAACCTGTGGAAAGAGGCTCAAGCCTGCAGGTTTACAGTTTCCTTGGGCGCCAGGTGGCTTCTGTTCCCGTAAATGCGCAGCGTGTTACTGTTAATGTAAGCGACTATTTCAGGGGCATTTATGTGTTTCAACTCCGTTCACCCAATGGCAAGGTGGTTGAAACCAACAAATTCCAGGTAAGCCGGTAATTAATTCTTTGTCAGTATTCATCGTAATGAGGGGAATGGTTACTCCATTTCCTTAAAGATACAGGTTGTTAAAAACACCTGTTAAGCTTAAACCTTCCTGATTTTATTTTGACAGGGTTTTGCCAATTCAGAAAAAATGGTTGCTGTTTCAGGCAGTAAGCCGGTAACCTGCACTATTGCCAATTTTTTCAAGGAATTGTCTTTTCATTGGCCCGCGTCTGTTTCGGGCATCTGCCGTATGGTATTCATACGCCTTTAAAAAAGCATACTGCTTGTTGTAGAAATCCTGTTCGTCGGTGATTATTTCAAAATTCAACCACTCTCTTTTTAATCTTTCCGACCATTCGGGAAAGTCGGTTCGTCCAAGGTAATCAAGGTCAGCATCGCAAATTATTTTTGCAAGCTCGCTAAGCGGTGCCTGTGGAATTGAGGTTGCCATGATCAGGTCACGAATGATTTCCAATTCTGTCGGGGTAGCGCCTAGTTCAGTTAATACTTCTGTGGCAATCAAACAACTTTCCTGTTCATGATTTTTATAAACCCGGGTAAAACCGGTATCATGATACCATGCTGAAGCTTCGAGTATAAGTAATTGATAGGGATCATTTATGCCTTCGTTTAAGGCAATGGCAATGCTGCTCTCCACCACCCATTTTGTATGCTCAAAGCAATGGTAAGTTAGTAAAGGCGACAGTTTATTTTGTAATAAATCTTTTGCCGTTTGCCGGGCCTGGTCTATATCAATCAATGCTCATAATAGTTTAAAGTTTGAAATTAGGGGTAAAATGAATTGATTGTGCTTTTTTTTAATGATAAAATAAAAAAAAAGCCATCCTGTAGAAACAGGACGGCTCAACGATTGCTTGCCATATGAAAAAGTTCAGAAACCTAACTGTGTACTATTTACACTAAGATAGTCCTAAAAGGTTTAAAAATCATTTATGTTGATATGATTTGTTCAAAATTTATAATTTTATTAAACAGAAATTAAAGTCTTTCTCCATGCTGACTCCAATCAAGTCCATCGCTTTCTTCTTCGGTGGTAACCCGCAATGGAGAAATTAAATCGGTAACTTTCAGCAGCAGCAGCGAGCCTCCAAAAGCAAAAACAGAAACACCTATCAAAGCGATGATGTGTACCATAAAAAGACCGGTATCACCAAAGGCTAGCCCCTTGGTGGTAACCACCGGATTAATGTGGGGATGAGCAAAAACTCCGGTAAGCAACATCCCTGTCATTCCGCCTACTCCATGGCAGGGAAATACATCAAGCGTATCATCAATGTTGGTGCGTTTGGTTCGCCATTCAACCATCATATTACTAACTACTGAGGCAACTATGCCTACTATTATGGAATGAGGTATGCTGATAAAGCCTGCTGCAGGGGTAATGGCAACAAGCCCAACTACCGCACCAATACAGGTACCCATAGCCCCGGGCTTGCGACCCCGTACGGCATCAAAAATAATCCAGGTAAATGCGGCGGCGGCCGAAGCGGTTGTGGTGGTGGCGAGCGCAGTGGCGGCAAGGGTATTGGCACCAAAGGCAGAACCTGCATTAAAACCAAACCAGCCAAACCACAAAAGCCCTGTTCCCAATAATACATAGGAAATACGTGCAGGCTGATGTTCTGCTTCGTTTCGCCTTTTCAGGTACAAGGCACAGGCAAATGCTGCCCATCCTGCACTCATATGCACCACGGTTCCCCCGGCAAAATCAAGTACACCCAGTTTAAAAAGCAATCCATCGGGGTGCCAGGTGGCATGTGCAAGCGGACTGTAAATAAACAGGCTGAATAATACCAGGAAAAGAATATAGGAGGTAAACTTGATCCGTTCAGCAAAAGCCCCGGTGATAAGCGCCGGCGTTATAATGGCAAATTTTAACTGGAAAAATGCGAACAGTATCAATGGAATGGTAGGCGCAAGCGACCATGGTGCTCCTTCCAATACTCCACCCATCATGAAAAACGTTGCGGGGTTGCCTATAATGCCTCCAATACTTTCACCAAAAGCCAGGCTAAACCCCATAACCACCCAAAGCACAGTAATTACAGCCATGCAAATAAAACTCTGCAGCATGGTACTCAGCACATTCTTTTTGCTCACCATGCCTCCGTAAAAAAAAGCAAGCCCCGGGGTCATTATTAAAACAAGGGCGCTGCTGATCAGCATCCAGGCAGTATCGCCTGTATCAATTGCCTCAAATGTTCCGATAGGAGATCCGGGAACAGAATCCTTGAAAAAAGAAATGATTACGATTCCTATTAAAAACAGGAATGGAATCAGTGCTAATTTTCGACTCATGGACATCGCAAAACGTTTTTTAGGAATTAAATCCGCTCAAAAATAGCCTGATTGGTGAAATAAATAAGTATAATTTTATTTATAATGTTTGTAAAATAAACGCAAACGTTTGCAGAAGCGACCCTGAAATCGTCATTTTTTCCGGGCTGTAAACTAATTTAAACTTTACCGGGGTAAACCTTCAGGGCTGCATCAAGGCAGTCCATTGCAGCATTTATGGCGATGGTATTCAAAACATAGGCCAAACGTACCTCCTGTTTCCCTAATCCGGCAGTACCATAAAATCCGGTTGCGGGGGCAAGCATTACAGTGGCTCCGTTATGTTCAAAACTTTCGAGCAGCCACTGGCAAAAAGTATCACTATCATCAATGGGAAGTTTGGCCATGGCATAAAAGGCGCCACCCGGGTTGGGGCAAAATACCCCATCCATAGCATTCAGCCGCCCAACTATCAGGTCACGGCGCCGCTGGTATTCGGCCTTGGTTTCGGTAAAATAATCCGGAGGAAGATCAATAGCAGCTTCGCCGGCAATTTGGGCAAAGGTGGGCGGGCTAAGTCTTGCCTGCGCAAATTTCATAACAGCATCAAGCAGCTGCTTGTTTTTGGTTACGAGTGCGCCAAGCCTTGCACCGCAGGCACTGTATCGTTTGCTGATGGTATCCATAACCACGAGGTTTTCATCGGCCCCGGTCATTTGAAGTACACTTAACAGTTCGCCGGTATAGCTGAATTCGCGGTAGGCTTCATCGCTAAACAGGTAAAGGTTGTGTTTAATCACCATTTCCTTCAGGCTTTCCAGTTCGCCACGGCTGTACAGGTAACCGGTAGGATTGTTGGGATTGCAGATTACAATGGCTTTGGTACGGGAAGTAATCAGTTTTTCAAAATCGGCAATGGGGGGCAATGCATAGCCGGTTTCAATACGCGAAGTAACCGGTACTACTTTTACACCGGCTGCTACAGCAAACCCATTATAATTTGCATAAAACGGTTCAGGCACAATTACCTCGTCACCTGGATCAAGGCAGGCCATAAACCCGAAAAGGATGGCCTCACTTCCACCTGTTGTAACAATAATCTGGTTGTGATTAACCTCAACCCCAACGCTTTTATAATATTCCACCAATTTGCGGCGGTAGCTTTCATTACCGGCACTATGGCTGTATTCAATTACCTTAATATCAGCATTACGCACAGCATCCATCACCAATTTGGGCGTTTCAATATCAGGTTGGCCAATATTGAGGTGGTATACCCTTGTTCCCCTTTTTTTAGCTTCTTCGGCAAAAGGAACTAGTTTGCGGATGGGGCTTGCCGGCATAGACTCGCCGCGAAGGCTGATGGAAGGCATAATAATGCGGAATTTAATCGTTGATTTGTAAAAATTCAGGTGCAAAAATACTAAGTAATGGCTGCCCTGCCATGAATCAGGGAAAGTAAAGTCAATAAAAAAAGTCCCCGCTTTGGGGACTTTTTTTAATAAAAACAGGAAACCTTTTATGAAACTACTTCTCCCTTAATTAACAATTCTACCGGTGAATTATTATTCACCAATTTTACGGTAACTTTTTTAGTGAACGTCCCCATGGTTTTACTGTCATAGGTAACCTTTATTACCCCACCTTTTCCCGGTGCAACCGGACGTGGCGGGAATTCTGGTTTTGTACATCCGCATTCTGCAGTGGCATCTTCAATAATAATGGACTTTGAACTGGTATTGGTAAAGCTAAATTCCACAGAAACAGGGGTATTCTGTTTAACCTTACCAAAAGTATGGGTCGTTTTTTCAAACTTCAGTACTTCAGCCTGAAATCCAAAACTCATTACCAAAATGGCAACTGCTAATAATCCTGAAATTGAAAAGATTCTTTTCATAATAATGGATAAACCGAAAGACAGAGATGCTTATTTTTTAATCTCTTTAACTGATTATTGCTTTACTTTTCCAATGGAACCATTGCCCGGAGCCGGTGCGGCAGGGGTAGTGGCAACTTCGCCGGTGATGTAAATTACTTTTTGCTGACCATCGTTATAAATAATGGTAACCGGTTTGTTGAATGGTCCGGGAGCTGCAGCATTAAATCCTACTTTAATTTTTATCGTTTCGCCAGCCTTATAGGTTCCAGCCTTAAACTCAGGGGTAGTGCAACCACAACCAGCCTGTACCATTTCCAGTTTCAGGTCTTCACCCAGTCCTTTTACTTCAAACCAGGTGTAAACAGGAGTTCCCTGGGCAATTTTGCCAAAATCATGCTTTTCTTCATTCAGCCAAATCTTATCTGCCGGCTTGGGTTCGGTAGATTGTGCGATTAAGGATGTGGCAGAAAGCACTAAGAGTGCGGAGAATAAAACCGTTATTTTTTTCATTTCGAGCTTATTTTAAGGTGCTAAGTTATTTCAAATTTTTTAGATAGAAAGAATTGCGCTGTTAAAATTTTTTTCCCTGGAAAGAGAAAAGCCTGTTTAAAATGCTTGTCCGACCCATCCTAACCGCTATTTTTGTTTTATGGATGAACAAATTGCTGCCGTGGATTCAGCGGAAGCCCTGTCATTTGAGCATTTCAGGGCAGAGGTGCTGAAGGATTACAGGCTGGCCCGTGTTAGCCGTGAAACCAGTTTGCAGGGGCGCAGGGAGGTACTTACCGGAAAAGCCAAGTTTGGCATTTTTGGTGATGGAAAGGAAGTACCCCAAATTGCCCTGGCCAAATTTTTTAAGCCGGGCGATTGGCGCAGCGGTTATTATCGCGACCAAACCTGGATGTTTGCCCTCGATATTGCTACGGTGGAGCAATATTTTGCGCAATTGTATGCCAATCCCGATCCAAAAATGGATCCTATGAGCTCGGGCAGGCAAATGAATGCACATTATACAAGCCCCAATATTTCGGAAGATGGTACCTGGTTGCCACTCACCGACCAATTTAATACAGCCACGGATATGGCCCCAACTGCCGGGCAAATGCCCCGCAGCCTTGGGCTTGCTTTTGCATCAAAAACTTTTAGAAGGGTTGAGGCGCTCAGGGACCACACCTCACTCAGCCGGCAGGGAAACGAGATTTGTTTTTGTTCAATTGGCGATGCAAGTACAAGCGAAGGCCATTTTTGGGAAACCATGAATGCTGCCGGCGTGCTGCAGGTACCGCTTGCTGTATTTATCTGGGATGACGGATATGGGATTTCAGTTCCAACGGAGCACCAAACTACCAAAGGGTCTATTTCCGAAGCACTTTCAGGTTTTCAAATAGAGGATGGCACCAACGGTATTAATATTTACAAATTAAAAGCGTGGGATTATGCAGGTATGTGCGAGGTTTTGGAGCGCGCCATTGCCCATATCCGCGTAAGTCATTGCCCGGCCATTTTTCATATTGAAGAAGTAACACAGCCACAGGGCCATAGCACAAGTGGCAGCCACGAGCGGTATAAAGATCCGGAAAGGCTGGAGTGGGAAAGGGAATGGGATTGTATTAAAAAGATGCGGGAATGGGTTTTGGAAAACCATCTTGCCAATGAACATGAGCTTGATAAAATTGATAATGAGGCAAAAACCTTTGTAAGAGAGGCTAAAATTGCAGCCTGGAAAAATTGCCAGGACCCCATTTTGGTTCAAAAGGAAAAAGCACTCACCCTTTTGCATCAGGCAGGCGCAGGCCCCAGGGTTGAAGGTGCGTTTAATGCCCTGAAGGCAAACCATGAACCGCTTCGCCGCGATGTAATGAGGGCACTTTCCATTGGTATTGATTTTGGTTCGGGGTTAGGAGTTGCCGCTGTAAAGGAATATTACCGGCAGCTTAAAACCGAAAACCGGGAACTTTTTAATACCCATTTATACAGGCGGGGGAAAGGAAGCGTACTTGAAGTGCCTTTGGTAGCGCCGGTTTATGGCGAACATCCTCATTTGATGAACGGATACGAAATCCTGAATCATTATTTCGACCAGCTTTTTGCTACAAACCCCAAAGTACTTGCCTTTGGGGAAGACCTTGGTCATATTGGCGATGTAAACCAGGGGTTTGCGGGGCTTCAGGCAAAACACGGGGCGGCCAGGATTTTTGATACCGGTATCCGGGAACTCACCATCATGGGTCAGGGCATTGGCCTTGCACTAAGGGGGCTTCGGCCGATTGCCGAAATACAATACCTCGATTATCTTTTATATGGCCTTCAGCCGTTGAGTGATGATGTTGCTTCGCTGCAGTACCGCACGGGTGGTAAGCAAAGTTGCCCGCTGATTGTACGCACGCGTGGTCACCGGCTCGAAGGTATCTGGCATAGTGGCAGTCCGCTTGGCATGATCATCAGCAGTTTGAAAGGCATGTACGTATGTGTGCCGAGAAATATGGTGCAGGCTGCCGGATTTTACAATACCCTGTTGCAGGCTGCCGAACCTGCCCTTGTAATTGAATGCCTGAACGGATACCGGCTTAAAGAAACCATGCCTGAAAACCTGGGAACCTTTACGGTTCCGGTTGGCATTCCGGAGGTTATTAGGGAAGGTTCGGATTTAACCATAGTTTCTTACGGAAGTATGTTGCGGATAATTGAAGATGCGGCAGAAAGACTGGAAGGACTTGGCATTCATGTAGAGATTATAGATGTGCAGACTTTGCTGCCTTTTGATATTCATCACAGTATTCTTGATTCGTTGAAAAAAACCAACCGCATTCTTTTTGCTGATGAAGACGTTCCGGGTGGCGCAGCCGCGTTTATGTACAACCAGGTAATGGAGGTGCAGGGTGGTTACCGATGGCTTGATGCAACTCCCCGAACCATTTCTGCAGAGCCCCATAGACCCGCCTACGGCAGCGACGGAGATTATTTCAGCAAGCCCAATGCCGAAGATATAATTAGTTTAGTTAAGGAAATGGTGGCTGAATAATCAGCGGTCCGCATACTATTAATAAGACCTGGATGGTGAAAATTGACTTTCTTACCATTATTGACATTTTGGGTACGCTGGCATTTGCAATCAGTGGCGCATCATTAGCCATGCAAAAAAAGCTGGATATTTTTGGCGTACTGATCTGTTCATTTGCAACCGCTATAGGTGGCGGTACCCTGCGGGATATGCTTATTGGCGACCTGCCGGTAAAGTGGCTGACCAATGAATTGATTATCCTGGTAATTTTAACCGGCACATTTGCTACGGTTATTTTTCGAAAAAAGAACCCGCGTATTGCCAAAGCACTTTTTTTGTTCGACAGCCTCGGGCTTGGTTTATTTACCATGGTGGGTATTCAAAAAGGCCTGGAACATGGCTTTTCGGCAGGAATTGCCATTTCACTCGGTACCATTACCGCCTGCTTTGGCGGAGTAATACGCGATGTTTTGCTTAACCAGGTACCGCTTATATTTCGAAAGGAAATTTATGCTTCGGCCTGCATTGCAGGAGGAATCCTCTATTATCTGTTGCTTAAGCTTGATTTGTCCGGTGCAATAGTACAGGCAGCCTGCATATTGGCCATCGTTGCAATAAGAATAATTGCCGTTACATTTGATCTTTCACTACCATCGTTTTATAAAGATAAACAGGATGAATAAACTAAATATCTATCAGATAGATGCCTTTGCTGAAGAACCATTCAAAGGAAACCCGGCCGCTGTAATTCCATTGCGCGAATGGCTGCCTGATGAGCTGATGCAGCAGATTGCTATGGAAAACAACCTGAGCGAAACAGTTTTTTTTGTTCCGCTGAGTCCTGAAAAAATGAAAGTAACAGGTGCCGATTACCATATCAGGTGGTTTACCCCAAAGTCTGAAGTGGACCTTTGCGGCCATGCCACCCTTGCTTCGGCCATGGTGATTGACAAGGTGCTGCACCTTGATACCAAGTTTCATCAAATAGCTTTTATTACCGAAAAGGCAGGGTTGCTGAAAGTTGGCGTGGATAACGGCTGGTACACGCTCGACTTTCCCTCACGTATGCCCGAACCCTGTGAAACGCCTGCCGGGTTACTTGAAGCCCTTGGGGTTAAAGAGGCCGTGCGGGTAATGAAAAGCCGGGATTATTTTGTGGTATTAAAAGATGAATCCGCAGTAGCTGCGATTAAGCCAGATTTTACGGCACTCGCCAAAATTGATTGCTTTGGGGTAATTGTAACCGCCCCGGGCGATTCTGCAGATGCCGTAAGCCGTTGTTTCTTTCCTGGTGCAGGGGTGGAAGAAGACCCTGTAACCGGTTCAGCACATTGCAATATTATTCCTTACTGGAGCAATGCACTGGAAAAAGATGACCTTGTGTGCCGGCAGATTTCGGAACGGGGAGGCACCCTTGTGTGCCAATACAGGGGCGACAGGGTATTAATGAGTGGCAAATGCGTGTTGTTTATGGAAGGAGTAATTTACCCCGCCGGAAAATAACAGAACTAATCAGGGCATCAGGTGTTTGTAATTGAATATTTTAATCCACAGAAAAAATGGCGTATCAAAAAACAGAACATTACGATGCCGATATAACGCAGGGGTTGGCAGGTGCTTACAAACAAACGCTTGCATTTTTGGGTGAGAACCCCGACCGGGAAGGACTTGAAAAAACGCCTGAACGGGTAGCGAAAGCCATGCAGTACCTTACGCAGGGGTATCAGCAGGATGCCGTGAAAATACTGAATTCGGCCAAGTTTCATGAAGATGTAAGCGAGATGGTGATTGTAAAGGATATAGAACTTTACAGCCTTTGCGAGCACCATATGCTGCCATTTGTAGGTAAGGCCCATGTGGCCTATATTCCCAATGGTTATATTACCGGTTTAAGTAAAATTGCCCGGGTGGTGGATGTTTTTGCACGCAGGCTGCAGGTGCAGGAGCGGCTTACCACGCAAATACTGGATGCCATTGTATCGGCGTTAAATCCTTTAGGGGTTGCTGTGGTAATTGAAGCAAGTCATTTTTGTATGATGATGCGGGGTGTAAGCAAACAAAATTCGGTAACCACTACATCGGCCTTTAGCGGCGAGTTTAGAAATGAAACTACAAGAAGTGAATTTTTGCGTTTGATAGCAAGCGACTTACGTTGATGATTTTTTTAGTTTCTGGGTAAATAAAACTTATAAAAAAAGAACCGGTATTTAGCCGGTTCTTTTTTTATATCTCCTTTTTTTCAGGGTCAGAATGCAGGATCGGGAGGCGTATTGGTATTGCTGTCGCGCTCGCGGAACGGATAGGGCATCAGGTTACGGCCCTTTTCGGTGTTGGGCCTGTTAAACCTGCGCATATCTTCCAGTTTCAACCCGCTCATAAACAATTCGATACAGCGGTTGCGGTAAATTTGAGTGAGTAAATCAGCCTGTGATAACGGGGTATTGATTGCCGGTAATGCTGCGCCAAGACCATAAATATCGGTGGTTTTGGTAAGTACCTGGTTCAGTAAACCCTGGGCGGTTGGTAAGTCGGGTGTAGCCTGCCGGGCAAGGCATTCGGCCCTTATCAGCAGCATTTCACCGGGTAACCAAAGTGGCATTTCATACAATCCGTCGCGGGCAAATCCGCGTGTGCGGAACCTTGGCGCGATGGTTGGATTTACGGTAATATAAAACGGGATCCGCTGATCGGCAAGGTCCGGTGCAATGGCAACCGGAAGGCCCATCGTTGAATCAACCGGCTGGTAAACGTTGTTGGTAGCCGTTACTGTTTCAAAAATGGGGTTTTGGTTTACCCCACTAAAGGTGAAAACCGATTTGGTAGTAAGGCTTACACTGTTTGCCGTGGTATTGGCAAGCGCATAATCGCCTGCATAAAGTGCAAAGCGGGCTTTTAAGGCGCGCAAAGTGTTCGGAATTTCGATACCTGCAGGAATATTGGCAAGAAAAGCTGCACTGATTGGATTGGCATTTATTTCTCCAAGCGCCTTGTCTATTTCAACAATCGCTTCTTTAAAACCATCAATTCTTGGCTTAAAGGTTACGTTTACACCATTGCCGGTGGGTACCTGCTCCCAAAACATAGCCATATCGGCAATGGCCAATGCCTTAAAAATAGTTGTGTACCCAATTAGACCGCTTGCATAATTTTCGTCGCCAAGGTTATAGGCTGCTTCCAGCACATTGTTTGCATCATAAATTATTTTATTGCTGCTTGTCCAAAGGCCTGCAAGAATGGTATTGGTTCCATCAACAAAACCGGCGCCGCGTTCAAGCTGATCTTCGGGAATATTTCCCCTGTTTACTATAAAGAATTGTTTGGTGGAAAAGCCGTCTGTTGTTATCCTGTTGTACAGGTTACTTGCCCTGCCTGCTGTATAGGTACGCTGCAGGCCAACGGCAACACCGGTAATACCCCTTACGGTATTAAATACTACCTGGTCACTTGCGTTGTTGGGGTCAGTAAAATTCTTTTCGCAGCCAGGCAACACAAACAAGGCAAGTGCCAGTGCTGTTGCCGCCCAACTTACTTTTAATGTTTTTTTCATATTTATTAATTTATGAATATTTCCGTAAAAATTGTTTAATCCTGCTTTTTGGGTATTAAAATTTACAATTAATACCAAAGGTCAGCGTGCGAGGAATGGGCACTGTTCCAAAGTCAATACCGCGCAGCAGGGTGCTTTGTCCACCCGCATTTACCTCGGGATCAAAACCTTTGTAATTATCAAAGCTTACCAGGTTACGACCTGCAATCAGGATGTTCATATCGCGGATTACTTTGCCAATATTACCCAGGCTGTAGGAAAGCGAAAGTTCACGGAGTTTGATAAATGAACCGTCGTCTACCCGCCATTCTTCAACGGGGTAAACACCCGACACATAGCCTCTTGGCAGTTCGCCTCTGTGCTCTTTCTCGGCTATTTCGCCATTGCCTACACCCTGACGGGTACGCCAGTCGGCATTAAACACATCTACACCCTGAACAGCATCAAACTGAATTCTCAGGCTTAAACGCTTGTAACTGAAATTATTGATCAGTGTTGTGGTAAAATCAGGATTGGGGTCGCCAATGATCCTGCGGAGCGTAGTACCGGTTGGAAGACCGTTGGCTCCACGCTGAGGGGTATATACCAGTGGTGAATTTTGGGTGCCCTGCTCTATTACCGGTATGCCTGCTGGGTTTTTCAAGGGTTGGCCATTGGCATCTGTTGCAAAAAAAGTGCCATAGAAAATGCCGATTGGCTGTCCTTCGATAATGGCAACCGGTGCGCCGCCGTTGGTTGAAAACAAGGTAAGCGCCTGACCTATTTTAGTGGCTTTGTTGCGGTTTTGGCTGAACAGCCAGTTAATGTCCCACCTGAAATCTTTGCCCTGAACCGGTG
>Ga0116158_10002804_pt1 | contig 15249 bp, 13 predicted proteins | sample AD_UKC052_MetaG_FD_89883 | JGI IMG/M metagenome (GOLD analysis project Ga0116158, IMG submission 89883) | Active sludge microbial communities of municipal wastewater-treating anaerobic digesters from USA - AD_UKC052_MetaG | ecosystem: Engineered > Bioreactor > Anaerobic > Digestate | place: USA... | reverse complement strand
TGTCATTTAAAAAAAGGACAGGCATCATGATACGCACCTATAAAGACTACGACGGCGATATTCATGAATCGTGCGACGTGTGCGTTATCGGAAGCGGCCCGGGCGGCGGGGTCGTGGCCAAGGAGCTCGCGGAGAAAGGCTTCTCAGTGGTGCTTCTTGAGGAGGGCGGCCATTACACGGTCAACGAGTGGGACGGGAAACCGGTCAGTGGAATGAAGAACCTGTACCGGGGAGGCGGCTCCACCGGCACCATGGGGAGACCGTTCATATCAATCACGCTGGGGAAATGCATCGGCGGCACCAGCACCGTAAATTCGGCAACCTGCTTTCGCACGCCCGGCGCAATTTTAAAAAAATGGCGGGATGAGCTCGGGCTGGACGCGATGAGCGAGAAGATCCTGGACCCCTACTTCGACCGGGTCGAGAAGATCATCAACGTGACGGAGCTCACCTGGGACATACTGGGAAACAATCCGAAGATCGTGAAGCGCGGGTGCGACAGCCTGGGCTATACCTGCAGGCCGCTCCGCCACAACGTGAAGGACTGCAGGGGATGCGGGCCCTGCCAGTTCGGGTGCCCGGAGAACGCCAAGCAGAGCGTTAACGTGACCTACATCCCGATGGCCGACCGGTTTGGCGCGCGCATCTATGCCAATTGCAGGGCCGAGCGGATCATCGCGCGGGCCGGGGCGGCGGCCGGCGTAGAGGGTTCGGTCGTCGACCCGGTAACGGGAAGGGCCGTGCGCCGCGTGAATGTCTCATCGAAGGCCGTCGTGGTATCCTGCGGCGCGCTCCTCACGCCGTCGCTCCTGATGTGGAGCGGCCTGGCGAACCGCAATATCGGCAGGCACCTGCAGATACATCCCGGAAGCAGGGTGGTCGCACTGATGAACGAAGCCGTCGAAGGGTGGAAGGGCGTGTCGCAGGGTGCCTATATAGATGACTTCGAGGACGAGGGCATCATGATGGAGGGCGTGATGGTGCCCCCGTCGCTGCTCCTCGCCTCGCTGCCCGGCGTCGGGTTTGACCACAAGGTGATGGCGGTGAAATACAACAACCTGTCCGCGTTCGGCGTCATGGCGCACGACGAGACTGAGGGCCGGGTCCTGAAGGGCAGGGACCCCCGGAAGGGTATGGCCGTCATGGCCGCCTACCAGATCAGGAAAATCGACGTGGAAAAGCTCAAGCGGGGGATTGCGTATCTATCTAAAATATATTTCGCTGCCGGTGCAGTGCGCGTGTATACGGGAATATCGAAGGTGCCTGTGCTGAATTCCCCCGGGGAGGCCGACCGGCTTCTGAAAAAAAGGGTAAAGGCGAACCATATCGAAACCCTGGCTTTTCATCCGCTGGGGTCCTGCCGCATGGCGTCCGGGCCGGCGCTGGGCGCCGTGGATCAGGGCGGCGAGTCATTCGAAGTGAAAAACCTCTTCGTCGCGGACGGAAGCACAATACCGACGTCACTCGGGGTTAACCCGCAGATCACGATCATGGCGGTGGCGAATTACATAGCCGATCGCATCGGTGAGCGGCTCGGGGCGTGACGGCGCTCCGGTGCCGGTTACGCGCCGCCGGTGTCGCCGCCTGAATGGCCCGGATCGTACTTGCTCATGCAATCCGGGCACAGGCTGTGGGTGAACACCATGTCCTTGCTGTCGCGCAGGTACTCCTCGATGGAGGTCCATGATCGCGGATCGAACGGACGGCTGTTGTCGGTCCGTATCTTCTTGCAGCCGGCGCAGATGGGAAGCAGCCGTTCGATTTCAGCGAGCCGGGCGACCGCTGATCGGTACCGCCGCAACTGCCGTATGAGCCAGCCGGTTATCCCGATGATGGTCATAATAATAGCGGCTCCTGAAAGGAGCCCCATGACCATCTGGTCTTCGTCTGCATGGTTCTGAATGGCGAGAACCGACCGGTCGAGCGTCTCCACCAGGGCATCGTTGCGGGTGAGAATATACTTCAGCGAGGCCTCGTTTTTTGTATTTATATAGCTGATGACATGTCCCTCAAATGGCTCCCACTGCCGTATGGCGATGTCGAGCAGGCGCCGGCTTACGCGATCATCCATCTCCGGAACGACCATGAATTGGGGCTGCTCAATATCCAGCGGAATTGACCCGCCCTCGGCAACTGCATGTATCGACTCGTTGAACAGGGCAAGAGGCTTCTCCACGTCGCTTTTCTGAACGGCGCCGTCCCGGTACAGGAGAATGTTTTTCGTTATTTTCTGCGACAGCATGCGGAGACGTCCGACGCAGTTAATGCGGGCGTTGTCGTTGATCTGCATCTCCACGTACCGGGGAATCATCAGTGATACCAGGAGCAGGGGGAGCAGAAGGGCCGCATAAATAAGGTAAACAAGATACGGCTTTTTGCCGGTTGAAGGCTTCATTATAATTCCTCGCGGTACGCTGGAGTCAGGCGCTGCCAAGATACATCCTCCGACGGTGCTATAAAGTGAATCCAGCAATCATGGTTTTCCGGGTCAATGACTTCCGTATTATAATGTAGCAATAGTTGAAAAAATGTTACAGATATATGCCCGGTTAGTTATTGACACGGGATTCCTGCTAGAATAGTGTTGTGAAACTTCATGTCCGTTCCAACTACAAAAATCTCAGAGGTCGGTCATCATGACAAATAACACGTATAAGTCAATCGGTATTGCGGGGATTGCGGCCCTGGCTATTATCGCCATATCCTGTTCAACGGCTAAGATATCCGTGAACAAGGCCGAGCTTGTAAAGGTGAAGAGCATAGCGGTCGTCGATTTCGAAACCGAGCCCGGCATACCCTCCGTGATCGCGGATGAATGCGAGGAGGCGTTTCGCGGTCACTTTGTCGAAGTCGGTAAAAACGTGGTTGAGCGCTCGAAGCTCAACGCGATTTTAAAGGAGATCGAGCGCTCCCAGTCGGGGATAGTTGAAAATTCCGAGGAGATAGGCAGGCTATCCGGCGCGCAGGCGCTTTTCATGGGTACGGTGACCAGAAACTCCGAAGAGGTAAGAGTGGTCGACTATGTCGAATACGTCAAGAACCCCGTAACCAAGGAAACCGAGCCGGTTAAGAAGAAAAAAAAGATGAGGTTTTTCACCTTCCAGGTACAGGCGCGGCTCGTTTCAACGGTGAACGGCTCTACCATCATGACAATAAAAAACGAGCGGCCCGAGCGCTCTTATGAAATGACAAGCTCCTGGACCCTGACATCATTCAGGGAATATATTCTCAACGAGATGGGCAAGGATATGGTAAAAGCCCTCAAAGAAGAGTAATCAGGCAGCCGGATTATGTCATAATTTTTTCCTAAAAAATTAATCTTTTTTTATTGACAATAATTGCAGTGGAAACTAATTAATAAATAATTGGTTGGTTGACCAATTCAAAAGTTGGACTAAAATTTAATATTCACAATACAGGCGTTTGCCCCGGTTTCCCGGGACATATCAAAGGAAATGGCCTGGAACGGCTTATTGTAAAGACAGCGAGTTGGTTGATCGTTCAATCAAAAAGCTGATTAATGATAAAAGCACAATAATTGTTCATTTTCACACGGCTGGTCAAATGCTTATAAAAGGATGTCTCCATACGCACACCACCTGTTCCGACGGCAAGCTGACGCCGCAGGCGGTGGCGGATGCATACGAATCGAGAGGGTATGACTTTGTAGCGTTCACTGACCACGATTATCTTTTAAAGCCGAATTATCGCGAGATGTACGATCAGGTCCAAACGGACATGATTATCTTTCACGGCATAGAGATAACGGCTTTCGTCCGGGGATACATTCACGTCGGGAAGATCGAGGGTGATGCGGAAACTCTCCATATCTTCAACCACATCGGTGAGTATGACATGACGCCGGATCAGGTGCTGGAGCGAATGGCCGAGCTTGAAAAGATGTATCCCCTTGACGCGGTGGAGATTACGACAAAGGGGTTCCGGGACACGGTGTTCGAGTCGCTGAACATCAAGTATCCCAAGATCGCGTCCGACGATTCACATACGCTTGTCGGCATCGGGCGGGCCTGGGTTGAGCTCGACGCAAAGCGCGACAAGGATTCGATAATCCGGGCCATAAAGCAGGGCTCTTTCTGGAACTGCTACGTGTGATTGCAGGGAATGGGGGCTGCTGATACCGCGCCGGCTGGGTGTGGATAAAAGCAGACCGGTATAATAATTGAGGAGGCTTATGGTGATCCTTTATCTTTTCAGAATGTACAGGAGGATGGGTAATGGGTAAAAGAATTGCGATCTGTGGAGTTGCGCAGATTAAAAATGAGCCGGCGTATGACCATATGCGTTTCCAGAACATGCTGCTCGAGTGCCTGGAGCCGGTCATGGAACAGACCAAGGTGACCTTTGATCTTGATAAGGGCATCAGGAATATCATCACCTGCTCGGATGACGTGTTCGACGCGCGGACCATATCCGACAACGGTGTGACGGACGTGACGGGCGCACACTTCCGCGGGGAAGAAAAAATGGCGCAGGAGAGCATCAATGGCCTCGGCTACGCGATGGCCAGCATACTCAGCGGCCATGACGACGTGATACTCTTCATGGGCCACTGCAAGGAATCGCAGGGAGAGAGCCGCAGAATGGCAACGAACCTGGCCTATGATCCATTTTATTGCAGGCCTCTCGGCATGGATTTCCAGAACGTGGACGCGCTCCAGGCCCGGGCATACATGGAAAAATCGGGCGTTACGGACAATCACCTCGCGAAGATAGTGGTTCGCTCCCGGAAGAACGCGAAGATGAACCCCTATGCGCGTGAGAACAAGCTCGTCGATGAAAAAGAAGTTTTAAATTCGCCAATGTACCTGGACCCGCTGCGGGAGCTCTACGTGTACCCGGTAACCGACTGGGCGTACGCCATGATTCTCTGCTGCGAGGAACGTGCCAGGGAATTCACGAAAAAACCGGTCTGGATCACCGGCTACGGCAGTTGTATCGACCGGTATTTCCTCGGCGACAGGGACCTCTCGGGGAATTTCTCGCTCAAGAATGCGGCGCAACGTGCCTATGAAAAGGCCGGCATCAAGGATCCGAAAAAAGATATACAGGTCTTCGAGCTCAGCGACCATGCGGCGCACCAGCTTCCGATGTGGGCCGAAGGCGTCGGCATTGCGGAAGAAGGCAAGGGCGGAAAATGGATCGATGAGGGCGGCATGGATAAGTACAACGTGAACCTGTCCGGCGGACAGCTCAACGGCAACCCGCTGCTGCTTGGCGGCGCGGCCCGCGCCATCGAGTGTTACTACCAGCTATCAGGCCAGGCGGGCGAGCGCCAGGTCAAGGGCGCGAAAAAGGCCGTGGCTCAGGCTGCAACCGGCGGCGCCGGCCAGCACCAGGCCGTTTTAGTAATGGAAGCGTAGGGAGGTTTGACAATGGCACACAGAAAGAAAAACAGAAATGTCGGCATAATAGGAATCGGACAGACGAAGCATTCCAGTCACCGCGAGGATGTCAACCAGCCGGAAATGATACATGAGGCTGTCAGTCTGGCCTTAAAGGACGCGAACCTGACCATGAAGGACATAGACTGTGTCGTTCACGGCAACATGGAGCTCTTCGAGATGATCCACCAGCCGGACATGTGGCACACACTGGGCACCGGCGCTTTCGGCAAGGATACGATCAGGATAACCACCGGCGGAACTGTCGGGGCGACCATATGCTGCGCTTCGGACAACCTCGTGGCGTCCGGGATGTACGATATCGTCATGGCGATCGGGTTCGAGAAACAGCAGGAGGGGCACACGACGGGCGGCATAACAAACATGGCGGACCCCCTCTGGTTCCGCAAGATACAGGCGGGCGCACTGACCGGTTCCGCGGCGTATGATGTCCAGCGAGAAATTGGCGTGGAGCGCGCTAACAGGGCATCGATGACATACCGTATCATAATGGACAAGCATGCGGGGCTCAATCCCAATGCCCACCGGTCGTTTGGCCTCGATTTCAGCCAGATCGACGACCTCATCAAGAGCTCTCCGAAGCTTGTCGGCGACCTCAAGCTTATCGAGATGTGCTCCCAGTCTGACGGTGCATGCTGCGTTATTTTTGCCTGCGAGAAAAAAGCGAAGGAACTCAGCAAAAATCCGGTCTGGGTGCGTGACCATATCACCAAGCACAAGGAAGAGACCTTCACCATTTTCGGATATGATAAAAAATATCCCTGGCTCAGGACGCATAAAGTCGCGGCGGAGGAGCTTTTCAAGCGGAATGATATTAAAGATCCGTTTAATTATTTCGACGTGTTCGAGATGTACGATCCTGCGACATGGTGGGCAATGGACTGGATCAAGGACTTCTTCGGCCTGCAGGGAGATGAGCACATCAAGCTTATTGAGAACCATGAAATCATGATCGGCGGCACAATGCCCATCAATCTGTCGGGCGGTGTTATCGGGTCGAACCCCATAGGCGCGACTGCGATGATCCGGGTGGCCGAGGCCGCGCTCCAGGTGCGCGGAAATGCGGGCGCGCACCAAAATCCGACCCCGGTCAAACACGCGCTCGCCTCGGGCTTCGGCGGCACCATGTGGACGGTACTCACGATGCTTGAGAAGGAACTTAACTGGTAGGAGGAGAACCATGGCAGAATACTGGGGAATAAAAGTAGAAGATATATTCAACTCAATGAAGGAACGCTTCCGGCCCGAGGGCGCCAAGGATGTCGACGCGATTTTCGGCTACGACATCAAGGACGAGGGTAAGTGGAAGCTGACCGTTAAGAGCAACGGCATGACGCTCGAGAAGACCGACGACCTGTCGAGCTGCGTGTCGGTCATGAAAGCGGACGGCGAGACCTTCGTGGGTGTGAACACCGGCAAGGTCGACGCGACGAACGCTTTCATGGGCGGCAAGGTCAAGGTCGACGGCGACATGGCCGCCTTCGGCAAGACCGGGAAGCTCTTCCGCAAGTTTGTCATTGCTAAAAAGGAAATGTCCACGAAGGAATATCTTGAGAACATGTTCGCGACTGTCGTTCCGCGCTTCAAAGCCAGCGAGTCGGAAGGGCTTGACGCGTCCTTCGCCTTCGATCTTGGCGGCACGGACGGCGGTAAGTGGACCGTGTTCATAAAGGACAAGAAGTGCACGGTCACGACCACCATCGAGGGGAAACCCTCAGTGACCCTTGAATTCAACGAGGCCAGGGACTACGTCGACTTCATTTTAGGAAAGATAGACGCCCAGAGCCTTCTTGCAGGAGGCAAGGCCTCGGCAAAGGGCGATATTAACATGATGCAGACCAAGTGGCCGGTACTCTTCGAGAAATACAAGGACCCCCTGGGCGGCGGCGTACCCGAGCAGGAGCTGCTCGCGATCAAACGGACCATATCCGTGAACCAGCGCTACGCGACCGGGCCCGTAATGGGCAGGTTCCTCAAGGGCCTCAAGGAGAAAAAGATAATCGGGAACAAGTGCCCCGCGTGCGGACGCATGCAGATGCCGCCCCGAGAGGTGTGCGCAGAATGCCGCGTGCGCGCCAGCGACTTCGTCGAGGTGGGCCCCAAGGGCGAGGTACGGTACATGGACATCGTCTATTATGCGATGCCCGACCCGCTGACCGGCATTGCCCGCGAGACCCCGTACGGGTCGATCAACGTCCTCCTGGACGGGTGCAAGGGCAACGAGACGCTGCCGCACTTCATCCGGAAGGACCAGATCGAAAAGATCCAGATGGGATGGAACGAAAAAAAGGGTACGCGCGTCCGCCCCGTGTGGGAAGATAACCGGATCGGCGACATCTGGGACATCAAATATTTCGAGATAGACGAGTAAGGAGCAGTGACATGACAAAACAATTGAAAGGATATGAAGACAGCTTCATCGTTGAAGGAAAAATGGCGCTCCCTTACACCTACTTCGCCGGCCGCGTGGGCAGCAAGTTCATCACGACCATCCGCGACCAGAAGAAGATCATGGGAGTGAAGTGCCCCGCTTGCGGGATTGTCTACCTGCCCCCGCGGCAGGTGTGCGACAAGGACTTCACCGATATCCGCGATAACTGGGTCGAAGTCGGCAAAGAAGGAACGGTAACGAATTTTACCGTCGTGCGGTATGACGACAAGCACCTGCCGCGGAAGGCGCCCTTCGTGCTGGCGCTTGTCAAGCTGGAAGGCGCGGACACGCCGTTCATGCATATCGTCGAGGAGTGCCCGATCGACAACGTGAAGATCGGAATGAAGGTAGAGGCCGTGTTCGCGGATAAGACGACGAGCACCATTCTCGACATAGATCATTTCAAGCCGGCAGCGGAAACGCTTTCGGTCCACGAGCGCAACAAGGCAAGAAAACAATGGGTTCCGTCAGACGAGCCCGAAACTCAAGAAAAACGGAAAGGGGGAAAACCAGACATGTCAAAACCAGCTATTCTCACGGCAGCGCTGACTGGCGCAGCCACAATGAAGAACCAGAACCCGAGCGTGCCGTACACGCCCGCAGAGTTCGCGGAAGAGGCGTACAAGTGCTATAAGGCCGGGGCGGCCATGGTGCACGTGCACGCGCGCATGGACAACGGTTTCGCGACGCACGAGCATGACCGTATTCGCGAGACCCACGACGCCATCAAGCAGAAGTGCCCCGAGCTGATCGTGAACCTGAGCTCGGCCGTCGGCATGGGCAAGACGGCGGAACAGCGGATATCCCAGATCGTGGCGATCAAGCCGGAGATGGCCTCTCTCAACACGAACACGATGAACTTCAGCATCATCGACCGGAAGACCGGCAAGATCTTCATCGACTTCGTGTTCGAGAATACCTTTACCATGCTGCAGGATTTCGGCAAGGCGATGGAAGAGAACGGCGTGAAGCCGGAGATCGAGGTCTACGATATGGGCGGCCTGGACAACGTTATGCTGATAGCGAAGCAGGGATTCTTCACCGATCCGATGAACTTCAACTTCGTATGGGGCGTGGCCGGAGGACAATCTTTTAGAACGGATGCTTTCATGGCACTGATGAACGCCCTTCCCGCGAAAGCGAACTTCACCACCTGCGGCGTGGGCACGGACGAGTTCCCCGCAATCATGCAATCCTGCCTCCTGGGCGGCCACATGAGGGTGGGACTCGAGGACAACATCCGCATGCCGAACGGCGAGCTGGCCAAGGGAAGCTACGAGCTCGTAGAAGTGGCCGCGCGGATGTGCGAATGCCTCGGCAGGCCCATAGCGACGCCGGATGAGGCGCGCGCGATGATGGGGTTAAAGAAGAAATAACTGTTCCCCGGCGCGGCGCGTGACGCGCCGCGCCGGCGGTTTTAGCTTTCGACATAGAGGTAACGTTCAATGAGCGACAAATGCTATTATGAAGTGAATGACCGGGGTGTAGCCCTGATGAAGATCAATAATCCGCCGATGAACGCGCTGGATGAGCCCACCATGCGGCAGCTGGAGAGCTCAATGAAAAAGCTCGCCGGGGACGGTTCCGTCAAGGTCGTCGTCATAACCGGCGAGGGTGCCACCTTTATCGTGGGTGCCGACGTCAACAAGGTCAGGGAAGTCGACACCCGGGAGAAGGGCGAGGCGCTCACCTCCGAGGCCCAGGGCATCATCAACCTAATAGAAAATTTAAGGAAGCCGGTTATCGCGGCGATCAACGGGCTCTGCCTGGGGGGCGGCACCGAGCTTGCCATGGCCTGCCACATGCGTTTTATCGGCGACCAGGCCCAGATGGGCCTGCCGGAGATACTGCTCGGCATCATGCCGGCGTTCGGCGGGACTCAGCGCGCGGCGCGCATCCTGGGGCCGGCGCGGGCGATGGAGATCATGCTCACCGGCAAGTTCCTGCCGGCGGCCGAATGCGATAGAATCGGCCTGGTAAACAGGGTGATCCCGCACGCGTCTTTGCTGGACGAAACCATGAAGTTTGCAAAGGAGCTTTCGTTCAAGGGGCAGCTCGCGGTCGGCGCCATCATGGAGGCGGTCCTGGCAGGAGGGAGCATGCCCCTGGCGGACGGGCTCAGGCTCGAAAGCAGGCTCTTCGGAGGGCTTGCGGAGAGCGAGGACAAGAAAGAGGGGATTGCTGCATTTTTAGAAAAGCGGAGGCCGAGTTTCAAGGGTAAATAGATTTGTCCTGACTCTGTCATTTCGAAGGAGCGAAGCGACTGAGAAATCTTTTCCGGAGCATGGGGAAAGATTCCTCACCCCTCCGGGATTCGGGTTGACAGACAAAGCGAGCACCATAATACAGACAAACGGGGGACGCAGAAATGGATGGAACGGAAAGAACAGTAAACGACGTTTTTCGCAATCGCGTAAAAAAGTACGGAGACCGGGTCGCAATAGAGAAGAAGCTTCGCGGGAAATGGCAAAGCGCTACATGGAACGAGTACAATGAGCGCGCCTGCGCGACGGGGCTCGGCCTGTATTCCCTGGGCGTAAGGAAGGGGACCATGGTGGCCCTTCTGTCCGAGAACCGGCTCGAATGGCTTTATGCCGACATGGGCACGCTGGGAATCGGGGGCGTCGTGATCCCCGTGTATCCCACGCTGGTTTCCGAGGAAATAGAATATATCCTCAACAATTCTGAATCCAAAGTAATCATACCTGAAAATAAAAACCAGATGAAAAAGGTTCTCGAGATAGCGAACAAGTGCCCCCATCTCGAGAAGATCGTCGTCATGGACGATGCCGACGCGGACAAGTCGAACCCGAAAGTCATGACCTTCACCGAGCTCATGGAGCTGGGAAGGAAAAAATACGCGGAAGACCCGGGACTTTTCGATAAACTGTCAGCCGAGGTGACGCCGGACGACCTTGCTACCCTCGTGTACACATCGGGCACCACCGGCCTTCCGAAGGGCGCGATGATCACCCACGGCAATATCTTCTGGGTCGTCCAGTCGCTTGACGCGATCAGGCCGCATTTCGCATCGGACAAGGACTGCACCGTCCCGTTCCTGCCGCTCTCACACGTGTTCGAGCGGATCGCCGGGCATTTCTATGGCATGTACTGCGGCATCACCGCGTCCTATGCCGAGAGCATCGATACCCTGCTTGCCGACTTCGAGGAGAAGCGGCCCACCATGATTCTGGCCGTCCCCCGCGTGTGCGAGAAGGTCTACCAGAAGATCATGGCGCAGGTGCAGGAGCAGTCTGCCTTCAAGCAGAAGGTTTTCGCATGGGGTCAGAAAGTCGGCAACAAAATCAGCAAGCGCCGCGAGATGCACAAGAGCATACCCTTCTGGCTGAAGCTCAAATACAGGATCGCGTATGCCATGATATTCAAGAAGCTGCAGGACAAGCTCGGCGGGCGGGTGACCTGGATGACAGCGTCGGGCGCGCCGATGGCGGAGGAGATCATCTGTTTCTTCAACGCAGCGGGGATCACCGTCATACAGGGCTACGGCATGACTGAATCCACCGCGCCGGCCACCATGCAGTCCCTTGCCGATTACCGGATCGGGACCACGGGCAAGCCGATCCCGGGACAGGACATCAAGATCGCCGACGACGGGGAGATACTCCTGAAGGGCGGCAACGTGATCAAGGGCTACTGGAAGCTCCCTGACGAGACGAAAGAGGCCTTTACCGAAGACGGTTACTTCATGTCCGGCGATATCGGCATGTTCGATGAAGAGGGGAACCTCCTCATCACCGACCGGAAGAAGGACCTGATCATCACCTCGGGCGGGAAGAACGTCGCGCCGCAGAAGATCGAGGGCCTGTTCAAGTCAGACCCGCTCTTCACGCAGTTCATCGTTATCGGCGAGAAAAAGAAATACCTCGCCGGCCTGTGCAACATCAACCTCGAGGAGGCGGAGCGGATCGCAAAGCAGGAGGGCATCCCCTACGGTAAAGCCCTTGATCTGCTCGATGACAAGAGGTTCCTGGCGATCGTGCAGAAGCACGTGGACGAGCGGAACACGCACCTGGCCAAGTACGAGGGGATCAAGCAGTGGAGGATCGTGAAGTCGGAATTTTCCCAGGATGGCGGCGAGCTTACGCCCTCGCTCAAGGTCAAGCGGAAGGTGGTACACCAGAAATACAAGGACCTCATCGACCAGATGTACGAAAAAGAGGCGGTCGATGCGCTGTACAATCATTGATAGTGGCAACGACCGTTTAACGGTCCAGTAAAGATACATCGTGAAAGGAGCATCAGTATGAACAAGGCAGTTGAATTGAAACAGGGACAGAACGAGCTTTTTGCCGATCCCGATGCCGACAGGGCCAGGGAGTTTTTCAGGCACAAGTCCCGCGCCATGGTGAACAAGGTCACCACCGCGCAGGAGGCGGTGAAGAACCTTCTCCATGACGGCGATTATCTCGGCATCGGCGGCTTCGGGGCAAACAGGATCCCCACGGCGATATTGCACGAGATCGTTCGCCAGAAAAAGAAAAACCTGGCCTTCGCGGGTCATACGGCGACGCATGACATGCAGATCCTGATAGCAGGAGAGTGCATCGACCGCCTGGACATAGCCTACATCATCGGCCTTGAGGCGCGGGGCCTGTCGCCATCATCGCGGCGCGCGGTCGAGAGCGGGAAGATCAAGCTGACGGAATGGACGAACGCGACGCTGTCCTGGAGGATCAAGGCGGCCGCAATGGGCCTCTCCTTCCTGCCGGCGCGGAACATCCTTGGCACCGACACGTTCAAGTACAGCGCGGACAAGGAGATAACCTGTCCCTTCACCGGTCAGAAGTACGTGGCGCACCCGGCCCTCTACACGGATTTCGCGGCGATCCACGTGCACGAGTGCGACGTCTACGGTAACGCGCACGTGTACGGCGCCTCCGTGTCCGACCAGGACCTGGCCAAGGCGTCGAAGCGGGTCGTGCTCACCACCGAGCGGCTCATCCCCAATGAGGAGATCAGGCGCCAGCCGCACGCGACCTTTATCCCCTTCTGGTGCGTGGACGCGGTTGTCGAGGTGCCCTACGGCAGCTACCCGGGCAACATGCCCTATGAATATTTCTCGGACGAGGAATACCTGAAGCAGTGGCTGAACATAGAGAAGGACCCGGCGGAATTCGAGAAGTTCTTCAAGAAGCAGGTGCTCGACACCAGGAATTTCAACGAATACCTGGAGCTCAACGGCGGGATCGACAAGATCATCAAGCTGCGCTCCATCGAGCACCTGATTGACAGGAAATAAGGAGGATACAAATGGCTGACTACAACCCGATGGAATTAATGATATGCGTCGCCGCGCGCAACCTCGAGGACGGGGCCACCGTCGTCGTGGGCACCGGCGCGCCCTGCGCGGCGGCCATGCTCGCGCAGAAAACGCATTCGCTGAACCTCACCATCATGTTCGAGGCGGGCGGCGTCGCGCCGATCCTTCCCTCGATGCCGATATCGGTGGGCGACTCGCGGACCTTTCACCGCGCGATCCTGGCCAGCTCCATGCCGGACATCATGGAGACCTGCCAGCGCGGAATGGTGGACTACACCTTCCTGGGCGGCGCACAGATCGACATGTACGGGAACATCAACTCGACCATGATCGGCGACGACCACGCAAAGCCGAAGGTGCGGTTCCCGGGGTCCGGCGGGGCAAACGACCTGGCCTCCCTCTGCTGGCGAACCATGATGATGACGCCGCAGGACGCCAAGCGCTTTACCGAGAAAATCAACTTTATCACCTCGCCCGGCTACCTCCAGGGCGGCACTTCCCGCTACGACGCGGGACTGCCCAAGGGGACCGGCCCGTACCGGATCATCACCAACATGGCGATCATGGGCTTCGACGAAGAGACCAAGTGGATGAAGGTGCTGAACGTCAACCCGGGCTATAACCGGAAGGACATCCAGGACAACTGCGGGTTCGAGCTGAAGTGGGCGGACAAGCTCGCTGACACCGATCCCCCGCACGCGGACGAGCTGCGGATCCTCCGCGAAGAAGTGGACCCGCACCGGTATATCATAGGAAGATGATGCACGTTATTCATACCCCCCCTCCCTTGATGGGAGGGGCAGGGGGAGGGTGCGCCGAAGTGAGACACCCCCACCCCGTCCCTCCCCCCATCAAGGGGGAGGGAGATTAACAGGAGGCAATTATCATGGCCGATCAATTCAAAGGCATTGAGCCGATGGTGTATAACAGCAAGATAAACGTACCCTATTCATGGTGGGCCGGTGATACCGCCTCCAGGTTCTTTATCTCGCTCAGGGACGAGAAGAAAATTATCGCGACCCGGTGCGGAACGTGCAGGAAAACATTTCTTCCGCCGCGGAAGTCGTGTCCCACCTGTTTTACCGAGAACACGGAGTGGGTGAACGTTTCAGACGAGGGGACCGTGCTTTCGTTCACCGTGGCGCGCCGCAAATTCGCGGCCATTCCAGCCGACAGGAAAATGCCGGTGATATGGGCTCTGATCAGGCTCGAGGGCGCTGACACGGCCCTGCTTCATTACCTTGATGACGTGAAGCCGGAAGACGTGAAAATCGGCATGCGGGTGAAAGCTGTCTTCGCGGAAGAGCGGAAGGCCACTATCCGCGACATCTCGCATTTCAAACCGGTACGATAAGGAAGGAGCGCAGATATGGACAGAGCAGCGATAATCGGCGTCGGAATGACGAAGATAGAGAAGAACAAGGTACGGGACACCTTTGCCGACATGGCATGGGAGGCCGTGAACAAGGCACTGGATGACGCGGGCATGACCATAGATGACATCGACAATGTCATCACCACGTCGAGCGACTTCTGGGACGGCAGAACGATCTCCTGCATGGCCGTGGGTGATGCCAGCGGCGCGGCGCACAAGAACGTTTCCTGCGTCGAAGGCGACGGCACCTATGGCGCCTTTTACGGCATGACCAGGAGCCTCTCCGGCTCCTACAAGACGACCCTGGTTACCGGGCACTCGAAGGGCTCGCAGAGCGTGTCGAGCCTTATCACCAACTGCTCATTCGACCCGATCTACGAGCGGGGCCTGGGCATGGACATGGTCACCGCGTGCGCCATGCAGGCGAACGCGTACATGAACCGTACAAAAACCACGGCCGAGCAGATGGCGATGGTGTCGGTGAAAAACCACGGCAACGCGATGAAGAACCCGCTTGCACAGCTCCCCATGAAGCTCGCCGTCAGCGACGTGCTGAAATCCGAGATGGTGGCGGACCCGCTCCACAAGCTGGACTGCTCCCCGGTCTCCGACGGTTGCGCCGCGGTCATCATTGCGCACGAATCGGTGGCCTCGAAGTTCAAGCAGAAGCCGGTATGGCTCAAGGGAGTCTCCTTCTGCCCCGACAGCTTCTTTTTCGGCGACCGGGACATCTCGCGGG
>Ga0116158_10002798_pt1 | contig 15263 bp, 11 predicted proteins | sample AD_UKC052_MetaG_FD_89883 | JGI IMG/M metagenome (GOLD analysis project Ga0116158, IMG submission 89883) | Active sludge microbial communities of municipal wastewater-treating anaerobic digesters from USA - AD_UKC052_MetaG | ecosystem: Engineered > Bioreactor > Anaerobic > Digestate | place: USA... | reverse complement strand
GGATTGGAGAAGTTTCCACTGCGTAATAGTACGGACAACGGGCGCATTGAGTTCTACTGTGAAGATCTCTCGAAGCCACGCGCTTCGTGGCGAACCGAAGGTCAAGGGAAGCGGGAACGTCTATTGGAACAGGAGTATATCTTTGCCTACGGACGATATCGACGCGTGCAATACCCGGAGTCTTTTTTGACCGGGGGGCCGGAACTACTGGGTCCGGAATGGGACAATGCCACATCAGCAGGTATGCAGGACAACCTATCATCTGTTGTAGGTCGCTCACGTACGGCAACGCTAACGAGACCTGATAACCATCTACTCAAGGATATTAGTAAGTTCCTAAGAGACTTCTTCCCGCTAAAGGAGGTCGAGCCACAAATCAAGCTTGCATGGGACAAACTCAATGAATCAGTTCAGGTACTCGGCGAAGGGCTGGAGGGGGTTGATGTAGTGACCCACAGAGGGCGGACCACGCCCATTCTTCTAAGAAGAGGAACGAGCGTACCCATCGAAGATCTTTCCGATGGCTACCAAGCAATGCTGGTCATCATCTTTGACCTAATCCTTCGATACATCTATCTTCGTCCAGACGGCACGGCACATCTCCAGCGCCCAGCAATCGTTCTTGTCGATGAGATCGATCTTCACCTTCATCCAAGATGGCAGCGTGCCGTTGTAAAGCAGCTCGTAACACTATTTCCCGGCACGCAGTTCATCTTAACGACCCACTCGGCAGCGGTTGTTCAAGGGGCGATCGACGAGAAATTTGCGGTCGTTGCGCTTCACGAAGAAGCCGGCACAATTGTGCCGCATGTGTTATCTGATGTTGAACAGGGTGGTCTCCTAGGTGCGCAGATTGGTTCGCTCTTAGTCGAGGATGAACTGTTCGGTGTCACATCTAGGTATAGCTACAAATTTGAGCAAGTAGAAAATGACGTTCGACGCCTTCGCAGGAAGCTTACGGACGGGACGGCAACACCAACTGATCAAAAGCTTCTCTTGCGGAACCTTGAAACATTGGAAGAGCTTGTTGCAAACGAGGAAGCGCGCTGGGCTGAGGGGCCGGTCGTTTCAGAACTGATCCATGCTCAACTGGCAGCGCTATCTCAGCTTCTTACAAAAAAGGAGTAAACAACATGGTCCGGCTCGATCGCCTCAGCTGCCCTATCGATTGGCAAGGCACGCTTCTTATAGCATTTCCACGCGGGTGCGAATTCAGAAAGCGGGCAAGCGCATTTGAGCGCTTGGCTGTCAACGGTATCAAACGACGAGCCGGATTCATTGCCTATGCAGGCCATACACTTCCCTGGAAAAGCCCGGCAGCTCTCAAGCGCGAGTTTCCACCGCTCTGGAGAGATGTAAAATCGATCGTGCAGGTCTTGGCGCGAATGTCTGAAGGCCACTGTGCATATTGCCAAAAATATATCGCAGATGAGAAATCCATAGAGGTCGAACACTTCCGCCCCAAGTCGCTTTTTCCACGACTTGCATATGAATGGCAGAATTATTTGCCTAGCTGCGCAATCTGCAACAGCAAGAAGCACAACAAGTGGCCCCCTCTCGGAGAGTATGTGCGCCCCGACAATAGCGTCTCGCCATCCAGTCGGTTTACTTTCGAACGCAGTGGTCAAGTCTCGGCGACAAGGGTTGCCGACAGAGAAGCAGAGTTGACAATCGAAGATTTTGGACTCAATCGTCCAGCACTGGTCAGAATGCGTCGAACCGAGATTGACAGGACATTGATGGTCCTCGAAGAAGCTCGCAAACTACCTGGCATTCAGATTGAACAGCTTAGATTTATTTTTAAAGTGCAGCTTAGAGATCGGCTGGCAAAGTTCTCAGAGGCAATTAACCAAAACGTTTTGACACTCTGGAGCAGCGCGGGTGGGACATTACCCTTATAGCCCTCAGAACTCAAAAATACGCGTATTCTCTCGTCTTTTTACCCGTCGCACAGCTCTTTTCGTCAACGAGTGCGACAGGGCGACAAGATTTTGCGAAGCTTGGTTCGGGTGCTTTTGATTTTCTCCTGAGGCCGATGTTCATGGCGGCCCGCGCGCGACTCATCGCGCGGACCCCTTTTTAGAATCCCCTTACTCGACCCGCTTGAGGTCCAGATCATAGATCCGGACCTCCCCGAACCCCGCGAGCTCCTTCTTCAACTTATCCGCCCGCCCGACGACCACCAGCTGCACCGCCTGATCCACCAACAACCCCTTGCTGATCTTCTGCAGATCAGCCCCGGCGATCGATTCGACATCACTGCGATACCGCTCCCAGAAGTCCGGCGCCAACCCGAACAGCCGCTGCTGGACCGTCTTCATGGTCACGGTATCGATGCCCTCGACCTCGAGCGCGAACTGCCCCGAGATCTTACTTAAAATCCGCCGCAGCTCGACCGCCTCGAGCGCCTCCTTGCCCGGCTGACGCAGCAGCTCGAGCAGCGCATCGGTGAATTCCGCCGCGCTCTTGGTCTTGGTGCTACCCCCGGCATAAAACGCCCCGCCGTCATAACCAAAGTTATGAAACGCGCCGGCGCCATACGTCAGGCCGAGCTGCTCGCGCAGCACCATGTTCAAACGGCCCGAGAGCCCACCGCCGAGCAGCTGCTCGAGCACGCGGATCTGCAGCCAGCCCGGCTCACCGATGCCCGGCGCGGCGACCAGCGCGAGGATCGTCGCCTGCGCGCTGGCCTTACGATCGACGATATAAACCACCGGCCCCTTCGCGGGCTCGGGCCGCTTGGTCTTCGGCACCGGCACCGCCTGGCCCTTCGCCCAGCCGCCGAACGCCTTGTCGGCGAGCTTGCGGGCCTGCGCCGGGGTGATGTCCCCCGCGACCACCAACATCGCATTGCCCGGCTGATACAGGCGCTGATGAAAGGCCAGCGCCTGCTCCCGATTGAGGCCCGCGATCTGGGCCGGCGTCGCGAACGGACGGCCGTAGGCGCTCTCCTCACCATAAATCGCGCGCGCGGCCATGCGCGACGAGAGCCCGAAGGGCGAGGATTTCTGCTGGTCGATGCCCTGGGTCAGCAGGTCCTGGATCTTCTTGACCGAGCCCTCGGGCAGGGCCGGCTGCATCAGCTGTTCGGCGACCGCGGTGAAGCCGAACGCGGCGTCGCGGGCGAGCATATCGGCGGTCACGGCCGTGATCTCGTCGTCGATCGCCGAGCCGATCGTGCCGCCGGTCGCGTCGACCTGGGCGTCGAAGGTCGCCTTGTCGCGCTTGCTCGTGCCCTCACCGAGCAATTGCGCGGTGAACTCGGCCAGCGCCGGCGAGTCGGCCGGCGCGTAGATCTTGCCCGCCTTCACGAACGCGCTGATGCGCACCTTCGGCACCTCGTGGTCCTCGAGCACCACCAGCTCGAGGCCGTTCGGCAGCGTCTGGACCTGCGGGACCGGGAACTTGACGGCCTTCGCCGCGGACACGCCCGGCAGCGCCGGCAGGGCGGCCAGCTGGGCCCGCTTCGCGGCCGCCTCCTCGGCCTTCTTCTCGCGCGCGGCATCCTTCGCGTCGGCGCTGGAGCCCGGCTCCGGCGTGGTCACGACCGGCTTGTCACCCTTGTCATCCGGCGGCGGGGTCGTCTGGGTCGGCTTGTTACAGGCGAGCAGGGCCGCGAACACGAGCCATGAATGGGAATGTACGGTGCGCATGATCAGGGCTCCTCAGGGCTTGCTGCCGGGCACGATGTCGAAGGTGACGCTCGATGGTTCGCCGAGGTACTGCGTGGCGACCCGCTTGAGGTCGGCCGGTGTCAGCTTGTCGAAGCGCTTGAGGTCGCCGGCGAACTTCTCGGCGCCGCCATGAAAGGTCTCGTAGGTGCCGAGCTGCATCGCCTTGTACAGGGTGCTGCCGAGGGTATCGACGTGTTGTTTGTACAGCTTGGAGCGCGCGCGGGCGATCTCCGCCGGGGTGACGCCGTCCTTGCGGACCTTCTCGAGCTCGGCCCAGAACGCCGCGCGCAGGTCGGCGAGCTTGGTGTCCTTGCTGGCGATCAGCAGGGCGACCATCTGGCTCGGGCCGTAGGTGGTCCACGGGAAGCCGGGCTGCATCAGGGCCATGCTGGCGAGCTTCTTGTCGTCGACCAGCAGCTTCTGCAGCCGCGAGGACGCGCCGTTGGTCAGCACCGTCGACAGCAGCTCGAGCGCGTTGTAATCCGCGGACTGCGGCGCCGGGATGTCGAAGGAGATCAGCGCCAGCGGGGTCGGGGCCAGCGGGTCCTCGACCTGCTTGTAAACCGCCGCGGTCTGGGCGGCCTCCTGCGGGAAGCCCTTCGGCAGCTCGGCCCCGGCCTTGAGCCCGCCGTAATACTTCTCGATCAGCGCGCGCGCCTGCTTGGGCTCGAAGTCGCCGCAGATCACCAGGGTCGCGTTGTTGGGCACGTAGTACTTCTTGAAGAAGTCGACGAAGGCCTGTACCGGCGCGTTCTGGAGGTCCTCCATCGACCCGTACATCGAATGCGCGTACTCCCACGACGAGTAGGCGACCTCCGGCCAGTCGAGCATCAACACCTTGGCGTAGGGCGAGTTCTCCTGCTGCTGCCGGACCTCCTCCTGGACCACGCTCTTCTCGTTGGACAGCGCCTTCTCGGTGATGTCCAGGTTCGCCATGCGATTCGACTCGAGGTACAACATGCCCTCGAGGTAATTGCTCGGCACCGTCTGGTAGTAGTTGGTCCGGTCGTGCTCCGTATTCGCGTTGACGTCCCCGCCCGTCGCGTCCACGTAATACGCGTAGGCCCCCTCCGGCACGTTGCGCGACCCGTTGAACATCATGTGCTCGAACAAATGCGCGAACCCGGTGAAGCCCTTCTGCTCGTTCGCACCGCCGACCCGATACACCGTGTAGACCGTCACCACCGGCGCGCTGTGGTCCTCGCTCAGCACCACCCGTAGCCCGTTCGGCAGGGTGAACTTCTCCACGGGGACCTTCGGCAACGGAGGGGAGCCGGCTGCCGCGGCCGACGCCGGAGACAACAACGCGGCCACCAGGGGCAGGGCGAGCGGGAACTTGGACATACGAGGGACCTCCAGCGGCGACACGGTAGCAGCCAAGCCCATGACCCGCGCGCCCCTCCCCCGGTTTCACGGGCGCCGGACATTTATCGCGCCCCGGGCAGGGTTTGTGGCCCGCCGGGCTGTGTATCATGCGCCCATGCTCACGCCCCAGCTGCCACGCACCCTCGCCCTGCTCTGCACTCTTGCCGTTGGGGCCGCATGTGGCGGCGGCGGCGGCGGCGGGGACAAGAAGGACGTCAAGAAGGTCGAGGAGGTCAAGGCGGACACCAAGGTCGACACCAAGGCCGACGCGCCGAAGGCCGCGAAGCCGCGCGCCCGCGCGACCGAGGAGGCCCGGATGCCGGCGCCGAAGGGCCGCGTGGTCGTGCTCGGCAGCCTGTCCGGCAACCTGGCGGCGACCCAGGCGGCGCTGAAGGCCGCGGGCGCCCAGGACAACGCCGGCAACTGGTCGGGCGGCGACATGGTGTTGGTGCAGCTCGGCAACGTGCTCGGCGGCGGCAAGGAGGAGCAGGCCGTGCTCAAGCTGCTGGACATGCTCGCGGAGGAGGCGAGCAAGGCCGGCGGCGCCCTGTACCGCATCAACGGCGAGCAGGAGATCCTGAACGTCGCGCTGACCTTCGAGGGGGTCAGCGCCCAGGGGTTCAAGGACTACGCCAAGGAGAAGCCGAAGAGCGACGACCCGCGCATCGACGGCCTGCCCAAGGCCCAGCAGGGCCGCGCCGCCGCGTTTGCTGCCGGCGGTCCGATGGCCCTCAAGCTCGCCGAACAGAAGCTCGTGCTGATCGTCGGCGACACCGTCTTCGCCCACGCCGCGCTGCTCGAGGACCACGTCAAGGAGGGCCTCGACACCATCAACAAGGCCGGCAAGAAGTGGATGATCGGCGAGGAGGCGATGATGCCGGACATGCTCGCCGCCATCGGCCCCGCGCGCAGCCCCCGGCTCCGCGGCAACGAGCCCGACTGCGGCGCCGTCGAGCAGGTGCTCGGCGACCTGGCCGCCAAGCGCCTGGTGATCGCTCGCGGCCCCGAGAAGATCACCGCCACCATGTGTGACGGCAAATTGCTGCGGCTCGGCCCGGTCAGCGGCGACGCCACCGGCGGCCCCGAGCTGCTCGAGATCCAGGGCGATGCGGCGAAGTTCACGCCGGTGCCGCCCGCGGGCAAGTAACACGGCCGCAACGCCATGGTATGGTCGGCGACACCCCGGCGATGCCACCGACCCGCCACTACGGCTACACCGACACCGGCCGCGTCCGCGCCCACAACGAGGACGCGTTCCTGGCCGACGCGGGCCTCGGTCTGTTCATCGTCTGCGACGGCGTCGGCGGCCGCGCTCGCGGTGAGATCGCCAGCCAGGAGACCGTCGAGTTCATCCACGACTGGATCCGCTCGGATACCACCGACATCGAGATCGCCCGCACCCGCCCGCTCGACGAGCCGGCCCTGCAGCGGCTCGGCGCGCTGGTCCGCGGCGCCGTGCAGAACGCCTGTTACATGGTCCACAGCATGGGCGAGATCGACCCCGAGCGGCGCGGCATGTCGACCACCGCCTCGGTCGCCCTGATCGCCGCCGGCGTGGCGATCGTCGGCTGGGTCGGCGACTCGCGGGTCTACCTGTCCTGCGGCCCCCAGGTCTCCCAGCTCACCGACGATCACACCCTGGTGAACTACCAGGTCAAGCAGGGCGTGCTGACCGTCGACCAGGCCAAGCGCTCGAAGATGAAGCACGTGATCACCCGCGCGGTCGGCCACCGCGACTTCGTCGAGGTCGACATCCGCACCGTGCCCCTGCAACACGGCGACCGCCTGCTGCTCTGCTCCGACGGCCTGCACGAGTACCTCGAGCAGCACGACACCCTCGCCGGCCTGTTCCGCATGGACCTGCAACAGGCCGCCAAACAGGCGATCCGCCACGCCAACGACCAGGGCGGCCGCGACAACATCACCGCATTGTTCGTCGAATACATGGGCCCCGGCGTCGCCGCCTCACCCGCAGCCGCGCCCTCCGTGCCCCGCGACGAGCCCGGCGCCGCCTGAAGCCCCTCAGCCCGGGAACGCCTCGACCCTGCTGCGGCCCTCGCCCTCGTCCTTGACGTCGAAGCGCACCGGCAAGAACCGCCCGAGGATCTCCATATTCGTCAGCGTGTGCTGCGTGAGCCCGTACGACTGAAACCCGCCGCGCCCGACCAGCGCCAGTGGCATCAACAGCTGGTCGGCCAGGTGTGGCCCGACCGGCGCCCCCGCGTCGATATGCCCGCGCACTTCAGCGACCACGCGGGCGGCGACCTGCTCGGCGCTGATCCTTCGCTCGCCGAACGCACAGAACAGCTCGGTGCTGTGCTCCGACTCGACCCACACCATCAGCGCATTGCCGGGCCCGGCGCTGTCGACCTCGACCACCCGACATTCATCGCGCTCGAAGCCCAGCTCATTGCGGATCACCCTTAACTCCCGGTCCCCGATCGATCGCGGCAGATGGGCCAGCAGCGCCCGCGCTTTCTTGCGGATCACCCCGCCCCGCGAGAACAGCTCGAGCGGCCGCAGCGCATGCCCGCCCTCGACAGTGACCACGAAGCTGCCGCCGCCGGCCGGATAAAACCCGTGTCGCACCAGTCGCGCGTCCACCTGCGCGCCCATGCGGCGCAGCAGCGGCAAGAACACCTCCGCAATAAATTCAAAGGGCGGCGCCATCGGATTGTGCGTGCCGCCTTCAAAGGTCAGCGTCGAGCTGCCCGGCGTCAGCAGCAGCGGCCACAGCACCGTCTGCAGCACCAGGGTCACCGAGCCCGCGCTGCCGACCGCGAACGTATATTCGCCCTGTTTGACCTGACCCGGCGTGAACACCAGATCGGTGCTGCCGAGCTCGTCGCCGACGACCTCGGCGCCGCCGATGCTGGTGGCCGCGCGAACCGCCGTCAGGTGCTGGCGCAGCAGGCCCGGCTTGACGCGTCGGGCGCGGATGCGGTGCAGGCGAAACGGCCGCCCGGTGACCAGGGACAGGGTCAAGGCGGAGCGGAGGATCTGGCCCCCGCCCTCGCCTTGCGAGCCATCGATCTCGATCCTGTCCGCGTGCGCTTCTGCCATCCTAGCCCTTCACGCACACCACCTGCCGCAGCGTGTGCACGACCTCCACGAGGTCTTTTTGCGCCTCCATGACGTCGTCGATCGGCTTGTAGGCCGCCGGCGTCTCGTCGATCACGTCCTCGTCCTTGCGGCACTCGATGCCCGCCGTCGCCGCCGCGTGGTCCGCGAGCGTGAAGCGCTTCTTCGCCTCCGTCCGCGACATCGCCCGACCCGCGCCATGGCTGCACGAGTTGAAGCTCTCCGGATTACCCTTGCCGCGCACGATGTACGAGCGGGTCCCCATGCTGCCGGGGATGATGCCGAGGTCGCCGGCCTGGGCCCGCACTGCGCCCTTGCGGGTCAGCAGCACGTTCTCGCCGTAATGATGCTCGCGCGCCACGTAGTTATGGTGGCAGTTGACGGCCATCTCACCGAGCGTGAACGGCGGGATGCCCTTCGCGTCCGCGAGCGCCTTCACGGTCGCCTGCATCATCAGCTCGCGGTTTTGCCGGGCGAAGTCCTGGGCCCACTCGACCGCCTCGACATAATCGCCGAAGTACTCGGTGCCCTCCGGCAGATACGCGAGGTTCTGGTCCGGCAGGTGGATCATCCAGCGCTCCATCTCCCGCTTGGCGAGGGCGATGAAGTGCGAGCCGATGCGATTCCCGACCCCGCGCGAGCCCGAGTGCAGCATGACCCACACCTGGTCGCGCTCGTCGAGGCAGACCTCGATGAAGTGGTTGCCGGTGCCGAGCGTGCCGAGGTGCACCGCCGTGTTCGACTTGTCGATCGCCGGGTGCTTCGCCGTGATGCGCTCGAAGCGGTCCTGGAGGCCCTTCCACACCGCGGCGACGGGCTTGGGCGGGTCGCCCCACGCGCCCTTGTCGCGGCCATGGTTGAGCGTACGGCCGTGCGGCACGGCGCGCTCGATCGCCGCGCGCACCGCCCCGAGGCTGTCGGGCAGGTCGGACGCCTTGAGGCTGGTCTCGACCGCCATCATGCCGCAGCCGATGTCGACACCGACCGCGGCGGGAATGATCGCACCGACCATCGGGATCACGCTGCCGACCGTCGCGCCGATGCCCCAGTGCACGTCGGGCATCGCCGCCACCCAGCGATGGATGAAGGGCATGCGCGCGACGTTCTCGAGCTGCTTCAGCGCGGCGTCCTCGACCGCGACGCCGCGAGTCCAGCGCTTGATCGGGACGCCCCCGTCGGGCTGGTGGATCTCGTACGCAAGGTTTTCAAGGCTGGTCATGGCTGCTCCCTCTCTCGTCCGTTGACCGGGACAAAAGCAGCTCGGATGCCGATCTTTGCGTAAGCCGAAGCACCTGTAATTTCCACATCTTACCGAAGGGCCCGGCGCCTGGCCACGACAATTTACTCGCCTTGCGTATAAGACTTTAGCAATTTATCGTGCCCCGGATGCGCCGCCCCACCGTCGTCCTGGGCCTGCTCGGGAGCACCCTGGATGCCAGCCCGCGCGCCCGCTGGGAGCGCTGGCGCCCCACCATCGACCTCTGCCGCCACGAGGACTTCCTCGTGGACCGGCTCGAGCTCCTGCACCAGCCGGCGCATCGGGGGCTGGCGGAGACGGTCTCGCGGGACATCGGCAGCGTGTCGCCGGAGACGCGGGTGACCCTGCACGCGCTCGAGTTCCCGGACCCCTGGGACTTCGAATCGGTGTTTGCGACCCTACTGGACTTCGCCCACCGCTATCCGTTTCGGCCGGACGACGAGGACTACCTGGTCCACATCACCACCGGCACGCATGTCCAGCAGATCTGCCTGTTCCTGCTGACCGAGGCCAGGTACTTGCCGGGCAAGCTGCTGCAGACCTCGCCGCCGGCCCCGGCGCGGCCGGAGAAGCCGGGCGAGCTGCGGGTCATCGACCTCGACCTGGCCAGCTACCGCCAGATCGCCGAGCGCGTGCAGGCCGTGCGCAGCGAGGGCCTGTCGTTCCTCAAGGCCGGCATCGCCACCAAGAACCTCGCCTTCAACGTCCTCGTCGAGCAGATCGAGCGCGTCGCCAGCGCGACCCGCTCGCCGATCTTGCTGACCGGTCCGACCGGCGCCGGCAAGACCCGCATCGCGCGAAGGATCTTCGAGCTCAAGCAGACGAGGCACCAGATCTCGGGCCGCTTCGTCGAGCTCAACTGCGCCACCCTGCGCGGCGACGCGGCGATGTCGGCGATGTTCGGCCACACCCGCGGCGCCTTCACCGGGGCCGTGCGCGAGCGGCCGGGCGTGCTGCGCAGCGCCGACGGCGGTGTGCTCTTCCTCGACGAGATCGGCGAGCTCGGCCTCGACGAGCAGGCCATGCTGCTGCGCGCCCTCGAGGACCACACCTTTTTGCCCGTCGGCAGCGACCGCGAGGTCCACAGCGACTTTCAGCTGATCGCCGGCACCAACCGCGACCTGCGCGCGGCGGTCCGCAGCGGCCGCTTCCGCGACGACCTGCTGGCCCGCATCGACCTCTGGACCTTCCGCATGCCCTCGCTGCGCGAGCGCCCGGAGGACATCGAGCCGAACCTCGACTACGAGCTCGAGCGCTACGCCCAGCGCCACGGTCGGCGCGTCACCTTCGGGCGCACCGCGCGGGCCCAGTTCCTGCGCTTCGCCGTCGGCCCCGGCGCGCGCTGGCCCGGCAACTTTCGCGACTTCGCCGCCGCGATCGAGCGCATGGCCACGCTCGCCCCCGGGGCCCGCATCTCCGGCGCCGAGGTCGACGCCGAGGTCTCGCGCCTGCAGGTCGCCTGGTCCGAGGGACAGGTCGATGGCGACGAGTCGCTGCTGCGCCGCTTCCTCGAGCCGAAACAGATCGCCGCGCTCGACCGCTTCGATCGCGTGCAGCTCGCCGACGTGTTACGCGTGTGCCAGGAGGCCCGCAGCCTGTCCGCCGCCGGACGAATCCTGTTCGCGGCCTCCCGCGAGCGCCGACGCTCGCACAACGACGCCGACCGCCTGCGCAAGTACCTGCAAAAATTCGCCATCACGTGGACCGACCTCCAGGACCCGCCGACCGCATGAACCTCCCCATCCTCGTCACCGGCGCGACCGGCAACGTCGGCCGCGCGGTCGTCACCGCACTGCGGGCTCGCGGCCTGCCTGCCCGCCCTGGCCTGCGCGACGCGACCGGCGACCCCGACGCGGTCGTGCTCGACTTCCTGCGCCCGGAGACCTTCGCCCCCGCGCTGGCCGGCGCCGGCGGCCTGTTCCTGCTGCGCCCGCCGCCGATCGCCGACGTCGGGCCGACCCTGAACGCGCTCGTCGACGTCGCCCTCGCCGCGGGCGTGCGCCGCATCGTGTTCCTGTCGGTGATCGGCGCCGACAAGCGCGGCTACATCCCGCACGCCAAGGTCGAGAAGCACCTGGCCCAAAGTACAGCCGAGTGGACCTTCCTGCGCGCCGGCTTCTTCGCCCAGAACCTCGGCGACGCCTACCGCCCCGACATCCGTGAACATCACGAGCTGTTCGTGCCCGCCGGCGCCGGTCGGGCCGCCTTCGTCGACGTGCGCGACGTCGGCGAGGTGGCCGCGCGGACCTTCGCCGAGCACGGCCACGTCGGCGCCGCCTACACCCTCACCGGACCCGAGGCCCTATCCTTCGACGAGGTCGCCGTGCTGCTCACAAAGGCCCTCGGCCGCGAGATCCGCTACGCCCGCCCCGGGGTCGTGCGATACCTGTGGCGGCTACGCAAGCGCGGCCTGCCCTTCGCCCAGGCCGTCGTCCAGGCCGTGCTGCACGTCGGCCTACGCTACGGCCAGGCCGAGGACATAGACCCTACGCTCGCATCGTTGCTCGAGCACCCGCCGCGCACGCTCGCGCAGTACATCGCCGACCACCTCGAGCTCTGGCGCTGACCTGTCCTCAAAGCCAGCTCACCGTATCACCGCGGCGCCAGCCCGACCCGCGGCATCGCGCCGGGCACCACCCACGGCGGCTCATGCTCCGGATCGCAGCGATACTGCGAAAAATCCGTCCAGCCGCGCGCGCGCAGCAGATCCTCGTCGAGCACGGCCTCGCCCGAGATCGCCGAGGGCGGGCTGGTGACCAGCTCGAGCGCCGCGTCGGCGACGATCTCCGGCTTTCGCCACAGCTTCTCGTCGCCGATCGCGAAGTTCATGGTCGCCTGGCTCTGGATCAGCGTCACCGGCCACAGCGCATTGACGGCGATGTTGTCGGCGCGCAGCTCCTCGGCGAGGCCCTGCGCCAGCATCGTCATGCCGTACTTGCTGATCAAATAACCGACCTTGTGCGGCAGCACGGACAGCTCGACCGGCGGCGAGCAGACCACGATGTGCCCGCCGCCCGCCGCTCGCATCGGGGCGATCACCGCCTGCGCGGCGATGAAGGCGGCGCGCACGTTCACCTCGTGCATCAGGTCGAAGCGGGCCAGCGGCGTATCGGCGACGTCTTGCCACCACAGCGCGCCGGCGTTGTGCACGAGGATGTCGACGCGGCCGAACTGCTGGACCGTCTGGGCGACCATCGCCTCGATGTCCTCGGCGTTGCGCACATCGACACGAACCGGCAGGGCCTCGCCGCCGAGCGCCTCGACCTCGCGCGCAACGCTGTAGATCGTGCCGGGCAAGCGCTTCGTCTCGGCCTCGCTCTTGGCCGCGATCACCACCCGCGCGCCCTCGCGCGCGAAAGTGAGGGCCAGGATCCTTCCGATGCCGCGGCTGGCTCCGGTGATGATCGCTACCTTGCCGGCGAGACGCTGCGATGGCTGCATGGCCGGCGATGATAGCCCGCGACCGGCGGCGCTGTCACCGAAGTCGGCGCCCGCGGGTTCGGTCCGCGCGCACGGATCACGCGCACGGACGTGACATTGGTCGAGCCGACGGCGAGCGGCACGGCCCGGTCGATGCAGCTAGCCTCCGCGCCCATGCAATTGCTTCGACCGCTTACCTCGACCTTATTGATGATCGCCGCCTGTGGTGGCAACGGCACCGCCCCGACCACCACCGACACCGACACCGGCACCGGCGCCGACGCCAGCTCCACGGGAGAACCCGGGACCACCGGCGAGCCGACCACCGGCGAGCCGACCACCGGCACCGACGACACCACCACCGACGCCAGCACCACCACCGACGCCAGCACCACCGGCGAGCCCGAGCCCTTCCTCGAGGGCGCACCTACGCCGAACATCAGCCCCGCGGACCAGTCCGTCGACGTGCTCGGCGCGCCGGGCGTGCACTACTGGTTCGCGGTCGACCCGGCCGAGGTCCAGCGCATGAACGACGCGCACGACATCCCGCCCGACATCTACGTGCCGGGCGGCGAGGCGGCGACTTACGCCAATCACCTGTTCGTGCGCACGCCCGGCCCGGACCCGCAGGTGGCCGACTACGGCAAGGTGGAGGTGCGTGTGGTCGGGCAATCGACGTATCGCCCGTGGACGCCGAAGTCGATCCCCAGCCTCAAGGCGGACACCGATGAATTCACCGATGGCCTCAAGGTCGGCGGCGTCGAGCACCTGCGCTTCAACAACGGCCTGGTCGGCACGATCTTCCGCGAGCGCCTGGCCCTGACGGTCTACGAGAAGCTCGGATACCCGGCCCCGCGGGCCAACCACGCCTGGGTCGGCAGCAACGTCTGGGGCCCCGACATCGAGATCCCCTACACCCTCGTCGAGGTCTACAAGCGCGACTTCTGCGAGGCCCGGGCCGAGGCCCTCGGCGGCGGCTGCAACAACATCTGGGAGTTCGTCGGCGACCTCGGCTTCGGTCAGCTCGCCGACCCCACCAGCTGTCAGTTGAAGGACTGCGACAACACCCGCGCGCTCGCCTTCGAGGACGCCGTGATGGCCACCCCGCAGGGCCCCGGCTACAAGGCCGCGCTCACCGACTGGGTCGACTGGGACGCCTTCCACCGGTTCCAGTGCATCTCCTGGCTGCTGTGGACCGGCGACGACGCCCTGCACAACAGCAACAACGTGGTCCTGCTCGAGCGTATGGACGGCCGCTTCCAGTACCTGCCCTATTCGGTGGACATCAGCGCGGGTCAGGAGTGGTACCTGGACACGCCCCTCTACGGCCAGAACCAGCTCGCGCTCGGTTGCCAGGCCGACCCGAGCTGCTGGACCGACACGCTCGCCACCTGCAAGGACGTGGTCGCCGAGTTCGTCGCCCTCGACCCGCCCGCGCTGGTCGACGCGCTGAACAGCGAGCTCGAGGCCGAGGGCATGCTGCGCCCCGGCGACGCCGCCCGCTACCAGCAGATCCGCGCCTGGTATCAGCAGCGCGCCGAGACGGCCCTCAGCGACCTGGACAACTTCCAGGACCCGCCCTGCGCCCCCGACTCCGTGCAGTGCAACGGCGAGTGCGTCGACGTCTCGCAGTGCGTGCTCGACTGCAAGCCCGGCTCCGTCCAGTGCGGACCGGAGTGCGTGGCCGAGGGCGAGTGCTTCGCCTGCGACTGGCCCTGGGAGCCCTGCCTCGACAACACCTGCAAGCCTCCGGGGCAGTGCTGAGGCGCGAGGGTGCGCGCGAGGCCCTCGCAGCGGCGGTGTAAGCTTCAACGGTGGCGGTCGTTTCGGCTGCTGTCACCGCCGGAACTCTCACCATGCTGCACCGCCTCGCCGTCCCCGTCCTCCTCTCCCTCGCCGTGCTCTCCGCCTGTGCCGGCAAGAACGCCGAGGTCCCCTCGCTCGGCGCGCCCGAGCCGATGGGCGGCAGCACGGCCACCACGAACACACAGGGCCCCGCCGGCGGGCAGCGCTGGAACAATGACAAGTCGGCCGCGAGCGCCGACGCTTCGGCCCCGAGCAGCGAGTACGAGGGCCTCGCCCGGCGCGACAGCAACGTCGGCGCGAGCGTCAGCGGTGCACCCACGCCGATGGCACCCGAGCGCAAGCAGGCGCCCGGCCTCGGCACCTCCTACGGCGAGCAGCGGTTCAGCACGGTGCGCAGCGTCCAGTTTCGCCGCGCCAACCCCACGGTGCCCGACGCGATCCTCTCGCTGCGCTACGACGACGCCGAGGGCGTGCGTCAGATGGCCCAGTGGAAGACCGGGGGCAACCCGCAGGCCGCGAGCAGCCAGGCCGGCATCTTCACGATGACGCTGCGCGACGAGTCGAACGCCGCGCTGCCGGGCGCCCAGGTCGGCAACGACATCTACGCGATCGGTGAGACCGGCGCGCGCTACACGATCGGCGTCGAGAACCACAGCGCG
>Ga0116158_10002777_pt1 | contig 15339 bp, 4 predicted proteins | sample AD_UKC052_MetaG_FD_89883 | JGI IMG/M metagenome (GOLD analysis project Ga0116158, IMG submission 89883) | Active sludge microbial communities of municipal wastewater-treating anaerobic digesters from USA - AD_UKC052_MetaG | ecosystem: Engineered > Bioreactor > Anaerobic > Digestate | place: USA... | reverse complement strand
ATGCGGCGATGGAGAAGTCGCCGGCCGGCGCGGTATCGGCGGTCGCGGCTGAGCCGGCTGCATCCGGGAGGGTGTCGTCCACGATGGCCGCAGGGGGCAGGGCCAGCGGTGCGAGGCCGGTGGCGGCGCTGTAGGTGGCGGGCCCGCCGTTGAGGAGGATGCCGTTGACGGGGCCGTCGGCAAAGCCGGTGATGAAGATGCGGTTCGCGGCAGTGCCGGCCGACGGGGCGCTGATGGCAAGGACATGGTCGTTGAGGGTGAGTGCGGCGAGCGTGACCGATGACGCCGTGGCAGCGGCCGGGACGGTCAGCAGGGAGGGGGCCGTCAACGTGACGGCCGGAAGAGACAAGGTGTAGTTGTCGGTGGCGGCGGGATTGAGAGAGAGTGTGCCTCCCGCGAGAGCGAGCGTGCCGGAACCGAGGGTCGCGCCGGCGGCGAGTTCGAGCGTGCCGCCTTCCACGAATGTCGTGCCGGAGTAGGTGTTGGCGGCTGTCAGGGTGAGGATGCCTGCTCCGGTCTTGGCGAGGCCGCCGGAGTCGGAGCGGACGCCGGAGAATACGATGGGGCCGGAGGCGTCGAAGGCGAACGTGCCTGCGCCGGACATGGTGCCGGTGAGGGTGAGCGTGCCGGTGCCGGCGTTTTCAATGATGGCCCGGTCTTTGTCGACGGTGAACGCCTTATCGGTGGTGGATGCGGCGGTGCCGGTGACGCGCAACCGTGCGTAAACGCCGCTGTCGAGCGGGTTGACGAAGTTGACGGTTGTGCACGCGCCGAGCGGATTGGGCGTACCGTTCAGAGCGAGGAAGGCGACCTCCACACAGTTGCCTCTGTCGAGAGCGAGCGTGCCCTGGATGTCGTTGTCGGGATGGTTCAGGGCCAAGGTGCCTCGCGTCCATCCGTTGAGCGTCTCGAACCCCTTGGGCGCGATCAACTGGACGTTCATGTCGACGCGGTGGGTCTGGATGGCGACGCGGGCGCGTTTGGCGGGGTCCGACGGGACGATGCGTAGGGCCGAACCCTCGCCATTGAATGAACCGCCGACGTTAATGGCGAAGTTCCAGTCGTTGCGGCAGAAAATATTGGTGGTGTGCGGGGCGAAGGAGAGGTTGAGCGGGGAGTCATACCCCCAGAGCGCGCCGATGGTCATCCGTTCGGCAAAGGTGAGCGGGGCGTTGATGCGCGACTCGAGCATGATGTAGTTGGTGTCGGTCTCTTCCTGGGCGGCGGCGCGGCGCAGCGTGTTGAAGGTGACCGGGCCGATGCCGCGCAGGTAGATGTTGCGCGAGGAGGTGTTGGTGTAGCTGAGGCTGAGGGTCTTGGCCGGTTCGTTGTTGTAAACGTAGAGATTCCCGCCGACGAGCAGCGAGGCGTCGACGGCCTGGTCATTAGCCGAACCGGCGGAGAGGGTGAGCGTGCCGTTGGCGGCGAGCGTCAGCGTTTCTCCAGGAAGGCCGACCGTGTAGGCGGCGGCGTCCGGGGCGAAGGTGAGGCCGGCGGCAATGGCGCCGCCGCCCAGGGTGACGGCCGTTTTGCTGTTTCCGTCGCCGGTGAAGAGCGCGGTCTCAGAGGAAGAGGGCACCGCGCTGCCGGTCCAGTTGGCGGCGGTCGACCAGAGTGCGTCGGCGCCGAGGCCGGTCCACGCGCGCACGTCGGACGCATAAAAAGTGCCGACTGTGCCGGAAAGCGAAGCGGTGAAGGGGCCTCCGCTGGAGGCGGGGACGAGATCCGTGACGGTGCCGGTGAAAGCGAGCGTGGAGACGGTGGCCGGAGCAAGGCCGGACAAGGTGAGCGTCACCGTGCGCGAGTCGCCGGAAAGCGCGGAAACCGCAGTGACCGTGCCTGCGGGTGCCACTGTCCAGGCGGACGGGGTGGCGACGGACGGAGAGGCCGCAAGGTCGATGGGCTTCGAGAAGGTGACAGTGACCGACGTGGCCGAGGCGACGCGAACGGTGGCGACGGCGGGGGCGACAAGGTCGCCGTAGGGCGTGACGATGTTGGTGATGACCGGGAGCCACGCGGCGGCCATCTTGCCGTAACCGACGTGGTTCGGGTGAAGGTTGTCGTACATGTCCGTTCGCTCGAGATAAGCGTGCATGTCTAGGAAGTGGACGCGGCGGCCTGCCGTTTGATGCGCCTGGACACGGCCTAAGACGTACGGGTTGAAGTAGGTGTTGATCAGGACGTAGCGCGAGTCCGTGTCGTCGGCGCCACGCTTGAGCAGGGTCGTGACGATGATGTGCGCGAAGGGGCGGGCGGAGGCGATGCGGCTGATGAGCGCATCGAGTTCGTCGATGGTGCCGGGGAAGTTCGGCACATCGCCGGTGTCATTCGTGCCGATGTGAATCAGCACCACGTCGGGGTCCGCAATCTGCGCGAGCCACGGCAGGATATTCTCGTAAATTCCGTTGCTGGAAGCGGAAACATGCCAGCCGCTGTGGCCTTCGTGGTTGATTTCGGTGCCAAGACCGGGGTGCGTCACTGAGGTTTGCGTGCCGACGTAATCGACGGTGTAACCCGCGTTGGTGAGTGCCACATAGAGCGGGTAGCGGTAGCCGCCTCCGACCCCGTCGTTATTCGATCCGTATGTGATGGAATCGCCGAGCGGCATGATGCGTAACGGCGGGGGCTGCGACAGCGCGGAGGCCGTGGCCAGCGTGACGGCACCGGCAAACAACGCAAAACGAATGACAACGGACGAACGGGCGAAATCACACAGACGGAGTGTCATACGCACATCCTTTCACACAAAGTTCGGACACAAAAATAAAACAGCAATTGCTGACTATTGTAAACAGCTTTTTCACGAAATTCAACCCTCAAGGGGAATTTATTTGGGCAACGGGGCCATGTCGGTATTCGTGCTGGGTTGCGGCGCGGCCAGAATGTGCTGGTCCGGGAAGATCAGCGTGTGGCGGTCAGCGGTGACCGTGGCGGTGTCGGGGGACGGGCACATGCGGTAACCGATTCGGGCGAGGCGCGCGCCATGGCCGAGCAAACCGCTGCGGCCAAGTTCAATCAAGCGCGGAAAATCGTCAAATTCGCGGAAGGTGCCCTGTGACATGCGCACCGGACCGCATTCCGGGGGCGGGCTGATCCCTCGGGCGGCCATCCATTGCGCCAAGGCCCGCAGGCGGGCCTCTTCGAGCGATTGAGGCGGACGGCCGGGCGTGCGCGGCTTTTCATCCAGCCAGAGGGAGACTTCCTCGCGCATCCGCTGGCGTTCCCAGCGCGGTTCGGGCGGCCGGGCTTTTTCATTTTCATCCCAGAAATGCATGTCACCGATCAGGCGTGCCGGCGCCAGCAACCCGCCGAGAAAGGCGCGAGGAACGGCGTCGGCCGGAAGCGCGGCGATCTCCCCGATGCGCGCGCGCAAATCTTCCAGGCGATGGCTGCGGCGTTCGAGTTCACGCAGGTGGGTGTAAAGTTTGCGCCAGACCAGGAGGGCGGCCGTGCTGACGCGGGCACACAACTGTTCGAGCGCGCCGTCCGCCGCATAAAAGGCGGCCAGATCCGCCAGCGTCCGATCGGGATGCGGCAGGCGGGTGCGCATCAGGTGCGGGGTCGCGCGTGCCTCTTCTTCCATGATGGCCAGGCAGGCTTGCCAGCGCGCCGCATAACGCCCTTGGCGTAATTTGCTGATTTCAGGCGAGATTTCCGTGCGCAACGTGTGGATGCGGTTCAGGAACTGCTTCAGGAAGCGTTCCAACTCGGCCAGAATGGCGCGCGCCTCGGCCGCGTCGAAACGTCCGCTCGCGAACCCGAGCAGCCGGATGTTGAAGTCGCCAAGCGCCTGGCTGGCGCTCTCGGTGAGGGTGCCCATCCGCGTGAGGCGATAAAAAACGCCGCGCGCGGTCTCATAGTCGAGCGCGTCGGCGCCGGTCTTGTTGAAGAGCCGCGCCGTCTCGCGCAGGGTGCCGATCACCTCGGAAAGCAGGTCGCGCGTGTCGGCGTCGGCCGGTTCCTGGTCGGCGCGCAGCCGGGCTTCCAGCCAGAGCAGAAACGCGGCCGCCTCATCGGTGATCCGATACCGGAATTTACGCCGGCGCGTGTCTTTATACCCGCGCAGCCGCTCTTTCTCCAGGCGGTCGGTGATAAGCCCCCAGAGCAGCAGTTGGCGGATGTCCTGATTGAAGGCGTCAGCCGTATACCCGTCACCGTCCAGCTCGGCGCGTACGGCCGCGAACAAGTCGTCATGAAGCGGTTCAGGTTCATGCTTGCGGCGAAAGGCCAGCAGCGAGCTGAGCAGGGTGACATACCAGACCGCACGCTCGGAGAGCAGCAGGTTGCCGGTCTCGCGGTTGCGGCGGGCAAGCAGCTCCTCGGCATGCGTCGGTTGCGTCGGTGTCCTGTCGGATACGTCACTCATGACAAGCGCCACCATATCAAACCCCGGAACGACCTGCCAGCGTCTGTCGCGATGGGCCGACTATTCAATACAGATGAGCGTGCCGCGTTGGTTGGTCAGGAAGAGGGTCCGTCCGTCGGCCGAATACTCGGCCTTCACAGAGTTCGGGAAGTCGGCGAGTGTGATCGCCTCAAGAGGCACCCCGATGGGCGTGTCCGCCGAGACCAGGACCGGCCAGCGGGCGGGCGGGTGACCGCTCCGCCCTGCTGTGATCGTGAAGGGGTCGGGCAGGGTGACGTTGCCCGCAGACAACGTGCCGCCCGCGCCTGCGGAGCTCCAGTCCCAGACATACGCGGTGCCGGCCGCGAAAGCAACCGGGCCGGCCGTGAGCGGGGCGTCGTTCGTGAACGCCACGCCGAAACTGCCCGCAGCGATCGTTATCGGACCGCTTGCGTCCGAGGAACCGCTCAGCAGCAGAACGCCCGCGCCGCTCTTCGTCAACGCGGCGGGGCCAGCCAGCGTGCCTGCGAAGGCGTCGGTGCGTCCCGCCGGGACCGAGACCGTCAAGCCGCCGTCCCACGCTTCCGCATCCGGGTCGCTGAGGTCTTCGTTGGTCACGCCGTAGATGTGCCAGCCGTTGTTGTCGGTGGTGTTCGAGACGCGGATGCTCAGTGTGGTGCCTTCCGGGACATAGCGGTAGACCAGGGCGTTGGGCAACAGCGCGTCCGGGTTGAAGAAGATGCTGTCGCGGTAACGTCCGTCCAGCGTGCTGCAGAAATCAACGAACTGCTGGCGGGCGCCGCCCCAGCCCCACGACCGGTTGTAGATGCGCACTTCGTACGGGCGCCCCGGCGTGAGCCCGGAGAGGGTTAGGGTCGTGTTTTTGGGCGCGGGCGTGGCCCCGGCCACGTAACACATGTCCGTGAGCAGTGCGAAGAGGCCGGAATCGGTCGGCACCGGGCCGAGCGCTGTGCCGGTGAGGACGTTGCCGGCGTGTGAAGAGAGGACTGGCGATGCGGTGAAGGTGGCCGTGTTACCGGTCACCTTGCTGAAGGTGATACCGTTGACGACGGCGGGGCCCACGTTGCCCAGATCGTACAGGTGGGTGTAGGTCTTGTCCGGCGAGAGGCCGGTGGAGGCGTCCGTCGAGAGGAAGGCGATGTGCGGGGCCGAGGGCGAGGCATCGCCAGGAGCCGGCAGGCCGAGGGCGAGCGCACCGTCGCCGCCGAGCCCGCCGATCGCGACCGCTCCTGCGGTGTGCAGTGCGCCCGGGGCCTGGACGGCGGCCGGTCCGTCGAGGACGGCGCCGGCATGCAGCGCGGCGGCACCGCCGATGACCGAGAGCCCGCCGGGAGCGACGTTCGGACCGGAGAAGATCTGGGTGCCGGGGCCGTTCACCGTGACGGTGCCGTTGCCGGTGAACGCGCCGGCATACTCGGCAGACTCGTCGGCGGCCGGCGCGAGCGTGAGCGTGGCGGCTGGCGCGGGGGACGCGGTGCCGGCCGGCACCTCTTCGTTGGTGAGCCCGTAGAGGTGCAGGGTGTTGTTGGACATGTGGGGCGTGAGCCGCACGCGCAGCGAGCCGGAGGGCGACGGCCGGTAGCGGTAGGCGACATAGTAGGCAGTGTTTGTCAGGTCGGCGCTGAACGAGAATTGGTGATCGATCCGGCCGGCGTCGTTGGCGATGAAACCGAGAAGCTGGTTGCGGTTGTCATTGACGCTGGCGCCGCCCCAGCAGCGCTGGTAGATGCGCAGTTCGTACACTTTGGCCGGCGTGAGTCCGTTGAGTTCACAGACCAGGTTGCGGCCCTCGTAGTTCATGTCATAGAGCAGCTTGTGCAGGTTGCCGGAAGCGGCGGTGGCGCTGTTGCCTGTATTGCCGGATGCAGGCGGCATGTCCTTGAACCCGTAGGGGAGGCCGTCGGTGCCGGTGCAGGTGCCGGCGGTGGCGGTCGTGGAGAGGAACGGCACGCCGTTGATGGCGCCCACCGCGAGGCCGCTGTTGCTGCCGAAATCGATGGCATGCGTGTAGGTCTTGTCCGCAGAGATGCCGCAATCGGCGTCGTTGTGGATAATCGTGATCGTGGCCGGCGCGCCGAGGGCGAAGCCGCCCGTGCCGGAGAGCGCGGCGACGGTCTGGTCGGCGGCCAGGGTGAATCCGGCGTTGTCGTACAGCGAGAGCCGTGCGGAGGGGGCCAGGATGCCGGGCGCCGCCAGCGTGGTGCGTCCCGCGCTGTTCACGAAGCGCCCCGCGAAACCGCCTGTGGCGGCTGTGGCGAAGGTGGCGATGTCCAGTGCGCCCTGCTTGTTGAACACGGCGTCCGCGCCGCCGGAAAACAGGGGGCGCGCGGCGGAGAAGTACGGGATGACCGAGCCCGCGCCGCCGGTCTGCGGATAGCCGGTGCCACCGTAGGTGAGGCGCAGATGCGCGCCGTTCGCGACCGCGAGCGCGCCCGCGCCGCTGACGGTTGAGAGCGCTGAAATCGGCGTGAGCCAGGCGGTCGGCAGCGTGGTCTTGGGCGCAAACATGCGCGAGGTGTGAACGCGCAGGTAGGCGCCGCCCGTGACTTGCACGAGACCGATGAGAATGTCGTGCGGCCCGGCGGCGAGGTGGCCGGCATTCACGTGGGTGGTGCCGACCGGTGTCTTGACAGCGATCTCGCGTCCGTCGATGGCAAGGATGCTGTGATCATCAGTCTCAAGATGGAACATATAATCGCCGGCTTCGGGGATCTGGAGGGTGCCGCGCAGCACCAGCAGCCACCAGTCGTTGCGCGGTGCCAGCGGACGGAGGTCGGAGATGGCGAAGCCGCCGCCTGTGCCGGAGAAGATGGAGATGGCGCTTGGTGTTCCGGCGGCAGCCGCTTCGAGAACAGCGCGGCTGAGCACGGCGTTGGTGTAGGTGCCGTTGTACCAGAAGGCCGTCAAACCGTTGGTCGCGGGAGACACGGCGGAGAGGGTCGTGCCCGACGCCAGTGTGGCTGACGCGCCGAACTGCGCGGCATCCAGCACGAGCGTGCCCGCGCCGACCGCGAGCGGCGTTTGTGCGAGCGTGTCGCGGTTGGCCAGTGTCTGGGTTGCGCCGGAGGCGTTGAGGGTCAGCGTGCCCGTCCCCGCGAGCGGTCCGGTGTGAGTGGCGGTGAAGCCTGAGCCATCCAGAGTGAGCGCGGTCGTTCCCGTGAGTGTGGCCGCGGTCGCGCCCGCCAGCCCGCCTCGCAACGCGGCATTCGAGAAGGTCAGAGCGGCGCCGGCACCCAGGGTGATCGGGAGAGGCTCTGCGCCTGCCGGCTGGAGATGCGCGCTGAGAATGTGACTGCCGTCATCGAGGCTGAGACTGCCGAGCGTGAGCGGCGTCGTGATGTCGCCGGCCAGTGTGTAGCGCGCGTCGGGGTGCACGATGCGCAGGCTGTTCACGGCGGCGGGCGCCGTGAGCGTTACGATGGCGTCATTCGTGATCGCGGAGCCGAGCGTGGCGTCGGAGGTGGCGTCGGGAACTGTTCCGGCGCTCCAGTTGGCGGTGGAGGCGAAGCTGCCGGACGTCGGGTGGACCCAGAAGGTGGTGGGGTTGCCGGCTGAGGCGGTAATCGTCAGCGTGATGCTGTCGCCGGACTGGCTGAAGCCGTAGGTGAAATCGGCGACCGGATTGCTGACCGTGAAAGAGGGCGGATTGGCGGAAAGGTTGGGGGCCGTGAAAAGAACATACGTGCCGGGCTCGGCGAACGGCAGCTCGGTGCCGGCGTAAACGGCTTTGACGGTCACATTCGACAGAACCAGCGAGCCGGCGGTCACGGTGTCGTTGTCAGAGGAGAATTCAAAGGTGAAGGCGGCGCCATCAGCGGTCAGCGCGTGAAACGCGGCGGACGCGGCGGTGCCGGGCGAAAGGGCCAGACCGCGGTCGGCGAGATCCAGCGTGACGCCGGACGCGTCATTCACGGTCAGGCTGCCGATTCCGTCGAGGAGCAGCGGCTGCGGCGCGGAGGGCGCGGAAAGCGTGCCGAAGGTGACCGCGGCGGTCGCGGGACCGCTGAGGCGGAGCGCGTCATACAGGGTCACGGAACCGGTGAAACGGGCGGTCGTCACGGCGTTCAGCGCGAGCGCGGCCTGCGCGGACAACGTGTCGGAGACGACGATATTGTGGGCGACGAGCGAGGCACCGCCGGCCAGTTCCAGTGTCGGATCGTCACCCGCGCCGGTGAGCGCGTCGCCGAGCAGGATCGGGACAGAAACCGGGGCCTGGCCGAGCGCGCCGCCGTTGCCGGCCGGAGTGTCGTCGGCCAGGATGCGGAGCGTTCCGGCTCGGATGACGGTCTGTCCGAGATAACCGAAATAGTCGGTGCCCGGGGGCACACCGCGCGCCTCCAGGGTGCCTGTGCCGGTTTTGAGCATCACTCCCTTGCCGTCGATATCGGAGACGCGCCCGTCGCGCCCGAGGCAGGCGGTCGAGTAAAGGGCGCCGCCGGCGATCTGCAGCGTGTTCACGGCGGCGTGCAGCAGCGTGCGCCCGGAGTTGGTTACGGAGGCGAGGATATTCAGCGAAGGCGCGCCGTCGCCGCCCAACACGATGTTGCCGCCGCGGAAAGGCGAGGCCTGGGTGAGCGTCAGGGCGGCGCTGCGCGCCGGCAGCGCGTGGATGAACGTTTCATTGGGCGTAGCGCTGTTGGTGACGAACGAAGGCAGGATCAGTTCGCCGTCGTACACGGCGAACCCGGCTTGCGGCCGGTACGTGTTGGGCGCACTGTCGAGCGGCTGCGTCAAGGTGACGGCGGCCGGACCGGTCTTGACAAAGGCCGCGTAACGGTGGTTGGAGAGCGCGTTCAGGGTCACCGGCGCTGCGGCGTCGATGAAGAGCGAGAACGGATGAACGTTCGCCTCATTGGTGATGTCCGGATTGCCTGACGCGACTACCGGGACAGCCAGTGGGACCGTGAAGGCGGCTGGCGCGAACGCGGTGATGCGGGGCGTGGCGTCGAAGGTGGCCACGAGATTGGAAAGCGTGACGCCTGCCCCGCTGATCGTGGCGGGCGCGGTAACCAGCAGATGACGGGCGAGTGCGGAGGGAATTGAGGCGTCGCCATGGAACGCGAGTGTCGAGGAGACATCGTCGACCGGTGCCGACGCTGCCAGGCGGTGTCATAGGCATAGGCATGGGCCGAGGCGGACCAGGTGCCGGGCCCTGCCACGTTGCCGGCGGCATCCAGGAACGCCAGCGGCAGGTTGCCGGCGTGATTGAGCAGCGCGGTGCCGCCGGCCGTCAGCGTGACCGAGGAGTCCGCGCCGAGCGCGCGGCAGGGCTGGGTGGCCGAAGGCGGGGCGATGATCGCGAGGTCGATCATGGTGGAGGAATCATACCAGGTGCCGCAGCCCTCAAAGCCGACGTTATGCGTGCCGGCGGCCAGATAGACCGGCACCGAGGTGTAATGGGCCGTGTCGAACTGGTCGTGAACCGTCAGGATCGGAGGGAAACGTTTGCCGTCGATGGACGGCGTGATCAGGTGCGGCGGGAAGCCGCGGCGCCGGAAATGATCGAACGCGAGCTGGTAATAGCCGGAGGTGGCCACTTGGAAGGATTGGGTGACTGAGCCGTGGCGCTGCACGATCAGGACGTGGTTGGCGTCCGGGACCGAGCCGCCGGAGATCCAGGTGGACGTCGGCTCCGTCGGGTAGCAGCGCGCGATGTAAGCCGCGGTGGCGGTTCCCCATGCCGTGATGATGCCGGTCCCGCCGACGCTGACGTACTTGTAGGTGTTGGCGTCGAGCGAGGGGTCTTCGAATGAATCGTTGGCCAACAGATTGCCGGCACGGTCCGGTGCTCCGAGAGTCTGCAAGGTGCCGCCGTCGGCCTGGACGAGCGCGGTGGCGAGATCCGAGGCGGCGGCCAGAAGGGTACCGGAGACCAGCGTCACGCGGCCGTATACGCGTCCCAAAGCGACCGCGCCGGGACCGGTGACCGTGAGTCCGTTCAACGCGAGCACTTCGGTGGCGACCGCATTGGTGGCGGCGGCGTCGGCGATCGTGATGGACGCGGTCCGCAGACGCCCCGCGCCGGCCAGCGTGACACCCGAGGCGCCGGTATCAAAAGAGACGGAAAGGGCGGTGAGATCCTCGGCGATTTCGATCAGGGAGCCTGACGCGGCGGCCGGGAAAACGGCGCTCGCGCCGGGAACCCAGGCAGAGGGCGTGCCGTTATCGAGCCAATTGAGCGAGGCGGAGTCCCATGACGCGCCCGGCGCTGCCGGCGTCCAGATGAGCGTCTGGGCAAGTGCTCGCTGCACGCTTTGTGCCAGAGTGAAAAAGGCACACACAACCACAATCCGCGACAGGTTCATAGTACTCTCCAATCGTTACGACCATAACCACCGTTTAAAAAGTAACACGTCTTCGAGAGGAAGGGAACCCAGAAAATGAGGCATGCGCAGGATTGCATGCAGGGTAAGGAAACGGTAGAGTTTCAAGTATGTCACGCGTGCGGATGCGGGCCGCGGAAGCGAGCCAAGACCGCTGCGGGGATCGGAGGACAACATGCAACGTGATGCGGGGATCTGGATCATGGCGGCCGCGGCATCAGCCTGCGCTGCGGCACCGGTGAATGTGGCGCTGAACAAACCGTACACCCTGACGCCGGTCCCGAGCTACCGGTATTGCACGGATGCCGGAGACATGACGCAACTGACGGACGGCACTTATGTGAAGGGCTATTTCTGGACGCAGACCGGCACGGTGGGATGGAGCAGCGTCGCGCCGGTCTTCTGCACGATCGACCTGGGACGCGTGGAGCCGATCTGCGGGGTGTCATGGAGCACGGCGGCCGGCGTTGCCGGCGTGGCTTGGCCTGAGTGCCTGTATGTGCTGGCGAGCGAGGACCGTAAAACGTGGACGTACCTGGGAGACCTTTGCGAAGGGAATGACGAGGGGCCGAAGCCGCCGCAAGGGGCTTATGCAGCCTTCCGGTTCGCCTCGGACCGTTTGAAAGGCCGCGGCCGCTACGTGTGCGTCATCGCTGCTGCGCGCCCCTTTTGCTTTGTGGATGAGATTGAAGTGTGGCGCGGGCCTGATGACTGGATGAGCGGAGCAATGCCGGGCCGCCAGAGCGATGATCCTGCCCGGTTCTACAACGAGACCTGTATTCAGTCCGGCGTGGCGGCGCGGCTGCGCCAAGATCTGGCCGAGATCTTCAGTCAGGCGGCGTCCAACGGTGTGGCCGCGGCGCTGGCGGCGCACAAAGGCGAGGCGGACCGACTGCGCGAGGCCATCGCCGGCACGGCGGCGGAGATGCCCGGTTCCCTGCAGACCGTGCTGCCGTATGGCGAGACACACGAACGGATTCTGGCGCTCAATGCGCCGGTCCTGCGGGCGGTCGGCGTGACGCAGCCGCGCCTGTGGCAGGGAAACCGCTGGGATCCGCTCGCGCTGACCGACCTGCCGCCGACGGGAGAGGAGATGTCGGCGTTGTCGCTCGACCTGATGCGCGGCGAGGTGCGCGGCGAGGCGCTGAACCTCACGAATCCGCATGACCGGGCGCTGCCGTTTACGTTGCGGCTGACGGGCCTGCCGGCCGCGCTGAACCTGGAGCTGCGCGAGGTGGTGCCGACCGATACGCAGAGCCGCAAGCCGGTGATGGCCGCGCTGCGGCCGCTTGTTCCCGACGGTCAGGGCCGCTGCACGCTCCATGTGCCGGCGGGCTGTACACGGCAGGTGTGGCTCTCCTGCCGCCGTCCCGCCGCGCCGCCCGATGTCCACGAAGGACATCTGCTGATCGATGCACCGCCGATAGATTTCCGTCGAGACGTGGCCGTGCGCGTGCGGCTGCGCACTCTCGAGTTTCCACGCCAGCCGCGGCTGCATGTGGGCGGCTGGGATTATGTGCAGGGGGACGCTGATTACTACCGCGCGCCCGGTAATCTCGCGCCCAATCTGGCGTTGATGCGCGATCTGTATGTCGACAGCCCCTGGGCGACACCCGCCGTCTTTCCCAAGGGGGCGCGTTTCGACGAAACCGGCCGCCTGCTCAATGCCGACGAGCTGGACCACACGCTCTGGGACGAGTGGACGGCGCGTTGGCAAGGGGCCCGCAACTATTGCGTGTTCTTTGCTGTCGGTCCTGCGTTTCACGGCGAGAAGATGGGCACGCCGCGCTTCACGGCTATGGTCGGGGCTTGGCTCGCGGCCTGGGTCCGGCATCTGGAGGGGCAGGGCTTGAAGGCGAGCCAGATGGTCATCCTGTTGGTGGATGAACCGCATGAGCGCAGTCAGGACGAGATCTTGATCGCGTGGGCGCGGGCCGTGCGTGCCGCTCGCCTCGGCGTGACGCTGTTCGTCGATCCGACCTACACTGATCCGGCCAAGGGTGCCCCCGAGATGTATGCCCTGCACGATGTCCTCTGCCCCAACACGCCGATGATGACTCAGCAGGGCGCGACGTTCCGCGATTTCTACGTGCGCCAGCAGACAGCGGGGAAAACCCTTTGGCTGTACTCGTGCAGCGGCCCAGCCAAATTGCTGGACCCGGTCACCTATCATCGCGCGCAGGCGTGGCTGGCGTTTCAGCTCGGTGCCAAGGGTTCCTTCTACTGGGCCCTGGGCTGCGGCGGCGGCATCGGGGATTCGTGGCGCACCTATGCCCAGTCGGGCATCGAATACTCGCCCTATTTCGTGGGCCCGGACAGCGTGCTGGACGGCAAGCACAGCGAGGCCCTGCGCGAAGGCGTGCAAGATTACGAGGCGCTCTGCATGCTCCGGGATCTCACGGACCAGGCGCGCGCTGCCGGACGCGATGCGCCGTGGGTGCAGGAGGCCGAGCGCGTGTTGTCTGCCGGTGTGGCTGAGGCGGTGGCTGCCGTGAAGCCGGAACGCCTCTATTGGCATGTCGCCAAAGATCGCGGAACGATGGACAGCGTGCGTCTTCAGGTCCTCGATCTGCTGGAGGCCGCGTCGCGCGTGAAGTGATTGGGGGTTCCGGGTTTCTGGTTTCAGGGTTCTGGTTTCTTAACGCAGAGGGGGCCTGCACGTTCACAGCAAAGCGGTACGCGTTCACGTACACGAGAACGCGTATGGCCGTGGACCTGAGAAGGGACAGCGGGCACCGAACGCGGGCGTTTACGGCAAGCGCACCTTCAGGCGGTAGAACTGGCGCGCGTCCGCGTCCGGGGGATTCGTTATGGACAATCTCTCCGTGGTCGACATGAGATTGGTCTTGCCCGGCACAGGCAACCAGGCATGATCCGACAGGGTGCGGGTAAACTGTACGTCATATACGCGGTCCGTGGCGCATGGCCACGTCAGTATCCATCCAGTGGCTGACGGAACGATGCCGGTCAGGCGCAGGACGGATAGCCCGTTGGTCGGATCGGTGTTCATGACATACTCGTCGCCGGTCGGCGCACCGTCATGGTCCGGATCGTCATTGACTGCCGCCTCGAAGTTGTTGGTGATGCCGTGTTTCGCCAACCACCATTCCGGCGTTGGCCGGCTGGTGGTCCGGTTTTCCTCAAAATGCGCGGTCACGGATTTTGGCGTGTTCATCAGCAGGTTGAGTGGGTTTGCGCTTCCCGCAGCATCACCGGACCAGTTCGCGAAGTGATAGTACGAGTCCGCGGTCGCGGTTATCTGTGTTGTTGTGCCAGCCATGCACCAGCCGCCTTTGGCGTCGATCGAGCCGTTCGGTCCGGCGGCGGGCACCAGCCAGTAGTTCGTCGACCATTGCCACGTCAGGACGGAGCTGTTGGTTACGGTCATGACGACCTGTGTACCCGCTCCCAAAGTTGGCGCATGGCTGCTCATGACCCAGCCCGCGCAGACATACTGCGTGGCACCATACGTATCCGGTGTGCTGACCGTGTTGGTCAGGACCGTTCCTTCCCAGAAGGTATGCTCGCCTGCCGCAGGACAAGCGGTTCCGTAGGGAGAAACGACCGTTAACGAGTAGAGATCACTCACCCGGAATGCATTGGACGCAGGCGGGGCGGCTTCGTACATCGCGTTGCCCGCCTGCGACGCCAGAATGCTGACGACACCGGGGCCGGTGAAAGCGAGGTTTGTGCCCTCGGAGATGACCGCCGGCCCCGAAGCCACCTCGAACGTAACCGGCAGTCCGCTTGACGCCGTTGCCGCGAGCGGCACCGTACTGGTTACGCAGAGGTTGCCGATGGCGGGAAAATCAATGGCCTGGCCCGCCTTGGTGACATTGATTGAGATCGTAACAGGCGGGGCACAGTCCCAGAGTGGGTCGCCGAGTTGCCAGGCCATCACCTTGACCACGCCGGCGGCGGTGAAGGTCAGATTGGAGCCTTCAGAAAGCTTGCCGGGGCCGGAATACAAGGAGTAGAAAAGTGGCAGACCCGAACTGGCTGTTCCTGCAAGATGCACGATATTCGTCGTGAGCTGGGATCCCGGATTTGGGAAAGCAACGGTTTGGGGACGCCGAATGACGTTTAATGTGATGGGGATTCGAAGCGGACTGTTGGTTGCACCCGGGATGGTGATGACGTTCGTGGCGCAGTACGAACCCAGGTCCAGGCCGGTATGCGCCACGGCGGCGGTATAGACCTGACTGTCCATCCGCGCGACGGTTCCAATTGACGGCCCCGACAAGGTCAGCCAGTTGGTGGGCCCTGATCCGAAGGTCAGGCGATTTGAAAAGCTCAGCCCGCTGCAGCCGATATTTTGGATCGAGAATGTCTTGTCGGAAGCATTCGTCCCATCGATGTAGGCATCGAACGTCAGCGATGTCGGGCTTGTGGCCGGCTGTGGCGGTGCGGTCAGGTCCGAGGAGATGACATCCAGTTGGATGGCCGCGCCGTCGTGTACGTTATCCCATGCGTATTCCTGAAACGCGATCCAGATAGGCGTTCCCGGCGGGATGCCAAAGTCGCCCAGCTTGATCGTGCGCTTGAACCAGGGCGGGAATTGGCTCCCGCCGCTACTTCTCGCCCACACGTTGGTTTGAGCGATGATGGTAAAGTTCGCTGGGTCCGGGCCGGTGGTGGAGATGCGCACGT
>Ga0116158_10002775_pt1 | contig 15347 bp, 12 predicted proteins | sample AD_UKC052_MetaG_FD_89883 | JGI IMG/M metagenome (GOLD analysis project Ga0116158, IMG submission 89883) | Active sludge microbial communities of municipal wastewater-treating anaerobic digesters from USA - AD_UKC052_MetaG | ecosystem: Engineered > Bioreactor > Anaerobic > Digestate | place: USA... | reverse complement strand
TCGACGGCGAAATCTATCGAGGTAAAAACGGTGAACACCCAGAAGTGGGACACCAGAGCATTCCGTTTCACTGCCGATATCCGGAGCGGGTGGTGTGCGAATGCGGCGCGCAAGGCTGTCTCGAGGCGCTGGTCTCGGGCAACGGCATTCGCCGCATCTATCAAAAACCCGCCGAAGAACTGACGGACGACGAATGGGAAGAGGTCAGCCACAACCTTGGTCAAGCTTTGCGCAATATCGCGGCGATTTGCGCACCCGATGTGATTGTCCTCGGCGGCGGCGTGGCGGTCGGCGGCGGCGAAGAATTTATCGCCAAAGCGCGGCAGGTCATGACCGATAATCTGAAAATCGTCCCGGTTCCCCAGGTTCGTTTGAGCCACCTGGGATATGAAACAGCCCTGCTGGGAGCAATAGCTCTTGCCCTGCACGGTTTTACGCCAGGCCAACGGTAACACAACCAGCCGGCGATCCGGCGATGATGACAAGGAGTGACAGATGCCGACACCTTCCATCCAAACCACGACGGTGGGATCCTATCCGGTGCCGGAGTGGCTTGCGGCCCGTCCAAGCGAAGAAGCCTTGATCGATGCCACACGAGTGGTATTCGACACCCAGCGCCAGGCCGGCATCGATCTGCCGACCGACGGCGAGCTCTATCGCTTCGACATCAACCATCCCGACACCAACGGCATGATCGACTATTTTATTGCTGCCATGCAGGGTATTCGACCCTGGGTCAGCCGTCGGGAATATGAAGACTTTCGCGCAGCCGATCCAATGCGTTTTCGCCGCAAGCCCGCCGGAGTGGTGGAAAATCCTGTCGGCGAAGGCCGGTTGAATCTTTTGGCGGATTGCGAGCGAGCAGCAGAGGTCAGCGGCGGCCCGTTCAAATTCACCATCACCAGCCCCTACATGCTGGCCCGCACCCTGATCGATCACCATTATGGCGACTTTGCCGTTTTGGTGATGGCTCTGGCTGAGGTTCTGGCTGACCAGGTGCGCAGCCTGCCGTGTGCCTGCGTCCAGGTCGATGAAGCCAACATCCCGGGCAATCCGGCCGATGCGCCGCTGGCCGCCCAGGCAATCAATCGAGTGCTCGACGCAATAGATGTCGAAAGAGCAGTGCATCTCTGTTTCGGCAACTATGGCGGCCAGACCATTCAATCCGGCCACTGGCGGCAACTGATCGATTTTCTGAATTCTCTGCACTGCCACCACCTGATCCTTGAACTGGCCCATCGGCCTGTGGACGATTTGTCGGTTCTTAAAGAAATCGATTCGCGTCTTGCCATCGGTCTGGGGGTGGTGGACATCAAGGTCAATCATATCGAGAGCGCCGAAGAGATCGCCCGCCGCATCGATACCGCTGAAAAAACAATCGGTCCGGGACGGATCAAATGGGTTCATCCGGATTGCGGTTTCTGGATGCTCAAACGCAGCATCGCGGATCGCAAGATGCGCGCCTTGACTGCCGGACGCGACCTCTATCTCGGCCTAAAATAGAGAGCAATCCGACAAAAAGCGATTCGCCTATACGCACCCCAGGAGGAAAATGATGCATATTCGAAATTTTCTCATCGCCCTGCTCTGCCTTTGGCCGGGTTTGATCGGGCAGATATGGGCTGCGCCGCCGGTCCTGTATGCGGTCACTCGCGCGACCCGCGACTATCGTCACCCCGGCATCAGCCACCCGGCAGCAGGTTTGTTCGTCACCCATGACAAAGGAGAGACATGGGACCACCTGGGCTGGCCGTATGGCAAGTTTTTCTCGGTCAGCGCCCGGCGATTGACCGACGGCGAGATTTTGCTCTGCCAGGCCTGCGGCAACGGCGTGTTGATCTCGGATAACAGCGGCGCATCCTGGCGCATCGCCACCGGCTGGGAGATCACCGAGTGTCTGAAAACCGCCATCCATCCGACCGATCCCCGCATTATCTATACGGCAACCGCCTACGGCATCTACAAGTCGACAGATGGAGGTCAAACCTGGTCACAGCGCAATCGTGGCCTCATCAGCACTTTCACCTCGGCCTTGCTGATCGATCCGGATAATGCCCAACTGTTGTTCTGCGCTACCGAAGCGGGTGTCCATCGCAGTCAAAATGCCGGAGAATCGTGGAAGCCAATCGGCTTGCTCGGCAAAGGCATCCGCACCTTGCATCAACATCCGCAGAATTCGGCGATCCTTGTCGCCGGCACTGAAAACGACGGCCTTTTTATGTCGACCGATCGCGGCAAGAGCTGGCAAGCGGTGAACAGAGGCTTGCACCACCCCACGATCTATGCATTCTGCTTTGTCCCCGGCGAACCGCAAACCCTGTTCTGCGGCACCTATCGCGGCGGGGTTTATCGCAGTCGCGATCTGGGACAAACCTGGAAAGCCGTCAACAAAGGCTTACCCCCTTGCTCAGTTCACGCAATGACCGCAGACCCGCAGGACCCGCAAACTCTCTATGCCGGCACCCTCGGCTTTGGTGTCTGGCGCAGCCGCGACGGCGGCGATTCCTGGGAATTTTCCGGTCTACAAAACAGCGAGGTTTGGGATTTCCACTGGCTGGCCGACCAATCCTTCACCGCTCAACCCTGACTCGAAAGGAGGGTCTGATATGCGTCATCTCATGTTGCTCGGCTGTGCCTTTCTGATCGGATGGGGAGCGGCTTGCAGCAAAGCCACAAGCCCGATCACCAGCGCCTATCAGGAACGCTGTGAGCTGATCATGAACTGGGCCGACACCACCAGCCAAAGGAATTTTTTGATCGCCGCCAGCCGCATTGTGCACGGCGAAAACCGGGAAAACGGCCTGCAAATGTTCCAGGATCTGCTCGATGAAGCTGCCGGCACCCCGTTGAGCATGTTTCATTTTTATCGGCTCATGATCGGCTATTGCACAGCTGAAGAGTGGTTGCCGATCGAAACGCGCAACAGCGTGCGCGAGCTCCTGGGCAACGCTAATTTCTATCGCGGCGACACCGAAAACCATCTAACCCTGTACTATACCGGTCTCTATCTGGCTGCGCAGGCTTTTGCCGATCTGCCGGCTGACAAGTGGTTCACCGGCAAATCCGCTGCGGAAAACCGCCGCGAAGCAGAGGGCTGGTTCGAGGATTGGCTGCGCCTGACCACCACCATCGGGCAGGGCGAATTCGATTCACCCACTTATCATGCGGTCTTTCTCTCCGGTCTGTTCGGCCTGTACCAATTCACCGAGGATCCGGTTCTCAAGGAAAAAATCCACGGTATTCTTCTGTGGCTCATCGCCGATTACGGAGTCGAGCACCTGCAAGGCGTCTACACCGGCGCGCACAGCCGCGAGTATCCCGATCGCTTGATCCTCAAACGCCACCCCGCATCGGAAATGAATTATTGGGGTTGGCTCTTTTTCGCACAGACCGATGAACCGATGTTCAACTCGATCTTTTTGCCAGCCGCGTTGAGCGATTTCATCCTGCCGGAAATCCTCTACCGCATAGGCACCGACAGGGAAAAGCCTTATGTGCACTATGAGACCAAACGGGTCCGCCATGTTCTGCGCCTCGGCAACGAACGCAATCCGCGGGTTTACAAGACCACCTATATGTGCAAGGATTTTGCCCTTGGCTCGATGATGGGCGGTGCGGTGCTGCAACCGATCCAGCAACACACCTGGGACGTCAGTTTTGTCGGATCCAGCCGTTACGGCACCCTCTTCACTGTCCATCCATTTGTCGGTCAGGAAGATATGGGCATGTTTTTTCCTGAAGAGATGAAATTCTCCACCGATCAGGTCATCAATGCCCATACCTATTACGCCGATGAGGGCAAGTGGGCGAGCAGTTCGCCCTATGAGAAAACCTTTCAGCACCGCAATGCGATCATTGTCTTGTATGAAATCCCGACCGGCGCGCTTTATCCGCACGTGGACGGATTTTTTCCACGCGATTTGCAGGCACGTGAAGAGGATGATTCTGGCTGGATTTTTTGCCGCAGCGACCAAACCTTTATCGCCTTTTATCCGCTGCAGCCGTATCGATGGTTGGAAGAGGAACACGGCTTCCGCCTGCGCAGCGATGCTCTGCGCAACGGCTGCGTGGTGCAAGTCGAACAGGCTCAAAATTTTGCCGACTTGAATGAATTCAAGGCAGTCATGCGCCGCACCACCCCGGTACACGACACCTTCAACGAAACCGGGCTGGTCAGCTATACCACTCCGGCGGGTGATGTCATGACTTTCTCTTTTGCCGGCGACCGCTTGCTGAATGGCGAGGTGGTCGATTTTGCCGATTATGGTTTTTTCCACGGCCCGTTTTTGCAGGCCGAGCTTGGCAGTCAAAAGCTGGAAATCCGTCACGGCGGGGAAAAGATGATTTTGGATTTCAGCGGCGCCGGCAAGATCGTGCGGATGGACTAGGAACACTAGAACAAAGCCCGTCCAAATCGCCGTTTAAATGATGAACCAGCATTGTTTTACCACAAACCTGAGATCATGGATCCCGGCAAGAGCAAATTGCCTTGCCCGGGCTTTGGCACCAGAGCTATTGGTGCTTTGCCGAACAGTGGCCGCGAATGATTTCACTGCTGGTTAATGGGGATCAGTACGCCACCACCGCTGCATAGCCGACCTGGTTGATGCCATATTCAATCAGCATATAGCCGTCGAGTCCCCACCCTTCGCCCCAGCTGTTTTTCAAAATCCAGGCGTTTTGCGAATCGTCCCATCCCACGAGCATGATTGCATGATTGGGGGGTTTCGGTGCGCCTGCACAGAGAAAACCAGAAGGCCTGGACTCTTCGATGTCGAACACGCCGCTTGAGTAGCCCTGAAAATAGTCGCCCACATAGACGGCCGCGCAAACCGGGCCATAGCTGTAGATGGCTTGTTTGAGATCTTCGTCGCTGGGTATATCGCTGTCACCGTCGACGTAACTCCAATTGTTCAACTGGTAGGGGTAAGTGTAGGGCCCGCCACAGGCGAGATCGGCTGCCGCATAGGGGAAATCCGTCTCAAGCACGGCGCCTGGACTCATCAACATCGCATGCGCCCAAAAACCGCCGTCACAGCCCCAGCCGTTGTCGTTGCAGGAGACAAGAAACTGCTCGGACAGATCGACATCCAGGCTTTGTTTAATCAAGAGCAGCGATTCAAAACTGCCGACTGTGGCAAAAGCCCAACAACTGCCGCAAGCACCCTGGTTCTTGATCCGGGTAACGCCGTTTTCGGCGCGCCAGTCCCATTTCGCCGGCAAGGCCGCCAAGGCAGTGCGCAGAGTCGGAGGTTGGCTGGTGGCGATGTTGATCTCGACAGCTCGTTGTTGCCAGCCATCCGGGGCGCGAAATCCGCAAAGCTTATTAAGGGGAATCTGCATCGCCGGATTATCGCTCACGGTGAAGGAAGAGCTGCGCTTTTCGATTTCACTCTGCAGCCGCGACAACCGTTGTGCCACAGGCTCATCCGTCGAACCTCGATCGCTTTGCTGGCTGATGGTCAGCAAGCCCAGGACCAACACCAGCAAAATCCATGCATGTTTGTTCATCTCCTGCCTCCCTATTTAACCACAATGTGCACGATAAAAGAATCGACCGGCGCGAGAGGTTTTTCCCACGGCCGGTGATAGACCAGAATCAGGTCGGTTTTGCCCGGGCTGACGGCGGCAAACAAAAACCGCTCGTTGCCGCCGCCACCAACCAATTCCGATTCAGATCGGTACTCTCGTTTTTTCATCTGCAGAATCGCGCTGTCCGCTGCAATCCAGCTCCAGCGATATCCGGTGGTTGGGTTGCTCGCAAGTTGCACTTCAAACTCCTGGTGGACGCTCATGGCAACGGTTTTTTCCGCGTCAGTTTTTTGCAGGCAGGTCGGCATCTCTTGCTGCTCACAAATCATCAAAGCCGGGATCAGAAAAAACAATGCGGCGAATTTGCTCATCACAACACCTCCAATTTCGCACGACAGCGGCATCTCCTATCCGATGGCCAGGGATCGATGCAGAATGATAGGTATTTGTTTCGATTGCCGCCGAATCCGGACTTAACTTCAAGAACATGCAAGACTGAATGGTTCCATCAGGATTAGACAGGGTGAGTCGCTCCATGTTAAAAATTCCAGCAATGGGGAGAGGAGTGTTTGGCAAGGAATGAACATCAATCCACAATTAAAAATGTCCAATAACACCTTACAATGCAAGATAAATTTTCAGAAAAACAGGAAAACCATTGATTACCCCGGCAGACGGCCATGCCCGGCGGGTGAGAAAAAAATAATCGAATGATCACTTTTCTTTTGCATTGCAGGCAATTATTTTGTAAGTTTTCTGAATCCTGTTCATTTTGCCTTCAATTCATTTGGCAATACCTTGTCCGCAGATTCTTGCCAACCGATAGAAACCAAGCTGGAGAAAAGTCATGATTCTTCATCACGAATTCATCCGAACAGCCAAAAAACATGCGGTAAAATATGCGATCATCGATAAGACCACAGAAAAAAATGTCACCTATGGCAAAGCGTTGATCGCTGCATTGATCCTGGCAAAAAAGTTCAGTAAATATCGCGAAGGGTTTTTGGGCGTTATGGTTCCAACCTCCGCCGGCGCCATGCTCACCACTCTTGGCGTTATCATGGCCGGCAAGGTACCTGTGATGATCAACTATTCCACCGGTGCAGCCGAGAATGCCGAATATGCCCAAAACATGTGCGGCTTTAAAACCATCATCGCTTCCCGAGCGCTGGTGGAAAAAATCCGCTGTCGGCTGGTGCCGGGCATGATCTTTATCGAAGACATCATGCAGCAGATCACCACTGCCGACAAACTGAGCGCGGCGCTGCGCAGCAAGTTGCCGGCTGATTTGATCATCCGCGCATTGCCAAAATCCGATATTGACGACAATGTGGTCATTCTTTTTACCTCTGGCAGCGAAAAAGACCCCAAAGGGGTTCAGCTCACCCATCGCAACATCGGTGCGAACGTCAACGACATTGTCACCACCTTCCATCTGAGCAGCGATGACGCGATCATGTCGATTCTGCCTCTGTTTCATGTTTTCGGCTATACCACCAATTTTTGGTTGCCGCTCACCCTGGGGATGACCGCTGTCACCCATGCCAGCCCCCTGGACTATAAGAAAATCCCCGGTTTTATGCGCGAAGAAAAGGTCACCATGATCGCCGCCACCCCCATCTTTTTCGGCGGTTATGTGCGCGAGGCACAGCCGGGCGATTTTGATTCGGTGCGGTTGATGGTCGCCGGCGCGGATAAATGCCCGGACTGGCTGCGGGATGCCTATTGGCAAAAACACCATATCGAATTGCTCGAGGGTTACGGGACAACCGAAACCAGTCCGGTCGTCTCGGTCAACACGCTGGAAGCCAACCGTCCTGGCAGCATCGGCAAGACTCTGCCCGGCGTGAGTGTCAAGATTGCCGACATCGCCACTGGCAAGGATTTGCCGCCGAACACGGAAGGCAAAATCATGGTCAAAGGCGATTTGGTCATGAAGGGTTATTTCGACGATATCGAAGAAACCACACTCCGCATCAAAGACGGCTGGTACGATACCGGCGATATGGGCGTTATCGATGACGAAGGTTATCTCTGGCATCGCGGCCGTCTCAAGCGCTTTATCAAAGTCGGCGGCGAAATGATCTCACTGGTACGCACCGAAACCGTACTCGAAGGGCTATTGCCCGAGGGTATCTCCTGCTGTGTCGTGGAAGTGCCGGATTCGCTCAAAGGGGCCCGAATCGTCGCTGCAGTCACCGGAAAAATCAATGAAAAAGAGATCGTGAAACAGATGAGCCAAAAGCTGCCGCCGCTGGCGATGCCAAAACAATTTGTGATCATCCCGGAACTGCCAAAAATGGGCAGCGGCAAGATGGATTTCCGCAGCATCACGGAGATGGTTCGCAAGATGCTGCAAAAGCAGCCTGCACGAAAAAAATAACCGGCGGACGATCGTTGTTGCGCCCCGAATCAACTTCTCAAAACGCCTCAGATCTGCTCTGGCGCGGTATAAATTGTTTGACCTGAAAAGATGTTTTAATTATCTTGCGTTGTTGAAGGTTGTTGTGGGCGATTCGCTCTTCGCATTCTCCGGCCTTAAAAGCCAATTCTCACAAATCACAGATCCGTACATCCGCACTGCATGAGGAACGCAAAATGGGTCAGGCGCTAGCTTTCTATAAAACGCTCTATCGCCAATTTGACCAGGAGCGCACTGCTCGGGGCGACAAGCAAAAAATCATCGTCCAGGTCGGATCCGCGACCTGTGAAAATGCCGCCGGAGCCGATCAAGTCAGGCAAGAGTTCGACAAATTGATCAGGGCGAGCGGCCGCCAGGACATCCTGCTCAAGCAGACCGGCTGCACAGGCCGCTGCGCCCGCGAACCGATCGTCGGTGTTTTTTTCCCCGGACAGATCCCGATCAAATACGAACAGGTCACGCCCAACAAAGTACAGGAAATTTTCCAGCACCATGTGATCGGCGGCAAACCGATTCCCAACCTGATCCTGGACAAAAAGACCGACACTCTTTACAGCTATGTGGTGACCATGTGTTCATCGCATCGCTGCAGTCACGAGAATGCGCAGGATTCAGAAGAGATGCTCAAGCGGCTGTTGTGTTCTCACAATATTGCGGAAGATCTGGTGCGGATTTTTCATAGCGGCTGTCTGGGTTTGTGTCCAAAGGAAAAAGTCGGCAAGCAACATGTGATGATGGTTTTCCCGGAACGCACCCTTTACCGGTTCGAAACCGAAGAGGATCTCGACGAAATCGTCAAATCGCATTTTGTTGACCATCAGGTCAACGTCAAGCATCGCTATCACACCGATTTTATCACCGAACAGTTCTTTTCGATGTACGGCGACGTGGCGTTCTTTAACAAACAAACCCGTTTAACCTTGCGCAACAGCGGCTTGATCGATCCGGAAAGTCTGCCGGAGTATGTCCTCAACAAAGGTTACGAGGCTCTGGCACAGGTGCTGGAAACCAACGATCCGGATGCGGTGCGTCAGACGATTCTCAAATCCGGACTGCGCGGACGCGGCGGCGGCGGGTTTCCCACCGGCCAGAAATGGATCAACGCCGTGACTTATACCGATGATCCGATCCGCTACGTGGTCTGCAACGCCGACGAAGGGGATCCCGGGGCGTTCATGGACCGCAGCGCGCTGGAAGGTGATCCTTTCATCGTTCTCGAAGGGATGACCATCGGTGCGGTCGCGGTCGGCGCCCGTCAGGGATATATCTATATCCGCGCTGAATATCCCCTGGCGATCGAGCGCCTGGAAAAAGCGATTGCCACTGCGCACAAGCACCGCCTGCTCGGCAAGAACATCCTCGATTCGGGCTTAAATTTCGACATCGAAATTCGTTTGGGAGCTGGCGCTTTTGTCTGCGGTGAGGAAACCGCGTTGATTTATTCGATCGAGGGCAAACGCGGCCAGCCGCGCATCCGGCCCCCCTATCCCACTCAATCGGGCTTGTGGGGGCACCCCACGGTTATCAACAATGTCGAAACCTGGGCCAATGTACCGACGATCATGCTCTATGGCGCCGACTGGTTCAGCCGCATCGGCACCAAGAACAGCCGCGGCACCAAGGTTTTTGCCCTGGCCGGCAAAGTTCTCAACACCGGTCTGGTCGAGGTGCCGATGGGCACGAGGCTGCGTGATATCATTTTCGATATCGGCGGCGGCCTGCGCGAAGGACACACTCTGAAAGCAGTGCAGACCGGCGGGCCGTCCGGAGGCTGCATCCCGGCCGATCGCCTGGATACGATGGTGGAATATGAAACCCTGTCGGAAATCGGTTCCATCATGGGATCCGGCGGCATGATCGTGCTCGACGACGAGGATTGCATGGTCGCCACATCCAAATTCTTTCTCGAATTCACCCAGAGCGAATCTTGCGGCAAATGTGTGCCTTGCCGCGAGGGCACCTTGCGAATGCTGGAAATCCTCGAGCGCATCACACAGGGCAAAGGGGAAATGGCCGATCTCGACAAGCTTCGCCGTTTGGGCAAGCTGATCCAAAAAACTTCGCTGTGCGGCCTCGGCCAGACTGCCCCCAATCCGGTTCTGAGCGCACTGGAAAATTTTACCGAAGAGTTCATTATCCACATCCGCGACAAGCGCTGTCCGGCGCACAAATGCACCCAGCTCATCCGCTACGAAATCGACATTGACAAATGTACGGGCTGCACCCTGTGCGCCCGGCGCTGCCCGGTCTCTTGCATCGCCGGCGCTGCCCGGCAGCCGCATGTGATCGACCAGAGCCGCTGCATCAAGTGCAGCGAATGTTACAATGTATGCAAATTCGACGCCGTCCGGCGCACCTGAAAGGAATCCGAACTTTGAAAGCGACGCGCCAAAGCCGAACAACAGACGGGATATCAGCCAAACAGGAAAAGAGCGAATGAAAGAGATCAATCTGACAATCGACGATCAAGCGCTAAGCGTGTCGCAAGACACCACCATTCTGCAGGCCGCGGAAAAATTGGGGATCAAAATTCCGCGTCTTTGTTATCATCCGGACTTGTCCATCGAAGGCGCGTGCCGCATCTGTATCGTCGAGGTAGACGGAAGCCGCAACTTTGTGCCGTCCTGCGCCACTCCGGTCCGTGAGGGCATGCGCGTCCGCACCAATTCGCCGGAAATCCGCCAGGCGCGCCGAGATCTGATCGAACTGATCCTCGACAACCATCCGCGCGAATGCCAGATCTGTGAACGCGACGGCAACTGCGAACTGCAAAATCTGGCCTATGCCATGGGCGTGCGGGATCGATTGTTTGAGGGCAAACGCAAACGCCACGAAATCGAAAAATCGAGCCTGGCGGTCATCCGCGATGCGGAAAAGTGCATCCTCTGCCGCCGATGCGTGCGCGTTTGTGCCGAAGTGCAGGGAGTCACCAATCTCAGCCAACTCTACCGCGGAGTCGAAACCGTCGTCGCCCCGGCCTATGAACAGGGCATGGCCGACTCGGTCTGTATTGCTTGCGGTCAATGCATCAATGTCTGCCCGGTTGCAGCGTTTCTGGAAAACAACTCCACCGACCGCGTCTGGGCCGCTCTGGCCGATCCGAGCAAACACGTGGTGGCGCAAATCGCACCCTCCATCCGTGCTGCTATCGGAGAAGGATTTGGGCTGGCACCCGGCACGCCAATGACCGGACAAACCGTCACCGCCCTGCACCGGCTCGGTTTCGAGGCCGTGTTCGATACCAATTTCGGCGCCGATTTGACCATCGTCGAAGAAGCAAACGAGCTGATCAAGCGGTTGGAAAAAAATGACCGTTTGCCTCTGTTGACATCCTGCTCTTCGGGTTGGATCAAATTCATGGAACACTTTTATCCTGAAATGATCCCGTTCGCCTCCACCTGCCGCTCACCCATGTCCATGTTGTCGGTTCTGTTGAAAACCTACTATGCCGAAAAAACCGGACGGAACGCGAAAGATATCTTTGTCGTGGCCATCATGCCCTGCACCGCAAAAAAGTTCGAAGCCGAACGCAGCGAACATTGCAGCGCAGACGGCTATCCCTATACCGATGCGGTGCTCACCACCCGTGAATTCATCTGGATGATCAAATCCTATGGCATCAACTTTACCATGCTGCCAGAGGGGGAATTCGATGCGCCGCTCGGTTTTTCGACCGGCGCCGCTGACCTGTTCGGCACAACCGGCGGGGTGATGGAAGCCGCTCTGCGCACCGCCGCTGAAAAACTCACCGGCAAGCCGCTCACCGAGCTCAACTTTGACCAGGTGCGGGAAGTAAAGGGTCTCAAGGAAGCGAGCATCGAAATCGCCGGTCGCACCTTGAATGTGGCGGTCGCCAATGGCTTGAACAATGCCAAAACCATTCTCGAGCGGGTGAAGAAAGGCGAAAAAACTTACCATTTGATTGAATTGATGGCTTGTCCCGGCGGCTGTATCGCCGGCGGCGGGCAACCCTATCCGCCTGACAATCATTACGTTCTGGATCCGGAAATCGCCAGGTTGCGCGCCAAAGCACTTTACCGAATCGATGAAGCCAAAGCCATTCGCGTTGCCCATCGCAATCCGTTCATCGAAAAACTCTACCAGGACTATCTCGAGCAACCCGGCAGCCATCGAGCCCATGAACTGCTGCATACCACGTATACACCACGCGAACCGAGAGGGATTAAATAATGAGCGCCGAGTCCAATCAGCATCTCGATAGCGAAACCATCGCTTTTATGGACGCCTGCCTGCAAAAGGAACATCCAAAGAGTTATCTGATCGCCGTGTTGCACAAAATCCAGCAGCGCTACGGCTATCTCAGCCAGGCCCACATGGATCAAGTGGCCCAGCATATGCAAATCCCGACTTCAATCATCAGCGGCGTGTCCACCTTTTACCATTTTTTCCGCCTGCAGCCGCGTGGAAAGTTTTCCATATCCATCTGTCTGGGCACCGCTTGTTTCGTCAAAGGCGCTGACAAGGTGCTGGACGCCTTTCGCACCGAACTCGGGATCGAATTGGGCGAAACCACTCCGGACGGCCTCTTTTCTTTGGAGAGCAGCCGCTGTCTGGGTGTGTGCGCCCTTGCACCCGTGGTCACCATCAATGACAAGATCTACAGCAAAGTAACCGCCAAACAAGTGCCCGAATTGCTCAACAGCGTCAAAGCGGCTGCCATAGACTGATCGATTTCGCGCGAATGCTGACACTGTTGCCGGACCGGCGATGCGATTGCCAAAACAAAAAAAGCCAACTCTGCGCTCTGTTGCGCACCAGATGCCCATTCTGCTCACAGGCAGAAGAACCAAGCCCCAAAACGCCCTGCTCCCGCTGCAAGGGGATTTTGCCGATTGTCTGCAAAAAGTCCATTATGCCCGGATTCGGTGCGCAGCACCGGATCTTAAAGAAAATCAATCTGATGGCGAAGCATGTTGGGTGAAAAGTGCCCTTTTCTCAACCGCATCAAGAATAAGCGATTGAATGTTAATTGATTCGGTTAACACCGAATCTGCGCATGAATATTTCTATTGCAAATCCTCACAGGATTGGTATATTTAAGCAGTTGATTTCATTTGTTCTCAATTCGGCATTCCGCGTCCGATCAGCCAAAAACAATCGGAACGCAATGCGCTGAGGGCAGTTATAACAGGACACAAACAGCAAGATATTGCCGGATCGGTTTTGCTATTCTGTCAACCCAGAATTCGAGTTTTGTCCAAACGGCTGATGGCAGATAAAATCGGATAAGCAGTGATATGAAAACTAACTTTGCGCTTCCCATACTCATCACCCTATTGGCCATGCAGAACCTATCCTGCCACACAGGGCCCAGGTATCACTCCTCCCTTTTCCCCGTCACGGAAAAACTCATCAAAGATCACCGTCTGACACCGCAAGAGCTGTCACAGATGAGGTTTTACCTGACTGAAGACTTGACACTGACCGGGAAGATCAATCTGACCATAAAAAAAGTCAACAAGAACCTTGGCCTGTTGATCTATCGAGGCAATGACAGCGAAGTGATACGATTGCAGAGAAATACCCCCGGGGTTGCCGCGAATATTGGTTATGAACCGTTGCTCGAGATCTTTGGCAACCCGATTTTCCCGGGGCCGCTCAAAATCACGGTTTGCTTCAGCCGCTACACGGATGCTTGTCTGACTTTCATTCCCGATAAAGCCGGCAATTATATCCTGGAAACCGACAATCGAAAACGGGTTGATTTTTGCGGCAGCCTCTATCGCGTCAGCGATAACTATCGCCAGGCAAGTCTTTGTGTAGAGATTAAAGACGCTGAGCTGCGCAGAAAAATCAGAGAGTACCAGATCCCCGGTCGAAATACCGAAATCCGTTGATCTTGATATCTCCAGCCATGCCCTCATTGCCCGCTGAACGCCTGAACCTAGCATCCCATACTCCTTGCGCCCACAAAACCCGTTGTCCCGTTGCCTCAAAATAAAATGTAACCCAAAATAATTTTAGCTCTGTGACACATAAACATGCAATCTACAACATCAATATTGTGACAATATCGCATGGGCGTTCATTGCCCGCATGCTTACGTTTTTCTGAGTAGTCGGTCACCACAAAGTATCATGTTGAAGCGATGGATTTAACTTGCAGAGATAATTTATGCCCTTATAAAGAGGAGGGTTGATTTACTTCTGCTAGAAAATGTTTGATTTTTGCATTCATACAAGATTGAAGATCAAAAGGATTGAGCCTCTGATAGATCGATGATAGCATTTCTTTCTTTTCGTCTGTTATCAATGGTGAATCAATGACGCGTTGAAAAGGTGTTTTGGGTGAGTCGTACTTTTTAACAGTTCGTGATCCGATGCGATTTTTCTCGATCAGTTTGACAGAAGGAATAAAGAAATTAAAATACAGACGCCACTCATTGCTGTAGATGTCATTAAGCAAGTCAAGCAGTTCTATTTTATCAAATCGTTGATAGCCGAGATATTGCCGAATATGGGTCCAGTTTTTTTCTTCGATATGAGCGTTGTCATTCTTATAATAAGCTCTTGATCTTGTGAATTGCACGGGATTTTTTCTATTTTTGTAATGTTTTACGATGTGCCAATTTAAAAATTCGGAACCATTATCGCAATCAAAACCCAACAGAGGAAAGGGAAGTCTATTTTCAATATTTACAAGTGCATTGAGGACTCCTCGTTCACCTTTGCCCCAGACTGCAAATTGTTCAGTCCAAGTGGTAGCGATATCGACGCAATTGATTGTCAAAACAAAGCTACCACCCATGGATGAGCCACAGTGAGCGACTGAGTCAACTTCAATGAATCCTGGTCGGGATTCGTCCCACTGGTTGGTGGCAATCGGAATATGTTTTTTGATCAAAGAGCCCGGTTTTGTTGTTGACAATCCCTGCTTATGCTGATTGCCTCTTTTAGATTTCATGAGTCTGTCAATAGTAGCGGCAGATATCGATAATAGATCCTGGTAGACGTCCTCTGGAATATCGTATGGGTAATGAGGTAACCAAATTGGGATGATAGCTTTGAGCCGTTTTGAACAAGGCAGATTGGTTTTCACCCATAATTGATAGAGGATGAAGAAAAGTGATTCGTTAGTGTATCGTTTCTTGCGTCCTCGCTTTTTAATTTGGGATGGTTTGGAAGAGATGTTGTTTAAAAGCCTGATGGCATATTTTCTATTGTAATTACAGGTCGCACAGAATTCATTAAGAATGTTTGTTTTTTGCTTTTTATCAGACTCAGAATATCGGCTTCTGATATTATTGGCATACTCTTTTTTTGATCCTGGACTCATAATTTATGTCTCCATTTAGTGACATGGTTACATAAATTATGAGGCAACGAACATCATGCCAAAGGCGCATGGTTACCTTTTTTATGAGTCAATGCGT
>Ga0116158_10002773_pt1 | contig 15356 bp, 12 predicted proteins | sample AD_UKC052_MetaG_FD_89883 | JGI IMG/M metagenome (GOLD analysis project Ga0116158, IMG submission 89883) | Active sludge microbial communities of municipal wastewater-treating anaerobic digesters from USA - AD_UKC052_MetaG | ecosystem: Engineered > Bioreactor > Anaerobic > Digestate | place: USA... | reverse complement strand
CCGTTGGTCATGCACTCTCATCGCATTGAAAGTGCCAAGAAACTGACCCATTACCATCGCCGTTCTAGTTGTCTGCAGGAAAAGCAAGGTGCATCCCTTCCTGGATCGCGCCCCCTGTCTTCTGGGAGTAGCTTAGCTCGGCGACGGCAGAGGACATTCTGCACCAACTGTCGCCGAACTGTGCGAGCCGCCAACCCCGCGGCGCCGACCTCCCCGCGGACCACAGCGGCGCCCACCATCTCGTCGCTGATGGATGAACGGCCTGACGTGCGGGCCGTTCACGGCTCGATGACCGAAAAGGCATCGCCGTTGTTGCTGGGATCGACGTACGCGCCGTTCTTCATGCCCTTGAAGCGCAGGTGTCGCCCCTTAATCCCGCCACTGTCCTTGTATTGGTCGACCACCCAGATCCCATCCTCGTCTTGACCGATGAACAGGGCGGCATGATTTCCGGTAGGAGCATTGGGATATTTGCCATTGACGAAGGTGGCGATCGCAGTGCCAAGCGCTATTTTCGTGTTGTCCTTGACGGCAGCACCCTGGCGCCATCCGCTATACTGCGGACAGCGGGCATACTGCTGGACCAGGGGCACGCAATGGCCGGTTCCAACATTAGGGATGGGCGGCGTCTTCACCAGAGCTTCGGCGTCGGGGTAGATGTAGGGCATGATCAGGTGGGTACCAGTATCGGCGGCGTACGCTCATTGCGGAGCGGATAGGAAGTTCAAACGCGGTTTTGGTGCTATGGTCAGGGAAGTAATCGCCTGAACCGTGCCTCGGTCGGTGACGACAGTGGATATACTATGCTAGACTGTCGCCGAACTGTGCTGCGTTTGATCCCCTTATATGGTTTGCTGTCGCAATGATATCTAGCGGCTGTGTAGTTAGCATAAGGCCATATCGTTATACATAAGTCTAGAATTTTATTTAAAATCAATGACGTAGCCATAAAGCAACATCATTGATTTCATCGAGCTTTTTCGACTTTTATATCAAGGTATGAGTCCAGGGATAGCTATTCACATGAAATAAAAAGCTTATATGATCGAACAGGTAGGTCCCGAACCTGAAATTGTAACGCACGTAGCGATTGGAACTCGCTCCCAAGACCAACCATGCAAGCCCGCTGTAAGGGTTACTGGATAAACCGTCCCGTTGACAAGTATATTGAATACCATTACCTCGTCATAATCAACAATATGTCCAAAACTGCCATCAGCCATATATGCAGAAACTAGTTGAGTCGGAAAGGTGCCATAGTAAAACCCATCCAGCGTGACTGCGGCCTGTGGCGCGGCAGTCGATACTTGAATATCAACCGTATGATATCCACCTGCTAAATCTCCGGAGAAATGCCAATACGAGCTGCCAACCGCTGTTCCGTTGGCCGTCTGCCAAGGGTTGTGCATAAATGTGGCGCATTGGTTCGTAGTGCGATAGGGGCAGCTAGCCGACCAACTGGCAAACGCAGTCGAAGAAGAAATCAGCCCAACAAAACCGATCACCAAGGTCGACAACAAACCTGAAAAAGACTTTTTCATATACATCTCCATTCCTGCGGATAGGAAGTTCAAACGCGGTTTTGGTTCCATGGTCAGGGAAGTGATCGCCCGAACCGTGCCTCGGTCGGTGACGACAGCGGACATTCTATTCTAGACTGTCGCCGATCTGTGCTGGGTTAAACAGCTCAGGTCCATCGGCCGCTAGCCGTCGCCAGAGCCCGCCACCACCAGCGCCTGATTCTCCGCTGAATTCGACGGGGCGGCCCCAGCGGCCATCGTCATCCTGTCGGGTCGCGGGAGGCTTGCTCACGGCCGCTTGGGCAGTGGCTTTCACGGTAACGTGTTCAAACGAGCGAAGCCAACTCTGGCCGCGCAACGCATGATAGACAACCGCGGTGCGCAGCCCAAGCGCCCCGCCGGCGGACGTCGCCTCGACCGACGGGTAGGCGTCACCGCTGTGCAGCCTTGAGCTTCTGAATTGTGTTGAAAATTCCCTGCGCGGCCTTCTTTGCCTTCTCCGGGCCATCACAGTTGCTGGAAAGGATGCGCTCTACGTGAACACCTTCGTGAAGAAGCATCGTGGTCCTTGCGTGCGCCTCTGCCGGAGTCTCTTGGTGGACGGTGTCCCCGTCCACTTCAATAACCATGGTGATTCCGCTATGAACAACTATGAAGTCGGGCTCAATCCTTGAGTACGTATCGCCGCCTCTGACGAAGACAGGTAGCGGTGCGAAAGAAACACCCATTGCCTTAAATGCTCGATAGAGATGAATTTCTGGCTGTGACCTGAAGAGCAAACCGTCCGCCGTCAACGGCGCAACGTTGTCTGATCGTACCCGGCCTTGATTATTGATCTTTGCGCCTGAAAGCCAGGCTACTGCCTTCTCCCGCCATTGCGGATCCTCGACCACCGCAGGAACAATGCGAACCTTGGTCAGGTGGTCGTTCGGGAACTGGTCAATGAAGACTTGGCTTCGATTGAGGATCGCTTCTTCGAGTGCTGGCAGTCCGTCTTGGAGCTGGGTGTATAGATTGACTGCGACGTGCAGCAAGAGCGAATACGAAGTCGTCCCGCCATTCCAGTTGTCGTAGTTGGTTTCGAGGAGCTCAGGCGTCGAATACGTGAGCACTGCAACTTCCTTGGCTCGGCCCTCTGCTGCGAACAGTCTGGCAAGCGTTCCAAGGATTGATTCTGGATCGGCGAAGAATCGTGTTTGCATCGCGTGCTCCGGTGGCCTAGGGTTCAGTAGTTGATATGAGAACGGTAGTGCGTGAGGCCTAATGACGCATAACGCATGAAAAGGACTTCCCCGTCCCGTCCGAGTAGCGCAGCATTTGAGCGAAGATCACGGAAATATCACGATGGGGTTGCGAATCTCATCAACTCTTTCGGAAGGGGAAGCCCAAGACCATCCTGACCGTCGGCATCGATCTCGCCAAGAACGTGCTTGCCGTGCATGGACGCAATGAGGAGGGGAATACCGAACTGCTGCGCCAGGCGGTGCCGCGCGCCAAGCTGCTCGAGCCGATCGCCTCGCTGCTACCGTGCGTGGTCGGCATGGAGGCGTGCTTCGGCGCCCACCACTGGGCCCGTCGGTTCGCCCAGTTCGGTCACACCGTGCGGCTGATCGCACCGAAGTTTGTCACCCCGTACCGGCGCACTGGGCGTCGCGGCAAGAACGACGCCGCCGATGCCGCCGCCATCTGCGAGGCCGCCACCCGCCCGAACATGCTGTTCGCGCCCATCAAGTCCGAGGAGCAGCAACAGTGGGAGGAGACAATGAGCGCGGTTGCTATTATCGCCCAGCGTTGCTTTCGAGCACCTTGACCCAGGGGGGCATGCGATGTATGCGAATCAGTGTGCTGAAGAAACGGAGTCGTCGCCTCTGGGCCGCGAGGTCAGAGCACCACCACAATCCACTAATCTGTATCGGAGAATTGCATGGCTGAGCTGAACGTCACAAAGAAGAGTGTTGCCACCCTGCTCAGAGATATGCAGCGCAGGAAGTTCGTTATTCCGGACTTTCAGCGTCCGTACAAGTGGGACCATGAGAAGTGCGAAATTCTATGGCAGGACTTGACTGGGTTCTTCGAGGAACGGAAACCGCACGATAACCCCGACCAAGAGTACTATCTGGGGACGATCGTCACCTGTCAGAGTGAGGACAGTGCCAAGAGCAAGGAACTGCAGGTCATTGATGGCCAGCAGCGGTTAACGTCCTTCCTCCTGCTCCTGCGCGCTTTCTACAAGAAGCTCGAAGGGATGGAATCTACTAACGCTAACGTTATGGGTCTAATGAACCAGATTGCACCATGCATCTGGGATGTAGAACCCATTTCAGGACGCGTGACCAATTTCAGCCTCGTCCATCTTGAGTCTCGCGTTGCGACCGCCACTGATAACGAAGCGTTGCACGAAATTCTGAAGACGGGCGTGCCGAGGGATGGAGCTAAAGACCTCTATTCGTCTAACTATCGGTTCTTCCTCGAACAATGCGAATTATTTGCCCGGAATAACCCACTTGCTTGGCAGCCGCTGTGTGTCAGCATCATGAATAACTGTATTATCCTGCCTATCGAATGCGAGAAATTCGATACTGCTTTAACCATCTTCTCAACGCTGAATGACCGCGGAATGCCATTATCTGACTCCGATATCTTTAAGGCACAGCTTTATCGGAATCGGTCCACTCCAGATGACAAACGCAAATTTACCGAAGAGTGGAAAGAACTTACCGAAACGGTCGAAGATGCCGGACTTACTCTGGACGACCTATTTCGGTATTACACGCACGTCTTACGCGCGCGCAGTGGAGATACCAGCAAGGAGATTGGTCTCAGGAAATTCTATGCAGGCACCGACAACAAGTTTGCCAGGCTCAAAGCTCCGGAAGTCACGGCTGAGTTGGCGAAGCTCGCGGAGTTCTGGGAGGCAATCAATACGGGTGACGAGGGGACCAGCGGAACTTCGATCAATCAGGAATCCAGGAAACTCCTTCACTGTCTTTCCTTATATCCGAACGAATATTGGAAGTATGTGGTCAGCGTGTATTTCTTCCGACCAGGTAACAAAGCCGATTTCGCGAAGCAGTTTCCCGGACTGCTTCGCTTCTTGGTTGCCTGGATGTTCAGTCAGTTCATTCTCCACCCCACCGTAAATGCCATCAAGTACGCATGTTTCCAATTCGGGATTGATATTCTTGCGGGGAAGCCGTTGAGCGCACGAGACGCGCTACCCCCAGGCTTTGACCAACAACTCGGGAATGCGTGTACGTGGAAGATCGCGCGCGGCCTCATCTTGCTCCATGCCTACTTGAACCCTATGCAGAAGGATTTGCTGCCGGCCAAGTTTGAGATCGAGCACATATTTCCAAAACGCTGGCAATCCGCAAACTACAACGGTTGGACCCATGATGATGCGGAAGCATACCTAGAGCGCTTTGGCAACAAAGTTGCGATTGAAAAGAAGGTCAACATCCAGGCCGGAAATGGGTACTTCGGTAAGAAAAAACAACAATATGACAAATCCAAGTTCGTCGCAGTCAGGGACCTATCGAAGTTCCCCTCGAATGACTGGGTCAAAACCGACATCGAGGCTCGTGAGCGTACGTTCTTGCGGGAGATCACACAGTTTTTCGTGACCTATCTGGCAACCAGCCATACAGCGCGCGTCCCCGCTGCCCCCTAACTGATTTTGGCACCGGCTGCGCAGGTGCTGCGACACAAAGTTCATGCAGTGCGCCTGCTGTGACAGTGGCCCACTTTAACTGAAGGAATGCCTGCCGCACCCTGCTTTGACCAGCTCAGGTGCGGGAGCGCAGGTTGGCTCCACCAATCGCAGCCAGCAGGACCAGCCCTGCTGGCTGCTCGTCAGCGCGCTTACTTGGCTCGGCGTAGCGAGTGCTTTGGTTCAGCGAAAACCCACCAAGGAAATTGATTAAGGGCCGAGACGCCAGCTCAAACACAAGCCAGCTCTCCTGAGGATGTTGTGCTTAGGAAGTTCAAACGCGGTTTTGGTGCCATTGCCAGGGAAAAAATCGCCTGAACCGTGCTTCGGTAGGTGACGACAGCGGGCATTCTATACGGGACTGTCGCCCGCTCTGTGAGCGGCTCGATTGCTCATCAGATAGTAGCTGATCAAGGGGATACTCTCAGTGCGACACCGGAGCGAGTGCGCAGCGCGGCGGCTTGTGGTTTTACCGGGTCTTGTGTGGGCTGAGCGCTGACAGTTTTACGCGGCGGCAGAGGGCTCGGAAAGGCTAAGTGTTCCGTGGGGCCGACGCGAAAGCGGTAAGAGCGCGAAGTTGCGCGGGAAGGTCAAGGCCGTGTCCTTCTCGGAGGCAAAGGGCTCCGTCAGACTACCTCTTTGTCTTGCGATGTCTGCAACGCTAGTAATAGTCCTAAATTACGCAGACTACATGGATGTGGTTAGACTTGCCAATCTGCTTATATTACTGATCAAGATTTATACCCATTTTGCCTGCCAATTTGCGGACTAGTATGCCCACGGCTTCTGCTTCTAGTACGCCGATAGTAGCATCACAGCTTGAACACACGACGCAATTGATAGGATACCGAGAACCGATAGGAGTGATTTGTTCGATTTAAAAAAAAGATACCGACTACTTGGGATATTGGGCCATAGAAAATCCTATTTGTCTGACTAGACACCTTTGACAGTTGGAGCGTGGGGCTATATATGCTGCGCGATACAGCGCAGCAAGTGCTTGCTTCTGACTCCAGAATGTCGCGTGTGTAAGACCACTAGAGCACACGGAATGCCAGCCCCAAGGCAGTGACCCCACCACCAACTAGTATCATGGGAAGAGCTACATCAGACTTTCCATCCAGCATTGGGTATAGACTCACGACACAAACGCCGATGCCGATGCCGAGCAGAGACCCACTGACGATTTGCGCCACAGTTACTCCTGTGGTTTTAGTCGCACTGCCATAACTGTAACTAGTTCGTTCTTCCCCAGAAAAACTAGACGGCAGATATCTTGAACTAGAAAACTTACCAGTAGTTGAACCGTATTTATACGTTCCGTAGGAATTCGGAGGTGTTGGGGGCGGGCTATACTGGTTTTTTGGGACCTGCGTTTCATAGGGATTTTTCCATTTATATGGAACATAATCAGGCGGAGACCAGGTTTTGTAGTTATCGATTAACTGCTGTTGTTGCCCTTGAATAAATCTATTAGTTGATTGCATATACATTTGGTCGGCTGTTCTTTGAGCTTGGCGCGACCAATAGTCATCAGCATTCGCCGTTTCATAGAAAAACAGTATACAATTCCCAATTACTAATGCTGTTACTGATGAACGAAGCGACATGCGATTTCTCCATCATAGCATAATGAAAGGACCAACTCAGGTGCCCTTGCAACAGCCCAAGATATCACAACGGATTGTTGATGTTCGTGACCGAAATTCGCCAAGCGGAACGCTGTTCGCTATACCTGTTGCTCGCCATGGTGATCAGTGCGTGACCCAACTTCCAAAAAAATTCAGTTATTAGTTACTATCCTAGGGTAGCAAAGTGAATAGCTCCAATGTCAAATTTATTGATGCAAAGGGATAAAAAGTACCAGCCTGACTGCCAAATGATGCTAGTGCAGTGGTGAAACAGCATTCCCGCCATCAGCAGGATGGGATTCCACGCGCGTCAAGTTGGCAGACATGGCGCTTCAATTCTTCCGAAAGTTCATTTCCTCCGATGAGGCCCCGGTCTTGATCTTCCCGCGCAACTTCGCGCCCTTGCCGCTTTCGCGTCGGCCCTACGGAACACTTAGCCTTTCCGTGCCCGCTGCCGCCGCGTAAAACTGTCAGCGCTCAGCCCACACAAGACCCGCCAAAACCACAAGCAGCCGCGCTGCGCAATCGCGCGGCTGCCGCACTGAGAGCATCCTTCTGGTCGAAGTGATCTTGGATAGATCAGAATCCACCGACGAGCTAGTGCTGACGCTGCACTGGACCGGCGGACAACATTCGCAGGTGCGGGTCGCACGTATTAGGACAGGCCGATATCCGATGGGGCAGGTTCCCAGCGCCGTGGAAGTTATGCAGAAAATGGGGGGCCGATGGCCTAATCAGGTGGTGGCGGTTGCCAGGAACCGAATGAGATGTAAAGGCGAAGGAGGAACGACGTGTGATATGCCCCCAATCTCTCTACCGATCAATGAATGAGATTGGGGGCATATCAGCAGGAGAAAGTTTTGCTGGGCTTTCACTCGCTGTCCGTGCGTAACCACAGCTTGTTTTGTTTATCCCAATGGAACTTCCCCGCCGAAAGCTCATCGGCAAACTGGATCAGCCAGGCGCGAAAACTTTCGGCGACGACTGCGATGAAGGGCGGGTCCGCAGCCCACTGGATGACCTGGCCACGATGCCCCGCGGGCTCGGGGTCGAGATCGACGCACAATAAGTTTCCGGATCCGTCGCCTGCGAAAGGAACCCAAGCCGAATTCCACAGCATCGACTTCACCGGGCCGCGAGCTTCCATTTCGCCCGTATCTGTTTGGTTTTGTGCAAAAGCGCGCATGTCCTTCACTTCAAGCGCCATCTGACGCAGCGAGAAGAGCAGCCATGGCGCAGCGATACTATGGAGTCCGTCTTCCCCGTCATATATCTGCAGAGAGGCGCGGAGATCGTTTGGTAACACGACCCCCCACTGCGCTTCTAGCGCCTTGATATCATTATCACTGGCTCCCTCGTAAAGGTCTTCCAGCACGTTTGGCACATGCGCACGGAACCATTTCTCGATTCGCTCCCAGACATCTTTCATCGTTTTGGTTCCCCTTAGCGTGTTGACTGCACTTTGAAGTAATATTTACGATTACTTTGTTTAACGTGCTCGCGAAGTTGATACACCTTTAAACTTTTCCCGCTTCTTAGCTTAATATCATGTTGATCGATTGACGAACCAGCGCCCCGGTTGAGTGGTTGGCTGAGCGGCCACATGTTCCCCATCTCATTTGGCCCGCCGAGTTGGATTTCGTGAATATGATCGCCATCTAATTTTTCAAAACCAGCACGAAATCCGTATTTTTGAAGAATGTTATTAAGCAATAATCCCCCCGGAGTACCTTTACCGGCTGGGGCAATGGGACCAATAATGGTCCCAACGTTCAAGTGGTATCGCTGCAAAACTCCGATGTGGTGACCACCAGCCAAAGTGGAGTTTTCATGCGGAGCATAACGCTTGACAATGACTCCCGTATCGTCGAGCTTACCATGCAACTTTTTGAGTTGTTCCTGAGACTTTTCTCTTGTTCGTTCCCCGCCAAAATACAAATGTTCGTAATCAGCAGAAGCCGGCTTGGGCCAAGGAATGGGGAAAGGTTTTTTCTCGGTGCCCTCACTTTTCGCCGGTTCCAGATCATTGGTATAGGGTTTCCGAGAGCTCTGCTGTGTACCATATGACGCAAACCATTCATACTCAATTTTATTGTTCAGTACGTCATAGTGGGCAATGATGTTGGTAAACACCGGATTATTCTTTTTCACCGTTTTAGCAACCTTTTCGGTTTGCTCTTTAGTGAGCTGATTGTCCCCATCTGGGTCGATCTTGGCTTCTTCCGTATCGATCTGAGCCAGACCAGTTGCCACCTTCGCATCGTGCTGAGGGTCAGGCGGGCTCTTCGTGGTGGGGTTACGGTTCGCGTTGGACGCCGAGGCTGTCGGTGTTGGCTTATTGCCCGATAGCTTGGCAAGCAGCGGACGCACTTTGTCAGCAACGAACTTGGCGAGCTTGTTTAGTCCGCTATCCACCGACTTGCGCATACGCGCGAGCAGCTCTTTCACTTTTTGGGCGATGCTGCCGAGCTTGGCCAAGTTGGCGAGGAAGCCCAGGCCCAGGGTCAAGCCAAGCTGTAGCGCGTTTTCGACCTGCTTCGCCGCTGCATCAACCTTGCCATCGACAATGTCGGAGAGCGAACTCACTATGCTGGTGACAACATTCTTTATCATTGTCATCTTATCAATGATGAACATCACCGTATCGTAGATCTTGATCGCCAGCTGCACCAGACCACCGCCTGGCACGAAGAAGCTCGCCAGCGTAATCAGCCCTTGTTTGATTGCCTGGGTAATAATCCAGTCCTTTAATCCGCTAAACAGCATATCTTTCATCGACCCAGTGTCGGCAAGATATTTCTGTAGAGTTGGAGCCAGACCGTTTTTGTTGATATCAGTAATAAGCGGCCCGACTTCGGCAATTTTTTCGAGCTTGTTCAAGGCACTACGTGGAACGCCCTGTTTGACCAGCTGTGCTTCAAACGACGTGCGGCTAATTCCCATCACTTGCAGACCAAGTTTGAGCACCCCCGTGGCGTCGAACTTGGCTGGCATGCTGATGCCCTGTCCAGACATTGAGCCGGTAAGCAGGGTAATGATACTTTTTTCAATATTGGTAACGATGTTGCCGGTGAAATTATTGAAGCCGGTTTTGACGGCGGTCACTAGATTTCCCAGGAACTGTCCGGGGCGACTTAATACATTGGCGATCTTCGGGCCGACCTTTTGCAGCCAGGCCATTACGCTTTTGCCGCCGGGAAGCTGCTCGATCAGAGTGCGGATGACATAGGCGCTGGCGTCGCGCACCTGGGCCCAGAGTCCACCGGTAATCGAGCCGCTGCCGACCTTGCCGCGCAGCGACAGTGCAAAGGCAGCGCTTGGTACCCATATCGCAAAATTCTGTAGCGCATTGGCCTTTTTCCAAGAATCATCGGGCGCTGGTTTGGCGATTGCTGTCGGATTGACATAAGATAGAACGTTCACGAAAAATCGTAGATCCTCACCCGGTTTCACTGCGCTTTTGTAAAAGCGCTCGGCAATCCCGATAGCCGTGTCGTCTTTTGTAATCTTGTGGAGTAATGCGCCGGGCTCGGGAGCGATGTGGGTCAGATGTTTGGCGACGTAACCATTGCGACCGCCCAAAACCCGCACCTTATACCAACCCCCGGGCAACTCTGCCTGGATGAGGAAGCGCGTACCGAAGGGCAAAGTCGGGACTACCAGGGTACTTTTGGTATCCGGATCTACGTGTAGATTGATCCCCCCGTCGTCAAAGGCGCCGCCGATTTTGCCTATGGCGAGTTCCGCCGCTGGGACAGCGCCGCGCACGCTCGCAGCGACGGCCGATTTGCCAAGCCCGCTTATGGTGCTGCTCCCCATCGAACCCGCCACTTTGTTGACAGTCCCCTTGGCCCAGTCGAAGAGTCTGAACTGGCGTGCGGGCGCCTGCGCGCCAGCGGCGATCTGCGGGCGCTCGCCGCGGACTACGGCAGCAGCGGCCCGCTCAGCTTCCTCTTCTAGTCGGCCGCGATCACTTTTGGCCATGGTGACCGGCTTTTTCTTAGCGCGTGCCCCGGTGGCCGCATCGATCGTATCGGGAGTGATGCGCCCCCGGCGTTTCTGCACGATGTGCGCTAGTTCCTCTGCCAGAACTTCCTGCTGCTCGGGCTCATACTGACGGTCGAGGGTCATCGAGTCGACGGTGACCCGCTCATGCTCAGCCACCGCGCGGACGCCACTCCGCTGGTCCCCGGAGGAAAGTCCGCGCTTTATTTCCACGCCGGAGAAATCCTCGCCAAATTGTTTCTCGAACTGCGCCCGCAGCCTGGGGTCGAGTCCCTGCGCGGTGTTTGCACCGGGGAAGTGCGGGCCCCAGCTCGGAGCCGTTTGCTCACCGTGCCAATCGAGTCCGGTGTGGAGTCCAAAGGCCGAGTGCCAGAAAGGGGATTCCTTACAGGCCGTCGCCGGTGCCGTGGAGCTTGCCGAGCCGACGGCTGGCTGCTCGACCGAGTGTTCACTTGGTGCAGTGCGCGGAGACGAGTGGTCGTTCGCTTCCGACCAGTGGGAAAGAACTTGTGCCGCTTCCGCGGGGGAGCCGCCATCTCCCCCAACGGAGCCCAGCATTTTCGACCCGCTATCTGGCGACAGAGTTCCGCTGCTTGCGGACATCCCAGGAGAAAAAGCAGTCGCGTGAGTCTGGTTCTCACCTAATCCCGTAGAGCTGTCGAGCATCGAAGTAAGACCTCTCTCCGCACCGCCAAAACACGGGCAGTCGGCAAGCAAAAGAAAGCGTCCGTACGATCCTTCTCAGATCGCAGGATTCCGCGCTGTACGTTGGCGCCTGGCTGGTCCCACACGGTGAACTGGACGAGTACCAAACGCGGTGAAGGCGCACTTGCCGCACGATTTCCGCCGAGGGGGTTACCACCTTCGGCAATCAGCTAGTTGCAAGCCCAGTGCCACCGGACGTGGCATTCCTTCCTACGCTACGCCGCACGTCCGACTGACCGCGATCGTTGCGAAATCCATTGTCGGCGCCGCCGCGCAGTAGGAGTAAGGGTCAGAACAGAGTACCGAAACAGACCGGAGAGAGCAGAACTGGCAGAGCCCACGGCAACTAGTCTTGCCAACCCGAGTTTAGGAGTACGCGTTCTCATCGGGACGTGGCATGCCGTCTGCTGGGTGCGGACCCGACATTAAAAAGTCATGATCTCAGCTCTGCTCGCAGAAGCCCGTAAGCAGATGGGAGACCAACATGCACCCAAGTCACTTCGCCAAACTCAGTCAATCGACGATGCCGAATTCTCCGGCGGTGCGACTCTGGTTTGGCAGTTCGGCGGGCGCTCATCGGTCCGGGCGACTCTATTCACGTCGATCACTGGGCGCGCCCATGGGCTGGGTCGCCGCCCACGCAATCCTGTGATGGGTTCGCGTCGATGGCTAAGTATGATCTTTTGCTTAGCACACAGCGTAGCCCGGCGCTCTGATGCGGCACTTACCAGAACATACCCAAGGGTCAGCTCGCCGTCTTCCTGCTTGCAGGCGTCGTCGCAAGGCCGATGCAGTTTCTGTTACTCCGTGCCGTTTCTGCGTGACGGTAGCGGCAGCCGACACGGCACAGAAGGCAGGAGGGCGGAAGTCTTCGTCCGCCAAATTCCCCAAACCCGCGCCACCTAAACGCCGCGCTTGGCATCGCCCGGTTTGGCAAGGGTGGATACCTTCCAATGCAAGCGGATGCAAGCCCGCGTCAGGAGCAAGTATGGGGCGGGGCGCTCAAGAAAAATCCGAGCATCCATCCAGGGAAGCGATTGCGATGCCTTATATTGCATAAGGACCCCATGCTTGCTAAGAAAAACTATGGTTGAAACACGCACTGCCGAGCTTCGGAAAACCATAAACAAACTGCTGCCAACTGACCAGGATATCGACGCCTTCTGTCTTGATTATTACCGCAATATTCACAATAAATTTTCGCGCGGCATGGACCGGGTCGAAAAGATAACTCGCTTGTTACAGGAAATTGAACCTGATGAACTTACGGCAACGCTAGATAGAGTAGCTCAAGTTGAAACAGCAATGCCTCCTAGAGGTATACTGCGTCCGTTGAAACCTAAAGGTGGCTGGCCGTAGTCTCAAAAAACGGAATCACAAATATGGGATACTTACCTTTTTTACGTTCAGTGTAATTTTCCAGAGCACTGACAACGCCAGGCTTGGTTTGAAATGCAAGTATCCAAACCATCCAATTTCCGGAGAGTTCGTTATAGAAATTAGCTCGACTGACTACTTCATCTGAAGTTAAGTTGTATTCACACTGTATCATCAAAGCCTTCTCGACGAAAAAGTCGATCCTCCCACCGAATTGGGATGGACGCAACTCTACGCTATTCACGTGTTGGCTTCTAAAATACGTCCACAAGTAATCTCGATAAGCTCCAACGTCAGCGAGATCTGCAGGTAGGATCGCCCGTTGGATTAGTGTGCTCATACACCCGATTGCTTTACCTAGTCTAATTGAATGCTCAAGTTTCTCTCGCTTTGCATCTTCTGTTATTGCGCTCCATAACAGTCCTACGCCCCATCCCGTTAAAACCGTAGCCCCTTTTTTGAATTGCTTCCAGTCAACCCTTGCGATGACCTCGCGGTACGTCTCAAAGCCCTTCTTTGTACGCTGTGCCACATCATTTTCATCGGATCGGTGGTTGAACATTGGACGGCCTCCACGTTTCCTGACTATAGCCGTGGCATTGATGATTCGCAGCGCTCATTTGAATTATTCTATTTCTGCTGGGCCCTTAGGATTCGGCTGCTTTTGAGGTTTTCTCGGCGCCTGCGGATGCCTATCCTTCTATCTCGATCAGATGTGCATACCTGCGGCACGCGCCCGGCTCGGTGGTCTGCAGTCGCTTCCAGATATTTTCCGAGTCCTCTTTTTCTAGTAGCAGGCTGCGTTTTTGCTCAGTGTCCATACCAGCGGAAAACAGGCGCTTCACCTGCGGGAAGTAGTCGAGACAGAACGCATCCAGGTCACTGTCGGTGCGAAGCACCTGCTGCAGCACCCTGCGCAGCGACGCTGTGGTTGGCCGTGGACCCAGCGTGGTGCGCAGTGGCTGTGGCTCGGCTACTAGGCCCCCCGCGCTTGTTCCTTGATTCACCGTGACGTGGATCTGATGCCCCGTCCCACCGATGGCTCCGATTCCGACGATGTTGCCTGTGCCTTGAATCTGCGTGCTCGATGCGGTGGTCGGCTCCAAGGGGGCCGGATGCGTCGGCGCTTGGTGCGGAGCCGTCGTTTGTTCCGCTGGGCGCAGAGGCACTGGCCCATCGCGTAAGAACGATACAGTGAAGGCCGCCGCGACATCGCACGCATACGGACGCCACAGTTTCACACGGGCGCTGTCCTTCTTCGCATCGGCCAGATCAGACACGCCGCGCACCATCAGCACGCCCGGTTTGCTCGCAGCTTCCCACGCTGCGGCAGCCACCCCTGCTACCTCCATCTCGACGCCGATCAGTTTGGGCCAGTCTGCCTTATACGGCTTCAGCGCATCGGTCGTCGCTTGGACTTTATCGCCTGAGATCACTACGCCAGTCAGCATACGTGGCTTGCCCGGATCAGGCCGAGCCACACGCACAGTCGCATCCCAACCCACCAGATGCTGCGCCGCAGAGTACAAGCGAGGGTCGGCGCGGAAGGTCTGATAGCGCGTTCTTTCGTTGAAGCGACGCACGGCATTGTGCAGCGCTTGGTGGCTCGGATCGGCGAAGTACTTCTCACTGTGCGGCTGAGCATCTTCATCGGTTCGCTTCGCTAGCTCATAGTCGACGAACTGCTCGGCAATTAGCACATCGCCCAACTCAACCTCGTCGGGGTCGCCGCCCGCAATTCCAACCAACAGCAGATAGCGTGGCTGCCAGCGCCGGACCGCATCCGCTGTCGCCGTCGCCGCTTCGACCCGCCCCATGCCCAGTGGAGACGTTACGATCACGCGATAGCTGCCCGTCGTCCCGCCCGCAAACTGCGTTACGACATCGGCCTGGTAGTACACGCGTATATCCTGCTCATCTGGCGGCAGTCGCCGCGCGGATTCCAGGTGTGCAAGTACTGCGTCTCGTTCCTCTTTGAGTGGCGCGATGATCAAAAAATCGACAAGGGGTTTAATCGCAGGAGACATCGTGGCGGTACGGTACAGCGAAGTGGGCTGACAGGAAATCACCTAGCAACCCGAGTGGTCGCTCAATCGGGCAGTGTGCTCCGATACTCTGTGCTTACTTGGCTTCTTCGCGGTGTGTGTATGGCACCAAACCACGTTTGAGCTTCTTGTACTCCGTGCTGCGACGATTTAATAAAGCAATGGGGTACTGGAGCCTGTCCACCGACACTGAAATCTAGAAAAAAATGCGACCGCACTGCATATGCTGTCGAGTCTTCACAAAAGCCGTAGAGTCTCAAACCGTTGCAGCTTTTTCGCCTGGGCTGCGGGCGGAATCTTCATTCCGCGCGCGAAGCAGTAGCGGAAAACTGTCGGCTCTGCTGCTTGGACGGCGCGGAGTCTG
>Ga0116158_10002769_pt1 | contig 15369 bp, 6 predicted proteins | sample AD_UKC052_MetaG_FD_89883 | JGI IMG/M metagenome (GOLD analysis project Ga0116158, IMG submission 89883) | Active sludge microbial communities of municipal wastewater-treating anaerobic digesters from USA - AD_UKC052_MetaG | ecosystem: Engineered > Bioreactor > Anaerobic > Digestate | place: USA... | reverse complement strand
CTGGGGGGGATGCGAGTGCATCTGCACCGCCCCGGCGTGCTGCTGCCGATCGAGCGCGCGCTCGGTGACCGCTGCGCGATCAGTCAGGCCATTGCGCGCGCGCCCGCCCCGCTCGTCGAGCTGTGTGGCACCTGGGTCGGCACGGCCCACCGTGGCAGTGAAGTCGCGGGAGCCGTGATGCGCGCCGCGCTCGACGTCGCCCGGGCATTCGGGGCCCGAACGATCGTCGGACACGCCCACCAGCATATCCTCGATTTTTATCGCCGATACGGCGCGGTGGTCGACCCCACGCTCGGCGTGCACCCGTACCCGGATGCCCGCTATGAGACCTCCGTCGTGTGGGCCGGCCCGGAGGCGTATCTCCGCAGCTCCGATCCCTGACGCTCGTGCCGGCGGGTCGCGCGTCACCCGTGGGTGCGCGTCCACAGGGCCGCGACGAGGTGCTCCGTGCCGGCGGTGAGGAGCCGGCGAAATGTGCTGTAGGACATCCCGAGCGTGCGCGCGAGGCTCTCGTGTTTGCCCCGCGGTTCGACATAGGCGGCGTGCAGCACGCGGGTCCACTCGTCGCCGCGCTTCGAGCCGTGAAGGCCGGCGATCTCGCGGGCGAGCAGCGTGCGTAGTACGGCGGCGCGCTCCGGCATGGTCGCGCGCTCCGGGCTCTGCATCTGGACCGCGCGGCTGTGGATCAGGGCATTCCTGGCGAGCATCAGCGGATCGTCGAGGGCCCGCAGGGCCTCGCGTACCCGCACGGCGAACTCGGCCCGGCTCAGGGCCGCGAGCGCGTCGTCCTGCGACTCGGCGTCGGCGGGTGGGGGCAGGGGAGCGGCGTCCTGATGCGTGGTTCCTTCGCTGAATCGCAGCAGCCACGCGATGCCCGAGAGCCCGCGGTGATCCTGAAGGGTGACCGTGAATGGTTTACCCTCGACCTCGTGCGCGAGCTCGGGGAGCGCAATCGCGTGACTGAGCGTGGCGGTGGGCTCCCAGAGCGGCCAGGGGTGGACCCGCACGAAGTACAGGGAAAATCCCGGCAAGAAGAACAGCTTCCCCATCGCCTGACTGCACACCGCCATGCCCCGGCAGGGCTCTTGATGACATTGCGCGTCCATGCACCACCGCGCATAAACGACGGGGCCGGCAGGGGGTCCTCCGCACAGCTTTTCGGCGTAGGTCCAGGCCATCACGGCCAACGGGTCCTGGTCACGCTGCTCGGGGGTGGCGAGGTCGAGGCGGATGTTGGCGATGAACGCCGTGACCCCGCCGGCCGGCTCCCGCGCGACGTTGAAGGCCGCTGGCTGGCACGCGAGCCAGTGTTGTGCGTGATGAAGGGCGGTCGGACCCTCGTGGCGCGCGACCATCGTGCAGATCGTGGGCTCGTCGCCGGGGCGCAGGTCGTCGAGCGACAGCCCCGTTTCGGGCGCCACCATGATGTTTCGTGCGCGCGGGTTGTGGCTGAGTGCATAGGCGAATTCGGTGAAGAGCCGCGAGAACTCCGCGGGACCGGCGGCCTGGATCATCGCGGCGAGCTGGCGTTGACCGTGCAGCGCCAGCTCGAGCAGCCGTTGCGGATTGCGCCACCGCAGCTCGGCGAGAATGACCTCTCGCACCAGGTCGTGCGGGAACAGGCCACGGATCGTGGGCACCATGAAGCTCAGCTCGCGCAGCCAGCAGAACAGCTCGGTCGCGGCGCCTCCCACGATGCTGCCGAGCAGCGCCTCCGAGGTGGTATGCAGCACCGCCGCGATCTCCAGTGCGGCGCGTCGGCCGGCATCGGTGATGCCGGCCATGAAGTAGTCATAAAGCGCGGTGATGATGCCAGGCGAGCGCTGTGGTGCGAAGCTCGCCCTGCGTCCCGCCTCGGCCGCGAGCGCCAGGGCCAGCGGGTGACCGTGTGAGAAGGTCACGATCGGCTCGATCGACGTCGGCCCGATCCCGCGCAGTTGAAGGTATCGACCGGCCTCCTCCGGGCTCAGGTTGCACAGCGCGATCGGGACGATCCTGCTCCCCCACAGCGACAGCGCCTGCCATTCGGCGCTCGGCGGGAGGCGCCCGGCGAGCACCACGAGGGTGTCGTCGGTGATACGCCGGAGCAGCTCACGTGCGACCTGGGGCTCGATGGGCCGCATGAGCTCGTAGGTGTCGAAGAACAGGACGCGCTGGCCGGGCTCATCGTCGGTGGTGCCCAGGCCCGTGGCGTCGAGGGCCGAGCGGACGGACTCGATCCCGACGGAGAGGTCGCGCCCGTCGACGTGAACGGTCCGCGCCGATCGCCGGCGGGCCTCGGCGTCGAGGGCCTGGATCAGCGAGCTCTTGCCGATCCCGGCCGGGCCATGGACGTACAGCAGCCCCGGGCCCGGCATAGCGAGCATTCGCAGAAACTCGGCGACCTCGCTCGCGCGCCCCACGAAGTGCGCGCGGCGCTCGTGTTCTTCTCGCGCGAGTAGATGGGCGAGAGTGAACGGAGACGGGAGTTGCAAGCGGTCATTGCACCACGGAGGGCATCATGCATCAACGGCAAGGGGTGCAGCGACGAGCCTGAGGGGCGTTGTGCCGGAGCGATAGAGACAGTCAAGACCGCTCGCCGGTGCGGGCGACGACCCTGAGCGGCGCGATGTCAGCGGCGCGGCTGGATCATCTGGAAGTAGCGCTTGATGCGACGGCGCTGGGTCGGGGGCACGGCCTCGCTGTCGATGCTGCTCTGGGCGAAGCTCTTGTAGTCGACGAACATGTCGCGGTAGTCCGCGCTCGCGAAGCCCTCCTGGCTGGCGGTGCGAATGATCTCCGCACGGGTCGCGCCGCTGCCGTGTTTCGGGTTGACGCGGATGCTCTTGGTCTTTGCCTTGATGCCGGTGGCGTCGGCGAGCGGGTCGGCAGTGCCGGTGCCCATGCCGTCGCCCTGGCCGGGGCTGTTGCCCTGGCCCTGACCCTGGCCCTGACCGTCGCTGTCGCCGTCGCCCTGACTGTCGCCGTCGCCCTGGCTGTCGCCCTGGCTGTCGCCGTCGCCCTGGCCGTCGCCGTCGCCGCTGTCCATCTGCATCGGGTCGCCGTCGCCGACATCACCCTCGACCAGCAGCGTCGGGCCCTTGCCTTGTTCGCCGCGCTTGCCCTTGGCGGCCTTGGCGAACTTCTGCATCTGTTGCTTGCGCTTCTGGTCCTGCTCGTTGCCGTTGCCGGCCTTGCGCATGAAGCTCTTGGCCTCTTCCATGTTGTCGCGGGCCTGGCCGAGGCGGCGCGACTTCTGGGTCTTGCGGGCGGCGTCGCCGGTGCCGCGGCGTAATTGCTCGAGGGCGCGCTTCTGCTGCTCCTTGCCCTTGGCGCCGGATTTGGCGTCCTGGGCGTCGCGGCGCAGCTTGTCGAGCTGGCGCTGGGCCTCGCGCTCCTGCTCGTGCTGGCGGCGCAGCTGCTCGACGCGGTCCTGCTGTTTTTTGAGGCGGCGCTCCTGCTCCTCGGGGTCGGCGGCGGGCTGTTGTTGCTGCTTCTTGAGCCGGCGCTCGGCCTCGGCGAGCTGGGCGGCGGTGTCGGTGTGCTCGCCGGCGGCCTTGCCGAGGGCCTTCTCGGCGGCGGCCATGGCCCGCTCCATCGATTGCATGTCGGACTCGTTGGCGGCGGCGGCGTCGGCCGCGTCGGCGAGGGCCTGCTCGGCCTTGTCGGCCTCACCCTGGGCCAGGGCGTCGCCGGCGGGCTTGGTGATGGCCTCCTGCTCGAGCGCCTCGGCGAGCTCGCGCATGCCCTCGGCGAGGATCGCCGGGTCGGCGTCCTGGGTGGCCTCGAGCTCGGCCTCGGCCTCGGCGAGCTGCTGCTCGAGCTGCTCGAGGCGGGCGAAGGCGGCGGCGCGATCGAGCTCACCGCGCGTGAAGGCATCGAGGACCTCGAGCATCGCCTCGGCGATCGCGGCGGCGCTGTCCTTGCCGTCCTTGAGGGCGCGCAGGTCCTCGCGCAGGGGCTCGGCGAGGGCGCGCTCGGGCGCGGGGCGGCTGGCGACGGGGGTGGCCTCGGTCGGTGCGGCCTCGAGGGTGGTGCCCGGTAGCTCGGGCAGCGGGGGCGGCGGCACGAACAGGGCGGCGAGCACGAGCAGCGCGGCGGCCGGGCCGAGCAGCAGGGCGCGGGCGTCCGGACGCGGCATCGGCACGACGGGGCGCGGGTCGAGGGTGGCGGCGGCGGCCTCGGCGTCGGCGGCGAGCAGGGCGATCAGGTCGGCGCTGCGGGGATCCTCGGTGGCCGGGGCCTGGCCGAGCTCGAGGGCCGCGCCGAGCAGGTCGTGCAGCTGGTAGTGGGCGTCGAGCAGGCGCGCGGCGCTGCGGGCCGGACGCGGGCGCAGGGCGGCCCACAGCAGGACGATGGGCACGGGGGCCAGGCCGAGCCAGGCGAGCCACTCGGGGGCGTCGAAGCGGCGGGTCGCGGCCAGGGCGATCGCGGTCAGCAGCAGGCCGGTGGGCAGCGCCACGCCGGTGAGCAGGGCGGTGGCCTCGGCGAAGCGTTCGCGCCGCTGCACGGCGCGGACCAGGCGGTGGGCGGCGTGCATGCTCATCGGGCGGGCTCCGTTCGTGGCTGGTCTTTGGGACAGGTGATTGGGCCACGCATGGGCTGTCCTTTGGGACAGGTCGTACGCGTGGGGCCGAGGTGACGCATGGGACAGGTCCGCTCAGCGCGGCTTGGTGGTGGCTGTGACGGTGAAGGCGCTCCAGGCGTTGGCGATCACGGCCTTGCGGGCCTCGGGGTCGCGCAGCTGGGTGGCGAACAGGACCTGGTCGCCGCGGCGCTCGAGGTGGTAGGCGCGGGGCATCGCCTTGTCGAAGTAGGCGCGGAACACGGGCTCGAACTCGGCGGCCTCGGCCTCGCTGTCCCAGGCGATCAGGCCGACGATGATGGGGGCGAGCTCGGCGGGGCTGCGGTCGAGGGCGACGTAGCGGTCGCCGCCCCAGCCGGTGGCGGCGGCGCGGGCGGTGGTGGAGGACTCGACGTCGGCGAGCATGGTCAGCAGGGTGGCCTCGCCGAGGTTGTCCTCCCAGACCGCGCGGCGGCCGGGCATCGCGGCGACCAGGGCCTCGGCGTGCACGCTGACGGGGCGGGCGGGCTCGCGGGCGAGCAGCTTGGCGGGGTGCAGCATCTGCTCGGTGGTGGTCGGCAGGTCCTTGTAGAGGGCATCGACGGCCGCCCAGCCGCGCTCGCGCACGACGGCGGCGATGGTGCCCGCGCCGTCGGCGTAGGGCAGCTGCATCGAGCGGGCGAGGATCGGGTGGTCGACGAGGTCGGCGAGGTCGAGGGCCTGGTTGCCGGTGGCGAGGAACACGGCCTCGCTGATGTTCGCCAGGCCACCGGTGCCGCCGACCCACGCGAGATAAGCGGCCTGCGCGTCGCCCTCGACCAGGTAGGTGCGCGCGGCCTCGGCGTCGCTGTCGCCCTTGATCGGCTTTTGCAGGCGCTCGAGGCCGAAGTGCATGTCCTGAAGGCCGTGGGCGATCTCGTGGCCGACGACCATGTCGAGCTGTGTGTCGGTCACGTAGGTGCCGATCACGAGGGTCTTGAGCTTGGGCTCGTAGAGGCCCATCACGCCGGTCTCGAGCATGTCGAGCAGGATCGCCTCACCGTCGGCGCCGAGCGGCAGGGCGCCCATGCTCGACTCGAGGCGGGTGAACAGCTGCAGCTGCTCGCGGGTGTGGTGCTCGTACATGGAGTCGCGGGCGTAGGCGCGGATCTCCGGGCGGCGCATCACCGCGACCTTCACCTCGCCGGTGACGGGCAACGCCCGGGCAGCCGCGACGGCCTCCATGATCTCGCGGGTCAGTCGCTCGGCGCGGGCCTGGCCGAGGCCCTCCTCCACGGCGGGTCCCTGCGTGCCGCTCGCGGCCACGGCGGGGCTCACCTGCACCGGCGTGCTCGCGGCCGGGGCGGGCACCGCGGCGCAGGCCGATGTGAGTGCGACCGCGAGGGCGGCGGCACAAACATCACGCACGGCGGTGATGAAGGGAGGTTCTGTGGGTCGGGTCGCGGAGGCGTGTGCGGGCTCCCACGGCGTCGACTTGTCTCTCGGGCGAGTCACCGGCATAGCGTACCCGCCAGGCGCGGAGCCGGCTACCCTCCCTGACCTCCGAGAACGATGCGTAAAGCACCTGCAGCGAGCCGCCTTGCGCGTGAAACCAGGACCGGGGACGTGGGGGTCGCCAGCGAGGTCGTGAAGGCGGTGCTGGCGGCGCTTCACGCCCGGAGCCCGCTGCGGGTGGTCGGTGCGGTCGGTGGTTATCGCGGGCACCTGCTCGCGCAGGCGGCCCTGGATCCGCGCGCGGATGGGCCGGTGTTCACGGTGGCGGCCGACGACGCGGCCGCGCGCGCGCTCGCGGCCGACGCGGCGTTTTTCATGGGCGCGTCGCAGCGCGAGCTCGGCGTCGAGGGCCCGGTGCTGGTGGTGCCGGAGATCGATGTCTCGCCGTACGGCGACACCGGGGCCGATCCGCGAGCGGTGGCGTTGCGGCTGGCGGCGCTGCATCGGCTGGTCGACACGCACAGCGATCCGCCGCGATTGATCGTCGCTAGCCTGCGATCGCTGCAGCGGCGGGTGATCGCGCCGGCGGCGTTTTTGGGGCTGTGCGCGCGCTGGGCCGAGGGTGACATCATCGAGCGCGACGCGGCGATCGCCACGCTCGAGCACGCGGGTTATCTGCGCGTCGATGTCGTCGAGGACCCGGGGACCTATGCGGTCCGCGGCGGCGTGATCGACCTGTACGTGGCGAGCCTGCGCTTCCCGGTCCGCGTCGAGCTCGACGACGACATCATCGAGCGCATGCGCCTGTTCGACCCGGAGACGCAGCGCAGCCTGCGACCGATCGACCACTGCCCGATCCACCCGGTGCGCGAGACGGTGGCGACGGTCGAGGGTCCGCTGCGTCCGCGCCTGCTCGCGCTGGCCGACGCGATCGGTGCGCCCTCGAGCAAGTCGCGGCAGGTGCTCGAGAACCTCGAGGGCGGCGTCGAGTTCCTCGGTCAGGAGGCGCTCGCGCCGGTGTTCCACGCCGGTATGGTGGCGCTGTGGGAGTACCTGCCGGAGGGCACGCGCTGGTACATCGACGAGCCGGAGGGCCTCGCGGGACTCGCGGAGGAGCAGTACGCGACGCTGGTCGAGCAGCACGCGAAGCGCCTGGCCGCGCGGGATCTGGTCGCGCCGCCCGAGCAGTTCTTCCTCGCGCCCGAGCCGCTGGCGAAGCGCCTGGCGGCGGCGCCGGTGGTCGGCTCGCGCCTGGCGATCGCCGACGATCCGGACGCGGAGATCCCCGAGGAGGATGAGGAAGATGGCGCGGAGGACATGTCCGAAGGGGCGGCCGCGTCTGGCGCGAAAGACATGTCCGGGGGGACAGCCGAGGAGGCGGCGCGACGTGGGCTGCCGACCGACCGGCCGATCGTGTGGGTGAACCTCGAGCGGCATCGGGCGCTGCGCTCGCAGCTCGAGGCGGCCCGCGCCGATCGCAACGGCGACGCCTTGCGGCCGCTGGTCGAGCGCATCCGCGAGCTCGCGCCGCCGGACGCGATCGAGGCGGCGAGCCTGGCCGCGCTGGCGCCGTGGACGGTGCTGATGGTCGTGCCGGGGCAGACCCAGGTCGAGCGCCTGCGCGGCGCGCTCGCGGGCCATGACCTGCACCCGGAGGTCGTGGCGGCCGGGGCGATGCCGACCTTGCACGCGCCGAGCGGCGGGGGCACGCGCCTGGAGATCGCGGTCGGGGAGCTCAGCGAGGGCTTCGCCAGCGCGGCGGACCGCTTGCTGGTATTCGCGGAGGCCGACCTGTTCGGCAAGGCGACGCGGCGTAACGCGAGCCGGCGGCGCACCGGCATCGCCAGCCTGTCGCAGCTGGGCATCGGCGACTTCGTGGTCCACCTGACGCACGGGGTCGGGCGCTACGACGGCCTCGTGCAGCTGAACCTGCGCGGGGTGCCGGGCGACTACGTGCTGCTCGAGTACGCGGGCGGCGACAAGCTGTACCTGCCGGTCTATCGGCTCAACGAGATCGAGCGCTACGTCGCGGCCGAGGGCAAGCCGCCGAAGCTCGACAAGATGGGCGGCAGCACCTTCCTGGTCAAGGCCAGCAAGGTCAAGCAGGAGGTCCGGCAGATGGCCGAGGAGCTGCTGCAGATCTACGCCCAGCGCGAGGCCCAGCCGGGGATCGCGTATCCGACGCTGGCGACCGAGGTCGAGGCCTTCGCGGACACGTTCCCGTATGCCGAGACGCCGGACCAGGCCGAGGCGATCGACGCGGTCCAGAGCGACCTGTCGAAGGTGCGTCCGATGGACCGCCTGGTCTGCGGCGATGTCGGCTTCGGCAAGACCGAGGTCGCGCTGCGGGCCGCGTTCCGGGTGGCGATGGCGGGCAAGCAGGTGGCCGTGCTCGCGCCGACGACGGTGCTCGTGCAGCAGCACTATTTGACCTTCAGCGAGCGCCTGTCGAGCTTCCCGCTGCGGGTCGCGTGCCTCAATCGCTTCGCCAGCGATCGCCAGCAGAAGTTGATCGTCGAGCAGGTGCGGGCGGGATCTATCGACGTGGTGATCGGCACCCATCGCATGCTCGGCCGCGACGTTCGCTTCAAGGACCTGGGCCTGCTGATCATCGACGAGGAGCAGCGCTTCGGGGTCGCGCAGAAGGAGCGCTTCAAAAAGCTCAAGTCGCAGGTCGACGTGCTGACGCTGTCGGCGACGCCGATCCCGCGGACACTGCACATGTCGCTGCTCGGGCTGCGCGAGATCAGCATGATCCGCACGCCGCCGGTGGATCGCCTGGCGGTGCGCACGTACATCACCCGCATCGGCGACGCGGTGATCGAGGAGGGCATCACCCGCGAGCTGGCCCGCGGCGGGCAGGTGTTTTATGTCGTGCCGAAGATCCTCGGGATCGAGGAGCACGCCAATCGTATTCGGGCCCTGGTGCCGCAGGCGCGGGTGCTGGTGGCCCACGGCCAGGTCCCCGACGAGCTGCTCGAGCGCACGATGGTCGACTTCGTCGAGCACCGCGCCGACGTGCTGGTGTCGACGGCGATCATCGAGAGCGGCCTCGACATCCCGCGCGCCAACACCATGTTCATCGCCCACGCCGAGCAGTTCGGCCTGGCCCAGATCTACCAGCTGCGCGGGCGGGTCGGGCGATCCAAGCAGCGCGCCCACTGTTACTTGATGGTGCAGGCGCTCGAGCGACTGTCACCGGAGGCCCGGCGCCGGCTCGAGGCGGTGCAGCGGCACAGCGAGCTCGGCTCGGGCTTCGGCGTGGCGGTGCACGACCTCGAGATCCGCGGCGCCGGCGAGCTGCTCGGGGCGCGGCAGAGCGGGCAGATCCAGGCGATCGGCTTCGATGCGTATGCGCGGATCCTGCACGAGGCGGTCGCCGAGCTGCGTGGGCAGCCGATCACCCGCGAGAGCGACCCGGAGCTGGTGTTCGACGCGCCCGCGTACTTGCCCGAGGCCTACGTGTCCGAGGTGGGTCAGCGCCTCGACTTCTATCGCCGATTGTCGGCGGCCCGCGATCGGGATCAGGTCGATGCGGTGATGGCCGAGCTGGTCGACCGCTTCGGCGAGCCGCCGCTCGAGGCCGAGCACCTCGGCTTGTTGATGACCTGCAAGACCTACGGTCGACGCCTCGGCGCGCTGGCGGTCGAGCTGACGCGCACGAAGCTCGGGGTGCGCCTCGGGCCCGAGACGCCGCTGCAGGCCGAGGTGGCCGCGCGCCTCAATCAGCGCAGCGGCGGCAAGTTCAAGCTCGAGGGCGGCGAGCGGGTGACGACGACGGTGCCCGAGCCGACCGGGCCCGACCGCCGCACGCAGCTGCGGGTGTGTGTCGGCGCGCTGGCCGAGCTGACGACGATCGCGGAGGCGCCGGTGCCTCGCAGTGAGGTGAGCACCGGCAAGGGCATCGCGTCGCGGGAAATGATGCAGGCGGCGGAGGCCGCGAGGGCCGCGGTGGCGGCCGCCAAGGCGGGTGCAGGTGGGTCAGGACAGGCGCCGGCGAAGCCGCCGGGGCGGGTACCGGCGGAGCACGCGGGGATGGTGCCGGGCAAGGCCGGGGCGAAGGATGGGCCCGTGCGGCCGCCGCCAGCGAAGCTGCGCATGCCGGCGCGGCGCTGAAGCCCGGCGATCGAGCGGCCGGGCGCTTGCCTCGGGGCGGTGGGCGCTGGTATGCCAGGGGTCGATGCGTCGCCTGTCCCTCGCCCTCGGTCTGTGCTTGCTCGCGAGCCCGGTGATGGCCGGCACGCTGCTCGACCGCGTGGTGGCGGTGGTCAACGACGAGGTGATCCTGCTGAGTGAGCTCGAGGTGGCGCTGCGCAGCTCGGAGAAGTTCCAGATGCGGGTGCAGCAGCTCGGGCAGAACGCGACGCAGCAGCAGATCGATCAGGTCGTGCGCGAGGAGCGGGCGCGCACCCTCGACGACCTGGTCAAGAGCACCCTGGTCAAGAAGGAGGCGCAGCGGTTCCAGATCGAGGTCAGCGAGGGCGACATCGAGGCCTACCTGCAAAACCTCGCCCAGGCCAACGGCTTCAAGTCGATCGCGGAGCTGAAGACGGCGGTCGGTGAGTCCGGCGAGTACGGGGCCTGGACCGACTACCGCCAGGACATCCGCGACCAGCTGGTCATCTACAAGACCACGCAGTCGCTCGCCAACTTCGCCGTCACCGACGCGCAGGTGCGCGAGCAGTACCGCAAGATGACCCGCGGCGAGGCCTCGAAGGTCGAGGTCGAGCGCTTCCTGTTCACGCCCGATGAGCTGACGGCGCCGGCCCGCGACGCCGCGTACAGCAAGGCCCAGGTGACGGCCCGCCGCCTGCGCTCCGGCGAGGCGGTCGACGCCGTCGCCGCGGAGCTGAAGCTCGCCGGTCAGACCCGCAAGACGGTCGGCCGCGGCGAGGTCGCCCCGACCATCGAGGACGCCATCTTCGCCGCGCCGCAAGGTGGCGTGGTCGGGCCGCTCGAGACCGGCCAGGGCTTCCTGGTCCTGAAGATCGTCCAGCACATGGCCTCGGATGTGCTGAGCTTCGAGCAGGCCAAGGACAACATTCGCCGCCAGCTCGAGGAAGAGGCCTTCAATAAGGCGGCCGAGGACTTCCGTAACGGCCTGCTGTCCAAGGCGCACGTCGATATTCGCCTGTAGCGGGCGAGCGGGGGCGAGTGATGGGCTCAGCCCTCGCCGGGGACCACGGCGGCGCGCTCGCGCAGGCGGCGGCCGCGGGCGCTGCGGTCGAGGTTCACGACCGGGGCGGCGTGGTAGTACTGCATCAGTTCGCCGACGCGGCGCGGGGCCTCCTCGGCGAGGTTGCGCTGCTCGCCGAAGTCGTCGGAGAGGTCATAAAGCTCGGTGAGGTTGTCACCCGGGCGGACCATCAGCTTGAAGGGCCAGGCGATGACGCCGTACTGGTCGCTCTCGTTGAGGACCAGCGGGCGGGTGCCGCTGGTCAGCACGCGCGGGGCGCCGGGCAGCAGGTAGGGCAGCAGGCTGCGGCCCTGCATGCCGGGCGGCGGGGTGGCGCCGACCAGGCCGACGATCGTCGGGGTCACGTCGAGCACGCTGACGGGATCGTCGAAACGACGGCCGGGCTGGCCGGGCAGGCGGACCGCCAGCGGCACGTGGATCAGCGGGTTGTAGAGCACGCGGCCGTGGTTGTCGGGCAGGCGCGGGTCCTCGCCGAGGCCCTCGCCGTGGTCGCTGACGAACACGATGATCGTGCGGGTCCACAGGTCGCGGCGCACCAGCTCGTCGATCAAACGCCCGACCTGACCGTCGACGAGGCCGAGCATCGCCCGGTACTTGCCGAGGCGATCGAGCTTCGGTCGGCTGTCGTTGAGGTGGCGACGGAGGTTACGATCGTCGGCCTCGACCTCGTCGTGCTCGTGCACGTCGAAGTAGTGCAGCCACAGGAAGAACGGTGATTCGGCGCCGCTGGCGGCCGCCTGGGCCCGTTGATCGAGGAAGGCGAGGCCGAGCTCGGTGGTCCGCGCGCTGGTGCTGTAGCTGCCGATGTCACGCGCGCCGAGGTCGTTGACGAGGCGATCGTGATCGTCGAGGCCGCGGGTGATCAGGGCCTTGCCGACGTAACGCAGCACCTCGCTCGGGATCACCGCGTGGTTGACGCGACCGCTGTCGTGCAGGGCCTCGGCGAGGGTGTGATCGACCTGCGTGAAGGGGTCGATGCGGCCGGTCAAGATCCCCGAGAGCGACAGGTCGGTGCCGGCCGAGGGCGCGAAGGCGTGGGTGAAGACGGCGCTCTCGTCGAGCAGCTGGAACAGGCGCGGGAAGGCGGCGCGGTTGGCCTCGCTCGGCACCAGCATGTCGGCCCGCAAGGCGTCGACCGAGAGCAGCAGGACGTTGTGGCCGCGAGCGCTGGCCAGCGCGGCCTGAACCGCGGGGGTCTCGGTCCAGCTGAGGGTCTGCAGCTGCTGGGTGCGCTCGGCCTGGGCGACGCCCTGCGCGAGGTCCTCCTGGGCGACGTAACCGTCGCAGTCCTCGTCGACGAGGTTGCCAGGCAGCTCGCGGGCGCCGGGGTGGACCTCGGGGTCGCGGTCGTCGCAGTCGGAGCCGCCGAGCGCGGGCGAGTGGCCGTCGCGGTCCTGGTCGACCAAACCGCGAGCGAGGCGCACGAGCAGCCTGGTGTGCAGGCCCTGGGTGGCGACGACCCAGCGCGAGCCGGTGTCGGGCAGGCCGAGCGCGAGGCAGGCCGCGAGGTTGGCGGCGACGCCGAGCACGACCGAGATCAGCAGCGCGAGCAGGAGGGCGCGCTGCTGGGCGACGGCGAGGCGACGCTCGGCGCGCTGGTCATACCGCCACGGACGGGTGAGGCCGAGCCAGGCGCCGAGGCCGAGGCCGACGCAGGTGAACACGAGCAGCAGGGTGTGGATGTCGGGGTACTCGCTGCGCGCGACGTTGCGGTTGACCCACTCGAGCGCGAGGGCGACGCCGAGGATGGCGAGGGCCATCAGACGACGACGCAGGATGAAGCGCGGCAGGCCGTCGGCGCCCAGCGGCACGGTGCCGATCGCCTCGGGGCGGTGAAATTGCAGCCAGCGACTACCTGTCCAAAAGGACAGGGTGAGGCCGAGCCAGCCGAGCAGCGGCACGATCACCGGCGCGAGCGAGGCGCCCGGCAAGGTCTGGGCGAAGGCCCCCTCGAACAGGTGCTGGGACACGGGGATCAGCACCGGCAGGCAGCTGGTGGCCCGCAGGGCCGCGGCGTACAGCGGACGCGGACGCAGGCGGGCGACCAGCCACTCGCTGAGGCCGAGGGTCGCGCCGATCGTCGCGCCGAGGCCGAGCACCAGCGACAGCCACACCCAGACGACCTCCATGTCGTAGGTGCCGAGCGCGAGCAGCTCGAGCGGGGCGATCAGGGCGGCGCCCATCAGGCCGATGCTGAGCCCGGCGATCACGCCGCGCGAGGGCTGCACCCTGCGCCCGCGCAGCCGCGGACCGAGGCCCGGCTGGTCCGGCGCGGTCGCCCGGATGTCGCCGTCGGGGAAGGTGTTGGGGCCGAGTCGAACCGGCGGCCGCGAGGGCTCGCCGGTCGCCATCGGCCGCGAGGCCTCGGCGCTGGATTGTGTGGGCGCGCGAGCGGAGCCAGCGGCGTCGATCACCGCAGCATCGACGTTGGGATCGACGATGCGACCGCCGGGGCGGTCGCTCTCGGTCTTGCCTTGGTCCGTGTCGCGCTCCTCGCTCACTCCGCGGCGCCTTCCAGCGCGCCGGGGTCCGTGTTCGGCGCGTCGACCTGCCTGTCCTTGGGGACATACAGCTCGCCGCCCGCGGCGCGGAAGTCGGCGGCCTTGGCCGCGAGGCCGGCCTCGACGGCCGCCATGTCGCGGACGTCCTGGGTCAGCTTCATCGAGCAGAAGTGGGGGCCGCACATCGAGCAGAAGTGGGCCTCCTTGGCGGGCTCGGCCGGCAGCGTCTCGTCGTGGAAGTCCTTGGCGGTCTCCGGGTCGAGCGAGAGGTTGAACTGGTCGTGCCAGCGGAACTCGAAGCGGGCCTTCGAGAGCGCGTTGTCGCGGTCCTGGGCGCCGGGGTGGCCCTTGGCGAGGTCGGCGGCGTGGGCGGCGATCTTGTAGGCGATGACGCCGTCCTTGACGTCGTCGCGGTCGGGCAGGCCGAGGTGCTCCTTCGGGGTGACGTAGCAGAGCATCGCGGTGCCGAAGCTGCCGATCATCGCGGCGCCGATCGCCGAGGTGATGTGGTCGTAGCCGGGGGCGATGTCGGTGGTCAGCGGCCCGAGCGTGTAGAACGGCGCCTCGTGGCACAGGCGCAGCTGCTCGTCCATGTTCTCCTTGATCTTGTGCATCGGCACGTGGCCGGGGCCCTCGATCATCACCTGGACGTCGTGCTTCCAGGCGATCGTGGTCAGCTCGCCGAGGGTGCGCAGCTCGCCGAACTGGGCCTCGTCGTTGGCGTCGGCGATGCAGCCGGGGCGCAGGCCGTCCCCGAGCGAGAAGCTGATGTCGTACTTCTTCAGCAGCTCGCAGATGCGCTCGAACTCGGTGTAGAGGAAGTTCTCGCGGTGGTGGAACAGGCACCACTTGGCCATGATGCTGCCGCCGCGCGAGACGATGCCGGTGACGCGCTTGGCGGTCAGCGGGACGTAGCGCAGCAGCACGCCGGCGTGGATCGTGAAGTAGTCGACGCCCTGCTCGGCCTGCTCGACGAGGGTCTCCATGAACACGTCGATGTTCAGGTCCTCGGGCTTGCCCTTGACCTTCTCCAGCGCCTGGTAGATCGGGACGGTGCCGATCGGGACCGGGCTGTTGCGCAGCACCCACTCGCGGGTGGTGTGGATCTGCTTGCCGGTCGAGAGGTCCATGACCGTGTCGGCGCCCCAGCGGGTCGCCCACTGCAGCTTCTCGACCTCCTCCTCGATGGAGGAGCGGACCGCGGAGTTGCCGATGTTGGCGTTGATCTTGACCAGGAAATTGCGGCCGATGATCATCGGCTCGAGCTCCGGGTGCTTGATGTTGGCCGGGATGATCGCTCGCCCGAGCGCGACCTCGCTGCGCACGAACTCGGGCTCGACGCCCTCACGGATCGCGCAGAAGCGCATCTCCTCGGTGATCACGCCGCGGCGGGCGTAGTGCATCTGGCTGAGGTTGCCGTCGGCGCCGGCGAGGCGCGCGTCGATCCAGGGGCGACGACGCGGCGGTAGACCATTGCGCGGGTCCAGGCCCTGCGGCCCGGTGGTGTCGTAGACGACCAGGTCGGGGTTGCCGCCGGTCTGGCTGATCTGGCGAAAGGGCACGCCGAGGTCGCTGACCTCGATCTTGCGCGAGTTCGGGAAGCTCTCGACCAGCGGCGGGATCGAGCGTAGTGGCGTGACTTCGGGGCCGGCGAGCGGCAGGGCGCCGGCACGAGGGCCCGCAGATGGGGTAGG
>Ga0116158_10002768_pt1 | contig 15378 bp, 8 predicted proteins | sample AD_UKC052_MetaG_FD_89883 | JGI IMG/M metagenome (GOLD analysis project Ga0116158, IMG submission 89883) | Active sludge microbial communities of municipal wastewater-treating anaerobic digesters from USA - AD_UKC052_MetaG | ecosystem: Engineered > Bioreactor > Anaerobic > Digestate | place: USA... | reverse complement strand
GAGGTGTTGATATCCAATTTGAAGTTCTCAGCAAATGGGTTCGGGTAAGTCTTCACATCGAATACAGTCACCGGAGCAGCTGCAGTTCTTGCGAATCCACCGGTGGTGGTCACCGTACAGCTAGGACCGAAGTCACCATAAACGCTGTTGTACAACACAGCCACACGGATCGTGTAAACAGTGCTAGCAGTAACACCTCCAGAAACCTGACCCAATGCGAAGTTGCTCACCAAGCGATCAACGAATCTTGTGCTAACGCCGTCAGAAACCTCGAAACGGTAACCTTGCGCGCCAGGAACCTGGTTAGCGTAAAGCGTAGTCCATCTGCTTGAGATGGTGATACCGCACTGTGAAGCGATAAGGTTGGTCACACCAGGAGTTGCAGGAGTGCTCACGTTGCAAGCAGTTCCGTAATCTTCCCAGGTAGACCCGAATCTAAGGGCCACACGCACTGAGTAAATAGTACCGAAGGCACCTCCACCTGACAAGTTGCTCAATGAGAACCTGTTCAACGATGTCTCGAAGGTACGAACGTTAGCCGTATTGGCAGTATCGGTAACCTCGAAACGGTATTGGTTGGCCGCAGTCACCTGGTTGCAGTAGATCAAGTTGGCGATGTTGGCCAAGGTAGTCCCGCACTGTGAAGCAATCACGTTGGTGGTTGCAGGCATTGCTGGGGTAGTGATCGTACATGGGCTTGAGTAAGACCTCCAGAAACCATTGGTCTTAACTGCTACACGGATGGTGTAGGTGGTTGCGTAGGTGACACCTCCAGGAAGGTTCAAAAGGCTGAATGAGTTGGTAGCCGAATCGTAAGAACGTACGTTCGATCCGTTGGTCACCTCAAAACGGTAGCCTTGCGCACCTGCAGCCTGTTGGCTGTAGATGGTAGCAGCGATGTTGCTAAGGGTAGTTCCGCACTGGCTTGGAACCATGCTGATGGCTGGACCAACCTCGTCGATAGAACCGTCACAGTTGTCATCGATCCCGTTGCCGGCAACCTCAACATGGTTAGGGTTAACCTCTGCATTGGCATCGTCACAGTCCGTTCCGATGATAGAAGAAGTGTAGCCTGAAGGCAAGGTGGCACCGTAGCATACAGAAGTAGCCTCTGGGTTACCGTTGTAGTATCCGTCATTATCGGCATCAACATAAAGCAATGCGGTTCTCCATGCCAATGGATCATTAGGGGCACAGTCGGTGTTGTTCAAGACTGTTCCTACAGGCTGGCCTTCGCAAGAGAAGATGGCAGTACCTGCCCCGAATCCGTCATTGTCGGTATCAGCATAGTAAGCAGTGCTTGCCGTGTTGATGGTAAGGATAAGGGTAGCCACGTTAGGGCATCCTGCCGCATTGGTAGTGGTAGCCGTGTAGGTACCGCTCTCAGTATAGGTCTGGCTGTTGGCAGCCCAGGTGTAAGAGTTACAAGCAGACACAGTCTCGCTTGAGGTAGTGCTCTGGTTGATGGTCAACACCAAGGTCTCGGTGTGCTGACATCCTTGGGCATTGGTAGAGACATTGCTCACCGTAGTGCTTGAGGTATACGTCTGGCCATTTCCTAGAGGAGCTGCCCAGGTGAAGGTATCACAAGCAGAAACCGTGTTGGTGTTGCTTGTTGGCTGGTTGATGGTAAGCACCAAGGTCTTGGTGTCAGGACATCCGGCAGCATTGGTACCGTTCACTACGTAAGTTCCGCTCTCGGTATAGGTCTGGTCGTTGGCAGCCCAGGTATAGGAGCTACAGGCAGAGATTGTCTCGGTCGAAGAAGTGCTCTGGTTGATGGTCAAGACCAAAGTCTCGGCCACAGTACATCCGTTACCGTTGATGCTACTACCTGTATAGGTACCGCTCTCGGTGTAGGTGCTTCCTGTAACGCTCCAAAGGTACGAGTCACAAGCAGTCTGCGTAGTGGTGTTGGTAAGCGGACCCGATGGCCCTGAGATGGTTACCGGAACCGTCACGTTAGAGCAGCTCGGGTTGGTCACAACGATAGAGTGCGCGCCGGCTGTAAGGCCAGACACGTTGAAGGCTCCTGCCACAAGGGTAGCAGGGGTTGCAGCACCGCCGTCAACAGAATAGGTGATCGACGTGTTGCTTGGCGTTGGCGACATGGTGATGGTAGCCGACCCGTTGTTGCCACCGAAGCAGGTAACTGCCCCAAGGTTGCTGGCCGCCCCGGACGTAGCACATACGTTGGTTGGCGCATTCAGGGTAAGCGGATAAGGCGAATTGGTCGCATCGTGCGTAACCAAAGTATTCGCGGTGGCTACACTAAGGTTGGTAGCCTGCGCAGTGTTTCCGTTACACAGCACGGTGGCTATCACGTTGGTAAGCCCGCCTCCCGTATTATACTGGAAGGTTAGGGTACCGGCGAAGTTCTCGGTGAAATTCAGCGAACTTGTGATCCTGAAACGCGCGAACTTGATTGGCGTGTTGGAGGGCAAAACACCCCCTAGCCCACTGGCAACCCCTACAGGGGTGTGCGACCAGCGAAACTGGCGGCTCGCAGCAGTGTAGGCAGGACCTACGTTGTTGTAGCCCACCACAAAGTTACCGGTAGCTACAGGCTGGGTAACTGCAGTGAAGGTGGTCGTAGAACCCGTAGGGATGAACCCTACGTTGTGGATCATGGCACCCTGCATTCCCTGAAGAAGCAATGTGGTGGTCCCGGTGTTCTTGATATAAACATCGAACTCCACCGTGTTGGCCGTCTGCTGTACATTCTCCATGGTAACGGTTACCTGATTCCCAATACAAGCTTGGGAATAACCGGTAACTGAAACCATCATCAGGAACAGGGCATAGACAACACCTAAATTTCTAATCATGATTTTCATAAAAGTTAATATTAAATTATTAATTGGGTTAAAATGCGCTTAGAATGGATAAATCGCGAAGATGAAGTTCGATGCGTTGGTTTCCCAAATCAAGAAATCAACGTTATCTACGTTACCGTCCCCGTTCATATCAGTTGCGTAGTCCCCAAAGGCAAACTCTGAGGCATCCACCTCCCAGGTGGTAAAGTCTACGTTGTCAACATTGTCATCCGAGTTCAGGTCTCCTGAATACATGGCAAATACCCCCGGCTCGATCTCCTTCATGTTGTCACCGTATGCCTGTGAGGCAGATGTACTGAAGTCATAGCTCAATGGCGTAGTGCCAACCGTCTGCGCCGTGGCGCTCCAGGTCTGTATCATGTTGCGGCCCTTAACGGCGATATAGTATGAGCCCGCAGCAGCCGTAGCGAATGACGCGCTTAGCGTACCATCGGTGTGGAGCATAGCCGTAGCAGTGTCTACCAAGGCATAAGTAGTGGCGTCATGCAACTCAACGGTCATCATCTCAACCTCATCGGCTGGGGATACGAAATCCTGGTTGAACTTAACCGAATTCATCAAACCGCCTCCAAGGTAGTAGCCTTCGATGAACATGGTAAGGTTTACGATGCTCGCTGTCGCGCAATTGTCTGTAAGCGTCGGATTGGTGTCGTCACAATCAGTACCGTTGGAGGTTATTGCATAACCTGCCGGAATAGTTGCACCGTAACAAACAGAAGCTGTTCCGGCATCCCATCCGTCACCATCCGCGTCGATGAACAAAAAGGCAGATTGCCAAACCGTGTTGTCATTGTCGTTGCAGTCTGTACCGTTGCTGGTCAATGAATAACCTGCAGGGATTGAAGCGCCGTAACAAACCGTGGCTTGACCGGCGTCATATCCGTCGGCATCAAAATCTATAGAGAAAAAACCACTTTGATAAATGGTCCCGTCGGTATCATCGCAATCAGTACTGTTGGCGACGTAACCTTCAGGAGCGCCCATACAAGAAATGGCTGGATTATTCAAATCTCCAAACGTATCCTCATCGGTGTCGGCGTAATAGGTTACGTTGGCGTTTACGGTCACTGTCGCATTGCCAGATTGTGGGTTGGTACAAAACGAAGTACTGCTGTCTTGTACGCTTATCAAGATATAGTCATAAACACCTGGTAGACTCGCGTCCACTTCGAGGGTTACGCTATCTCCAGAAGTAGTGGTCACGTTGAAATTTCCACTCTGGTTGATTTGGTAGGTAAAAGTGTAGGGTGCGGTTCCGTTGGCTCCTGTAAAAGTAATCAATTGAGCAGCTGCTCCTTCACAGACCGTTACAGTACCAGAAATCGACGCGGTAGGCATCGGGTTGATGGTAACACTTTCTACCGATGTGACCGTTCCGCCTGGCGTGGTCACAGAAACCACACCGCCAGCCCCGGCAGGAACAGTTACTGTGATTTCGCTATTGGTGTTGGATACGATTGTAGCAACATCGCCACCAATAGTAACCGAACTTGCATTGCCAACATTCACCCCGTTAATAACCATCGACGTCCCAATACAAACTGCAGATGGAATCAAGCCCAATACCGGAGGCAATAAGATTGGTACGATTTCTCCGGTAACCAGTTGCGTGGCGCCTGCAGAAAATCCGGTGAATTGAATCTTGGCCAATTGCGCAGGCGTAAGGTCGGTGTCAGAACCTCCGATAAAAACTTTCGGATTGCTTCCTGTAACAGCAAAACCTGCATTACCCACCCAGTTGCTGATGGTAATAGCGGTAGCGTCCCAAGTTTGTGCACTACTGCCTTTGAAATAATAACTGATATTCCCTGTCCCGAGGTTTATCGTAGTATTGACATCAAAATCCAACTGACCAGCAGAATTTGCCGCTGCCGTTGAAGTTCCCAAATTAAAGCTACCCAAGTTCAAAACCGGGGTTCCAGAAACAAAACGCACATCACCTGCGCTTGCCGTTACTGGCAAAGCATTAGCACCACCTAAAGTCAGTGTTCCTGCTTCTACGGTTGTGGTTCCCGTATAGGTGTTGGCGCCCGAGAGTGTAAGTGCACCACCGGTACCTGTTTTGGTCAAATTACGTCCGGTTCCGCTAATATTTGAGGTAATGGTAACACCTCCCGCACCGTCAGTATTGACAATGTTATTGGTCGCATTTCCAAGCACGAGCCCAAGTGGGTTGGCCGGAACCTGATCTTTTCTAATGGTAAGCAAATTCGGCCCAGCATTCCTTATCACCGTATTTGGCACCGAATTCACGACAACACCATTAAGTGTAAAATCGCCGGCCACTGTTCCCGAGCTGTTTCCTATGGCCCTTGCATTTCCTGCGGTCATCTCAATCGCGCCGAGTGTCTTTTGTGCAACGCTCGCGCCGTTCATGTTGAATCCGATAACGGTAGCTGTACCGAGGGCATTGAATTGTGCGACCGTCGTAGCGGATGGAATCACACCACCACACCAGTTGGCAGCCGTCAGCCACGTTTGCGAAGTACCACCGGCACAAGAAGCGGCCCCACTCCATCCCACCGCGGTAGCATTAGGAATTGTGATCACAATATTCACCGGATTGGTTACCGTAGTAAGGCTTCCTGAAGAAGCACTGATGGTGTACGTCCCTACCGCATCGAATTTTGCTGTCGTGAATGTGGCCACACCATTAACTGTTGTTGCAGTTCCGGTTAAGTTACCCGGACCGGTTACCTTATCGATTGTAATAGGAGTTGTATACTCGGTATCGACCGAATTATCAGGTCTTCTGGCCTGTACGGTAAACGAGCTAAGGTTCACTCCTACACTTCCTGTAGCTGGCGGATCAACACTAAAGAACAAATGATCTGCCGCAGCCAAAGTGGTAAATTGTTCTATGGCTCCATAAGTATAATCGGTTCCATCATATAGGTAGGCTTTGTAGTAGTAGGCAGCGTTTTGGGTTAATCCTGTCAATGCCAATGAGTAAGCACCCTCGGATAACCCGGCTACTGGCGCTGTAGTAACATTGACATCACCCGCAATCGGATCGCTGTTCAAAGCCGAATCTGCATATACAAATCCTTTTTCTATAGTATTCAGACAGACACCCAAGGCATTAACGTTTCCAGAAATAGTGGCTACCGTATTGGCTATCGCCGAAGCGCTTCCCGTGGTAACTGAGGCCAACACTGGATCGACTCCGTTTCCGTTTGCCGTGATTACATACGCCGGACTCAAACCTGCACCGGAAATATCGATGTCCCCGGCATAAATCCCGGCGAATGACGGCGTGAATTTTACCCAAACAGTGGTACTCACGCTGTTTCCAATATAAGAAATGTTGTATACCGAATTATAGGTACCATTCTGGGTATCAGAGAAAGTAAGCTCCCCGAAAGCCGACGATACTTCTATATCGGTTCCGTTAAGATTGATTCCGTTTAAGGTGAAGCTTGCCGTGGCAAACGAGTTGGTACAAACAGTGCCAAAATCAGCAAGTGCGCCCAAAGTCAAGGATGGCTGGCTGGCCGATAAGGTAGTGCCTGTGCCAGGATCGCCGGCGGCAGTCATGACATTATCTCCATTGCGGGCATATAACCTAAACGAATATAAAGTTTCTGCGGTTAGGCCTGTTACCGTGATGGTTCCCCAGGCCGAAGCTGTTTGCCAGACAGCAGCACCAGCTACGGTACCGTCGGCTTGTACGTAATTACCGCTGGCATCCACCTCTATAGCGAATTCTGTACTGGATGGATTTCCTGCAAGGCTAGGGATAGACACCAACAAGCTCGATGCCGTTGGACTTCCTACGGCAGGCGCGTCTGGCGTGTTGGCCAAAGTATAAAAGGTCGCAACAGTTCCGTAGGCTGTCCCGGCGCTGTTGGTCGCGTAAGCTTTGTGACTGTAACGCGTGTTTACGGCAAGTCCGCTGGCGGTTTCAGTAAAAGTACCGGTACCGGTATTTGGGACAGCGGTAGCGAGATTGGTGACGCCAGAGCCCAAAAGCAAAGGATTCGCATTGGTTGAAGTTAGCGAATAAACAATCCCGGTGGCTGATACATCGGCACCTCCCGTAGCGGTGACATCACCGCCCAAAGATGCCCCAGTTGTTGTAACCGAAGCCGCTGCCGTTGTACTTACCGTAGGCGTGCTTACCGTAGGCAATGTGTTAGAATATTCAAGGTCATCTACGTAGAAGACTGCGGCGTTACCCGCACTGCTCTCTGCAAAAAAGCAAAATCCGGAAAGGTTGACATTTGCCGCACCTGTACCTGCTTTTGCCCACCCGTTGGCTGGGGATATTTTAGTACCTCCTATCCATAAATCCCAAGATTGTGCATTCAGGGTATAACTGCCTGCACCTTTAGAATAGCTAGTTGAAGTAGAAGCGTTGTTGGCGTAAATTTCAACTAAAGTGTTGGTGTCTTTGGCCAAGCCTGAGCCGGTGATAGTATTATCTGCTCCAGAGGTTCTTCTCGAAACCGTGGTGAGCGCTCCGCCCGAATAAACCATCCTAAGCGACGCCAAAGAGTTGTTGTAATGACTCGTGTAACCTTGGTTATCATTGGCCACGGTATTCACTCCAAACGAAATGTTTAAGTTTCCTGTAGCCGTTGATGTAGTCCTGATATTGGCTTTCAAATAACCCACAGTAGTAGGCGATGTCCAATCATAAACCCCAACCTTGTTGCTTGAGGTTGAAGTTGCAGCAGTAATTTGTGCTTCTGTGCCGCTTCCGAGAGAAGTTCCCGGATTGGCCAGTGCGACACCACCACCTGCTGTACCAATTCTCACACGATACGTCCCGCCTCCACTAGGTGGAGAAGGAAAAAATGCTGTACTGGCACCAGAGGTAATCGTCCCCGTGCTGGTTCCAAAGTCGTACGTCCAGACTTGTCCCCACAAGTCAGACTGAACCCCAAAAAGCAACATGCACCATATCATCATAATGGGAAGCATGCGTTTTTTTACAAAATGGTTCTTTTGTAATTGTAATTTCATAGTTATAAATTGTTTTGATTTGAAACAAACTTAACCATTTTTTTACGACTATTTGCAATTTGTTATTAACTAATCGTTAACGTTTTTAATCGGTTTTTTTGAGTCGTAAAAATTGCGTCTGCCACTACCACAGCCATTTACAAACACTCAAATTTAACTTTCAGATAACTGTACGATAACATCGAATCCTATCAGATTCAAACTAAAAATTGTTGTTTTACAGCATTGAAAGCACTTGGCGAAAGGGTTGGATTGCTGTTCGTCCCTTCATTATTCCATTACATCGATTTTGGTGATGGAATCGGCGACAATTGAATAAAAATTAAATAATTTAGCAAAAAATTTAAACAGCAGATTATGAAGACAAATTACAATGTATTGAAAACGATTGCCATTGCTTTGCTATTCAGCACCGCTTCCTGGAGCCAGGCTACCATAGCACAATGGAATTTCAACGGTCCGTCTAACACCGAAGTTCCCGGAGGCGTAAGCTCGCCTACACCTTCTGTAGGTGCCGGAAGTGCTGAATTGGTTGCCTTGACTTTAGCGGCTACTTTCGCTTCAGGAAACACAACGGTCGGAACCCTTGAAACAGAAACTACAAGCCCGCCAAACTACGGTTGGAACTCTACCGGATACCCGGCTACAGCGACTGCTCCAGACAAAACTTCGGGAGTTCAGTACAATGTTAGCACAGTTGGTCAAGCCGGAATTATTTTCAGGTTTGAACAACGTTTGAGCAACACTTCAAACAACACTTACGTGGTACAATACACAGCCGACAGGACTGCAGGAAGCCCGGTATGGGTTGACGGTCCCGTATTTACCTTCACACCGGCCGCGACTGGCACCGGTGATACCTGGTACAACGCCCGTATTGCCAACTTTGAAACTGTAACCGCGCTCGACAACAACCCGAACGTGGCGTTCAGGATATTGAGTACTTACGATCCGGTAGCAGGAACTTACCTCGCTGCCCGTTCTACCTCTACTTACGCTGGAGGAACGGTACGTTTTGATATGGTCACCATCACAAGTAACGTGACTTTGGCAACCAGCCAATTCGCCTCAAAAAAGGCATTCGCTGTCTACCCAAACCCAACGAGTAAAGGCATCGTAACCCTAAGCCAGCCACAAGACATTAACGTATATGACTTGACCGGAAAATTAATCTACACCGCTAAGAACGCAGAAACCATCAACACCCAATCATTCAACGCTGGTGTCTATATGGTACAAACTGCAACTGGCGAAACCACGAAATTAGTCGTAAAATAAAACAATCCGTTTTTAAAAATAAGAAAGGCTTCCAGATAACGGAAGCCTTTTTTTTATGGCAACAAATCCTTGACTACTTTGTAAAGCGTCTCGTTTTTGAGCGGTTTAGACAGGTAATGGTTCATTCCGATTTCTTTGACGCGCAGCTTTGTGGTTTCCATCACGTCGGCGGTGACGGCAACAATCGGGATGTTGGTGTAATCGGCTCCGGCTTCACCATTTCTGATGGCAATCGTAGCCTCATAACCGTCCATGACTGGCATCTGTAAATCCATGAGGATGATATCGAACTTTTCCTTGCCGAGCCAATCGAGCGCTTCCTGCCCATTGTTGGCGTAAGAAACCGTGGTGTTGCCCCATTTTTTGGTGATCATCTTAATGACCATTTGGTTGATGGCGTTGTCTTCGGCCACGAGAATGTTTTTGCCGCCAAGGTCAAAAATGGTTTCGGCCACAGCAGTCTCCTCAACTTTCTTTTCGATGATGTCAAAATCGAGCGCAATCGTGCAAGTAGTTCCCTCTCCTATTTTACTTTCGAGTTTGATGGTACCGTTTTACATATCCACCAAAGTTTTCACGATATACAATCCCAATCCCAATCCGCCGAATTTGCGTTTGTTGTCTATATTGTCCTGCGTAAACGAATCGAAAATCGTGAGCAATTTGTCTTTGGCGATGCCAATTCCCGTATCCGAAATAATCAGCCTGAGTTGCGTGCGGTTGCCGGGTTTAGGTTGTGATTCGATCCTGAACGACACTTTGCCTTCGGGCGTAAACTTGATGGCGTTGCTCAGTACATTGTTAACGATTTGCACGAGTCGGGTCACATCGCCCGAGCACAATTCGGGAATGCCATCGGATTTTGAGTAATCGAACTCGAGCCCTTGGTCTTTGGCTCGGTTTACCGCATTATTCTTGAGATGTTCCAATACTTTTACGGGTTCGAAATCTACTTTTTCGAGTTTGAGTTCGCCTTTTTCGATCTTCGAGAAATCGAGGATGTCATTCACAGAACTCAACAAACTGTGTGACGAATACTTGATTACCTGGCAGTCGTGCCTGATTTTGTCGTCATCGGTTTGTTTGGCAATCGAATCGATCAGGTTCATGATGGCGTTGAGCGGTGTGCGCAACTCATGGCTGATGTTGGATAAGAAATAACTTTTGAGTTCGTTCATTTCTTCCGAACGGATGAGCGCCAAACGGTTGAGTTCGTTCTTTTCATTCTTGAGGTTGCGGATCAAATTGCCCATCGACAGCTACAGGAAGATGATTTCAAGCCCGGTACCGAACTTGGAACTGTTGAGCACAAAAAATGAATTGGGAATCTGCCCGAAATTGTTGCCGATGAAAATCCCAAAGCCCAAAATCAGGAACAAAATGCCGATGCTGAAGAAAATGTCGACGTGGATTTTTTTCCAATACAGGTAGACGACGGCACTGATGATGTTCACCAGAATCAACAGTCCCAACACATTGGCGAGCGGATAACAAATGGCAAACGCCGATGGAACAAAAATCAGCACGAGGATCAATACCAACGCAGGCACATACAAGCCATCGAAAATCCTACCGATTGTTTTATTGTGTTTTCTAATCCCAAGGAAAACTTCACTGTAACGGCCCAAAAGAAAACCGGCGATCATGGCAAAAATCAACACCGCATGCCGCGAAAACCAACCGCCGCCCGGTGTGATGAGTTGGTAGAAATAGCCATCGAGTGCAAATTGCATGAGCCCTATAAATACCACATACAAGCTGTAATACAGGAAAGTGCGTTCGCGGAGCGCAAAGAAAAAGAACAGGTATATGATGGCAGCGGTCAGCAGGATTCCGTAAAAAATCCCGAATATCCATTGCTCCATCACCGTGATTTTTACAAAGCTCTGTGCATCGCGGAGTATCAGCGGAATTTTGATGACCTCACCGTCGCTTTTGAGGTGCAAGAACAAATCCAACCTGGCGTGCGGCGGAATGTCGATTCTGAAAACCGTTCGGCGGTCGTCGAAACTGCGCTGTGCGTAAGGCATCGCGTCGCCACTGACGTGCTTCTCTACCCGACGTGAATCGCTATCGAGTACATAAAGCTCAACCAGATCGGTTACTGGCCGGGCGGTTTCGAGGTAGTAGTGAAACTCTGAATCGGTCTTGTTGTGCAGTTGGGTCTTGGTCCAGAAATGGCCATCGGTAAACCCGAGGTCATCATTTTCGGATTTCAACATCGTGGGACGCAATGCCTCAAAATCACTGGCAACCGCATCGAAACTTAGGTCCTGTTGCCCCAGTTTGACTATTGAAGTGTACGGATGAAGGGAGATTTTTTCCTTCATATTGTCTTGGCCAAAGACGTATTGGGAATAGGTTTCCTGGTAAAAAACTAAGGAAATAAGCGCGCAAAAGACAGACAATATCCTTGGCAGAAGTAGTTTTTGCTTCATATTAGTGATATAATACAGCGCCTAAACTGCACAAAAAAACACAAAATCCCAGACCTTACAAATGTTAATGTTTTCGCCCAAAAAAAAGGAGACCCAAAAAAGAGTCTCCCGGTTATAGTAGATTTTGATTTATCATTATCAGCTTGGTATTCTTGTAATCAAATTTGTACTGCTGACTACGGATTATCCGCTTCTGTATATCGATTGGCATAGCCCGGTAATTAATCAAAACCGACAAGTAAATTTAGCTTTTAAATCGCTACAATCTACTCAAAATAAACACTTTAACTTTTGATTAACAGCGGTTTTTTTTAACAACTCCGACAACGCGCTATTATCGGGACACCGTCTGATTGTACCTTAAAAAACACTGTTAAAGTTTTCGTCGCCTGTAAAACCGACCGCAATTCTGCTTAAATTTATAAAGTAACCTGGTGGCAGAAGAATAGTAAAGTTATAATGGGTTTATTTCCAAAATCAACCTAAGTCTTACCCGGAAAGTACTGTCAACGTTAACCCCGGAAAGCCATTCAGGAAAACAAGAGAGCCGTTTCTATATATTTAGGAACGGCTCTTTTTCATATTTAGAAAATGAATCTTTAAGTCAATCTGCCTCCGAAGCTTTTACCTTAAGCAACGCCGTTCTGTAACCCGAATTGATCAGGTAAACTCCATACAAAGTTGTGACCAGCGCCAGTACGGTAATCCAGGTGATTTTTTCGTTGAGGATGGCAACGCCGAGCAATATTGCGATTACCGGATTCACATAAGCATAAGTAGAAACCACCACAATAGGCAGGTGCTCAATCGCATACAGATAACTCATGTAGGCTAGCAACGAGCCCACCAGTGTGAGGTACATCAATGCCCACAGGCTTTCTGGGGTAACAGATTCGAGCTTGGTAAAATCGTCAAAAATCAACGAAAAGACAAAACAACCCGCCCCGCCGCTGGTAAACTGTATCGCGGCATTAGAGTAAGCACTGGTCGTACAAGTATTGCTTTTGATGTAAATGCTGCCAATGGCCCAGAAAAAACACGCAGCAAACGAGGCTAGCACGCCCCAAAGGTATTCCGGATTGCCAAAATCGCCGAGGTTGTCCTTAAAAATCAACACTATTCCCACACAACCCAGCACAAACCCTGCAATCGTCTTGAAATTGAAACGCTTTTGTTCATTGCCCGAAATTAGGTTGATGATGACAATATAGATGGGCATAATGCAAACGATCAGCGCCGCCAAACCGCTCGGGATGTACATTTCTGCCCAACCAATGATGCCATTACCCAACGTGATCAACAGGATTCCCGGCAAGGCCTGCCGCATCACGTCCCTGAAACCGAGCTTTTCTAGCTTCCCAAGAACAGCCATCGCGGCAAACAGCAGCACACCTGCCGAAAATTGCCGGATACCCGAAAAAAGAAACGGCGGAAAATGCTCGACACCCACACGCAAGGCGAGATACGTGGTTCCCCAGAAAACACAGACAATAGCGAGTGCGATATACGCTTTGGTTTTTACAGTCATTTTATTTTAAATCCCGGATTCAAATAGACAGAACCGATTGCTGCTGCAAATTACAGGAAAATAAATGACAAGTCATTGGCCTTTTGTCGATCTTCGTTTTCAAAAATCGGCTGTGTAAGTCAAGCGATATAATAACCGAAGGCAATAAAACGTTGAAAACACAAATAAACCCTATGTTCAGATTCGATAGAGTTTACTTCTTGCTCGCCGTGGCGCTTTTCCTGGCAGAAGCGGGAATCGCCCTATTAGTCCATGACGATTTCATCCGACCTTATTTTGGAGACACCTTGGTCGTCGTACTCATTTATTGCTTCCTCAGATCTTTTCTCAAAACCGCGGTAATTCCCACGGCAATCGTGGTGTTGCTGTTTTCGTATGCGATTGAGGTATCTCAATATTTCGATTTAATCGGATTGCTGCACCTTGAAAACAATCGTCTGGCCAAATGCGTGCTCGGGAATTCATTCGAGTGGGTTGATTTTATAGCCTATACCGTTGGAATCGTTTCGGTGATAGCGGTCGAAAGCTTCCTTTCGATAAACAGTCGCAATCGACCCAATCCTACCAGGTCATAAAAAAAGCGGACCCAAAGGCCCGCTTCTTCCAAACATATAGTTAGGTGTAGTAGTTTACAAGGTCATGTAGCGGTCATTCTGCAACCAATCCCAGAACAAACTGTTTCCGGCTGTTGGGTCATTGATCGGGAGTATTCCGTCTGATTTGCCGACAAGGATGTCTTCGAGCAATGCCACATCGCCTGTTGCAACTCCGGTAGCCGACATTTTTTTCACTTCGCCCAAAGTATCGATAAACGCTTTGAGGTCTCTAAAACTGTCGCGAAACTGCTTGCATCTGAATTGTCGGATAATTCTGGTACTGTCAAACTCATCGATCCTGGCCAACCAAGCTTCTCCAATGTAAGAAGCGTCAGAAAGCACATACCAACCTTTGTGTTCGCCTTGCTGTATCGCCAAATTGATTTGTCCCATGATGATTTGTTTTTGTAGATTTTACAAATTTAGCTAACACAGCCAGCCAGGCTTTACAAAATTTGATTCTTAAGTTATGGTATTTCAATACGCCAATGCGGATGGGGTTAAAATGGGAATCCTGTAAATTTTAATGTTAATTCTATAACGAGTGCGTTTTGTTTTTGTCTCAACTTCGCATAGTCAGCAAAGGCTAACGTACAAGATGCCTTTAAAAAAATTTGTTTGTTTGGAAAACCCCGCCTTTCACTTTGTCAGGCGGGGTTTTTATTTGGCCAAGGCGGAACGGTAGACAATTGCGTGATAAATCACTTTTGTATGTTTATAATGTAAAACCTCGGGTGGATAAATAAAACAGAAGCGGCACATTTTTGTGAAATCGGGATTGTCATTTTGACAATAAAGGCATAGCTTTGCAGCGTGAAATTTACTACCTTTATTGGTACAACAACCCATCGTATCGAGAGCCTATGAAACCCACAAAAGAACAGGTCCTGGCACTACTCAATGAAGCCTATTCGCAGCAACAGGATGATTTGTCACAAAGCATAGAACTCGCGGCAAAAGCACTCAGCCGAAGCAAGCAACTCAAGGATAAGGCGCTCATTGCCCAAAGCCTCAATCAACTGTCATTGTTCTATTTGATTTTGGGCGATTTTGAGCAAGCCACCGCACATTCGCAAGAAGCAGCCAGCTATTGTCAGGAACTCCAGGACGAGAAAAAACTGGCCAATACCAAACGTGATGCCGATATCAAAGTTCAGGATTTGAGTCAACTTTCAGGAAAAAAAGTATTGCTCGCCGAAGACAACCAACTCAACGCCGCCATGATCATCGAGCTGCTCAAACAATGGGGAATCACCACAGAACATGTCCTTGACGGCAAACTCGCCTACCACAATACCCGATTAAAAAAATACGACTTCATCCTCATGGACATCCACATGCCTGAAATGAATGGTATCGAAGCGGCCAAACTCATCCGCAGCAAATACAACCTCAACATGGACATCCCGATTTTTGCCCTCACGGCCGACATCATGATCAACAACGATTCTGATTACCTGCCATTGTTCAACGAGTTTTTGTACAAACCGCTCGAAATCGAGAAATTGAATGCCGCATTGTCAAGGGTTCCCGCTAAAAAAACAGATCCATCGTAATGCAACTCGTCTTCGCCTCCAATAACAAAAACAAAATTGCCGAAATCCAGGCGATGTTGCCCGAGAGCATCCAAATTTTAAGCCTTTCCGACATCGGTTGCCACGAAGACATTCCCGAAACCGCCCACACCATTGAAGGCAACGCCATCCTCAAAGCCGACTACGTCACCCAAAACT
>Ga0116158_10002763_pt1 | contig 15407 bp, 13 predicted proteins | sample AD_UKC052_MetaG_FD_89883 | JGI IMG/M metagenome (GOLD analysis project Ga0116158, IMG submission 89883) | Active sludge microbial communities of municipal wastewater-treating anaerobic digesters from USA - AD_UKC052_MetaG | ecosystem: Engineered > Bioreactor > Anaerobic > Digestate | place: USA... | reverse complement strand
TTTCGTTTCGTGGATCACCTTGGGGACTTTCCCGTCCCCTCTTCGGTGGCAGAGCCACCGAATTCACCCCACCGCGCGTTACTCGCGCGAGGTGAGGTTATGGATTTTTCAGAATCGTTTTCGTTGATTCCTGATGAAGCATTTGATGCTCACCAAGGATTTGGTCTCTGTTACCTTCGTTGTGAGGAGCGTTGAGTAGGACGCAGCCCGCTCAAGCGACGCGCAATCTAGTGAAGCAAGCGATGAGACACAAGGTCTAGACTGACCTTTTCTCTAGTATTCACTTGCCTTTGGAATGGCGGAGAGGGAGGGATTCGAACCCTCGGTATAGGTTAACCCCATACGACGATTTAGCAAACCGTTGCCTTCAGCCACTCGGCCACCTCTCCAAAGGTTGGTTTCCAAATAAAAAAACTGTTGGGCTCCCGGGACGAGCGCACGAGCCATCTCATCGCCGGGACCCACCATTTGCGTTTACAGCTATTCAGTTATCAGGGATTGGTCGGCGGAGGAGGAGGGATTCGAACCCCCGGAGCTATTCACTCGGCGGTTTTCAAGACCGCTGCCTTAAACCACTCGGCCACTCCTCCGTGCTGGAGGTAGGGCGTTACTATATGGATCCGCAACGCCTTGTAAAGCGCGATCCGGGATTTTGTACCAAGGTAAGTGCCGTCTCTATTCGATTTCGCCGATCGACTGCAGGTAGCAGTTACATTTTGACCCCACAACGTAGCCGCGAACCGCCGAAACCGCATAGCCGATGGAACCCAGGCCTACCGCATAAACCGGCCAAGGCGCCGTCGGATTGTTCCGGCGCTGGCTCTCCGACGTTGTCGAATTGTACAAAATCCCGGTCAGCACGCCGAGCACCACGGCGCCGGCGGTATCGACGATCGGCAAGCGATAAGACGAGGTACATGAGTCATAATCGTAGGTTGCCGCCACTTTTGACTCTTGCGAGCCAGGCGAATACAGCATGGTGGGCTGGCTTGGAGGCGATTTCATGCTCCATGAGCAGCCTGCCGAGGTGGCCAAAACCAGTGCTGTTAACCGTGCCGATGTCATGATTGCACCCTAACGCAAAAGCTCATCAAGGTCACAGCCAGGCATCCCTCGATCCTATGACATCAGGTAACAGCGCTGGCCCGTGCGACACCGATCTGGGCGGTGCTGCGGACATCTAGCGTCAAAGTAGCGCCAGGTGCCGCCACACTTGCTCCATCCCTGGTGTTCAGGCGTACGACAAGCGACACCCCTGTCGCCTGTCATGATGCCGCTCGTACCCCTGCCACTGCTGCACTATTGTCCGAGTTGCGGACAACTATCTAACGCAACTGATGCGGCAGCGCGGCCAACCTGCCCCGCCGATGCAACCGAGCTACGCCTGCAAAGCGACTCGACCTTGCTTGGCCACGTTGCTGGCAATTTCACCATCGTTGCGCACATTGGCAGCGGTGGCATGGGCGATGTCTATCGCGCCATTTCGCCAACGATCGGCGCACGCGTAGCGATCAAAGTATTGCCGGCCGCATACGCTAGCGATGCGCGTGCCATCCAACGCTTGGTGCTCGAAGCCCAAGCGGCCAATCGGATTCAGCATAGCGGCGTGGTTCGCGTGCTCGATTCCGGCAGTCTGCGCGAGCGCTGCTACTTGGCCATGGAGTTGCTCGAAGGCATGACGTTGGCCGATGCATTGCAACAAGGCCTGCCGCCAACACTGGTAGCATGCCAAATCGTCGTCGATATTTTGGCAATTTTGCAAGCCGCGCATGACGCTGGCGTCGTGCATCGCGATATCAAACCCGAGAACATTTTCTTAGTTACTGGCAACGAAGTTAAGTTGCTCGATTTTGGTATCGCGCGGTTGCTCGACGGTGACAGCGCGGCCCGCCTTACCCAGGTCGGCGAACTCGTTGGCACGCCAGCCTATATGGCGCCCGAGCAAATCCATGGTGGCACCGTCGACGGCCGCAGCGATCTCTATGCAACCGCGGTGTTGTTGCATCATTTGATCACAGGCGAATTTCCATTCGACAACTCGACACCGTTCAACGCGCTCGATGGCCGCCTCACCGGACGGCCGGCACCAATCGCGCGGCAGCGGACCGACGTTTCGGCCGCCTTGCGCGATGTCATCGCAGTGACGTTAGCCAAAGAACCTCGCTTACGCTATCGCGACGCAGCAACGATGCGCATGGCCGTGCTCACCGCGATGACCGAAATCATCGAAAGTACGCCACCGATTGACGCAGCGACGATGTTGCCGCTGTATGCGCCGTTTTTGACCCGCGCATTGCGAGGTGAGAGCTGGCCAAGCCAAACCCGTAGCGGCAACATCAGCGAACACGCGTTCACGCAACGCACCGTGACCGATCCTGCCATGCGTGCAGTTGCCCATGACACCTTGATTACGCCTGCGTTCACAGCACCCAATCCTCAACGGTGGCGTATTGCGGTTGGCGCAGGGGTCATCGGCCTCGGCGCTGCGGCCATTTTATTCGTCGCGTTACGCCAACATTCCACCGAGCCCACCGTTGCGCCGCCCACGGCGCCGCTATCAACCACCAAGCCTGTGGCAATGCCGTCGACGATTCCGCCCATCGAGTGCGGCGGCATGCATCAATTGCCGTTGGAGTGCGCAACGTTGCGGCATTTCACGGCACAGTTCAGTGATTGCGCGGGCCTTCGCAACTCTGCCAACAACTTACAAACCATGGTCGACGAAATGATCGCACGCATGTGCAAAGAGGCGGCCGGTACCATAACCTCGGAAACCACCGCCATGATGGCCAGCAGTTGCATGATGACGCTTGATTCGTATCGAGCCATGGCCAAAGAAGCCAACTGCGCAATCGCACGTTGAAGGCCGCCACGCTCGCAGCGATCTGCGGTAACGTTGTGTTGTGGATTGGCGCATGCAAGCAGCTTGGTTGGCAGCCGTGGTGAGCCTTGTTGGCTGTGGAAAAACCGAGCAAGAACGCACCGCGATGCTAAATGCGCAAGAAGCTGAGCGCTATCGGCGCGAAGCCGGCCGGCTGTGGGCAACGGGTAAGGATGCGTCACCCCCCCCGAGCGCCGACGCCATCAAGCTACCTGTAGCTGAGGCGCCAGATGCGTCGCCCACGTTGCCGCCGGTATTGCCGCCGATTGCAACCCAACCGTTGGCGACACTTTTGCCGGCGCGCCCAGGGCTGTTTGGCCGCGCTGCCGCTTTGCGCCGCAACATCAGCATTGCCCAAGCCAACGATCTGCTACACGGCGTCGTGCAGGATCCGTCGGGGGTGTTTGCCAACGTGCCACCGTTTGCGCCTTGTCGCCAAGTCGACGAGGCCACGTATGATCGTTTCGCGCGGATGGACATCGACGGTGCCGGGATTGCACTCGTATTTCAAGAACCCGACGACCCGACTAACTTGTATGAGTTTTCGATCGTGGTGCCGAGCGACGCTGCCGGTGTGCTGCACAAAAAGTGGGGTGAACCGTCGGCCGATGGCCTGTGGTTCGACGCGGCTGGCAATTGGCAAATATCGACGAGCAGCATCGAATGCGGCCCGGTAACGTTGCCGACGATTCGATTCGAAAAACGCAAAGTGCTGCGCGCCGAATTGCTCAACCGCGAAATTCCGCGTTGGTTTGGCAAGCCGCTCACCGAGGCCTTGGCGGATTTAGACATTGAACTGACCCCAGAGCAAACCGACACCGCCGAGGCCACCGCGCAAATGTCTGGCGAATTCGAATTCGAAGCCAGCGATGGCGCCGTGAGCGGCACCATCAAGACCAACCAAGCCAATGCGGTTGTACGCGTCGAGTTAGCTTTTGCCACGGCCGATCGCGAAGCGCGTCGTAACTTACTGCGTGGGTTAGCGCGGTTGTGGGGCAAACCTACGGTCGAATTTACCGACGAAGGCGACATCGGGTTGGTGTTTCACAAGCCCGGTTTGAAAATTTCCGGCTACCAGGCAAGCGACGAAACCTGGATCGTTTCGGTCTCGCGCTGAGCCAGTGACGTCAGTGTGCGTGCTCGACGCGCGCTTTGATGCGATCGGTGGCGCGCATGATTGCCGTCGGCAAATGCTTCCGAATCAGCGGCGTCATCAGTTTGCCGGCAAGCGTTAACGGGCGCACTTCGATCGAACACGTTAGCGTGGTCGAAGCATGACCCGCACGCTGGCCCGCGCTCGCCGGGCCGGTAAGCGATTGCGACAAGCGTTGATCGATGTGCACTTCGGCCAACTTGTCGCGCAACATCAACTGCAACTGTTGATCGGCTAGCCGCTTCACGATCGTTGCGTTCATAACGCCAACCCGGCCACCACCTTGCCGAAAGTGATACTGCACTGGCTCGCCCATTTCGACTTTGATGCAGCGATCCAACCAGGTTGGCGTGGTGCGCAAATCGTCGAGCAGAGCAAACACCTGATGCGGTGCCGCCGCGATTTCGACCGAGTGCGAAAAAGTGATCATCGGAAGGCGGCACCCTAACGCAAAGCCCTTCGCGGCTGCAAATCGACTCCTTGAATAGCATTTTCCTTATTCGTAACAACCACTTAGCGAAGACACCTCGAATAGATCATCGAACCTTGCCACGCGTTACATGCAAGATGGAACTTCGGACTTGGTTGTTTGCGGCGTTGCTTGGATTCACTGTAGCCAAGGGGCGAGAGGTCCAGGCGGCGCCAAAGCAAGCCAAACCGCAAGCGCCTACATGGCGCTGGACGGGTGCACTGCCAACGCACTTACTGCCGGCGGCAGAAGTCAGCCACGGCGACCAGCGTTGCCGCTTCAGCCGTGACGATATCAGCAACGTTGCCACCTTGGCATGTTTCAACAAGGCTGGCAGCAAGATTTGGAGTCACGAGACGGTTGCGGCGCACTTTGATCGTGCGGCCTTGGCCATCAACAACGATGCGCTCTTTGTCGTCCGGTTTTCGGACGGTGGCAGCGGCGCGACGGTTACGTCTTTCAACCGCACCGCCGGCTCGGTGAACTGGCATCGACAAGTTATCGGCGTAGGGCCAATGGCTCACTCCGACTATGTTACCAATGTCGAAGTCGCTATCGTCGGCGATGTGTTGCGCGTGTACGGCTGGGAAAGCTACGGCCGCTACATCGAGGATTTAGATCTGCGATCGGGTGTAGCCCTCGCCAATGGAACCGTCGACGACCACGACAACTTTCGCCCACGCGCGCTACCGCAACCGGCGCAGGCCAATGGTAAGCCACCGCAACCTGGCGCCGCCAAGGGTGTTGCGTTCAAGTTTCGAGGCGATAGTCCGCGCTGGAACAAAACCGTCACCGCCCAAAGCAACGGCACGAACTGTGTCGAAACGTTAGCGCAACACGGCGACACCGCCATGCTGACCTGCACGACCACCCCTGCTAGCAAAACCGCTCGGAAACCAACAACAAGCAAATCGTGGAGCCTGCAACAAGCGCGCTTCGTGCCAGGCGGCGCCTTGGCCATCAACGATCGGCTCGTCGTCGTTGCGACATTCTGTGCCATTTCGACGGGCGCGACCATCGATGCTTATGCGCGCGAATCCGGTGAATTGTTATGGCATGCAGACCTGTATGGCATTGGGCCAGTGGGCCACAGCAAATATTTTAACGACGTCGACCTACGCTTCGAAGGCCATCGCGTAGTGGTCTCTGGCGCGGAAGCTTTTGGCAACTATGTTGAGGTTATCGACGCCACGACGGGCAACGTGATTGGCAATCGCAGCGAAGGCAAGATCGAAGCCGAATAATGCGCTTGGCTAGTGATGATCGTCGAGGGCGGCCGAACCGGCGTCGAGGCGGATGGCGCCGATGGCGCTGACGGCGTCGCGAAAGACGCGGCCGCGATGGCCGTAGTTTTGAAACATGTCGTAGCTCGAACAGGCCGGCGACAACACCACAGCATCGCCGGCAACGCACATGGCGGAAGCTCGTGCAACGGCATCAAACATGTCGGTCGCGTCAACGACGGGATAGCTAACCTTGGCCGCTTCAGCAGCCGCGCGAATTAACGGCGCAGCAGCGCCGATCAACACCATGCCTTTGCAAACGCCGTCGAGCGCTTCGATCATCGGTTGGTACGAACCGCCTTTGTCGACGCCGCCCGCAAGCAATACCATCGGGCGCGGAAAGCCGCGCACCGACGCTGCAACCGAAGCAACATTGGTGCCTTTAGAGTCGTCGTAAAAATAGACGTTGCCTTTGTCACCGACCAATTCCATACGATGCGGCAACGGCCGGTACGCACGTGCACCAGCCCGGACCGCGTCGGAGGATACGCCGACCATGCGTGCAGCGAGATATGCACACATCGCATTTTCCATATTGTGATTGCCGACGATCACCAAATCATCGACGGGATAACGCTCCTCACCCGCCGGCAAGCGCAACACGATATGTTTGCGATCAAGCGACATCGCAGCGCCAAGTGTTGGCAACGCGGCGTTACTGCGTGAATCGAATGTGTAGAACGGCGCTGTGGTGCCGGCCGCTTCGCTCATGACCCAAGCATCTGCAGCATTGCCAACCGCAACATCGGAGCTGCGTTGCCAATCCCAGATCCGCCCTTTCATGTGAGCGTAATTTTCCATCGTCTTGAAACGATCCAAATGATCTTCCGTGATGTTCGTCAACACGCCAACGTCACTACGGAACGTGTTGCAATTTTCCAGCATGAAGGCCGCCACTTCGACGACGATCAAGCCACCGGCGCAATTTGCGGGATGATCGACTGCATCAATCATCGGCATGTTGCCAAGGTTGCCACCGCAGAAGGTTGGTTGACCTGATGCTTTGCACAACTCACCCGACAGCGCAGTCGTGGTCGATTTTCCGTTGGTGCCCGTGATCGCGATGATCTTTGCTTCAGGATGAATGAAGCGGTAGGCCAACTCAATTTCGGCAATGACTTCGACCCCAGCAGCGCGCGCTGCATCCATATACTTGAGGTTCGGTACGCCGGGCGACATCACGATGAGATCAGCGCTGGTGAATGTTGCCGTGTTGTGACCGCCAACTTCCCAGGTAACAGCGACATCGGCAAGCTGGGCCATCGGCTCCGCCAACTGCGCGGCCGGCTTGGAATCGGTAACCGTGACCTGCGCGCCACGTCGAACGCAAAACTTGGCGAGCGCAACGCCGGTCTGGGCTAAGCCCACCACGACAACTTTTTTGCCTGCGAGATCCATCGCGCGCAATTTACCAAGTTCTCACGTCTACTTCGCGATGGTGAACACCTTTCCATCGAAATCTGTGCAAGCACCTGATACCTGAATTGGTGAGCCGATCGTCAAGCGCACAGTTTCTTCGGCAATGAGGCCGGCACGACAGAACTCGGCAGTACACAATTCGGCGCAATAGCCGGGGCCGATCGTGTCGATCAATATTGGTACACCGTTCGAAAACAACTCGACTGGGATGTGTGCTGCGTTGAGGCCATCTTCATAGGTGGCGAAATGCTGCCACCAAAGATACGCTTGAAATGATTGCTCGCCGTTGATCGCCACGGTTTGGCCACCACTAGGCTGAGCAGCTATCGAAAAGTAGAAACCACCATCCGTGCAGCTTGGGTTTATGAGGCCGCATAACGCAGAAAGCAGCCCGACGCGCAGGCGATCAACGTGACGGAATTGCGCTAACTCTGAGAACAACACGCTGATCGTAAACCAATAGCGAGCTACGCACGCTACCGTTTAAACCAAAGATGAGCGGCGCGCGCAGATAGTCAGGAAATTTGCCTTCCCATGGGAATCCGGTGTCCGGCACCGCGAGGTCACAGCGAAAGTGTGCGGGTGCAGCAGCCTCAGCGGCCACCTTGGAGCATCGAAAGTCGCGCGCAGCAGGCCGTAGTTCAATGCTGGTATTGCCAACACCTTGTTTCCAGCCCATCTGCATTTGCCCGTCAATGTGAATCACAGCGCTGCCGTCGAGAACAGCCCAGTGGCCAACCCACGTGTGATTGAAGGAAAACGGCTGGTGTGGACGTGCCTGTTGCGTCTTCGCTGTCGGATTCAAAAAGCCACCTTTTTGCACACCCTTACCGGTCACCTTTAGTGTGAAAGCGCCATCGGCAGCGGATTGCAGTTCCATTGTTAGGTTGGATTCTGCGGTGCCGAAATACGCCACGCCTCGATCGGAAATGTCGTAATTCAGCTCCACCACGCCAACCAGCTTGGCTGGATACCCTTTGGGCAAGCGAGTCGCGACGGGTGCGGCCGGCGGAGGTGCGGCCGGCGGAGGTGCGGCCGGTGGAGGTGCGGCCGGTGCCGGTGCGGCCGGTGGAGGTGCAGCTACTGGTGCTGGCACCACCGCCGAAGCTGTTGGCGCTGTCGCAAGCGGCTCGCTCGCTTGCCCGCCACAATTTACCAGAGCCAACAACAGCGGAATTTTGCGCACTGCCAAGTTTACCATGCGCAATTGAGCGTTGCCACGCGCAACACTTAGCGCAACTTTAACGTGCCGAGCGCCATGAGCGCCAAGAGCAAGCTTACCAACCAGAACCGCACAATGATCTTCGGCTCGGCCCAGCCCAACTTTTCGTAGTGGTGATGGATCGGCGCCATTCGGAACACGCGTTTGCCACCTTCAGGCCGCGACTTGGTGGCTTTGAACACGCTGGTTTGAATAATGACCGACAACGCTTCAACCACAAACAAGCCACCAACCAACGCGAGCACAAGTTCGTTTTTGGTCAGCACCGCCAACATGCCGATCGAACCACCAAGTGCCAATGCACCGACGTCGCCCATAAACACTTGCGCCGGATATGTGTTGTACCAAAGGAAGCCAACCCCAGCGCCAAACAACGCAGCACAGAAAACCGCGAGCTCCGATGCGCCCGGGATGTGCGCCAAGTGCAAGTATTGCGCAAGGTTTTCAGGGTGGCCGTTCGATGCGATGACGGTGGTTTCAACCCCAGCCAGATACGCAAAAATCAAAAACGTACCAGCGTTCATAATCGACGGGCCAATCGCGAGACCGTCGAGGCCGTCGGTTAGGTTTACTGCGTTAGCGCAACCAACAACAACGAATGAACCGAAGATCACATACAACCAGGCCGGTAGTTCGAGCCCGCTTTGATAGAAGTTTGAAAACGGCAACTGTAGCCGCAAGCGAACATCGGGGCTGTATACGTCCGAGTAAAAAATGAATGCCATCGCGGCGCCAGCGATTGCGAATTCCAACACCAGCCGCAACTTGCCAGAAATGCCGGCTTTGTTCTTTTTGGACACCTTCGCGTAGTCGTCGGCGAAGCCAATGATGCCGAAGCCGACCGTGACCGACAAAGCCAGCCACACAAACTTGCTAGTGAGATCGCACCACAACAGCGTCGATACCGCGAGGCAAAAGATGATCAGCGAGCCGCCCATGGTTGGAGTGCCAGCTTTTTTCTTGTGGGTCTCGGGCCCATCGGTGCGAATGATTTCGCCGATCTGCCGAGCCTTCAAGCGGTTGATGAACCAAGGACCAAGCACCCAAGCAAGCACTAGCGCAGTGATGGCCGCGGCAATGATCCGCGTCGACGGATAACGAAAAACGCGCAGCCACGAAACGCGATCCGACAGCAATGTGTGAAACAGATAGAAAAACATCAGCCGCGCTCCGCAGTAAAGGTAGGTGCCAGTTCGCGCATCGAAGCCAGCACGCGCTCTAAGCGCATGCCACGGGATGCTTTGAGGAGTAGCCAATCGCCAGCCTGCGACGATGCCAAGGCGTGACGTGCCGCAACTGCCGGATCGTCGGTAACCGCAACGACATGCAACGCGTGACGCGCAACTGTTTCGCGCCACGCGCCGAGCGCAATGACACCGAGCTTAAGCTCGGCAGCGAGCGCACCAACATCAGCGTGCGCTTGTGCCGACAACTCGCCAAGTTCCAGCATATCACCGACGATAGCAAGGCCCGGGCGAGCCCCACGCGCCAGTTCCGCCAACATCGTCAGCGATGCCGCCATTGATGCAGGATTTGCATTGTAACAATCGACGATCACGTTACGACCAGCGACGACTTCGACTTCGCCACGCATACCAGCGTTGCGAGCGGTTGCGATGCCGCGCAGTGCATCTGCAGCCGGAACACCGGCGGCAATGGCGGCGGCAACGGCGCAAGCCGCATCAATCGCAGCGTGCCGGCCCAGCATTGGTGAGCGGCCTGCGAGCGTCGCAGCAGGCAAACCATGTTGCAATTGCAGCGTCAGTTCGACGTGTTTTGGACCAACGGCACGGTAGTCCGTTAACCGGACATCGGCCCCGGCGCTTTCGCCGAAGGTAATAGTCCGCGCACCGAGGCGATGAGCGTTAGCCCACGTTGCCAAGCGCGCATCGTCCGCTGGCCGGACCACAGCGCCTTGCGCCGCCAACCCTTGCCAGATTTCGCCTTTGGCTTGCGCAATCGCATCGGTGGAACCCAGCAACTCCATGTGCGCCGTGCCGGCATTCACCACGACAGCGACGTCGGGGGTTGCCAACATCGTTAGATATTCAATTTGGCCTAAGCCACGCATGCCCATTTCGACCACCGCATAGCGGTGATGCGCACGCAACCCAAGCAAGGTCAGCGGCACACCGGTTTCATTGTTGAGCGAACCTTCAGCGGCATGGGTGGTCGCTACCGCCGACAATGCAGCGCGAATCAGCTCTTTGGTGGTGGTTTTGCCGGCCGAGCCGGTGACGGCTACCAGCTTGCGGTCAGGCCCTCCTGAGCCCCATGCTTGCCGATGGGCTTGGGCGATGCGCCCCAGCGCGATGCGGGTATCGTCGACAAAGATGACGTGCGCGAATGCCTCAGCGGTCAATGTCGCGTGCAATTGATCACTCGCGGCCTTGCTTGCAATGGCTGCGACCGCACCGGCCGCCAACGCTGCACCGACAAACTTATTGCCGTCGAGGTTTTCGCCAACAATCGCGACGTACAAATCACCCGGCGCAACCAGTCGGCTATCGATGACTACGCGCGTTGCATCGCCACGGGTCAAGCGCACCGCTGCACCAAGCATTGTTGCAATCGACGCCATGGCAAACCGTGGGCGTTGTTTCACCGCAGCGGCCGCCTCTTCGCGATCGTCGAAGTGAATCTTGGTCTTGCCGAGAATCTGATAGTCTTCGTGGCCTTTGCCTGCAATCAACACGATGTCGCCCGGCGTTGCTTCGCAGATGGCTGCAACGATGGCGGTGCGACGGTCGGTGCTAACAAAGAATGGCTTCGGTACTGCCGGCAAAATGGCATTGATGATCGTTTGCGGATCTTCAGTACGTGGATTGTCACTGGTCACAATCGGCAGGTCCGCCAACGCAGCGACGGCGGCGCCCATCTTCGGACGTTTGGTTGGGTCGCGATCGCCACCGCAACCAAAGACACAAATCAAGCGCCGCTTAGTAAGTGGTCGCAACGCCGACAACACGTTGGTCAACGCATCGGGGGTGTGCGCGTAATCGACCAGAATATCTAAGTCGGCATCGTTGGCGACGCGCTCGACCCGACCCGGCACGCCAACGAGCGCAGCGATGCCTGCGCCGATTTGGGCTTGGGTAAAGCCAACCGCTTCGCAGATACCAATGGCCAACCCTAGGTTGGCGACGTTATACGCTCCAACCAGCGGCTTGGCTTCGACGGCAAACGTGCCTCGTGCGGTTTGCACGTTACCGCGAATACCGCGTACGGTGGATTCACAATCGACGATGCGCACAGCGGCGCGTGCACCGTTGTCGTTTGCAGGATCGGTCGATACGCGCAGCACGCGTGCTGGGGGCACCGTCGCTGCGTAGAACTCGCCAGCGGGATCATCGATGTTGATTATCGCGGTGCCGTGATCGAGGTAGTCTGAAAACAGCAAGCGCTTAGCATCACGATAGGCTTCCATCGTGCCGTGAACATCAAGGTGATCTTGAGTCAGGTTGCTAAAGCCAGCGACGGCGAACTGCACCCCGCCAAGTCGGCCCATCACCAACGCGGCCGACGACACTTCCATAATTACGTGGGTGACGCCGGCGTCGCGCATGGCGGCCAACGTCTGATGCAATACGTCTGGCGTTGGCGTGGTGTATGGCGCATCCACGCTTTGCCCAGCCCAACGATAGGTAACGGTACCAATCACACCGGGCTTGCCGCCCGCGGCCGTCACAATGCTTTCGACGAGATACGTTGTTGTCGTTTTACCGTTGGTGCCAGTAACACCGATCATCGTCATGGCAGCCGCTGGACAGCCATACCAACGACTGGTCATGGCACCCAACGCGATGGCGGTGTCAGCGACCACAATCTGGGTAACCGGGCAATTCGGCATTTCGGTATCGACGACAACAGCGACGGCACCACCTCGAATCGCCGTATCGAGAAACTGGTGGCCATCAACGCTACGGCCGCGCACCGCCACAAACACGTCGCCTGCAACCACGGCACGCGAATCATCGCGCACGCGTTGCACATCCAGATCCACTCGGCCAATGACGCGCGGTTGGCGCAAATCTGCAAGTAAATCACTGAGCTTCATACGCGAATCACCGTCGGTAAAAGGTCGGCGGAGCCTCGCTCATTTCGGCGATCACCGCAAGCCGCGGTGGCACTCACTGGGCGTTGCTCCGCTGGCCAACTCCCGTTGCGCCGCGGCGTGATCCCAGTTCCAAAACGATGGCACCGTTAACTGGCTCGCCGGCTTCAGGCGTTTGCCGTACCACGACGCCACTGGCGCCAGCCGCATCGTTCACTTTGAGGGTGACGCCGTTTTTCTTGGCCGCAGCCAGCGCTTGCGCCAGCGACATGCCGACTAAGCGCGGTGCGTGCCCTGATTCGCCAGCGTTTTCGATTGTGTCATCGCCATCGATTGGCACATGACCTGCACCTGCATCTTCGCTGCCGATAGCCTCAACTTTTGCTGCTGCTTTGGCTTTCGCAGCCGTGGCAGCAGGTTTGGCATCACTGGACTTGGCGCCTGGCAATGGCAAGGCGTTGCCTGGCACGCCGAGATAACGCAGCGACTCACTCGCAACCGTGCCAAACACGGGGCCGGCAACTTTGCCGCCGAAGTAGTCGCCCCCGCTCGGTTCGTCGACGATAACAACGATTGCCAAGCGTGGATTATCGATGGGTGCCAGACCGGCAAATGACGAAAGATATTTGTCGTCGGCGTACTTTTTGATCGCTGGATCATATTTGTGCGCAGTGCCAGTTTTGCCGCCACAAACAAAGCCCGGTACGTCGATGTCTTTACCGGTACCGGCAATTTTGCCGCGATCAAACACCGACGCCAACATCGGCAGGATTGAGTCAGCAACGCGCGGTTTCAAGACTTGTCGTTGCACTTGCTCAGCGCGATACAACTCGACACCGTCGACGCCAACCACACGATCGACGACACGCGGCTCGATGTACAACCCGTGATTGCCGATTGCCGCCATTGCTGCAGCCATCTGCAGCGGCGTTACCGTGAGGCCGTAGCCAAACGAGATGGTCGCCAATTCAATGTCACGCCATTTTGAACCGTCGCGGACGCGGCCGCTTTGTTCACCTGGCAATTCGATGTTGGTCTTGGCGCCAAAGCCCAGCCGCTTAAGCCCTTCATACAGTTTCTCACGGCCCAGCCGCATGCCGATTTTCACTGCACCAACGTTCGACGATCGCTTGATAATACCGCTGACCGACAACACAGGATCGTGGTGCACATCGCGGATCGTCTTGGGGCCGACCCGATAGGCGCCGCCTTCGGTATCGAATTCTTCGTCTGGGCGAGTCACGCCAGCGTCGAGCGCGCTGGCGATCGTAAACACCTTCATCACCGAACCAATTTCGAATACGTCGTTGACGACGCGGTTGCGGACATGATGTTTCGGATTCGGCGCCGCGTTTGGATCAAACGTTGGGTAGTTTGACATCGCCAACACCCGCCCGGTCTTCACATCCAACACGACCGCCATCCCGCTTTTGGCTTTGTTGGTGTCGACAGCTTTGGCCAATGCTTGATCGGTGATCGATTGAATCGTGCGGTCGATGGTGCTGTGCACATCGGCGCCACCCGTTGGCTTGCCGAGCCCTTCGGCAAACGCTGCATGGCCGTGCGCGTCGCGGACGGCTGCCACTTCCGAACGGGTGCCTCGCAACAGTTTGTCCATCGAAAGCTCCAAGCCTTCGACGCCGCGACCATCAATGTCCGAGCGTCCGATAACCGGACCACCAATCTCGCGGCCTGGGTACCAGCGATGCGGCTCCACACTGACTTCGATGCCTGGCAGCTTGGCCTTACGCACTAGTGTTGCCATCTCAGCAGGCACGTGCCGAGCCAACCAAACGAACTTGGCGTCGGCGCCCAGCTTGTCTTCAAGCACGCGCACGTCGATCTTCAAAATTGCCGCTAGCTTGTCAGCGGTTTCAGTCACATCTCGCACGTCGCGTGGATTAGCCCACACCGAGTCAACATCAGCACTCATTGCCAGAGTGCGGCCTTGGGCGTCGAGGATCTGGCCACGCGGTGGCGGAATTGCCATGGTTTTTTCGTGCTGACGCATCGCTTGTTCACGAAAGCGATCGCCTTCGGAAACTTGCAAGCCCCAAGCGCGGTAGGTGATGCCTAGCAACCCCACCGACAAAACGGCGCCAGTGACATACGCGCGAGCGCGAGCCGCGCGTGGCATGCCAGGCGTCATGTGACGAGTTTGGCCGCGCCGATCTTTACTCATGGCGTCCCCGTCGCGAAGTTGACAGAATTCGCAACCGCCAACGCTGGTTGCGGGTTCAGCGTTGCGGTTGGGGTTGGGTCGATCATTGGCGACGCTGCGCGTGGCACCACGCGAATACGATCCGGCGGCACTGGAATCATGCCGAGTTGTGTAGCCAAGCCGCGAATCCGTTCGGGCGCCGACAGCATCGCCAACTCGATATCAAGCTTACGATTGCTTTCGCGCAACACCGCCACCCGTTGCGAAGCACGCGAGAGCTGATAACCGTAGCGCAACACTTCGTGACGTCGACCAACGTACATGATCGCAGCGGTAGTAATCAGCGCAAACACGGTAAACAGAATCATCACGCCACGATGCGCTTTGGGCGCGCGTTGCGCCGTGGATTTGAGCAGCCGATAGATCCGAGGTAACGGCGTGTTCATACGCGATTTCCATTGGCAAGGCCGTGTGTATACATCGGCAGGTTGGGAGCAGCAGTGCGTTCACAAACGCGCAAATGCGCTGAGCGCGAGCGCGGGTTCGAAGCAATTTCGTCGTCGGTAGCCGTGATCGATCGTTTGGAAATCAGTTCACACACGGCGACGGCTCGTTCGCCTTCTCTTTCGGCGTACACCGGAGGCAGTGACGAAGTCCAAGACAACTCGCGAAACCGTTGTTTGACCAACCGGTCTTCGAGTGAGTGAAAACTGATAATCGCACAACGCCCACCGACGCTCAGATATTCAGGAAAAACAGCCAACA
>Ga0116158_10002760_pt1 | contig 15418 bp, 15 predicted proteins | sample AD_UKC052_MetaG_FD_89883 | JGI IMG/M metagenome (GOLD analysis project Ga0116158, IMG submission 89883) | Active sludge microbial communities of municipal wastewater-treating anaerobic digesters from USA - AD_UKC052_MetaG | ecosystem: Engineered > Bioreactor > Anaerobic > Digestate | place: USA... | reverse complement strand
TAATTCAATCAGGTTGGCATGAATACGGCCCTGCATTTCATAAAATTCAGGTTGTGCTTTCTTATCATTAATTTTATCGGCATGGGCAACACCCAGTCGCGCATAATCAAGTGCCATCCTAAAATCAATGTCTGAAGTAAGATCAACCAACCCTTTCATCAGATCAATTTTTTTTTGATCCTCCTTCTCTGCAGATAATAATTGCTTAAGGCTGTCTATTGCAGAAGTCTGTCCAAAAGCTGCTGGAAAATAGCAAAAAAGCAGTAGCCATATTATTTTAAAATGATGATTCGTTCGCATCCGTTAACTTTTATTAAATGGCTAAAACTTCGTGATACGTTGTAACAGGTTGTCCTTCAGCCCGCTACTCATTGGAATTTCTCTTTGCCCGATTATAACATGGTTTTCACCTACCTCGTCAATCATTTTAATATTTACCAGGTACGAACGATGGATCCGCACAAAAACAGATGCCGGAAGTTTATCCTCTATTATTTTTAAGGTAATGGATAAAAGGTATTCGGTATTTTTGGTAATAATCCGGCTATAGTTACGTACCGCTTCTATAAACAAAACCTCATCAAACATTATTTTTACCATGCGCTCTTTGGTACGAACAAACATGCGGTCATTCAAAAAACTTGGACGTTCCTCCAGATCGGTTTCCCCTGAATCGGGAACCATGGGCTTTTCCTCCATCCGGCTGATAGTAAGTTCAATTGCTCTTTGGAGATCAAGTTGCTTATAAGGTTTTGAAATAAAAGCTGCCGGTTTAACGGTTTTTGCGCGGTTAAATGTAGCTTCATCGCTGTTGGCCGTAAGAAAAATGATGGGCGTGTTCCCTTGTACAGAAAGCAATTTTGCGGTTTCAATGCCATCAAGGCCCCCCTTCAGGTTAATATCAAGTAAAATAATATCAGGCTTGTTCTCCAAAACATGATATGGCACATCCTCTCCCCTTGACAACAAACCAGAAACTTCATAACCCAGGTTAGTAAGCTGCATCGAAATTTTTGCACCGATAATCATTTCATCTTCTACCACCAAAATTCTTACTTTGTTATCCATCAATCTTTAATCAGAAAATTAGTATGCAAAATAGTGTACAAGTATTACATTCAAATACATTTAATTTTTTAATCCGCATACCGGCTCGTTACCCTTGGCACCATTACCAGGCTTTTGCGAAGCAGGTTCTTAAGATGGGTCTTTACTATCTGCCCCATATTGGTACACTTGCGGTAAATATTATTTCCAGTGTAAGTTGATATTTCCGCACTTAACTGGTGAACTTTTTCCGGACTTGAGATTTCATCCATCCCCATTATATCCAATAGCGACTTAAGCCGGTATCTTGAGCCAGCCACCCTGAAAGCCATCATGGTGCGCTCCTCCGCCTGGTATTGCTTGATGGAATCCGTATTCAGCAGTCCGAGGGTCATTTCCACAATCGGGTAATTTTCCTTGAAAAATTGCGGCTTGTACAACTTTAATTTGCCCTCATAGCTTTGCTGATCAAAGTCAATGGCCCGGATCCTGTATTGATAATCCTCAATATCGGGGGTAATATTTACGACAAAATTATAACTGCGCATATCACCCAGCAGTTTTACAAAACAGCGTTCGTTGAATTTAACGAACTCCTTGGCAAACCTTATTTTATTGGTGGCAGAATCTTTCAGGTACCGCTCAATAAATACATCGCCGGGTATTCCGGCTATATGTTCTTCTACCAGGGTACCATCCTGGGTGAGGTAGGTAATGCGGTTGGGCGAAAGCAGGTGCTCCAGTTCGAGCCCGTAAATGCGGGAGGCATCGGCAATTTTTACATAATAATGATCGTAATTATCATTGAATTTATTGACGATCCGTATGCGGAAGGGGTGCGAATTACCAAAGGCACAATAATCAATCCGGGCCACGTCGAGGTGATTTACAAAACTCAGGTCTCCTTCCGTTTTAAGCACAGCATAGGTTCGTACAAGGCCTTCGCGCAGGTATTCCCATTCCCGCATATCATAGCTCACACTTTCCCAATAGGTATTTTTACCAAACCGGTCAAGTACGGGGGTACTCCAGGTAAAATTCAACAGGTCCTTATAGCTGATGGGAATTTTCACCTCCCTGCCATGCTCCTTCAGGTAGCCACGCAAAGCTGGCATAATGGGAAACATCGGCTTTTTTCGCGATGGTTGGTTACGTTCAATTTCCTGCAGATTTTCCGGGAAAAGCATGCCGCAAGGTAAATCAGGAATTTTGAATGAGGTATGAGGAATTATGAATCTGGAGCAGACCATAGAATTTTGGGGAATAGGGAAGTTTGGATTGACACCCCTAATTTCGAATTTCAATTTTCAATTTTCCACAATGGCAGTTTCCCCCGACGATTATGCTGAACTTCATAGTTCCAGTTTACCCTCCCTTTTGCAGGAATTACTCCAATATACCCTTAAAAATCACCCCAAACAGCATATGGTGAGCGGCCATGTTCAGGGGCAGTTTTTGCGGATGATCAGCCTGATGCTTAAACCGAAATATGTGCTGGAAATTGGCACTTTTACCGGTTTCAGCGCGCTTTGCCTGGCAGAAGGCCTTACAAGCGACGGGCGATTGTACACCCTTGAGGTGAGGGAAGAAGATGCCATTCTTGCCCAGTCTTTTTTCAACCGTTCTCCCAAAGTGCATCAAATTCATATTGGCCTTGGCGAGGCAGCCCATATTATCCCTACCCTGCCCTATCCCTGGGACCTTGTATTTATTGACGCCGACAAAACTGGCTATTGTAATTATCTCGACCTTGTATTGCCGCTGGTTCGGCCCGGTGGAATTATTCTTGCCGACAATGTGCTTTTTCATGGCGAAGTGCTGGAAGAGGAAATCAAGGGTAAAAATGCGAAGGCCATTGCAGCTTTTAATGAGAAAGTACACACTACATTGGGTATAACCCATACATTGCTTACCATTAGGGATGGACTGATGCTTATTCGAAAAGATGGTTAAGAAAACCATGGTGTTCTTTGGAATAATAATTTTAATTTACCATGAAAATCGTAAATTTGATTTTCGTTTTACATGGTAAATGATGGAAATATTCAGAAAAATAACCACCGGATTTGAGGATTACCTTCATTTGTTTCCAGCTACGGGAATTATAGGTCCAAGGCAGGTGGGCAAAACCACCCTTGCCCGGCAAATGGCAGGAATTGGTGATTTCCTTTATTTAGACCTGGAAAGCCAAACCGACCGGAATAAGCTTGAGGATCCCGTTTTTTTCCTTTCGCAATTCAGCCAACGATGTGTCATTCTGGATGAAATCCAGTTTATGCCACAATTATTTGCCTCCCTGCGCGGTATCATTGATGCCAATCGCCGTCACGGAAGATTTATTATACTTGGTTCAGCCTCGCCCGATATTATTCGCAAAAGCGCCGATACACTTGCAGGACGCATTGGCTACCTTGAACTTTCCCCTTTTACCCTTGCAGAAGTGGATAATGAACAGCGTCTTTGGTTGAGAGGTGGTTTCCCTTTATCCTATTTAGCCACTTCAGACCGCGCAAGCAATATTTGGCGGCACAACTTTGTGCAAACCTACATTCAACGCGATCTCGGTTTGCTAGGCCTGAATACCGATATAGTGGTGATGAATAGATTTTGGCAAATGCTTGCTACGGCACAAGGCAATCAGCTTATTGCCGAAAACTTTGCCCGCTCGCTCGATGTTAGTCGGCCTACGATTATGCGCTACATTGTATTTCTGGAAGGGGCGTTTATGTTGCGTGTATTAAAGCCCTGGTTTCGGAATATCAACAAACGCCTGGTAAAATCGCCTAAAATTTATATCAGGGATAGTGGATTACTGCACAGCCTCCTTGGGTTAAACGATCATACAGGCTTAATCAATCATCTTCAGGTGGGGGCTTCCTGGGAAGGTTTTGTGATTGAACAAATTATTAACTGTGCGGATAAAGAACTACAGCCATGGTATTACCGAACACAACAAGGCGCCGAATGCGATTTGCTGCTGGAAAGGAATGGCAACATTGTGGCGGCAATTGAAATAAAACATGGTATCAATCCCAAAGCAAGCAAGGGATTTTATATTTCAATGGAAGATACAGCAGCCAGACAGGGTTATATAATTGGCACGGGAAACGAGGTTTTCAAAACAAAAGATAACATTACTGTTTGTAACCTGGCCTCTTTTATTAAAGAAATTTTACCGACTCTATAAAAAATTGGCTAGAAGCATATATTTATTTTTAAAAGCAATTTCATGTTCCAAAAACTACCCTCACTTTTAGGACTATTTACAGCATCCACCCTGCACGCACAACCACCCATAAGTGCAGATTTACAAGCCCTTGCCTTCGAAATGCGTACAAACAACCTATACCACCAATTGGTATGGGATTTTGTGCCCACAAACCCCTACAACTTTAACCAGGATAACGGTACGATAACCTATACCAACGATGCCGATCAAACAATAGTTGCCGAAGTAGAAATTATGGGAAGCTATTACCTCGGCGATAACACCTTTTTGTGGGCCGATCAAAACAAATCGGTGGATGCAAGGTGGAGTAAAAGGGTAAATGATTTCAGGGAGTTGTTACCGGAATTTTGCCGCCTTCCTAAGTTTAAAACTACAGTAGATTACCTGAAAATGCTATCGGCAGCATTTGGAGGGCACCTGAAGGCCAATGCGGTGGATTATGTGCGGCAAGATGAAACAATTATCTTTTTTGCGTTGAAAAGAATAGAAATATTTGAGCAGGAAAAACTGGTTAAACCAATTTTTCCCGGGAAGCATGGCATCCAGGTAAATGTTCCTGAAAAAATAGTTGTTCTGGAGGAATTCATGGCCGGTTATGTGAAAATCAATCAGGAATACAATAAACATAAGAATGACAAAAAAGGTTTTGATGCCCTGGACAGTCTGAAAACATTATATATTGATGACCTCAATGAAGGGCTTTCCCTTCAAAAGCCCTTTAAACATACCCATCCTTATGGACAGGAGTATAGGGGAGTCCGCTTTGAGGATTTGCCGGGAAGAATTTTCATCCTATTCTCCACCCGCGAACTGCCCTGGCCGAATATGCATAAAGCTTATGAAATTGATCCTGCCGGTAAGGAGAAGAAGATTTTTTTAAGGAGTTTTGATGTGTATGGTTTGTAAGGAATTATAACAACGGAAAAATCTCGTGCCTTGTGCGGGCCTTCATGCATCAGGGCTTTGGCAACCTTCATTTCACCCCTAAAATACCTCCCAATGTGTATCAGCCCAATTCCTTTTGCCGTTAACTTGCCGCCCAAATTTTCGCCTTAATGAAGTATATTTTCATCCTTTTTGCCCTCCCCCTGTTTTTTCCCCATCTATTACAAGCCCAGGCTGCACCATGGGTAAGGGCTATTTATGAGCATAATGGTGATATTATTGTGCTGACCAACAACTTTGCCTTGTTGTCGTTGAACAAGGAGGGCAAAGCTACCATCCTTCAGGAACCCGATGAAAACCTGAAAGAAATTGCATCGGTTTTTTTACAGGACAGCAACGACAATGCCGCAGCTTTTTTGCAAAAAGATGGATCCTACATTTTTTTTCCTAACCGCTACGACCGCCGTAAGGCTTACACCGCAACCCCCAAAGGCAACAGGAAGTATCTGAATGCCAACCCCAATGCATTTGACCCCCTTGCAATATGGAGCGATGAAAAATCGCTGGTATTGGAAATGCTGAAAGATCATTCAGAAATGGGGATTCCCCTGCCCGGTAAACCGGTATCTGCCATCGGCCAATTGGGAAACCTCGTGGTAACTATTGAACCGGATAATCAGCCGGGAACCCTGAAGAATTTTAAGATTACCGGTAAAGACATGAAAAACATCAGCCCCCTGAATATGGGCGGACAGGTGGCGGTTTTTTTCCCCGGCGATAAAGACCGTGATATCATTGCGTTCCTTCAGCGAAAAGGAACACAAATGGACTCCATGTTTTATAATTATCGGTACGAAAAAGTAAAAGTAAAATTACCCAAACCCGGCATATATCGTGTGGCAGCGGCACACAGTTTCGCCAACATTATACTGGTCAATGAAAACCAGGAATACTGGCTTTTTAAAGGCTCCGAAATGGCAAGCGAAAGACCCCCGTTTTTTACAAAGCTTACCCTTCCGGGAAACCAAAAAATTATTACCGCAGGCTTTTTGTCCGACCCCTATTTAGCGAATTTTTACCTTGTTGGCGCCGACCACAAAGCCTACCACCGTCAATACAATGAAGACACCTATACTCCCACCGACCTTGCCGCTTTAAGAAAATTACCGCCCTCCGCCATTGCCGGCACGCAACCCGCCACCACACCTTCAGTACCCGCAAAAAAACTATCTCTTTCACCAGTAGCCGACCTGAACTTATCACAGCAATCCAATGAAATGGTGAAGGACTATTATGCAGCCGTTTTCCCCGCATTTTCCGATGAAGACCTCGCCCGCTGGATAGAATACGCCGACCTGGATAATGATGGAAAAAAGGACATGATCATTTCCTATGACCGGGCACCCTACTTCGACGTATTTTATGGCGATGGAAGGGGCCTTTTTCCCAAAAAAGCAAGGATAAAATACGGGCCGGGAAAAGGACTGCTGGTAAAGGCTGCAGATTTTAACAAAGACAAAAAAGCCGACCTGCTCATTTGCCATCCGGCCGATAGCTCCCTGACTCTTTTTACGCAAACCGCAACCAACAGCTTTAAAGGACAAAAACTAACCGCAGAAAAAAGCAACTATTTTGAACTGATAGATTACAATGCAGACAAGCTTCCTGATATTGTTCTCGACGGGGCTATCCTGTTGAATAACGGTTCGGGGCAGTTTATTCCTTACCAAACGGATAAAACCCAAAGAAATGAACAGGGCTTTTTTGTGGGTGAAGGCATTGCCCCATCCGCACTTGGCACTATGGCCGACCTGAATGGCGATGGCACCCTGGATTTCATAAAGGTAACCGGCTCGTATAAAGGTGATAAAATGACTTTGTACGGGGGTATTGGTATAAAACTGATGCCACCCGCACAAAAACTCTCGCAGGCAAAAACCAATACTTACCTGCGCTCCTTTACCGTGGTAGCAAATGAAAATATGCATTCCATTGGCGCCGGCGATTTTGACGGGAACGGCACGGTTGATTTGGTGGTAAGCTACCAGGATGTATCGAAAGTGTCGTTTTTTATGAATAAGGGCAATGGGGAAAGCTTTGAACAAAAAGACATGGACGCTTCGGCAGGCATGCCCTATAAAATTGAAGTATTTGATTTTGATAAGGACGGCAAGGTGGAAGCTGCCATTAATATTGGTTTGAAACCGCAGCTTTTTGGCATTGACAGTAATGGAAAAGTGGTACGGAAATATCAATCGAGCCTCGATACCGATATCGGTATCAGCACCGCCAACGGCAATTTTGCCGATTTAAACGGCGATGGGCTGCCGGACTATATTGCCCTGAACGACCACAAAGCATTTGCCGGTACCGAATTTGATTGCGGTGCAGAAAGATGTTTTTCGGTAAACAGCTTTTTGGGCAGCAAATCGGGTGGAAGCTTTGCCTTTACCGAAAAAACCATGCCCGTTCCGGTGGTTACCTACACCACCGTTGCCGGAGTGGGTGGCGAAGGAAATACCGGGGTAAAAACCGGCGGAAAAGGTGGCACCAATCCGGGCACGCAAACCCCGCCTGCAGGCAATTACCGGCAGGGTGTGGCAAAGTTTAAAGGCGTAGGCGAAAGGCTTACCTCCCTTGTTATTGAAATAGAAGCACAGGTTTTGTATGAAAACAAACAAGACAAGGGGGTGTATGGCTTTCGGTATCAGAACATTGTTGATGCCAAAGGAATCCGGTTTCGCTACCCGGGCAACTCAGCGAAATGGTATTCGTTTGGTTCAGGCGATTATGTGCATAAATGTACCGAATCGAACGGCACCGAACGGATATGTGCAACCATTCAGGGTGCGGTATTTATTTTGGGAATACCCGATATTTATTAAGTACAGGAAGCTGCCAAATGCCTGTAATAACCGATATTTGCACCCACTTTTTGAGCAAAACGATTGACTAAACATATAGTAATGACAACAACAGGATATTTGGAGCAGCACAAAGACAGATTTTTGGAAGAACTTCTTGAACTACTTAGGATTCCAAGCGTTAGCGCCCGCAGCGAAAACAAGCTTGATATGGTAACCTGTGCCGAAGCAGTAAAGGAAAAACTGCTGGAGGCAGGCGCTGATACCGTTACTATTTACCCAACTGCAGGCCACCCGATAGTATATGGCGAAAAAATAACCGACCCGGCCAAACCTACTGTACTTGTTTATGGCCACTACGATGTACAGCCCGCCGACCCGCTGAATCTGTGGCATAGCGGCCCTTTTGATCCGGTAATTAAGGACGGAAAAATATTTGCGCGCGGCGCCTGCGATGACAAAGGACAGTTTTATATGCATGTAAAGGCGCTTGAAGCAATGAATGCCCTTGGCGAACTGCCCACCAATATTAAATTCATTATTGAAGGAGAGGAAGAAGTGGGCAGCCCCAACCTCGCCACTTTTGTAAACGAAAACAAGGAGCTGCTTGCCTGCGATGTAATCCTCATCAGCGATACAGCCATGATCAGCCTCGAAAACCCAAGCATTGATGTGGGTGTACGCGGCCTAACCTATATTGAAGTGGAAGTAACCGGACCCAACCGCGACCTGCACAGCGGGGTATATGGCGGCGCCGTAGCCAACCCGCTCACCATCCTGAGCAAAATGATTGCGGGCCTGCACGATGAAAACAACCATATTACCATTCCGGGTTTTTATGATGATGTTGCTGAAATAAGCCCCGCAGAAAGGGAAAAAATGGCTGAAGCACCCTTTAATCAGCAGGAATTTAATGAGGACCTTGGTATAGCAGTTGAATAGGGAGAGAAAGGATACACGACCAACGAACGCACCGGCATCAGGCCTACCCTCGAAATAAACGGCATGTGGGGCGGCTATACCGGCGAAGGTGCCAAAACCGTTTTACCGGCCAAAGCTTATGCCAAAATCAGTTGCCGCCTTGTGCCCGATCAGCAAAGCCATAAAATGGAGGAACTGCTGATTAATCACCTGAAAAGCATAGCGCCACCCTATGTAAAGTTCGAAGCGAAACCGCATCATGGCGGCGAACCTTATGTAACACCGGTTGACAGTGTGCCTTACCGGGCTGCGGCCGCAGCCATTGTAGATGTTTTTGGCAAAGAGCCCATTCCGGTTCGCGGTGGCGGAAGTATTCCAATCACCTCCCTTTTTGAAGAAGCGCTTGGAGTAAAAGTTGTTTTCCTTGGTTTTGGCCTCGACAGCGACAACCTGCACAGCCCCAACGAAAAGTTCAATATCGAAAATTATTACAAGGGCATAGAAACCATTCCTTATTTCCACAAGCATTTTGCAGAAATGCATTAATCATAAAAAAAGCAGGCCTGAAATTTGGATTTCAGGCCTGCTTTTTTCAGAAAGATTTTCCCCCTATACCACCATATTACCTGCAAGTACACTTTCGTAAAGCGCCTCGTACTTCGGCAAAATATTTTTAATATCAAACTTGCAGGCATGGTCATAAGCCCTTTGTTTAAACCTGGCAAGTACTTCATCGTCTTTTAAAATGCTGATACCAAATTCGGCCATTTCCCCGATTTTTCCTACAGCCGCCATATAGCCTGTTTCACCATGCACATTCACTTCGGGCAATCCACCGGCATTGGAACTGATAACAGGCACATGCGCCGCCATCGCCTCAAGCGCGCTCAGGCCAAAGCTTTCATACTCAGAAGTAAGCAGAAATAGGTCGCTGATGGCCATTATCTCTTCCATCTGATCCTGTTTGCCCACAAACCTAACATGGTTACAAATGTCGAGCTCGCGGCTCAGTTCTTCCGCTCCATGCCTGTCGGGGCCATCCCCTACCATCATCAGTTTCGATGGAACAACCTGGTTGATCTTCTCAAAAATCCGGATTACATCCTCCACCCTTTTCAATTTCCTGAAATTGGATGCATGCATGATTACCCGCTCTCCATCAGGAGCCACGGCTTTCCTGAAGGCATCAATTGGCTTTTTGCTGAACCTGCTTACATCCACAAAATTGTAAATCACCTCTATTTCCTTCTTGATATCGAAGGACTTGTAGGTTTCGTCCCTCAGATTGTCTGAAACCGCGGTAATGGCATCACTTTCATTGATACTGAAAGTCACCACAGGTTCGTAAGTAGCATCTTTTCCCACAAGGGTAATATCGGTTCCATGCAGGGTGGTAATTACCGGAAGGTTGATCCCTTCGTTTTTCTGGAGTATTTTTTTTGCCATATACGCGCTCGAAGCATGGGGTATTGCATAATGCACATGCAACAAATCCAGCCGCTGATTAACCGTTACATCCACAATGGTGCTTGCAAGCGCCGTTTCGTAGGGCGGGTAATCAAAAAGCGGGTAGGTGGGTACCCTTACCTCATGGTAAAAAATATTGGCATTAAAACCTGTCAGCCTTACCGGTTGCCGGTAGGTAATAAAATGGACCTGGTGACCTTCATTGGCAAGTGCAATCCCCAATTCGGTAGCCATTACGCCGCTACCACCAAAAGTTGGGTAACAAACTATCCCTATTCGCATATCCTATTCGACGTTTTTGGAACGGAAACTTATCCGATCCTGAATCGAAGTAACGAAAATTTTAGCTCTTTGTTCATAACTATTAGCGCAGGCAGATTCCAAAACCTCAACAAGCCCATTCTTTAAGTTTATTTCTTAAGTAAAGCCGCGTGGCTTAATTTCGCTGTTTAAGAAAAACAAAAAGATGAAAAAATTCATATTCTTTTCTACCCTGATTGTGTTGTTGGTAGGCGCTGGTGCATTTTACTGGCGCTATTATTATGTTTTTGGTGAAGGAGTTAAAGCTGGGGAATTGAATTTCATGGTTAAAAAGGGGGTCATTTTCAAAACTTATGAAGGCCGTTTAATACAAACAGGTTATAAATCCATAGTACCCGGCTCTGTTCAGAGCAATGAATTTGATTTTAGTGTAACAGATCCCAAAATAGCAGAAATACTTATGATGAGCGGCGGGAAGCTGGTAGAATTGGGATATAAAGAGCATTTTGGAGGTGTACCCTGGAGAGGTAACAGCAATTATATTGTGGATACCATTTTCCATATTAAAGACAAGGCTGCTTCTGCAAACGGAACTTATCCTTAATCCCTTATACTTGTTAAGGCAGCTCCAATCAAAAAAATAACCGGCCTTTTATGTAAAGGCGGCAATCCTTCCTGTTTCCATTTTTTTACCGGAAGGGTTCTTATCCATTCACCCTCGGTTGCCGTCAGATTGGCGGCCACGCAAACCAGCGTATCGGGTCGGCAGGTTTCAACAAGGGTTTTCATCATAGCATCATTACGGTAAGGTGTTTCAATAAAAAGGTGGGTGGTTCCGTTCCGGTGGGCATCTTCATCGAGGCGAAGAATGGCCTTTTTACGGGCTGCCTCATCAATAGGCAAATACCCGTTAAACGCAAAAGACTGTCCATTAAGCCCGCTTGCCATAAGTGCAAGTAAAATAGAGGAAGGACCAACAAGCGGCTTAATTGTAGCACCAAGGGCCTGTGCCCTGGCTACCAGCAATTGACCAGGATCTGCAACACCCGGGCACCCTGCTTCGCTCAAGATGCCGATGTTTCTGCCTGCTTTCAGGGTCGCTTCAAATTGTTGAAGCACTTCTGTCTCCGCTTTATGAATGGTAACCCAACCATAATCATCAATCACCATTTCACGCCAAAGCCGCTTAAGATACCGCCTTGCCGTACGCTCGTTTTCCACAAAAAATACCTGGCAATCCTTAACAGCATCCAGCACATAGGGTGGTATGGGCTTTATTTCGCCTTCGTAAAGTTCAGAGGGAATTAAATAGATCATAAGTTGACGTTTCGATAGGTTGATAAGCTGACGGGGTTACAAGTTGGAAAGTTGACAAGTTGACGAGTTGGAAAGTTGACGGGTTAACCAGTCAACCAATCAACCAGTCAACCCCGAAAAATCATTCCTCCACTACAGTTAACGTAGCAGCTATAACCGCATAAGCGGGTGCAAACACCCACCCTGCAAGGGGAATAATATGCATTAAATAAAAAACAATTCCATTTCCTATGGCAAGTCCCTTATGCTGCCCTATGTAAAGAATACTCATTCCCATATCTTCCCTTTTGCGTTCAAAACTATAATCCAGCATACTAAACCCAAAATAGTATGCTTCGATTATAAGGGCAAGGAAAGGTACCGCCCAACCCACTATTGGAATAAGCGATAATAATAATAAAGCAACCAGGTAAACAGATTGCCATAAAAGGTTTCGCGTGGCAATTTTCACCCCCCTTCCCATATCCTTCAACCATTGCTTCATGCTGAAATCGTACACTTTTCCGGTAACCAATGATTCGGTTTTCTCGCTCAGCCACGAAAAAATGGGAGAACCGAGGATAAGCCAGATGTACTTGAAAAGTGAAAAATAAAACAAGGCCCCAACAAGCCAAACCACCATGCCGGTAAATGAAAATAAAAAATTCATTAGCCCTGAGTCATAACGCTCAAGCCACTGACTGATGCCTAAACCCACGATAATTCTTTCGCTGACCACACTGCGGAAGGATATAAAAAAAACATATAACCCGCCAATATAAAGCAGCATGTACAAAAGACCGGGTAAAAATATCCATTTCCACAATTTGTGGTTACGGATGATGGCGTGTGCCTTTCCGTAAGCGGCGATTGAAATAATAATTTCCTTTAGCACAACTGAAATTGCCGAAACATTTAATTGTTTCGCGGATAAATGTAGGAACTTGTTTCTCAATACTTATAAAATGAACATACCACCGGTAGAATTTTTCATGGAAACGGATACCCTGCACCTTGCAAAGGAATTACTGGGCATGATGCTTATAACCCGTTTTGAGGGCGTAGAAACCTCGGGGCGTATAGTAGAAACAGAGGCTTACCTCGGCGCAACAGACAGGGCAAGCCATGCCTTTGGTGGCAAACGCACCCAACGTACAGAAACCATGTACCTGCCGGGTGGTCACGCTTATGTATATCTTTGCTATGGCATCCATCACCTTTTTAACATTGTTACCCATCAAAAGGATGTACCCCACGCCATTCTGATAAGGGCAATTGAACCCATTGAGGGCATTGAACATATGCTGAAAAGAAGAAACAAAGCAAAAGCCGATTTTTCGCTTACCCGTGGTCCCGGCAGCTTATCGCAGGCACTTGGCATCCTTACTATTCATTCCGGCCTATTGCTGCAAACCTCCGGAATCATTATAGCCAAAGAAGAAGAGGCTGAAAAAAAAGGAATAATTGAGGCAAGTAGCCGGATTGGAGTAGATTATGCAGGCAGCGACGCCCTGTTACCTTATCGCTTTTCATTAAAAGGAAATCCCTGGGTAAGCGGAGGAAAAATTAAAACCGCGGGCAGTTGAGCGGACGGTCGGTGCTAGGACGATGAACATAAATAATGGAAAGTTCAAAGCCGCCCCGGCTATTGCTAACTGATTTCAAGGCACTGGTATTTACATCATAACTTGCCCCAACCCGCATCGAATTAAATTCGAGCCCGATATAGGGAATAATGGCGTCGCCAAAACGGTACCAGCTTCCTGCGTAAAAAGTTGTAGGATTTAATTCATCCGTGCCGTTTACATTTAACCCGAAAGCACCGCCAATTACCGTTTCGCTTGCCCCGGACTGATTTTGGTAAAGTGCGCTGGTATGAAGAACCGTTGTTTGACCTACAGGAAAATAAGCGCCGCCATGAACCGTATAGCGCGGTTGGAGGGCAAAATCGGCCCCGGTAAAACTTTCGCGGGGTTTATTAATATGATATACACTTCCTCCCGCATAATAACTTACGCTTCCACCGGTTACCCCGCTGAACATCACCCCGGCATTCAGGTCGAAATAATTGATATTGACATTCGCCGGATTGAAAATTTCGGCGGTAATACCCGTAAAACCATCACTGCGTAGCTGATCTTCAAATTTAAGATTGGTGGTATTGAGGCGTTTTTGAGCAAAAGTTCCCTGGAATCCGACTGCTACCTGATGGTAACCATCTTCATCAAGCCCCTTATGGTATGCTGTTGAAAAGCCATAATATGTATTCTTCAGAACGCCGTCTGCCTGTTGATCGCCAAGGGCCATTATACCCCCCGCCCAACGGTCTATTTCCGGAAGCCTGTTTTGCATGATGGCAAAATCTACACTTGCCGTATAGGTTTGAAAAGCGTTGCTGATGGTTGGCCATTGGTTCCGGTAATTTCCGGCTATTCGCATATTTCCGTCAAACCTCCCGGTAAGTGCCGGGTTGAGTGTGAGGGGGGACGCAAAGAATTGCGAGAAATGCGGATCCTGGGCTACCACTATTCCCGAAATTGAAAAGGCAAAAACAAATATGGTCAGTCGAAGTCTCATCATAGCCAAATAAGAAGTTCCGGTTTTGCTAAACTATTCAAAAATAATGGGTGGTTAGCGGAATTTCGTGAAAATTACTGATAAAATTAAGGCAAAACTCGAAAATCAGGTATTAATACGGATTAATTTTGCTGCTTTTCCCCATAGGCCAGGTCGCCTGCATCGCCCAAACCCGGAACAATGTAGCCTTTGGCAGTAATTTCCGAATCAATATCGCCACACCAAATGTGGGCGGAAGGGGCCTCCCGTTTTACATACTCAATACCCACTTCGCAGGCAATGGCACACACTATGTGTACATGTGCCGGGTTTCCTTCTTCCTGGAGATGCTGTATGGTTTTCACCAGTGAAGCACCTGTGGCGAGCATGGGGTCGCTGATTATTAGAATACGTCCGTCAAGGTCGGGACAGCTCACGTATTCCAGTTTAATTTCAAAAGTGCCGTCGCGGTGATGTTTGCGGTAGGCACTGATAAATGCATTATCGGCACGATCAAAATAATTAAGCAAACCCTGGTGCATGGGTACCCCGGCCCTTAAAATGGTGGCCAGTACCGGTTGCTTTTCCAACACCATGGATGAATGGGTTCCAAGCGGCGTTTCTACATCACGGCTGATATATGGTATTGTTTTACTTATTTCATAGGCTGCAACTTCGCCAATCCTTTCCAGATTCCGCCTGAAGCGCATACGATCTGTCTGAATACTGGCATCCCGGAGTTCGCTCACCCAATTACTTACCAAACTATGGCTTTCACTCAGATTAATTACCATTATTTTGCCGTGAATTTAGAAATTTGATACTGAAAGCGGTAAAGGTCGAAATTTATTGGAGAATAATCATAAACAATTTACAGGATGGAATACAGGGC
>Ga0116158_10002758_pt1 | contig 15419 bp, 12 predicted proteins | sample AD_UKC052_MetaG_FD_89883 | JGI IMG/M metagenome (GOLD analysis project Ga0116158, IMG submission 89883) | Active sludge microbial communities of municipal wastewater-treating anaerobic digesters from USA - AD_UKC052_MetaG | ecosystem: Engineered > Bioreactor > Anaerobic > Digestate | place: USA... | reverse complement strand
CAATTAGATAAGCCCATGCAATCGGATTAGCAGATTTCAACTCGTGCACGATAGAGTCGGGCGGCGGCGACTTGCCCCCGGAGTGCTTCAAGCACAGCGTACCTTGCACAATGCTCACACCCAAACTTCGGGCTCGAACAAAATCCAGAGTCTTCGCCTCCCAGGCGGTGTTCACAATGATATTGAATCGCGAGCCCCCCATGTAGCCTTCGATGGCCGGCTGCCAGGCGTCGGAGACGGTGTCCACCAGGTCGCAAAGAACCTGGACATGCGCTTGCGGAAATTGCTCGCGCAGACGACCGAGGGCCGCCTCCACATGGCGCGGGTAATTGACGCCGCCGGACGCGAGTCGGCCCTTCCTGGCGCTCATTTCACGGACGTTCTTGTCGGCCTCGCTTAAGCGAGGCTCCAGCATCGCCAGTTCCGCGGCCACCGCGAGCACCATGCTGTCATCGGAGCCGACCAAGGCGGCATGCACGCGGTCCAGCCCTTCGTTAGCGCCACTGAAAGCCTGCGCCACGTTGAATAGCTGCTCCACGTTCAACTCCTCGTCAGCATTGGCAACCAGGACCGCCTCCCGATACTGTGCCAAGCTTGAAAGAGATGTTTTGTTCAGTACATCCGCAACCGCAGAAACTGCCGTGTTGAGCTTGGACAGCTCAGCAGGCACGGGTAGGGATATCAACCTCCGCGCGCGCTGCTCAAGTAGACCGGCAGCAAGGAGACCAGTGCTTAGTTCGTTGAGAGTGGCACGGGCCGTAGCCGTCGCCGTGGCGAGCTGCAAGTCCAAGTCCTCCTTCTGGGCGCTTATCGCGATACCCAGTTTTCGAGCCATCAACTCTGTTTTGGTCTTCTCACGCTCTGTGATTCGCTGGCGCAGGCTCTTTATGCCCTCTTCCTGTGTCTTCGCGGCGGCAGTATCTTCACCAATTTGCTCGCGCTTTGCCGAAATGGTCTGGTTATCGACATGCAGCTGCAGCTTGGCCACAAACATTTCTTGTGACACCTGAACCTCGAATGCAGAGGCCGCGCCGTCGACAACAGTCTGCAAATGACTCAAATACCCGACGTTGGCTTCCAGCCGCGCGCCCTCTTGGCGAAGATTGGTCACCTGGCGCATCAAGCCGCTTATGCGCTCTATGTCGCTCAGCAGCTGCTTGCCATCAAAATCCAGGATTTCGTCGCGTACCAACTCGTGCACGGAACCGATGGGACGGTAAGCGATGGATTGCACCCACGCCTTGGCCGCCTGAAAGGCCTCGTCCCGGGTGACACTGCTCTTTCCGCGGAAGCGCCCATAAAGGGCACACAGATAGTCTGCTTTCTTGTCATGAAAATCGACTACGCGCGGATACTTGGCCTGCAAATGGCGGACAATTTTTTCCACCGCGATACATTCACCCGCTTCGGGGTCGACCATGAAGTCTTCAAAGGATAGAGCGCCGTCGTCCACGATGAGCACGGCGGTTTGCTCCAAACGGGCTTGCCGGTTCTCGCCCGAACCCTCCACACGAGCGGAGGCGGCCATCAAGGCTGTGAAGGGTTTCAGGTCTTGCTCATCCTTGCTGGGCCTGAATACTGCCGCCATGTAGCCCTGGGCACCAGCCGGGCGCGAAAATTTGCTGTACTCAGCACCAACGATATAAGACTCCAGTGTTCGCTTGGTTTTTCCGCGACGCTGGTTCTGAGAGGTCTCGTCCTGCCCGGGGTTGTAGTTCAGAATTCCTTTATAAGCGGCCGTCATCACAGTTTGCAGCCCGTCCAGCATGGTTGATTTGCCAGAGCCGGTTTCACCTGTCAGCAAGGTCATGTCTCCCATCTCGTAATCACCGGAACGCAATTGCCCCCAATTAACCAAAATCAGTTTGTCGAGCTTCATTCTTGGCTTCCCACTTCCTCGAAGGGAACTTCGCGAGTTGGAGACACCTCCGGTGCAATAGCGCCATCAGCCTCCAGGGCAGCCGATAAGGCACTATTGCTGACGACTCCTAATATGGTGGGTCGAATTGCCAAGTAGGCATCTTCATCAGCAATCGTGAACGTGGAGGCATAGCGCAACAAGCGGTGTCGCTTGAGGTCCGCCAAGAGTGTCATGCGTTCAAGTGTGGTGGGCGGCAGAGGACGCTTGAGCTGGGTTTGCAGCGTTGCGGCCAAGTCTTCGAAACTAACGAGAACTTCTGCCTGGGTGTCAATCAGACCCTGATTGAGTTTCTCTTGGTAAAGAAAGCGTAGCGCTAAGGCGCCAGCTACGAAGTCCGTTGAGACACGCGCTTTTAAGGATGGCACCGGCTCCAGGTCATCCTCTGGAAGCCCGTCCACCACGGCCCCGGGGGCGTAAAGCCGAAAAAACTGGGCATTGACATCGTGGTGGAGCTGAAAACCGGCAATCTCAAGATAACCAGCCAAGGTCGCCTCGATACGACGCGCATCGTCATACAGCATCTGTTCAGTACGGTCCTCATCCCGAACGAGAACGCCGTAAGACAGCAATCGCGTTACGAGCTCCCTAAATCTGTCCATTGAGAGGTTGGCGATAGCCAGATGTTCGCGCAGTTCAGTAGTGAGGCTCATGATTTACTCTTGAAGTCAATTTCGTAGTCATAGCCGCTAAAAAATTCGTTCTGCACCTTGCCAGGGAGGCGCGACGCCACCAAATCCCGGCTTTTGGTGTTTCGAACCGCTTCCACGGTTTGCATAGTGCTGATGAGGTCTCGTGCAGACGCGGCGGGCAACGCGGACAGCCGAACGGGGTGCTTGTAAAGCCGCAGGTCGGCGCGCAGGTTCTGCGCCAGTTCTTCGTTGGCAACAGCAAATGCCTCCGATTCGGCCCGCCGCATCGCTGCTTCCAGGCGAGCTGCACGGCTCGCACGAGGAGGCACCGACAACGTGGCAGCCTTGCGGCGCTGGCTTGCAGAACGGAGTCGAAAGCTTGAAGGGTCCAGAAGCCGTACCTCCACAAAGGCCAGCTCCTTGCCTATGCGGCGGAGCAACTTGTCCTGGCCTGCGGTGTCCAGTTCCGAAATTTTCTGGACCACCGTCAGATAAGCGTGCCGGGATTGCCCGGTGCGCAACATCATTGATTGCTGCACCAGTCCGGTAATCCGCCGAATATAGGTGTCCATCGCCTTGATAAATCCTGGCTGCTTGGAGTCACAAGCCGCGTTCACGATGTCCTCAATACGGTCGAGCAGCCAGTCAAAAACTGAGCCACCGGTGTATTCCTTGACAGCCCACTTGGCGATGTCATGAAGTTGCTCGTCCATCCGGCGAAATTTGGCATCGGGTAAATTGACCCGCAAGCGCTCCAACTTGGTTCGTATGGATTGCCGGTTCAACGTTGCGCTGTCTGCCGTGAGCTGTTTGGCATAGTCTCGCTGGAACCGGTCAAGGAATTCGACGAAATCCTCCCACTGCGCTTGGACGCTAGCTTCCTGCATCAGGTGCCGCACCCTCTCCTGCAGATAGTCGATTCCGTCGGTAAGGTCTTCGATAACCTTCTCGGCATACTCGTAAGCATCCACCAGGTCATGCGCGTCTCCCTTATCGGAAAGGGCAGCCTCAAGAGCGTTTCGGCACCCGCGCATGTTTCGCTGACGGCTGCGACTGGGGCGGTTCAGAGTCCAAAATGCCTCAGAAAATAGCTTGCCCGGCCGCGAAAAGCGAAAGGTGGTCACCAACCCCTGACGGTCTGGAAACTTTTCGAGCCAGCCATCACGCAGCAAGACTCGAATGACCACCGACGTTAACTGTTGGGGGTCCGCTGTATCAGCAGCATTGAATTCATCTTGCTCGACCTCAGCGTCTAACTTGTCTCGATAGTCCCTAACCACGGGTAAAACTAAGTCGACCAGGGCTTCCCGGCTGAGGTTGTGAGCGTAGTCCGCAGCGGGGCCATGGAGCCGTTCATAGAGCGCACGTATGCAGGCCGCCACAAGTTCCCGGCGAGAACTGTTCAGCGGCCTGAAAAATTTCTGCCGGTCTGCCTCAAAAAAAAGGGGCGTCACAGAGTGTTTCCGTTACAAAGCAATTGCCTCATTCAATATTAAATCCCAAGGTCACAAACCAGTACTTACTGTTTTCAACCGCAAGTTCAGCCACCCGGACCTCCTTCGGACCGTGGATTTGTGCTGGGTGCAGTCTAAAGCCGACCGTTAGATGACACTCGAGTGCAGATTGTCTGATGTGCTTCTCTTACCGGCAACGCATGGGCCTTCGCTCTACTCTAATTAGAGGATAGTCTGATACCAAGCATCGGAAATGATGTCCGTCAACACCGATATTCCCTAAACAGGTGCTTCTAACAGTCGCGTACCACTGCCTGTAGATGCCTGCAATCCCCATCGGTATCGCGCCATAGAGCTGAATGTGCCACCGCTCGGGCTTGCCTGACTTATGGTACATCTCGTAAATGGACTCCGCAGCGATGATGCACCCCAGCCCTTTTTCCATGATTCCCTGTAGCTGGGCAGCTCATGCAACCCTGCATGCCCAGCGCCAGTGCGCCCAACTCGTCCACATAGTGTGGCGCAAAGTAGAAGTGCTCATTCCGGTCGTGCCAGGCGGTCTGCTCGCCGATGTATTTGGCCAGGTCGCGGGCCTGGGCCACCGCCGTCGCATATAAACCGCCCAACCCCATCTTGAATTGACACGGGACGTCTCGCAAGATCGTGTGCACGCAATTCTGCGCGCCCTACCTCAACATCAACTTCTCAATCTTCAAGTTCGCCCCCTTGAGCTTCTTGAACAAGGCCAGCAGCAAGGCCTTGTCCATGCTGACCATGGCATGGGCGTCCGCCTGCAGCGCGTCGATCGCGGTCTGACTGAATTCTGCGGCGATGATCCTGTCCTCAGCAATGACGGTCGCAGAGGTGGTGAGGGAGCCGTCCGTAAAGAAGATGCCTTCGCCGAAGCAGTCGCCCGACTCAATGGTGCCAACCACTCTGCCATTGCGAAAGGCCTCGGCCGTGCCATACAGAATCACATAAAAGGCCTTCATTTGCTCGTCTTGCGAGGTGATGCGCACATCCGAGTGGAAGGTTTTGATCTGCGCCATCTCCGAGATGCGCTGCAACCATTCATCTGGCACTGGCTTGAAAAAGTGACAGGTACGCAAAGCTTTGAAACGGGCGTGAGAGTCTTCCAGCAACAGCTTGGCATAGCTGGAGAACAGATCGTTAATGGTGTCGAACTCGTTCATTCTGTCTCCGCAAGTAAGGGCCTTCAGGCCTTGGGGGGTGGCTCTGGCGTATCCAGCAGCGACAGCTCTAACGGGGGTAACGAGGCGGAAGGCGCGGGGGCCGCTGGGGTACTCGCTGGTGCAGCCGCGGCGGGCTTGGCGGGCTCCCGGGGCTTGATGTTGACGATCAGTGTGCCCGTGGGTTCCTCTTCGGGTTCTGGCTCCACCTCTAGCGACAGCCCGCCTGTCGCGGCGTCACCACCGGGCAGTTCTTCGCGAATGTAGCGTTTGCTGTTGAGCTTCATGCGCAGCATCAGCTCGCTCTTGGCGTCTGAGTTGACTTGCGCTTCCTGCAGCGAAATGTCGCCAGCGTCATACAGCTCGTACAAGCATTGGTCGAAGGTCTTCATGCCCAGCTCGACCGACTTCTTCATGATTTCCTTCAGCTGGCCCACTTCGCCCTTGGCGATTGCATCGCGTGAGGTTGAGGTGCTCAGCAGGATTTCGATAGCGGCGGCGCGCCCGCCCGACATCGTGCGCACCAGCCGCTGCGACACGATGGCGCGCATGTTCAGCGCCAGGTCGTTGCGCACTTGCTCGTGTTTTTCTATCGGGAAGAAGTTGACGATGCGGTCAATGGCCTGGTTGGCGCTGTTGGCGTGCAGGGTGGCCATGCAGAGATGGCCCGTCTCGGCAAAATTGAGCGCGTATTCCATGGTTTCGTGATCGCGGATTTCGCCAATCAAAATCACGTCGGGCGCCTGGCGCAGCGTGTCCTTGAGGGCGTCGAACCAGCCCACGGTGTCGATGCCCACTTCGCGGTGTGTGACGATGCAATTGCCGTGCGGATGCACGTACTCCACCGGGTCCTCAATCGTGATGATGTGGCCGTGCGTCTCTTTGTTGCGCACCCCCAGCATGGCCGCCAAGGTGGTCGACTTGCCCGACCCGGTGCCCCCCACCAGCAAGATCAATCCCCGCTTTTCTTGCACGATGGTCTTGAGGATGGGCGGCAACTTCATCTGGTCGAAATCCGGGATTTCGGTGGTGATCACCCGGATCACCATGCCGCAGCGCTGCTGCTGCGTGAAGATGTTGATGCGGAAGCGGCCAATGCCCTCCAGCGAAATCGCGAAGTTCTGGCCCTTGGTGTCGATGTAAGCCTGCCATTGCTTCTCGGACGCGATGGCGCGCGCCATCTTGCTGGTCTGTTCCGCCGTCAACAGCGTTTCATTCAGCTTGGTCACCTTGCCGTTGAGCTTGATGGCGGGCGGGAAGCCGGCCGTCAAAAACAAGTCCGACCCCTTCTTCTGGACCATGGCGCCGAGCATCTTGTGCACGACGGCCTGGATTTGCTGCTTTTCCTGTTGTTCCATGATTTCTCCTGGGCGGCCAGCCCAGGGGATTGGTAGGGCTGAGCAGCTTCCAAATATAAGAGAGATCAGGCGTCTGGGGAAGGGGTGGGGCGCCCGCTTCAGCGACCCCTCACTTATCTAAAGTGGCACGCAACCCAGTGACCTGCTGCGCCCTGATCCCTGGCCGGACTCAGCTGGGGAACCTCTGCCTTGCAGATGGGCTGCGCCAGGGGGCATCGGGTATGGAAGCGGCATCCCGGCGGCGGATTGGCAGGGCTGGGCGGATCGCCTTGCAACAACACGCGCTGGCGTACGACCCGTAGGTCAGGCACTGGCGCTGACGCCAACAGCAACTCGGTGTAGGGATGCCGCGGCGATGAGAAAACGGCATCGCGATCGCCCGTCTCCACGATACGTCCGAGGTACATGACAGCCACGCGATTGCTGATGTGCCGGACCACGGCCAGGTCGTGCGCAACAAACAAATAGGCAAGGCCGAACTCGGCTTGCAGATCCATGAGCAGATTGACCACTTGCGCCTGAACCGACACGTCCAGTGCTGACACGGGTTCGTCGCAGACGATCAGCTTGGGATTCAATGCCAGCGCACGCGCGATGCCCAGGCGTTGCCGCTGTCCGCCAGAGAACTCGTGCGCGTACTTCATCGCGCTTTCAGGGCGCAACCCCACCTTGGAGAACAGCCATTGCACCCGCTCCCGCCGCTCGCCGCGCGACACGTCGGCAAAGTTACGCAGTGGTTCGCCAACGATGTCTCCGGCGCGCATGCGCGGGTTGAGCGACGCATAGGGGTCCTGGAAAATGATCTGCATGTCGCGTCGGCGCTCACGCATTTTTTCGGCCGACAAGCCAACCAGTTCGGAGCCTTCCAGGCGAACCGAGCCCGAGGTCGGCTCGATCAAGCGCATGACGGATTTTGCGGTGGTTGTTTTGCCGCAGCCCGACTCGCCCACCAGCGACAAGGTTTCACCCTTCTCCACATTGAACGACACATCGTCCACCGCTTGAACCACAGGGGCCTGGCGCGCGAACCAGCGCCGTGGCGCGACATAGTGTTTGGTGAGGCCGGTAACCGCCAGCAAAGGCTCTGCTTGATTGGGGATCATGAAGTCATCTCTGGTGGTTGCGCCGCCAAGGAGATCCGTCCCTCATCCACGCCAAAGCAGGCCACAACATGGCCGTCGCCATGCAGTGAAAGGACCGGGTCCTCTGCAAAACAGCGCTGATTGGCATGTGCGCATCGAGGTGCAAACGCACAACCGAGGCCCAGTTCGGTGGGCGAAGGTACGAGCCCTGCGATTTCCGACAGTCGGGTTGCGCGCGTGTTCAACGACGGCATTGACGCCATCAATGCCCGCGTGTAGGGATGGAGCGGTCGCGCGAACAATACACGGACATCCGCTTCTTCAACTTTTCGTCCGGCATACATCACGATCACGCGATCGCAGCTCTCTGCCACCACGCCAAGATCGTGCGTGATCATGATGACGCCCATGCCAAACTGCTGCTGCAGTTCCCGTACCAGATCAAGGATCTGGGCCTGGATGGTGACATCAAGCGCCGTTGTCGGCTCATCAGCAATAAGCACTTCTGGGTTGCAAGCAAGTGCCATGGCGATCATCACGCGCTGGCGCATGCCACCTGACAGCTGGTGCGGATATTCGCGCGCACGTCTTTGCGGCTCCGGGATCTGGACGATTCGCAGCATCTGCAGTGCGCGCTCGGCAGACTCCCGCTTGCCGACACGTTGGTGCAGCCTGACACTTTCCTCAATCTGCCGACCGATAGTCATCACAGGGTTCAGTGAGGTCATCGGTTCTTGAAAAATCATCGAGATGCGGTTGCCACGTATGCCCCGCATCTGGGCCTCTGTGTACTGCATCAAGTCGTCACCCTTGTACAGCACAGCACCCGAGTGGCGCGCCGGTGGGGTAGGGACCAAGCGAAGGATGGAGAGCGCGCTGACGCTCTTGCCGCAACCGGACTCCCCCACGACGCCCAAGGTGCGGCCTGCTTCAAGGGTGAAAGAAAGGCCGTCTACCGACCGCACTTCACCGCCCACGGTGGAGAAAGTTGTGCGCAGCGACTGGACTTCCAGTAAAGGCGGCTGCGCCGAATGGGCCTGGGTTTCTGACAATTCGGTCATGCTCATGAATGGCCCTTCACAGTTGGCGCGCCAAGCGGGGGTCGACTGCATCACGCAAGCCGTCGCCCATCAGGTTGGTGGCGAGAACCGTTACGGCCAAAAGGATTCCTGGAAACAGAATGGTGTGAAAGCCGACGGTGACGTAGTTCCGGCCATCGGCAATCATGTTGCCCCAACTCGGCGTTTGCGGCGGGACCCCCACCCCCAGAAAGGAAAGTGCAGCTTCGGCAAGAATGGCCGAGGCAGCCAGAAAGGTGGCTTGCACGATCAGCGGAGCCATCATGTTCGGCAACACGTGGCGCAGCAACAGGGTTGGCAATCGCGTGCCCACCGCACGTGCGGCCTCCACGTAGAGCTGCTCGCGCAAGGTCAGCGCCAGCGACCGAACCAGTCGGGCTACGCGTGGAATGTCGGGAATCGTGACGGCAACAATCACGGTGGCCAGACTAGGCTCCAATACGGACACGAGCGCGATGGCGAGCAAAATGCCCGGAATGGCCATGAGCCCGTCCATGAATCGCATGACGATGCCATCGGCCCACCGCACAAAACCCGCGAGCAGGCCGATCATCGCGCCGAGAACGGCCGCCAGTACAGCCACAGAGATGCCCGTCACGATGGACACCCGACCGCCCCATATGGCGCGGCTGAATACGTCACGCCCCAACGCATCGGTGCCGAAAAAATGCGCCTGTGAGGGTCCAAGCAGCCGGTTCATGGGCGCGATCACCTGCGGGTCATGCGTGGCAATCCAGGGCGCGCAAGCTGAAATCACGATCAGCAAGACAAGTAGCGTGGCCCCGACGACCAGGGTAAGGTTCTTGCGTGCCCAGCCCCAGCGTTTGCCCCTCAAGACCGGTGGCTCTTTTGCCGCGCCCGAGCCCGGCGGTGTGGGCTGGGCAGGCACCTTCAACGAGACGACATTGGTTTGCATGGTCAGTAACGAATTCGGGGATCAAAGAGCGAGTAGCTCAGGTCAATCAATAGATTGATCAACACGTAGGTCGCGGCAGACAGCAGCAGCACGCTCTGTATGACCGGGTAGTCGTGCTGCTGCACGGATTCAACCACCAACCGTCCGATCCCCGGGATAGCAAACACGGACTCCGTCACAACGACGCCGCCAATCAGCAACGCGATACCCACTCCGATCGTCGTGACGATCGGGATGGCCGCGTTGCGCAGCGCATGCCCAAGAACCGGCATGACGCCAAGGCCCTTGGCGCGTGCGGTGCGAATGAAGTCCTCCTGCAGAACCTCCATCACGGTTGCACGGGTCATGCGCGTCACCAGCGCAATGTAGACAAGGGCCAGATTCACACAGGGCAGTATCAGGTGCAGCAACCAAGGGCCGACCCCGTCCTTGAGGCGCTGGTAGCCTTGCACAGGAAGCCAGCCGAGTTGAACAGAGAAGGTGTACACCAGCAAATAGCCCACCAAGAAGACAGGTACCGAGAACGCCAGCACAGAAAAAAGCATGACCAGCCTGTCTATCCAGCTGCCAGCGCGATAGGCGGCCAGTGTTCCGAGCGGAACGGCTGTCAGCATCGTCAGCAGGATGGTCAGCAGTGCAATGGACAGCGTGGGCTCGATGCGTGGCGCCAGCAATTGGGTGACCGGTACGTTGGTGAAGAGTGACGTACCCAGGTCACCACGGGCAAGGTGACTGACCCATATGACGAACTGTCGCCACAACGGCTGATCCAGACCCAGCGCCACACGCAGCTTTGCGATTTCGTCCGGCGTGGCTAACTCATCGGCGATGAGTGAAGCTGGATCACCTGGTGACAAGTGGATGAGCAGGAAGACAATGATGCCAACAACGGCCATCACCGGGATCGTTGCCAACAGTCGGCGCAAAACATAACCCATTGATATGCCCCGTTACTACTTGTCGAGCATCCAGATGCTGGGCAAGCCGGCCCAGATCTTGTCGGCGTTCTTGATCTCTTTGCGGACTGCGAAGGCCGCAGAATACTGGCCGAAGTTGATGTACGGGACCGACTGGAAGGCTTGCTCGTGGAACTGGCTGAGCACCTGTGCGCGCTTGGCAGGCGCTGCGGTTTTTATCCATTCGGTACGTAGCTCGTCAAGCCGCTTGTCACAAGGCCAGCCCGGTGAATTGTTGCCGCAGGCAGCTGCAAGGTACGCGTGCGTGATCGGTGTGCCGAGGTCAAACTGGCCGGCAACCGTGAGATACATGCTCCAGCCGCCTGCATCAGGCAAATCACGCTTGGTGCGTCGCGCCACCACATTGGACCATGTCATGTTCTTTTCTTCCACCACGAAGCCGACGTCACGCAGTGTCTGCGCAGCCACCAGCGCCGCTGCATTCAGTGCTGGGTGATCCGTAGGCACCAGCAAAGCAACCTTCTCACCCTTGTAGCCGCTTTGTGCGAGCAAGGCTTTGGCCTTCCCTAGATCGGCCGTCGCGTAAGGTTTGGAGCCTGCATCGGTATACCCTGCTTCGCCGCAGATGAAGTAGGTGGCGCAATGCGGAACTCGCATGTCGACGCTCACGCCGATACCGGACATGAACTTCTTCTGATCAACCGCCATCATCAGCGCGCGCCGGACCTTGGGGTTGTCGAACGGTGGGTGCAATTGATTCATGACCATAAGGCCTTGCGAACTGTCGGCGAGTTTGACATTGATATTCGGATCGGCGCGCAAGCCTGCCACGTAGTCCGGCGGTACGCGTTCAATCATGTCGATTTCGCCATTTTTGAGCGCAGAAATGGCACTGTTGGTGTCGGGCAGATAGAGCCACTCGACACGCGCAAAGTTCGGCTTCTTGCCACCCGATAGCCCGTCCGGTGCTTCGCTGCGAGGAACGTACGCCGGGTTACGCACGAAGATCAGCTTGTTGCCGGGAATCCATTCTTCCTTTTTGAAGATGAAGGGCCCCGATCCCATGACTTCGTCGAGGGGTCGCGTCGGTGGATTGCGGGCCAACCGCTCGGGCATCACAAACAGTGGAAAGCTGGAGGGCTTGGACAGCGCCTCGAGTACAGGCGCGAACGGCTCTTTCAACTGGAGCATGAAGCCGTCTGCACCCAGCACGGTCCATTCGCCACCGGCGACGCCCATTGCACGACCGACGTTGTCGCGGGAAGCCCAACGGTTAATGGACGCGACGACATCTGTCGGCGTGACTGCCGCACCGTCCGAAAATTTGAGCCCGGGACGCAGTTTGAACTTCCAGTTGAGTCCGTCCTTGGACGCCTCGTAGCTACTCACCATTTGGGGCTTGGGTTGGCCTTTCGAGTCCTGCGAAAACAAGGTGTCGTAGACCATGTAGCCGAAGTTCCGCGTGATGTAAGCGGAGGTGAACCCTGGGTCCAGGATCTTGATGTTTGCCGAAGCCGCGATACGCAAGGTCTTCTCTTGCGATTGGGCCTGCGCAGGGAGCCCCACCGTGCCGAGCGTGAAGGCCACGAGGCTGACCAGGGCGGGAAAATGACGTATCTTCATGGGCAATTCTCCAGTTAACTCTAAGGGACTACGGTCGATCACGCGGCGGCCGCGTCGATCGGCCACTTCGGGCGTTGGATTCGCCGGTATTTCGTGGCATCGGGCTCGAAGGCCACCGATCCAGGCAAGGCCGAATACAGCACGTCTGCGGCAATAAGCGAGTACGCCGCATAGAAATGCTGCGATGACTTGACCACGACAATTTTGGTGGTTTGCAAATCGCAACCCAGCCGGGTAAAGAGGTCTGTACCCATGGCCTGGCTGCGCTGCGAGACCAGCACGATGTCGATACCGCCGCATCGCACACGTGCACAGTTTCCCATGGCAATGGGTACGCCACCGAGTCCTGTTTGCGTCATTGCCGGGCAAAGGGCAATGACCTCGATCAAGAGGTCAAGCGGATTGCCCGACATGGGGCCGACCTTGCCACCAATGCGCAAAGCCAGCCGAGCACCTACACCTGCGTCGAAGGCAATGCGCACCGCAGTCGGGTCCCACATCGGGCCAATCGCTGCGCTGGCGAGCTTGCGCTCCACCATACGCCGCAAGAAAAATGTTGAATCGCTTGCGGCACCGCCACCCGCATTGTCGGCACTGTCAGCAATGACGATGGGACTTCCAACCAGCGCCAGCGCTTGATCCAATGCCCCATCGATATCAGGCCTCGGGATGCGAAGCACGGGACGCATTGCAATGACCTCGTCGGCCAGTTGTCTGGCCAAGGCGTCTGCTTGCGGCGCGTTGCCGTCGGTATAGACAAGCATCTTGGTGCCCATATCGGGGACGTCGCCGAGGGCAAACCCGTGAATGAGCGAGATCGACAGTACACCGCTGTGCCCTTCGAGCGACTGCATGCGTTCAACGAAGCTGCGTGCGGGCTCGCGCGATGTCGGAAACACCGCCATCATGTGGCAGTCCACCATGGCAGCCACAGGACGGATTTTGCCGAGCGCCGTGGCAACGCATAAATCAACCAGCTCAAAAGCGCGATCCAGTGCATCGGTATGGGGGTAGCACTTGAAGGCAATCAGGAGGTCTGCGTTCTCGACCATGGCTGCCGAGAGATGGCTGTGCGGATCCAGTTCTGCACCGATGACGGCGCTGGAACCGGCTAACTGCCGCACGTGCCGTAACAGGTCGCCTTCGCAGTCATCGTATCCCTCGGCCACCATGGCGCCATGCATGCCGAGCAACACGACATCAACGGGTAACGCTGCACGCAGATCGGCGAGCAACTCATCGCGCAGCGTTTCGTAGGCATGTCTGGTGGTTGTTCCACTCGGTTGTGCTGCCGCCACCAGCCCCTCGCGCAGGTCCCAGTCTTGAGAGGCTCCACGCAACCTTGCGGCCCAGGTCGGCGCGGCATTGTGCACCAGACTATCTGGGTGCTGACCCGCTCGAAAATAGCATCGCTCCTGAAAGGAAGCCAAACCCGTCGGCATGGGGCCAAACGTATTTGTTTCTGTGAAGAGGGAGCCACTGAATATGCGCATGAAAAATAGCTCTTTAGGATGACTGGCAGGGGTGGGATACAACGAATGCGTTCATACGGCGCGCTCAGTGTTTGACTCTGACGTGCTTTGCAAATGGTTGCTGCGCAGTCGGGCAGCGCCCAGGGCTTGCGCGTCGACGCCCCATGCTGCAATGGCGGGGGGCACCGGCAATCCCCGCACAAGTGCTGCACAGGTTTCGCCCATGGCCACGGCAGTCTGAATGCCATAACCACCCTGTCCGGCGACCCAGAAAAAACCCGCCGCTTCAGGATCGAAACCCCCAACCAAGGAGCCGTCAGGCACGAAACAGCGCAAACCCGCCCAACTTCGCGCGGGGCGGCGCACGAGCAGCTCGGTCATGTGTTCAATACGGTCCACCGCCAGCGCAATGTCCAGCTCTTCGGGTTGGACATCCTGCGGCACGACAGAATCTGCATTGATTGGAGACCCCATCATCATCCCTGCATCGGGCTTCACCAGCCAGCCCGCATCGATTCCGATGGTCACGGGCCAGTCCGCAGCGTTGACGCCGGGAGGCAATGCAAAGACGAAAGCCGAACGCCTCAGGGCGTCGCTACCAATCGGCATCACGCCAGCCAGCGCAGCGACTTGGTCCACCCAGGCACCGGCGGCGTTCACCACCACCGGCGCGGTGTAGGTCTGTCCTGCAACCTCGACTGACCAGAGGTTGTCATGGCGGCGCAGGCCGGTGACTTCGGCGCCACACACCAGCTGCGCGCCGGCACGCCGCGCCCCGCGCAAAAATCCCTGGTGCAGCGCATGCACATCCATGTCGGCAGCTCCGGGCTCGAGCACCGCGCCTGCCACCCGCTCCAGTCGCAGTGCCGGCATGATTTGGCATGCTTGCGTTGCATCGAGCAGCCGTGCCTGCGGATCTTCTGCAGAAATGCGATTCCAGGTCATTTGCAGTTGGTCTTCACGCCCCTTTTCTGCCACAAGCAATACGCCGCGCTTCGTCAGCAGCGGATGCTCGCAAAACCCAGGCGGCGGGTTATCCAGAAACTCCCGACTGGCATTCGTCAGCGCGCGAACCTGCGGCGGACCGTAGCTCGCCATGAACAGTGCCGCAGAGCGACCGGTCGAGTGATAACCGGGTTGCGATTCGCGCTCGAGGATCACGACACGGCCATGTGGCGCAAGCCAATACGCTATCGATGCGGCAGCGATGCCGCCTCCGATGAGAATGTAGTCGACTTGATGTTCGACCGGCGTTGCCGTGTTATTCATACCGCGTCGGCTCCGGGCCCTTGCGGGCACCCGCTGCAATGCGCTGCGGAGCCTGCGCAAACACGGCCAAAGGGGACCCTGGGTGGAGGGGATCAATCATGCACAGACCATTGAGACTTCATTGGTCGCAAGCATCCGAGGAACCCCGGTCAGTGTCAAATATCAAAAACGCCCCACTTCATTCCATATGGCTATGAAGTCGGCTGCAGCCCTGATGCATAACCTTGACGAATGAACTAAGCTCAAATCGGACTTTGACCACAGTAGCCCGAAGTCACCAGAATGCGGCACACCATGTAAAAGCCCGCGCGGCGGCGCTCGGTGCCAATTGATGCGCGATTCGTCACAACTTTTTGCTCCCGACTTTCAGATCGAGCCGTATTGGTGGCGCGATTTCCGGCCGGCAGCCTTGGAACGTGAACTGCCAGCGCGCCGAAGTGACGTTGCGATCATCGGAGGCGGCTACGCAGGCCTGTCGGCAGCCCGGACGCTGTCACACCATGGATTGT
>Ga0116158_10002756_pt1 | contig 15431 bp, 15 predicted proteins | sample AD_UKC052_MetaG_FD_89883 | JGI IMG/M metagenome (GOLD analysis project Ga0116158, IMG submission 89883) | Active sludge microbial communities of municipal wastewater-treating anaerobic digesters from USA - AD_UKC052_MetaG | ecosystem: Engineered > Bioreactor > Anaerobic > Digestate | place: USA... | reverse complement strand
CAGGGGCCGACAAGTCCGTGATCCACAAAATCCAGGGTGCGTTGCGAATTTCAACGCTGGACAACAACACCCAGTACAAGGCAATGAACACCGGGATTTGAACCATGATGGGGAAGCAGCCGCCCAGAGGATTGACCTTCTCTTCGCGGTAAATCTTCATCATCTCCTGCTGCATTTGCTGCGGGTTGTCCTTGAGGCGTTCTCGCATTTCCATCACGCGGGGGTTGACCGCCTTCATCTTGGCCATGCTGGAGTAAGCCTTGGCATTGAGCCAATAGAACGCAATTTTGAGCAGCAACACCAAGGCCACGATAGACCAGCCCCAGTTGCCCAAAAAGCCGTGCAGCTTGTCCAGCAACCAGTACAAGGGCTTGGCCAAAATGGTCAGCCAGCCATAGTCCTTGACCAACTCCAGGCCAGGGGAAATGGTTTCAAGTTGCTTTTCGACCTGCGGGCCCGCATAAAGGCGGGCTTCAATGGCTTTGCTGGCCCCTGCAGCAATGCTGTCCAGCGGGGTAATCATGCCGGCCGAATACAAATTGGTGTCGACCTTGCGCATGAACAAGTCGCGCGTGATGCCATCACCCAGCACCCACGCCGTGGCAAAGTAATGCTGCACCATGGCCACATAGCCATTGGTGGCTTGCTTTTCAAAATCGGCCTTGCCTTTTTCGATGTCGCTAAACTCGACCTTCTGGTACTTCTTGGCTTCGGTGTAAGCCGCTGGGCCAGTGAAGGTGGAGTAGAACGAGGACTCGCCCTCTGGCTTGTTGCCGTCGCGCACCAGTTGCAAGTACAGCTGTGGTGAAACGCTGGCTGTGCCGTTATTGAACACTTCGTGGCGCACACCCATGTCGTAGGAGCCGCGGCGCAAAGTGTAGGTTTTGACCAACTTGACGCCGCCGATGTCTGCCGATTCAAACTTGATGACCAGCTCGTTGACACCGTCTTTGAGCGTGCGGTCGCCACTGACGGTCATGGGCGTTTTGTGCGTGGGCAATACAGCACCTGCTGCGCCGATCAGGCCCGTCTGCGCCAGGTACACCCGTGTGGCACTGTCGTCCAGAAGCACGAAGGTTTGCGACTTGTGGATGAAATCGGTGTGCTTGAGCAACTCCAGATGCACCAGCGAGCCACCGTCGGTGTCAAAGCTCATGCGCATCACGTCGGTTTCGACTGTCACGGTCTCACGGGGTACAGCCGCCGGTACAGCCGCCGATGCGCTGGATGGCACGGCCGCAACTGCGTTGGTGCCAGCGGCAGGCATGGCACTGGGCACAGCACCAGGCACGCTGCTCACACCACCGGCGGATGTCGTGGGCGAGACAGGGGTTGCCTTGGCAGACACCGCCGTGGACGTGGGAAAGAAGGTGGCTTGCTTGCCGTTATGGATTTGCCATTTGTCCCACAGCAAAACCATGGAAAAACCAAAAACCACCCACAGAATCGTGCGGCGAATGTCGTTCATGAAGACTTCTTCGGAGTAGAGGGTGAAAGCAATTGCGTGAACAACCGGGGAGCCTTCAAGGTGTCAGGAACGGGGTCGTGTCCGCCTGCACACCAAGGGTTGCAGCGCAGGATACGGCCCGCAGCGAGATAGGTGCCGCCAGCGGCACCGTGGCGATCGAGAGCCCCCAGAGCATAGACGGAACAGGTGGGTTCAAACCGGCACGACGATCCCAGCCAGGGGCTGAGCAGCAATCGGTAGCCTTTGACCAGCCAGACCAGGACAGATTTAATCATGTGCTTACCCGCGCAAACAGTTGCTGCAACTCGGCCCGGACTGCTTTTTTGAGCTCGGTCGAGCTTGCGCTGACAAAGTGTTTGCGATCAAAGGCAGAACGCAGGCGCACCACATGGGCGGCCTGAGGAAGACGGGATTCAAAATCTGCACTCACGGTGTAAATCTGGCGTTTGATGGCATTGCGTGTGACCGATCGCTTGGCCCATCGCTTGGGCACCATGGCGCCAACCCAAATTCCACCCACGACAAACAGGGCCTGTGGGCTTTGTGCCTCAGGCCCTGCGGGTTGATGGCTAGCCAATCCGGCTTCATCAAGCATCAGGCGGTGCAGCGCAAAATGTGCACTGCGCGATACCGTGGATGCTGACAGCGTGGCCTGGAACTGGGCCCGGGTTTTCAGTCGGTGCATGGAGTGGCCATGTGCCGAACCTCACCCATTGCGGCTGACGACTTGCGCCAACGCGAAACAGGTAACGGGACTGCGCCAGTGCCTGTGCCTAGACTCTGCCAGGCCTTAGACGGCCAGGCGCTTGCGGCCTTTGGCGCGGCGTGCGTTGATCACGGCACGACCACCACGGGTCTTCATGCGGACCAAAAAGCCGTGGGTGCGCGCGCGGCGCGTCTTGGAGGGTTGGTAAGTGCGTTTCATGGTTGTTCTCAGGGAAACCCATGATTATCGTGGTTTTTCTCAATCACGGCAAGACGTTACAAGATTTTCGTCGGGTGACGCTGGAAGTCGGGGTCGCCAGGGGCTCTGTGCATGGCTATTTGTGGATAAGTCCTTGATAATCTAGAATGCGCAGGCTCTTTCAATGACAAGTATCCACAGAGACAACAGCCCGCAATGAGTGAGGGAATTTCATCCAGCCTGGCCTCCGGCGCAGGCGATAGCTTATGGCAAGCCTGCTTGGAGCAACTCGCCCAAGAGCTGCCAGAACAGCAGTACAACACCTGGATCCGCCCCTTGGTCGGCCAGGTCGCTGACGACTTTTCACGCGTGACCGTGTTTGTCGCCAACCGCTTCAAACTCGACTGGGTTCGCGCTCAATATGCCGGGCGGATTGCCGCCCTGTTAGAAAAACTCTACGGCCAGCGCGTTCAAGTTGAGTTAGCGCTCACACCCAGAGAATCCATTAGCAGGGCGTATGTTTCAACATCCGTCACCGAGAATCGGTCCGCCCCTGAGATCGTCGACATGGTCGAAGATGTCAGCCTCAACACGTTCAAGAACCGCCTCAATGCTGCACTCACATTTGACGCTCTGGTAGAGGGCTCAGCCAACCGCATGGCACGGGCGGCTGCCATGCATGTGTCGGGCACACCAGGCCATTTGTACAACCCCCTGTTCATCTACGGTGGGGTGGGGCTGGGCAAGACCCATCTGATGCATGCCGTAGGCAACAAGCTGCTGGCAGACAAGCCCGCCTCCAAAGTTCTCTACATCCATGCAGAACAATTTGTTTCGGATGTGGTTAAAGCTTACCAACGCAAGACTTTTGACGAATTTAAAGAGCGTTATCACTCCCTGGACTTGCTGCTGATCGATGATGTGCAGTTTTTCGCCAACAAAGACCGCACCCAGGAAGAGTTCTTTAACGCCTTTGAAGCCTTGCTGGCCAAAAAGAGCCACATCGTGATGACCAGCGACACCTACCCCAAGGGGTTGGCCGATATCCATGAGCGCCTGGTGTCGCGCTTTGACTCGGGCCTGACGGTGGCTATTGAGCCGCCCGAGCTCGAAATGCGTGTGGCCATCCTGATCAACAAAGCCGCCGCTGAGCTGGTTGAAATGCCCGAAGAAGTGGCTTTCTTTGTGGCCAAGAACGTGCGCTCCAACGTGCGCGAGCTCGAGGGTGCGCTGCGCAAGATCCTGGCGTACTCCCGCTTCAACCAAAAAGAGATCTCCATCCAGTTGGCCCGCGATGCCCTGCGCGATCTGTTGAGCATCCAGAACCGACAAATCAGCGTCGAGAACATCCAGAAGACGGTTGCCGACTACTACAAGATCAAGGTCGCCGACATGTACAGCAAGAAGCGACCGGCCAGCATTGCCCGCCCGCGCCAGATCGCCATGTACCTGGCCAAGGAACTCACCCAGAAGAGCCTGCCCGAGATCGGCGAGCTGTTTGGTGGCCGCGACCACACGACCGTGCTCCATGCCGTTCGCAAGATGTCGGCCGAGCGCCAGCAGCTGACCGAGCTGAACCAGCAGCTCCATGTGCTCGAACAAACCCTCAAAGGCTGAACATCATGTGGAAAAGGATAACCTTGGGGATAGAACTGGCACAACTGGGTGGTTATCCACAGGCCAAGACCATTTGCAGAAGTTGTTCATGTTTTGGTGACACCACAGAAGCAAGGGTGCGCACAATGTTCTACAACGCGCAAGTCGTTGATAAAACAGGCGAAAATAGCGGTTTTCCACAGATAGTCGCTGCCCTTATCTAGCTACTACTAGTTTATATAAAGAAATTAATAAGAGGTTGACATGATCGTCCTGAAGGCAACACAAGAGAAAGTGCTCGCGGTACTGCAATCGGTCGCGGGCATTGTGGAGCGGCGCCATACCCTGCCCATCCTGGCCAACGTGCTGATTCGCAAAACTGGCAATGCGGTGCAAGTGACCACCAGTGACCTTGAAATCCAGATCCGCACCACCGCCGAGATGGATGGCGACAGCGGCAACTTCACCACCACGGTGGGCGCACGCAAGCTTATCGACATCCTGCGCACCATGCCGTCAGACCAAACGGTGAGCATCGAATCCAACCAAAACAAGTTGTTGCTCAAGGGCGGAAAAAGCCGTTTCACCTTGCAAACCTTGCCCGCAGAAGACTTCCCGCTGGTGCAAGAGGCTGCCAGCTTTGGCCCGACCTTCAGCGTGCCGCAAAAGACCCTCAAGGACTTGCTGCACCAGGTGAGCTTTGCCATGGCGGTGCACGACATTCGCTACTACCTCAACGGCATTTTGTTTGTGGCCGAAGGCAAGCAATTGAGCCTGGTGGCCACCGATGGCCACCGTCTGGCCTTTGCCAGCGCCACGCTCGACGTGGAAGTGCCGCGTCAAGAAGTTATCCTGCCGCGCAAGACCGTGCTGGAAATGCAACGCCTCTTGAGCGATGCCGAGGGCGCGATCGAGATGCAGTTCGCCAGCAACCAGGCCAAGTTTGCGTTTGGCGGCATGGAGTTCGTCACCAAGCTGGTTGAGGGCAAGTTCCCCGACTACAACCGCGTCATCCCCAAGAACCACAAAAATAGCGTCACCCTGGGCCGTGCCCCCCTGCTGGCCAGCCTGCAGCGCACCGCCATCCTGACGAGCGAGAAGTTCAAGGGCGTGCGCCTCAACATCGAGCCCGGCACGCTGCGCGTGGCCAGCAACAACGCCGAACAAGAAGAAGCCGTGGACGAGCTCGACATCGACTACGGCGGCGACGCGATTGAGGTGGGCTTCAACGTCACCTACCTGATCGATGCGCTGGCCAACATGAACCAGGAGATGGTCAAGCTGGAACTGGCAGACGCCAACAGCTCGGCGCTGTTCACCATTCCGGATAACGCCACGTTCAAATACGTGGTGATGCCGATGCGAATTTGACCGTGATTTGAAACGGTTTGATACCTGTCCAGCCCGCGAATTTCGCGGGTTTGGTCATTCAAGAGTTTGGAAAAAAGTGCCTTATGTCTGAAGAAAACAATGTGAACACCGGCGCTGCTGGCGAACAAAGCTCCAACTTTCAGCCCAAGATCGACAGCAATCAGGCAGGTGCCAGCGATGGCTATGGTGAAGGTGCCATCCAGATCCTGGAAGGGCTGGAAGCGGTGCGCAAACGCCCAGGCATGTACATCGGTGACACCTCAGACGGCACCGGTTTGCATCACCTGGTGTTTGAGGTGGTGGACAACTCCATCGATGAGTCTTTGGCGGGCCACTGCGACGACATCGTGGTGACCATTCATTCCGACAACTCCATCAGCGTGACCGACAACGGCAGGGGTATCCCCACCCGCGTCAAGATGGACGACAAGCACGAGCCCAAGCGCAGTGCCTCTGAAATTGCACTGACCGAATTACACGCCGGCGGCAAGTTCAACCAGAACAGCTACAAGGTGTCGGGCGGTTTGCACGGCGTGGGGGTGAGCTGTGTGAATGCGCTCAGCAGCTGGCTGCGCCTGGTGGTGCGGCGTGACGGCAAAGTGCATCAGCTGGAATTTGCGCGTGGCTTTGTGCAAAACCGCATCCTTGAAACGGTAGACGGCGTGGAAGTGTCCCCCATGAAAGTGGTGGGCGAAACCGAAAAGCGGGGCACCGAGGTGCACTTCTTGCCCGATACCGAAATCTTCAAAGAGAACAACGATTTCCATTACGAAATTCTCAGCAAGCGTTTGCGTGAGTTGAGCTTCTTGAACAACGGCGTGAGCATCCGCCTGCTGGACGAGCGCACAGGCAAGGAAGACAACTTTGCCGGCGCGGGTGGCGTCAAAGGCTTTGTGGAATTCATCAACAAGGGCAAGCAGGTGCTGCACCCCAATGTGTTCCACGCCGCCGGCGACAGGCAGAGCGACCAGGCCACCAACATCGGTGTGGAAGTGGCCATGCAGTGGAACAGTGGCTACAGCGAACAGGTGCTGTGCTTCACCAACAACATTCCCCAGCGCGACGGTGGCACTCACCTGACCGGCTTGCGTGCGGCCATGACCCGCGTGATTGGCAAGTACATCGAGCAAAACGACTTTGCCAAAAAGGCCAAGGTTGAAGTGACGGGCGACGACATGCGCGAAGGCCTGTGCTGCGTGCTGAGCGTGAAAGTGCCCGAGCCCAAGTTCTCCAGTCAGACCAAAGACAAGCTGGTGAGCAGCGAAGTGCGTGGCCCCGTGGAAGATATCGTGGGCAAGTTGCTGGCCGATTACCTGGAAGAGCGCCCCAACGATGCCAAGATCATCTGCGGCAAGATCGTCGAGGCCGCCCGCGCCCGTGAAGCCGCGCGTAAAGCCCGAGAGATGACCCGCCGCAAAGGGGTGCTCGATGGCATGGGCTTGCCCGGCAAACTGGCAGATTGCCAGGAAAAAGACCCGGCCATGTGCGAAATCTATATCGTCGAGGGTGACTCTGCAGGCGGGTCTGCCAAGCAAGGCCGCGACCGTAAATTCCAGGCCATCCTGCCTTTGCGCGGCAAGATCTTGAACGTGGAAAAAGCACGCTACGAAAAGCTGCTGACCAGCAACGAAATCCTGACACTCATCACCGCTCTGGGCACGGGTATTGGCAACGCAGGTAGCACCAGCAGTGACCCCAAGGTGGGGGCGGACGATTTCAACGCCAACAAACTGCGCTACCACCGCATCATCATCATGACCGATGCGGATGTTGACGGCGCCCACATCCGCACCTTGTTGCTGACCTTCTTCTACCGCCAAATGACCGAGCTGGTGGAGCGTGGCCACATCTACATTGCCCAGCCGCCGCTGTACAAAGTGAAGGCTGGCAAGGAAGAGCTGTACCTCAAAGACGCTGCGGCATTGGATGGCTTTTTGCTGCGTATTGCGCTCAATGGCGCGCGCGTGGATACGGGCGGCCCCAATGCCACTGTGCTCAGTGGCGAGACGTTGGACGAACTGGCACGCAAGCACCAAGTGGCCGAGCGCGTGATTGACCGCCTGTCGGGCTTTATGGATGCCGAGGCCTTGCGCTCCATTGCCGATGGCGTGAGCCTCAACCTGGACACCGTGGCCGATGCCGAAGCTTCTGCGGTGGCCCTGCAAGTGAAACTGCGTGAGCTCTCCGCCACCGGCATTCCGGCCGAAGTGGCAGGCGAATTTGATGCGCGTTCAGACAAGCCCATCCTGCGCATCAGCCGCCGCCACCATGGCAACGTCAAGAGCAGCGTCATCACCCAAGACTTTGTGCACGGTGCCGATTACGCGGCCCTGGCCGAAGCGGCCAACACCTTCCGGGGCCTGTTGAACGAAGGCGCCAAGGTCATGCGTGGCGAGGGCGAAAAGCAGAAGGAAGAAAAGGTTGGAGATTTCCGCCAGGCCATGGCCTGGTTGATAGCGCAGGCCGAACACGCCACCAGCCGCCAGCGCTACAAGGGCTTGGGCGAGATGAACCCTGCCCAGTTGTGGGAAACCACCATGGACCCGCAAGTGCGCCGTCTGCTGCGCGTGCAGATTGACGACGCCATCGAGGCCGACCGCGTGTTCACCATGCTGATGGGTGATGAGGTTGAGCCGCGCCGGGTCTTTATTGAGTCGAATGCGTTGCGGGCGGCGAATATTGATGTGTAGTAGCGTCTTGCCGTGGAAGGGAACACTGCAGCAGTACGCCACCCGACGCTCCACCGCACCCAGGCTCATCTGACCTTCTGTGCTGAAGATACGCTTCGAGGCCGTGCAGGTGCGTGATACGCGGTGAACTGGTGCGGTTCAAGCCGCCATTGCGGCATTGAAGACCTCAGCCGCTGGCGCTGCCCCAGAGTGCAGGGTCAGTCAACTACGGACGAACGCCAGCAGTAGCTGATAGTCACCTTGGTCTGCCGCTCGCAGGGCAGCCAAGTACCGGGCCCGTACGTCGTTGGCGGCGACCAGATTACCGCCGCTTCCCCAGGAGAAAGCCGGTTGGCCAAGGCTGCGCATAAGCGCGTCGGACATCATGCGGGAATGCCGACCATTGCCGTTGGGAAACGGATGAATCCAGACCAGGTCGCGATGAAAGCGTGCGGCGATTTCATCGGGCGAAAACGTGGCGTTGTCGACCCACCAACGCGTGTTGTCGAAGAGGTTTTTTAGCCGCACCGCCACCTGCGTCCAGTCGCAGCCGATGTTCTTGTCCGACTTGCGAAACGTACCCGCCCATGCCCATGTCTTGCCGAACATCTGCTTGTGCAACTCTCGGCAGAACCCCTCGCTGAGCACGTCCGGCAAGCGAGCCCGTTTCAGCCAGCGCACGGCACGCAGGATGTTCTCCTGCTCCCAGTCGTTCAGGTCGCCCTTGGTGTCCAGGTGCTCGGGGATGAGCCCAGCCTTCTCGTCGGGGTCCAGCGGGGTCTGGCCGTCCTGCTCGTCGAGGTCTATCGCCATAAATCCGACCAGCGGCCGCGCAGCAGCTCTTGCGTCCGGCGTTCCACCTGCTTGCGAAGCCGGTCGGCGCCCGGGCGCTGATCTTCCAGACCCATGGTGTGGGCCACGCCCCAGACTTCTTCCATGGCGATGGCGCGGGCACGCTCCTGGACTACCGCCGTGAGCGGCCGCCTGGGCACGAGGGCGTAGACCAGTTCGCAGTCAAGCCCATCAGCGAGCTTTCGCAGCTGCCCGAGCGTGATGCGATCATCCGCTTCGGACTGTTCGGACTTGTGTAGCGTCGAACCGGTGATGCCCAGTCGCTGAGCCTGCTGACGCTCCGTGCGCCCCAAAGCTTCCCGGATGAGCTTCAACCACCCCCGTGACGGGGCCTGCCGCTTCACTAAGTCCGCGTAACTGGACAAGGTGGCTTGCAACTGCTCGAGTCGGAGGTGGTTGAGTTCGGGTGACATTGCTAGCCTATAGGCTGATTTTTGCAAACATAATGATAGCCTATAGTGAATCATCTGTCGATTTTTAGCTTCTGTATGATGAAGCAGTTGATGGATATATGCTTCCTATGGATGAAGCTGACTGCTATTGGCGAGGCCCCATTCAGTTGGCTTGCATCTCCTCCGGACGGAGCGCGTCGTGGATCGCCTGGGCGTGGACATTGGCGCACTCGCGCCGGTGGTCCGGAATGTCGAGGGTGTGGTGGAGATGGTGCTGGACGCCACGGCCAACTTCAGCGTGCCACTGTCGGCGAAACGCCTTTTTGGCTGGCATGCTGCACTTTTCCCTATGGGTTACAGCGGCCTCACGCGCATCCGCGTCGGGGCGTGGCGCGACGACGCGACCGGGCCGATGCAGGTGGTGTCGGGCCCAGACCATCGCCGCAAGGTTCACTACGAGGGCCCTGGTGCCGGCGAATTGAAGCAAGTGATGCCGCGCTTCTTCAATTGGGCAAATGCCACCGCGTCTGAGCCGGCACTGATCAAGGCCGGCCTGGCGCACTTGTGGTTCGTCACGCGGCTTCCGTTTGACGATGGCAATGGCCGCATTGCGCGCGCCGTGACCAGCGCGCAATCCACGCTGGATACCGTGCTGGCCAAGGCGCGTTTTTGGGGGCGCTGGGCGCAAACGCCGTTGAACGAACGCCAGGTCAAGTTGTTGAACAGGCTGCTTGATGGGTTTGACAGCAAGCTCAACAGCAGCAAGTGGGCCGCGATTGCCAAGTGCTCACCAGATACCGCTTTGCGGGATATCAATGAGCTGGTGTCGCTCGGGGTGCTGGTGAAGTCAGAGGCGGGTGGGCGGAGTACGGCGTATGAGTTGGGACAGTGACACACAGTGAGGCAGCGTGAACGCTATACGGCGCCTGGCACCAATGATATGTGGCGTTGAGTCGGTCGAAGTGAGTCACCTGACGGAAGACTTTGGTGAGATTTGGAGTTAGACGAACCCGAACCTTGTGGCGTGGGCTTGTAAGAACTCGGGTGCAGGTCGGAAGCGCTCCGGAAGCCGAATCTGCTTGCCATCGTATGCCAGCAAAGCTGTTGTCATAAATTCGTTGTGAGCTACATCGCGCATTGTGGGCGCGACCCGGATCGTGTAGTCGGGTAAGACAGTGATTAGACCTTGGTCATACGCCTTGTCGTGCAGCGCGGAGAGGCATAGACCGTTTTGTGGGTTGAGCCGATTCTTCTTATCCATACTCCAAGGCACGATGTGGCTGGCTATCACTAGCTTGTCGTGGCGAAGGCCAGTAATACAGCAGGCAGAGTCGTAACTAGCCAAGATGGCCCGTCGAAATCGAACTTGGTTGACGCGAACCTGAACGGTTGCCGAGCGGGTTGTTCCTTCTGCAACCTCAGGGACCTCGTCGATCACATCAACAGCTGTGGGTAGCCCGTTTATGTTGGCAAAGCGGTCGTATTCAGTTGCAGCCTCTGTCGCAACGGCGTCCCAGTTGGCCTGAAGTTCTAGCCATATTTGTTTATCCAGATTTGATGCGTTGTTCATGCCACTGCGCCCGCTGGCAACGATTTGGGGGTCGAGGCTGGCAAGGTTGACAAGTTTCAAAGCAGCTGCACTTGGTGTGCGACCGATCCAATCGGCAAGTTGTTTGATTTTTGAATTGCCCTTGTGCAGTTGACCAAACGGCAGCTGCAGATAAATGTGGAGTGCCGCCAGCGTTTGGCTGCGTGTCCAGTGATTGTTGCTGGGCATGGGGACCTCCGCATTGGAAGAATGCAGTATGCCTGTGGCCGCGCTGGCCCTCAAGCGGAACGGCAGAACTCCTCGGCGATGTAGCAAACATCCCATTCCCCGTAGCACTTGTCGCCGTGGACCAACGTGCCCTCTACGATCTCAAGTTTTTGGACTATTGAGTCAGCCTTCGGAAAGAAGCGTTTTGCGTCGCGAGTGCTCGCGAACCTGACGCTGACCTCTTGTCCGTACAGCGTTTTGACGTACAGCACCGGTCCAATTTTTGGTCCAGAAAAGCCTCGACCGCGCATAGGCTGTTGCGGAAAATCCCGCCCGTGGCTAAGCGACAGGTACATGCCGGCACGCGTGGGCATTTCGCCCCAGTCTGGTAATTCGGAGAAGGCTTTGGTCATGGCTCCATTGTTGTATCGACTTGTGGACTTGTGACCCAGGGCATTGCCTGGGGTGACGCCATACCGGTCAATTGGCAGAATGGAGCAGACGGCGATCGGCGCTGTCGATGCCACAAGGCCTGCAGCTACTAAGCCCCATGTCCCAAACCGAAGACGCCCATTCCAAAGTCATCGCTTACCTGTCCGGCACGTTGCCGCTCAACGACCAGATCACAGTCGTAAACCGCGGCGAATAGCCTCAAGCAAGCGAAAGACCGTAACACCATGATGACGTTCAAGACGCTCGCCATTCTGTGCGCCTTTGCGGCATTGCTCGTCATTGCCGCACTCTTGCGCGAGTGGCTGGTCGATGCCGGTGATGGCTATGTCGCTACGCCGTTGCTGACGCCCAATGAGCACGAGTTTTATGGGCGGCTTAGCCGGGCGCTGCCCGACTATCTCGTCTTGCCACAGGTGGCGATGTCGGCGCTGATTAAACCCAAGGCACCGTTTGGGCGAGAGAGGACTACGGCGTTCAACAAGATTTCCCAGCAGCGTGTTGACTTTGTCATTTGCCACAGGGACTTGTCGGTGGCGTGCGTTGTGGAGCTGGATGACAGAACTCACAACAGCGGGCGCAGTCGAACCAAAGACGCCGAGCGTGATGCGCGTCTGGCCAGCGCGGGTATCCCTACTCTGCGCTTTCAGTCGCGTACCAAGCCGGCGGAGACGGCCATTGCACAAGCTGTGCAAGATGTGGTTGATGCGGCAGCCATGGTGCCCCAGGGGCGGGTTGAACCCATCTGATATTGGCCAAGGAGTCAATCTGCACATGCGCCCTTTCCTTGTTGCTCTGTCGTTCGTCTTGTTTTGTCACTCGCTTGCATGGGCGCAGACCAGTGACATGCAGCCTGTTCGCGGCTTTGCGATAGACCGCCACGAAGTGAGCATCGAGGACTTTGCCCGTTATGTACAAGCGACAGGGGCTGTTACCGCGGCCGAACAACGCGGTGGTGGCGAGACCTATGAAGGTGGTTGGGTGCAGCGCAAAGGATGGACCTGGCGTGCGCCGTTTGGCCTGCCTGCAAGTGCCAAAGAACCCGCTGTGCACATCAATTTCCATGAGGCCAAGGCGTATTGCGTGTGGGCCGGGAAGCGCTTGCCAACGGATGCGGAGTGGATGGAAGCCGCGTACACCCAGCGGCGGCCCAATCCCCCGGCAGGTTTTGTGACAGGCAAAACCTACCCTTACCCGACGGGTGATAGCCCTTTGGGTGCCAACTGTCTGGGCGATTGCGGCGAAGTGCAGACGCTTGTGGGCTATGCCAGCCCTGCCGTCACTTCGCGGGGGCGCGGGCATGTGCTCACGGGCAGCACGCGCGTGGGGGTCAACGGCCTTTGGGATATGGGTGGCAATGCGTGGGAGTGGACGGATAACAGCGCACAGGGTGACGACTCTGAGCGCCCCACGCGCGGGGGTTCATGGTGGTATGGGTCTGCGCAGATGCATCGTGATCATTTGCAATCCAAACCCGCCAATACGTCGGTGGTTTACATCGGCTTCCGGTGTGCCAAGAGCTTGATTCCCGTGCCGTATTCCAGCAGGGGCACCGCGAGATAAGGGTCGATGACCTGCCGGCCTTTTTTTGAAGCCATCCTGCTGGATCGGCGTTGAGTGCTGGCGCGACGGCAAACTGTTGACTATGCTCAGGCTTTTTCAGAGCGCGTTGTTTCTGTTTTCAGAAATGCCGGGCCCCTGAAATAACGCAAGAAAGAGCCCAACAGATGACCAGCACCTCAGACACCCACTCCAAAGTCATCGGCTACGCCCTGTGGATCTTCGGCTTCACGGGCGCGCACCGCTTTTATTACGGCAGGCCAGTCACCGGCACCATCTGGTTCTTTACGCTGGGCCTGCTCGGCATTGGCTGGCTGATTGACTTGTTCCTGATCCCCAGCATGGACCGTGATGCGGACTACCGGTTCTATGCGGGCGATGTGAACTATTCGGTAGCGTGGTTGCTGCTCACCTTTCTGGGCTTTTTTGGCATCCACCGCATGTACATGGGCAAATGGCTCACAGGCATCCTGTACCTGCTGACCTTTGGCTTGCTGGGGATTGGCTACCTGTACGACATGTGGACGCTGAACGACCAGATCACGGTGGTCAATCGCAAGGATTAAGTTCCCCAATTGCTTCAATTTCGCGCGTTAGACCATTGACTACCCAACAGGAGAACCGATCGATGAAACGTTCCGCTTTAACCTTGACGCTGGTTGCGGCCAGCGCGATTCTGGCTTCTTGTGCCAGCACCCCGGCCGCCGGGCCGATGAGCTTTTTTGTGACGAGCAGCAATCCCGGCAAAGGCGGCGACCTCGGCGGCCTGGCTGGCGCTGACGCGTACTGCCAGAAGCTGGCCACCGACGTGGGTGCAGGTGCGCGCACTTGGCGGGCCTACCTGAGCACACCCGCGAAACCCGCACCGGGGGCAACACCCTGGGGTGCTGCCGTGGATGCCCGTGATCGTATTGGCAGCGGCCCTTGGTTCAATGCCAAGGGTGTGCTGATCGCCAAAGACGTGGCGCACCTGCACAACGGCAATCACATCAACAAGTCGACGGCGTTGGACGAAAAGGGCAATGTGGTCTCTGGCCGCGGAGATGCGGTCAACAACCATGACATGCTGACCGGATCGCGCGCTGATGGCACGGCTTTTGCGCCACAGACCGACACCACTTGCGGTTCCTGGACCAAGAGTGGCGAAGGCTCTGCCATTGTGGGCCACCATGACCTCATTGGACCAACGGCAGATGCGTGGTCCAAGTCTTGGAACTTCAGCCACCAGACTCAAGCCTGCAGCATGGAAGCCTTCCGACGCACCGGAGGTGCCGGGCAGTTTTACTGCTTCGCTGCCAAGTGATTGACGGCGGGTTTGCCCGCCGTTGGATTGCTGGAACCCCAGTATCATCGCAGGCCTTGGGTTCTTCACCCTGGTGAATTGCAAGGTCTCCGTGTCGCCTTCCCTCTTCTCCGCCTTTCTTCCTCTCCTGCCCCTCACTGCGGCCGTGTTCATTGGCTTCTTTGCCATGGGCATGGCCTTGCCCGTGGTACCGCGGCACGTGGTGGGGCCGTTGGGCATGGGCACGGTGATGGTGGGTGTGGTGATGGCCAGTCAATACGCCACGTCCATCTTGCTGGGCCGGGGTTGGTCGGGCATGGTGGTTGACACGCGGGGCCCGCAACGGGCCATGAGCATGGGCCTGATGGCCACGGCGTGCGTGGGCCTGGTTTACTTTCTGTCCCTGGCTTTTGTGGCGCAGCCTGATGTGTCGCTGGCGGTGCTGTTGGCGGCGCGTTTGCTGACTGGCGTGGCAGAGCCGTTCATCATCACTTCAGCGCTGACCTGGGGCATCTTGCGCCTGGGGCCAGCACATGCGGGCAAGGTGATTGGCTGGGTGGGCATGGCGCTGTTTGGCGCCTATGGCCTGGGTGCGCCAGCAGGGGCCTGGGTGTATGCGCGCTTTGGTTTTGCGGGAATTGCGGCGGCCACGGTGCTGGTGCCTTTGGCGGCCTTGGCCATTGCGGTGCGCATTCGGGGTGAGGTGCCAAACGCCGGTGTGCGCCCACCGTTTTACCGGGTGCTGGGCATCGTGCGTTTGCCGGGCCTGGCACTCACGCTGTGTTCGTTGGGTTATGCCGCGATCAATGCCTTTGTGGTGTTGCTGTTTTTGCAGCGCGGATGGGGCAGTGCGGCATTGGCCTTCACCAGCATGGGCGCGGGTTTTGTGCTGGCGCGTTTGGTGGCGGGGCATCTGCCCGATCTGCTTGGCGGTGCGCGCGTGGCCGCTGTTGCGGTGGCGGTGGAGGCATTGGGCCAACTTCTGATTTGGGGCGCCCCAGGTGCACTGGTGGCTTGTGTGGGCGCGGCGCTCACGGGTGCGGGCTATGCGCTGGCCTTTCAGGGGTTTGGTGTGGAGTCGGTACGGCGTGCGCCACCGCAAAGCCGGGGTGCGGCCATGGGGGGGTACGT
>Ga0116158_10002755_pt1 | contig 15436 bp, 9 predicted proteins | sample AD_UKC052_MetaG_FD_89883 | JGI IMG/M metagenome (GOLD analysis project Ga0116158, IMG submission 89883) | Active sludge microbial communities of municipal wastewater-treating anaerobic digesters from USA - AD_UKC052_MetaG | ecosystem: Engineered > Bioreactor > Anaerobic > Digestate | place: USA... | reverse complement strand
TGGAACAGTTGCTAAGCAAGCGTCCCAAGGCCGTAGAGCCCATCCTGCCTGCCAAAAATGACAAGCTTCCAGAGATGCCCATCGCGGAAAAACCGGTGGTTGAAGCCTCGAATGGTGATCTCGCAAAAATCGGGTTTAACTTGTTTCGCAATATCGACGCAGCGCCCCTCAAGGTAAGCAAGACAATAGAGCAACTATCTGGGCAGCTGCTTAGCATTCAAAAGGGACGGTTCGAGTTCTCACTCCTTTGGCCTGGTTCGATTCGCAGCTTGGCCTGCATCCATGCGGTGGCCACGGTTTCAAGGTGGCATCAGGGGGACAAGCGTGGCGTTCGTACTTTGGTTTATCCGGCCAGAGCAAATATCTTCCAGGATCTGAACCACGCACAAATTGACCGTATCGCGCTTGCAAAGCTATTTGCAGGGCTGGTTGAACCTGGCCGAGGAGAGCCACCAAATCTAAAGGTGACTGTTTCCTGTCCAGAAAAAGATACTTTCTTCACTTCGTTAAGAAGCGTTCGTTCGGCTGACGGGGTTGAGTTGCTGCCAACGATTGGCGAGGTGCTGCCCCATTACTTTTCTGACCAAGCCTTCGATGGCTGGAAGTCTTGTGAAGGGGACCTGCTAAAAAACCTGAAGACAAGGCTAGGTGACGTCAACCATACCAGAGCATTGAGTACCGGCGCGATATCCAAACTGGGAGCGCCCGAATATGCACCTGATGCAATATTTGGATTAGGTTGGCGTACTTCACAGGAGGATATTGAGAAGGCGCTCAAGTCTTTGAAGAAGTTAGGCCAGCCGGATTGCATTCTTGTCGATGTAACACGTGCTGCCCGAAAAAATAATCCGAAATGGGTGCGAACCACAGTGAGGTTCCTTGAGACCATCGTAGATATTTGGCCGGCCAACAGGCCGGGTGTCTGCATCGTCGCTGATGAGCCATTTATTAAGAATCAATTGCTGCAAGAGCTAGCGCGCCGTGTGACCAAAGGGGACGCTCACGCCACAACTATTTCTAATGCAGGTATGGCGGTGAGGGGCTACCCGTGTTGGACTGTAAGAGACGGTTTTATCGCAAAAGACTTTGTTGAGCCCCTCAGTCCTACGTCTAAGGAAAATCGGGTTTTCTTCACTGACACACACGCGGCAGAGCTCATTGCGCAGGTTGATAAGCTCAAATCCACAGCGCCCGACCAAATAAGCCAGGATATGCTTGCCGAGGTCTCTCGGTATTTGTCTCGATTGGCATCCCTTCCTTCAAGCACTCGGGTTCTCATCGATTGGTTGGACCAGACCGGCGTACCGATGGCTGTCAGAGAGCTTTACACCTGGCCTACATACCGCTCAAAATTGCATCGATTACTCACTGCCCCCGACTTTTCTGAAAAACTGCGACTCGAAAGAATCATCAAGAAGTGCGACACGCTTTGGGCCGATTACGCAAATGGGACCCCTTTTGCTCGCCAGTTGGCCAAGCTCATTGAGGAACATACAGGGGGCACAGAAAAATGCTGTGTTGTGTTTACCAAGCCGACTTCCAGAAGGCTGGCCGAGAGGTACTTCGAAACCTACGACGGATACCCAGAAGGTGCGGGCTTTGAGGTGTTGAAAGACTGCGTTCGGATGGTAGTCTCTGGCTCGCTTGATGCGGAGCTGGGCACCCGCAAGAACGAGACCATCATATTTGCGGGGCTTGACGAAGTTTCAATCAGAAGCTTGATACTCGATGAGCGCATCTCCTCACCAGCCTATGTGCTGCTCACCCGCAGAAACGCTGCATATCTCAAAGCAACCCTGAAGTCCATTGAACAGCTACCGGCATTTTCCGAGCTAGGTTCAAGGGTCAAGCCTCTGTTGAAACAGCTTCCTGACTTTCCAGATGCAGATGCCCGAACTTTGTTCACTCGGGCGGACTTTGTTCTGCCCACTTTTTCATTTGAGCAAGGACTGTCGGCCGCAATCTCTGAAGATGACAGCAAAGATCCGGATGCTTGGGAGCTCGTTCTTGAAAATTCAAGTTCTATTCGGCGTAGTCCCGGTGCCCAAGTCTATGTGTATGACCCCTTGTATGGTTACACCCAAACCCGGGGGTTCCGGGGGGTTGAAGTCAGTAGCCTTCAAGAAGGTCAACGTCTGTTTTTGATGTCTGGGGAACTACGAGAGTTGACTGAAGCGTCATTGAAGGAAGCTGGTATTGATATCAGCCACGACAAGCAGTTTGAGACTTCACTTAGGCAGTACCACAACCGAATTCTTCGAGCCATTGAAGAGACGTTTCCAAATAAAAATACGCTGGACCAGGCGCGCGAACTGAGGCAGAAAATTCTGAGTTCCGCCGATGCTCCTAACGGGCTCCCTGCCGAGGGCTCAATAAAAAACTGGCTGAACGTTGCAAGCTTACTTACTGCCAAGTTTGAGGACTTGACAAGCAAGGCGCCACGTCAAGCCGACCACTTCAAGGCCTTTTCCAAAGCAATTGGTCTGTCGGATGTCGAGACGGTCTATTTCTGGAAGGCTGTGATTCAACCTCTCCGTGGCACCAGAAGAGCTGACGGTAGACGGATTTCTGAAGCCTACGCTGACATGCTGTTGGAGCCTGAATCGGCTGTGGTGCACAACAGAATGAAGCCTGAGGTAGTTGAGTATTTATTCTCGCGTGCTGAGGAAAACGTATACACGATTGAGGCCATTAAGAAGCCAAATTCAGAGGAAATCCATGTCTGAAACGTTATTGCGCGCTGACCCATCGGAAATTTCGACGACCCTTAAAGAAGCAGTGGTTGATGCGCTAGTAAATCTAACTTTCAGATGCATCAGTGGGCATGGCCCGGATGGAGATGTATTGTTTGGTTTTAGGCCGCGCTCGCTGTTTAGCTCGGCCTTTTTATTGCCAAGACCTGCGACGCTGGGTGAGAGCGACGAAGTTACTCAGCCTATCCACATCAGCGCGCACGGGCTGGACTTTCAAATAAGGCATGGTGCTTCGGGACAGATTGTTGTTAAGCCCAGACTACAGGTCTATGTCCGCGTTCTGCCTCGCACTACCGACATGTCTCGGCCTGATTGCGTAATGCGATTTAGGCTCAACGATCTCACCAAGAAGCACCTGAAAGATGTCTTGTATGCAGCCTTGAATGGTAAATGGGCAGAAATGGGTGCGGGCTACAAACGCAGGGGCGAACACCCGGACTGGAAAGCGACAGAGACACTAATTCGCGAGAGGGTTCACCGCGAGCTAGGGCTACCAAAGGACCTGAAGACCCTGTTCCTTGAGGAGTCTGCGGCCCCGGCAGACGATTCAGAGGAAAAGACGGAAGAAGGTGTCGTTGTTGGGGGCGAAGCGGGACTTGTCCTTAACGACGCGCATTTCCAACCGATGGATATTCCGCACAAGTGGATTCGTATCCCCATTGTTCAAGAGTCGTTGCCGGCGCTAATAATTAATCCCAGCGAGACCAAACCTGAAATTCTTGCGACCTGCAAACTTGCAGCTGACGCGTTGAACGCAGCCGTCGCTACCGCCATCACAAATTGGGCACAAAGTCCGGAAGGCCGAGACTGGGGTTACCGTGCAGACATCAAGGTCTACCCCTCCGAATACAAGGGATGGGATGCATTCTTGGTCAAGGTGCGCGCCTCGGACAAGCCAATCGCTGTGCCGCTGATTCAACTCGGTTGGGATGCCAGAGTGTCACCCGATTGGCTCAAGCCCGGCTTGGCAAACGTGCATGTCTCCCTGGAAAATCGCTCGCTTCCTCCCATCAAAAGCTGGGACGAAACTGATGAAGCCGTGTTTCAGGTTGATCTTCAGGCATCAATGCCTAAGACGTTACATTCACCTTTGAAGCTGGGGCGAATTGACGCTTCCTATCGATACAACAAATACCTGGATTACCCCGCAACCGGGTTCAATGGCGGTGTTGAGCGCCTGAGCTCTGCGATCTCGCAGGACATCGTGCTTCGTACAACATGGTCGCCGCGGTACACCCAGCCTCGAATTGTTCCGATTAATTATGCCGCGGTAAAGCCGAGCATCCGTGCGCTAAGCAAACCAGAAGGGCTTGATGACCTCCTTCCGCTCGCGTCTGAGCTGGATAACTGGTTTTCGACCTTGCAGTCCAAGGTCAAGCTTGACGAAGGACTTGCGACTGGTGACGTGGAGGGGCTGCAGCGTGAGCAAGGTGGGTTTGCCAACGACAAGCTCGCTTGGGGCAAAGAGATTTTGGCCATCAAGGCAGGTCTTCGGATACTGGAAGAGTCCCGCAGGGAGTGGAGTAAGACAAAGGTACGTGGCCCGCAGTCCAACGAGAAAGCTGTGTTGTTTGAGTCTTGGCTTTCAATGAATGAGGCGATGGCGGACTTGATGAAAGACAAGCTGCCTGATGATAGTGGTGCCTGGCGCTTGTTCCAGATCGCTTTCGTGGTTGCAAATGTTCCGGCCATGGCCAGCCGTATGACATGCTTTCGACACGAGTACGAGCGGGAGCGCGACGACACAGTGACACTTCTCTATTTCGCAACGGGCGGGGGCAAGTCAGAAGCATTTTTTGGGCTGTTGGTGCTTAATTTGTTTTTTGACCGCCTACGGGGGAAAACCAAGGGCGTCACCGCCATGCTCCGCTACCCATTGCGTTTGCTGACAATTCAACAAGCGCAGCGTTGCTCCAAAGTGCTGGCGAAGGCGGAAAGAGCCAGGCGCAGGTATGGATACCCGGGTGACCCCTTTGCTATCGGATTTTGGGTTGGAAGCGGTGGCTCTCCCAACAACCATCGAGCTGCCGGCATGGACTTTATTCCAACGGTGGAGGACAAGGTCCCGACTCCAGATGTCGAGAAAAAGTTGCTGGAAAGCAGTGTCAACTACGAGCTTCAAAATGCTGCTTGGAACAAAATTCCAAGTTGTCCATTCTGTAAGTCAGCTACTGCGCTTCGTTTGTTCCCCGCGCTAGGTAACACACTGGGTCACGTTTGCACCAGCGAGAAATGTGAGACCAATGCGGGCGGATGGTCACCGTTGCCCTTCTATATTTGCGACGCAGATATATATGACTTGGCACCTTCAGTGCTTTTGGGAACCGTCGACAAACTTGCTCTCATAGGACAGTTTCCGACAACCTTGAGGCGCATATACGGCATGCTTGGAGCTGCTCCGTGGAGAAACTCGACTACCGGTCGCTTAAAGGTTCCGATGGAGCCAAAAGACTTTTCCGAGGGGCCAAGTGCACACGGCTGTGAAGGTCTTTACCCGGCCTACGCGGATGGCATAAAACACTTTCACGATCCTTTTCCCAGCCTGCTCATCCAAGACGAGGCGCACTTATTGGATGAATCTCTTGGAACGTTTGCGGGCTTGTTCGAGTCCGCGCTTGATGCTGTGCTGGGTGAAGTTGGGAAGTCTCTGCACAAGCTGCTTGCGTACGAGCCCGACGGACAGACTCGTAGGCGCGCTAAGGTCATCGCCGCGTCCGCCACGGTGTCCGAACCGCAGCGCCAGCTTGAGCACCTGTACCAGCGTCCGGTGCCTGCGATGCAGTTCCCTTTTCCTGGTCAAAGTCTTTACGAATCGTTCTATGCCGGTCCTGCGGCACCCCCTGCCACTGATGTCGAAAGACTTCCATTTGAAACCAGTGACACTGAGAAGTGGGCCAAGTGGAGCCGCGTGTATGTGGCATTCATGACCAATGGCAGACCGCACACTGCGACGACGGTGTCTGTCTTGTCAAATTTTCACACTCTGATTTCTGAGTTTTTGATTGGTCTGAATTCTGGCGATGCAGAGCTCATCAAGTCCCTGAGGGACCGATTGGCTGAGGGCATCTCTCAGGGGCCACTCAATAAGATGTACCGCGCCAGAATTGTCACCGCCTCAGACGCTGAGCTGGCTACGCTCATAGACTTGCACAGGATTGCGCTGACCTACGTCACCAATAAGAAGGGTGGAGATCAAATCATGGCTGCTGAGTTTGAAGAAACTCGCAAGCGCCACGCGGAGCGTCACCTAGATATTGGGAATTTGAAGACAAAGCTGATTTCAGGCTCGGTCTCCCAAGGTGAAATTCAGCACACTATCGAAGAAGCTCAGGACCGTCCCGCTCCCGGAAAACCAATGGATGGTCTAGCCGAAGTATTGCGCTCGGTCATCGCGACATCCGCAATATCGCACGGAGTTGACGTGGACGAGTTCAATGCAATGTTCTTTGCGGGAATGCCGTCGGACATTGCTGAATACATCCAGGCTTCATCACGCGTTGGACGGACTCATGTGGGCTTCATCGTCTTGGTTCCCACTCCACAGCGGCGACGCGATCGTTACATCGTTGAAGTGTTTGACAGTTTCCACAGGTTCTTGGAGCGCATGGTGCAACCAGCTGCGATTGACCGCTGGGCCGGCCGAGCAATTGAACGCGTCCTCCCGAGCTTTATCCAGGCTTATCTGACGGGCGTGCGGTACATGCAGGACATAACAAATGCGGAGCCCGAGGATAAACAAAAGGTGGTTGATTTCAACTGGCTTCCTTTTGTCAACAAGGTAATGAAAAAAGAGGCATCTCAAAAACAATTGGTCGATGGACTCTGCAAATTCATTGAGCGCGCCATTGGGCTTGACAACGAAGACTTTGCGCCGGGAGGCAAGGAGCACTACCGGCAGGTCATTGCAAACAAGGTCTACTCCCTGCTTCAAGGGTGGGCTAGCAACGAGCTGCAGTCTGAGCAAAAAATGTCAAGTTACTTTAATGAGCAGCCGAGTGTCATGGACAAGCCGATGACTTCATTGCGGGATGTAGATGAGGTCGGAAATATTCATTTTGGCAATAAAGACCTGAATGGTAGATGGCTGGAAATGGGCGCCGCACGAAGAGTGATGGTATTTACGAGGCTAGGCGTCGCAGAAGGCGGTGAATCGGGAGATACAGATGACAAATATGCATAAAGCAAAGGGTGCCACCATTGGTGCGCCCGAAAAGACCGCCGCACCAAAGGCCCCCTCGATGGTCAGGTCCAGGAGTCAATTGGCTTCTTCGTATGCCCCGGGTGCTTTGTTTACGTTTGAAGGCGGTATGGGGGCCTGCCTTTCCATCCCAGACCAGCAAGAGAGACAAGTCACTGCAGCCATTTCGCGTGAGACTGCAGAACAAATTCATCTGCGTGTGCGTGAGGTGTGGCAGAACTGGTTTGCACGTGCCAGTACGGGAGGCACTGCAAAGCACGCTGCATTGCCCGCGCAATGTTTGGACCTGATGCTTTTGCGGGAGGGTCGCTTTCATCCTCCAAGTCCATCCCAAACCTTTGAGCTAGTGGACCCGCTAGCAATGGGCTATGTCCCAGCACCCTTGGCGTTTGTGTGCAATACCTGTCAACGGTTTAAAGATTTTGATAGCGTCAAGAGGGCTTCGGACGACTTGAGCACGTTGTCATCAGGGCAGTGTGAGGCAAAAGATCCCGCACATAAAGGCAAATGCCGCTGGCGGCAGCTTGACGTGGTGTTTATTCATTGGTCGGGCAATTGGATGGCTCCTTCCCCTGGTAAGTGGGAGTGGAACCAGGATACTCAGGCGCTGCGTACCCCAATCAAGGCCTGTTGGTGCGGAAGTCGGAAATTCTTTCTGCGCGACAAGTCACCTCGCATTGGTCAGTGGTTCTTTGAATGTGAAGACGGGCATAAAGACGGTGACAGTTGGATTCAGAACGATGAAGTGACAACGGAAATCCTGGGTGACGAATGCACTTTACGACCACCGAAGTGGCGGCGGATGGAACCTATTTCGTATCGCGCTTCTGCCGCCTTTTATCCGCACTCGGAGCAATTCGTGGTCTTCTCAAAGGACCAGCATGAATTGTTGAAGCTTCTGCAAGAAGGCAGGCATGAGGAATTAGCTGGCTTTGCTGCGGAAAAATACGGCATGGGCGTTTTCGTTCCCACCGTTGAAAGCATGCTTGAGGTACTCCGTCGCGGCGGTGAGCAGTACAAAAATAAGGTTCAAGCCTACGAGTCCATTCAGCAGATGCTGGATAACCCAGTTGTTGCGGCAAACCCTGACTTTGAAAAACAATTGCGCGACAACCTCGAAACTATGACCAAGGATTGGCGCGCCACGCCCGGGTTGATTCCGGTGGAGAGAGAAATACCGCCAGCTCTTTTGAGCCAGGCTAGACGGCGGACTGACTTTGGTAGCAGATATGACCCGTTTACTCTCGCGGTGGAGCACGAGGCTCTTAGCCAGAGCAAGCTCGATGCAACCGTGACTCTCGACGGGCGTTCGCCATTTGTTCGGTTTAATCATTTGGACAAAGACTTGTCCCCTAAGACCGAGACGGCCAGAGCTACCCAGCAAACCGTGACTGAGCGGCTGATGGCCCAAGCTGGGATGGCAGACTTTGGTTTGATTCGTGAGTTTGACCTGTGCCGGTTTACTCATGGCTTCACGCGCATGTCCAATGAGCCACTCATCGAAAAAAACGAGTCGGGGAAAACGGTACTCTACCCAGTTCGACTCAATCTGTTTCCAACGCTAGGAAACCGAAAGCGCCCCATCTACATAGTTACTCAGGCGAACGAGGCTTTCTATGTACGTCTTGACCCGAAAGTGGTGTACGCCTGGCTAGGGACACTCGGTCTTGCAGACCTGCCGGAGTGGGACCCCGCCGGCGAGCTAAAGCTGGGGGCACACCTCCTTCAGCTTGCCGCACCTTTCGGAAAGTATTTTTCCGAGCTTCACCCGGGGCCGGCATCAATGTATCGCTATACGTACACGCTCTTGCATACCTATGCCCACGTCTTTATGAGGTCGATTTCGGAATTTTCTGGCTTGGACCTGGGCTCAATCAGCGAGTACCTGTTCCCCGCAGACCTTGCTTTTGTCGTCTACCGCAACGGCACGACGATGGACTTGGGCAATCTGTCAGCGCTATGGCGCAACTTCAACAACACATTTCTCGAACACCTTTTACAACCAAAGACGTTGATGTGTGGCTCTGGAAGTCTCTGCGACACCAACCCTCACAAGCCTGGCGCGTGCCCAGATTGCGTTATGGTGCCTGAGACCTCTTGCCTTGCCAGCAATCAGTTGCTATCACGCGCCGTTTTGCGAGGCGGCCCTGCCCCACGAGAAGACAAAGACCACCAAGGACTAGAAATCTCAGGCTTCTTGGACATTGCACACGCTAATGCTGGCCCTTGACGCTTGCTTCAAGGTACTTGCCAGGCATGCCGAGTTGGTCGTGCCTGTACTGGCTTTATTGGATCGCGGAGCGATGGTCGGCCCGACGCCTCTCAAGGCCATCGCATCGGCCGCAGGCATTAGCTCCGCCAAGCTGCCTCCACTTCGCGACGCTCTGCAGGCTGGCGCCTCGGTGGGGGTGTTCAAGGAGAGTTCGCTTGGAGGTTGGACCGCAATTTGCTCCAGCGAAGACGCAACTAAGCTGCGGCTTATGCTCCATGGTGTCAACGTCTACCTGTCTCAGGTCTATAAAAAAGACGACGACGTAACAGTGGTGGTGTCCAAACCGGCGCTACCTAGCCAGCTCGTAGACATTCTTGAAAGAAGTCTCGAAGGTTTTTCGGGAATGCAAACCACTGCCCATGCCCTGATTGGACTTGCCGAACGTGCGCGTCATCGCTTAACGGTTATGACCCCGTTTGTTGATAAATCTGGCATGGCACGTATTTTGGAGCTTTATGCCACGGCGAGTACCACGGTCAGCAAGGAACTTATTGTCAGGCGGCCATTTCCCGAGGCGCTTGCTAACTGTATGACAGACTTGGAGCTGTTTGGTGTCAAAATTTTTGATTTCAGGATCTCGCGGGAAGATCGCAATGAAAACGAGACGTTTCATGCGAAGGTGGTTCGCATTGACGATAACGAGTGCTATGTCGGATCCTCGAACATGACCCAGTGGTCGTTCAACTACTCTCTTGAGCTTGGATTCCTCGTTCGAGGTGAAGCTGGCAGGCGAGTGTCGCAAATATTGGATGCAGTTCTAAGCGTGTCAGATGCCGTTTCTTAGAGATGCGTCCCCGCGTTCAAGTCTCACTGCCCATTTCAACAGTTCATTTTCGTGTGCGATGGTCACTTGTAGGCTACTCACTTCACTTATGGCCGGCATTGTGGGATTGCACGGAATAACTTCGAGTGGCTATCGTCCCTTCCTGCATTTAGCGCATTGCTCGTCAACTCAATCGATCTCCTCATTCCATCGATGCTGCATGCTGGGTGTTATCGATTTCTCACTCGTCAAGATAGATAGGCAGTCGGCCACGCCGTGGCGTCTCAGGCGCTTTGCGTCCGCAGGGTCGAAATGAAGAATGTCATCGAGTAGCGACATGGCCGGTCGGACCACCATCAGCGGCAAGTGACAACGTGGTGTCGATGTACTTGTCGCATGCAGCGACGCTCTCACGAGCTCCGCGAGTTCAGCTTGTTTGTCGACTGGGACGCCTTGGAGGCCCTGGATATGGCTGATCAGGCGATTCTCGCGCTCCTCGCCGAGTCTCACCTCCTCGTTGATTCGGACCCACGATAGGTACGAGTCCCTCACCAGCTCGTTGTGATAAATGTCCATCGTGCGACGAATGACACCGAATGCATCGTTGAACTCCCCAGGGTCAATGGTGAAGCGTCTCGGGTCATTGATAACGCACAGTGTCGGCTGGAGAACTGCGCCCTTGCGACAGCTCAGAAAACGCGATATGTACGCTGCCTGCCTCAGTGGCGTGTTGTTGCCCACTCCACCATCGACGTATAGGCCCTTCTCGATCTCTACTGGTGGTAAATAGAACGGAATAGCCGTGCTCGCTAGCAACGCTTGGACAAGCTGCTCTTGAGACTCGATCCGATGGTATTTGATCATGCTCCGCTTCTCCGCCGGATGCGATTGCTCGTGCTCCAGGAAGTCGTCGATCACGCGCGAGATATAGAACGTCTCAAGATCACCAGTTTTGTAATTCGTTGCGCAGATCAACAGGTGAGCGTCACTTAATTTATCGAACTTGGCGAATTTTTCGATGGTGGATCTAAGAGCTGCATTCTCAAAATAGCTGAAGGGCCTGCGGTTAGCCACCCAGGCCATTCGAAGCTTCTTCAATTTGGATTCAGTGACGCCCAGGATGTTTTTTGTGCGAATCTGAGAATAGAGCTTTGTTAGTTGCTCCAAATCATCCTGTGCAGCAAGTGTCGCATTCAACGCGCCTACGGAGGTGCCGCAGTAGATCTTCGTGATCTCCTTCTTGTGCTCGCTGTGGAACTTCTGCAGTGCCAACAGCACACCTAAGCCATACGGACCCTTCGCTCCCCCTCCGCTGAGGACTATTGTTTGATAGTTCATTTCTGTGCCCTTGAAGGAGATGCAGGAGGCAGGGCACCACGAGGGTCTTGGTATCCCGGTGCCAAGAGCGCAGTCTCGGCTCCGTAGAGGGAGAGGGGATCGCGGAGCCAGAGTGCGTACTCGAGTCCCACCAGTCGGTGGTCGCCGGAGCAATCGACGCTCCACCGGCGCAACATGTACCCGGCCGTGGCGCCCCTTGCGCGCACTCGCAATACCCCAGCCTCCATGCCATAGTCCATCTGCACCACCTCCTGACGCTCGCGAGCTGGGTGCGGAACGAGCTCCAGCTCAATAACTCGCGACCACTGCACATCGTGCTCCGGGGACTCCGTGCTTCTGACTTCGTCGCCTTCAAGGACCTCAACGCCGCTCATTCGTGTCAGGACGAAGTCGCGGAAGGACAATGATTTTCGATCGAACGCCCGCACGTGCCACCGAAGCCCGGTATCGACCAGCGCAAAAGGAATAACAATTCGCTCCGAGATGCCGCTCGTATTGGAGCAGTAGCCCATCCTCACTGGAAGCTGTCGGTGGATGGCCCGGGTCAGTGGTGCCAGCACGTCAACCCTTGGCAGACCGAGCGCAGCCGGAAAGTCGCATCGCACCAACGACTGCTGCTCAAGCGCAACTCCTTCGCCAAAACCCTTTGCCAGTGCTGTCAGCGCGCGCTCGGGTGGATGATCAAAGACGGGCTGGAACGCTGCACTCGGTCGATAGGTCTTCCCACTTGTATGAAAGTTGATGTTGGTGGGCGCTATCTCTTTATATAAAGCGATATCTCGGGTCGCGCCTGCCGGTGCCGTCCCAAAGCGCGCCGTGATATCAGCCCGTCCCAACTCTCCCATGAAGTACAGCCAAAAGTCGATATAAGCCAAGCGTTCGGCCTGCGCCCTTGAAAGGTTGTTTAAGAGTTCGAGGTTGTGTCCAGAAGCCATTCGGATATCGTTACGGATATTATTGATGCTTAATAGTATCACTTGAAATCATCAAAATGATCATGTAAAATGAGAAAATTCAAATTCATCGGAGGTAAGCAATGAGCTCGGACAACCAAGGACATGGACATGACAAAAGCTACACAATCGTCGTGAATGGCACGGCAGAGGTGTGGGCGGATCACCGCATTACCTATGAGCAGGCTGTGCAGCTGGCGTTTCCTGGCGGCCCGGCCGACTTGCTCTACACAGTTTCCTATGCCAACCCACACGGCAAAGACGGGACGCTTGCACCGGGACAGGAGACCGAAGTGAAGGATGGGATGAGCTTCAATGTCGGCAAAACCAACCGATCCTGATTCGGGTCTGCAGCGTCTCGCCGAAGACGGCTACCAAGTCGACGTTCGAGAGCAGCATGTGTTACTGCATGGCGTCCCATACGTCACGAGCGGACGTATTGTGCGGAAGGGCATACTGGTCTGCCCTTATGTGCTTAGCGCGGGTACTGTTCTGCCGCCGGACAACCATCAGGTCTGGTGGACGGAGGAGTATCCATGTTTCGCTAGCGGACAGCCGATAGAACAGATTAGAAATGAAGACGGAGCCCGGGAGCTTTTCACCGGCTTTTCCATCCGCCATCGCTTCTCTAATAAACCGGATGGTGCGACGGGCTTCATTGATCATTACTCGAAGCTCGTTCACTATGTCACATTGATCCAGGCGCAAGCTAAAGCAATCGACCCGAACGTCGACGCACGAAGCGAGCGTCGCGAAGCGCGAGCATATAGTGCACCGAGCCCGTTCGCCTACGCGGACTCCGCCTCTGCACGGGCTGAGATTCAGGCGACCTCCAGCCGCCTCGCGTTGAAACGTGTCGCTATTGTGGGCGTCGGCGGAACTGGTTCTTATGTTCTTGACCAGCTCGCCAAAACGCCGGTCACTGAGATTCATTTGTTCGATGGCGACGTCTTCCTGCAGCACAATGCTTTCAGGGCGCCCGGGGCCGCTTCGTCTGAGGAACTTGCGCAACAACCCCTCAAGACGGACTATTTCAAGCGCAAGTACGAAGCGATGCATCTGGGAATCGTCGAGCATCCCTATCACGTGGAGCATGCCAACATCGGCGAATTGGTCGACTTCGATTTCGTATTCGTCTGTGTAGATCGTGGATCAATCCGGCGCCTACTCTTTAAGCACCTGACTGCGCAGCGCATTCCGTTCATCGATGTCGGCATGAACCTCCAGCTTGTGAAAGCAACCGGAAAGCTGGTCGGTTCCTGCAGATTCACGGTCTGCACGCCGGATCAGCAGGATCACTTTACTCAATATGCACCAATGGATGACGACGATGAGGACGCCATCTACCGCCAGAACATTCAGATTTCCGACATGAATGCACTGAATGCACAGTTGGCCATCATGAAGTGGAAGCAATTTTTAGGTTTTTATCAAGATGACTTCAATGTGCACAACGGCACCTTCTCAGTGAATTCCATGTCGTTGGCGCGCGACGTCATCGTATTGCCCAGTACCACATGAGACTTTCAACAATCCGTCCAGAGTTCGTCGAGTTCATCCCCAGAGAGCTCGTGGAAGGGGTGCTCTACATCAGCGAACGCTATCAAACAGCATCACATAAATGCGCCTGCGGATGTGGCGAGAAGGTGGTGACCCCACTGTCTCGGGCTGACTGGCAGCTAAACAAGGATCAAGCTGGGCTTGTAACGCTGCACCCGTCGATCGGGAACTGGAACCATCCCTGTCGCTCACACTATTGGATTCGGAAGAACCGTATTCAATGGGCTGGATCAATGAGTGCGCGTGAGATCGAACGCGTCAAGCAAAGAGACCTGACCGACAAGGCGCGGTATATCGACCAGGTCAATCGCAAGAAAGAGGGGCAGGACGTTGCCCATAGCAACAGCGCGGCAGAGGCTCGTCCCAATCAAATGGCGAGCCCCTGGGATCAATTTGTTGCAGGTTTGCGGCGCCTCATTGGCCTGCGTTAGTGGTGCACATTGCTGTGATTAGCATGTCGACTTCGCTAGTCGTACTGAAATGTGAGCGACTAACTTACGCACTCTCGTCTTTCCAACGGGCATTGCTAAGGGTCTGAATGACAACTTTCCGGTGGGGACTCTTGCAGGTTGAAAATCTACTTTGGGCACCCGGGAGCCGGCGTCGACAGGCAGGTATTGAGCAACCCCGGGGGGGAGATGCAAGTCTGAATGGCCATTGGCGGGCGGGCAATTTAAGATGCTCGCAGGTTATTGACGACCCAAAGCGCCCATAGCCAGGATGGAAAGCCATGAAACCCATCAGCAATGAACTTGACGCTATTGCAGGTCTACCGGGCCAGAGCACAGCCCGACTGGGCTTTGCTCTAGTGTCCGCAGGCATCCGAGCTACCTGCATTGCGCTGGAAACTGGGCAACCTGCAAACCTTTAACCAGCGCCGACCGGTGGACTTTGAAAAGCAGGCGGCAATACTGGGGGCCTTGCTGGCCTGAATCCGTGTGCAGTTTAAACTGCAAGACTGCGGGCAGTTGATCGAGGTCGCCCTTTGACCAAGCCATTTATTGTGATTTCGAGAGTTCATTCTTGCGTGCAATGATGAATTTAGATACGCTTTAAGCCGCTTGTTGTCTGTGGTTCGAATCCACTTTTGAGCAAAAAAACAACGATTGAGCAGTTGTACCCTGACTTGTACCCAGAATTTTTAAAAATAGCTGAAACCCAATGCTGGCGCGGCTTGCAGCGGGTTTTTCGATAGGGCCCCAGGCCACCAGTTAAGCCCATACGGGCATTGAAAGCCCCGCTATCCAAAAGATAGAGGGGTTTTTCATTTTGTCTTCCCTATAAAGTTGAATAACTTGCGGTTATGGCAGGGCTTAAGCGGCTCTCCCGTAAAACCCCATGCGCTCTGCTTCGCTGAACATCACGCCAGGCTTTTCGTAATAGGAAAACACGGCGATCAACCGATCCTGATCGCCCTGAACCTTCGTTACACGATGCGCCGTATTCTTGCCGCGGAAGACATTGAGCGTGCCGGCACTTAGACTCATGCGCTTGATTTCAGGGTCTTTCCCTTCCAGCAGTTTCGCAACACCCGCGTAGTTGGGCTCGTTAGCTGTACGAAGGTCTGTCCGGTACTCGAACTCTCCCCCGATTTCCGGC
>Ga0116158_10002754_pt1 | contig 15437 bp, 13 predicted proteins | sample AD_UKC052_MetaG_FD_89883 | JGI IMG/M metagenome (GOLD analysis project Ga0116158, IMG submission 89883) | Active sludge microbial communities of municipal wastewater-treating anaerobic digesters from USA - AD_UKC052_MetaG | ecosystem: Engineered > Bioreactor > Anaerobic > Digestate | place: USA... | reverse complement strand
GCACCGGAGAGCGCGGCGAGCAGCGTGAGGGAGATGGGGGCGATGCGAGTCGAGAGGTTGTAAGTCATTAGTAAGGCCTCGTGATGGAGGCCTGCTTGCAACAACCGGGTGCGGGGAAATCTCTTGCGATCTCGCGGGGGTCGTATCGAGGTGGGGCGCGGGCGTCAGTGTGGTCTGACAGTGACGCCCGGGTGGGCGGCTACAGGGTCGAGGCCGCCTGACGGATGGCCGAGGCGGCGTCGCCCTCGACCATGCGGTGGTGTGACACGATCAGGCGGCGCAGCTCGGGGGTGTCGGCGAGGCGCTCGAGGTCGGCACGAAACGCGGGTTTGTCCTTGAGGATGCCGAGGCGAAACAGACGGGACACGCGCGGTCCGCCGGTCGACTGGGTGAGGTGGCGGAAGATCCACCCGGTGAAGCCGCGACCGTGGGGCATGTTGAAGATCGCGTCGTTGAAGACGAGGGTCACGCCGTCGGGGGAGCGCACGAGCATCACGCCCTCCTGGTCCTTGACGCCGGCGAGGGTGTGCAGCTCGATGCTGTCGTCGCCGGGGAAGTCGGCGTAGCTGCCGTCGACGGGCACGACCTCCTCGACCTTCCTGGTCGCGCCGCGGGGACAGTAGATGCGTGCCGCGGGGTAGCGCTGTTTGAAAATTTTGGCGTCGAGGCGGTGATAGCCGTTGGGGACCAGGATGGCGGTCACCGGGCCCCAGGCGTCGAGCGTGGCCATCGAGGCGTCATCGAGGGCGATCGCGTTGTGGATCACGAGGCTGCCGTCCTGGCGGCGGGCGACGGTCATCACGCGCTTGAGCGGCATGTTCTCGAGGCCGCCCTGGACCCGCCACAGGTTGTCGGCGAGGTGCTCGATCGGGCGGTGCGGGAGGACCTTCCATGTCTCGTGTGCCTTGGCCATGCGGCCGGGTATGCCGTGAACCACCGGGCGCGCACAAGGGGCGCGAGACCCCGGCCGTGAATGCTGTGAGGACGCTGTTACAGGTCCTCGAGCGCGACGCTGCTGCACTCCGGCGGGGCGGTGACGGGGTTGCAGCGGGCGGGGTTGCCGTCGGGCAGGTCCATCCAGTAGGTCTTGTTGCCGACCTTCGCGGGGAAGTCGTCCTTCATCATGTGGATGCCGGCTGACTTGGCGGTGTCGAATGTGGTGAAGCAGGTGTCGTCGGGCTCGCCGGCGCCGCAGACGTTGGTGGCGATCAGCAGGTGGGCGGCATGGGCGGCGGCGATGTCGGCGGCGTCACCGGCCCCGAGCTTGGCGATCGCGGCCCAGGGCAGGGCGAACTGCGCGGGCGTGACGCGGGCGAACATGGCCCGTCCGGCGAGGGTCGTGTAGTTGGCGGTGTAGTCGCTGGCGTGCACGTCGTCGACGTTGAGGAGCACGAACAAGACCTGGCCGCGCACGCTGTCGATGCTCGGCCAGCCGTTACTGGTCAGCGCGTCCTGCACGCTGGGGAAGGCGCCCTGGATGTCGTCGGGGGTCAGCAGCTTGTCCTCGGGGAACACGCCGCGCACGGTGTCGTCGAGGCTGTCGAGGTCGCTCGCGCCGATCGCCGAGCCGCCGGTCTGGTCCTTGATCTCGATCCAGATGGTGATCGGGAGGTGCTGCGGGTGGGCGTCCGACCAGCCCTTGATCGTGCCGAGGCAGCCGCCGAAGGTGTCACAGGTGCTGACCGCGTCGATCACCGTGATGTGATAGACCTCGAAGGTGCCGAGGCCCTTGTGCACGTCGAGCTCGAAGGCCCGCACGCCCTGGGACTCGAGCTGCTGGTCCAGCGGCACGTGGCTGTAATCGTGGCTCTTGTCGAAGGGCACCAGCGGCTTGACCTGATAGCTGTTGTGCGTGCCCTTGACCTGCATGTGCTCGAGGGTCAGGGGGCTCGCTTCGCCGGTGGTGTTGTCGGTGGTGCTGGTGCTCGTGCTGGCGACGTCGGTGGTGGGGTCGTCGGTGGTGCTGGTGCTCGTGCTCGTGTTCGCGTCGGTGGTGCTGGTGCCCGTGGTCTGGCTGTCGCTGACGCTGCCCGCGCTGGTGGACAGATCGTTCGTGGTGGTGCTCGTGGACGTGCTGGTGGTCGGTGCGGCGGTGGTGGACGAGGTGGTGCCGGGCTCGCTGCTCGATCCGTCGCTGGTGGTCGTCGTCAGGGCCGGGTCGGCGCCGCAGGCGAGGAGCAGTTGCAGCAGCAACGATGCGGCGACGGGCAGCGGGCGGAGGCGCATCGGCGCAGCATCGCATGGTCGCCGGCGCGGTGGTAGGGCGCGCGAACGCCTATTTGGTCTCCGGCTCGGCGGGCGTGAAGGCGAGGCTGGCGGAGTTGATGCAGTAGCGCAGGCCGGTCGGGCGCGGGCCGTCGGGGAACACGTGGCCGAGGTGGCCGCCGCAGCGGCGACAGACGACCTCGACGCGGCGCATGCCGTGGCTGATGTCGACGCGCTCCTCGACGGCGGCGGGGTCGAGGGCCTCGTAGAAGCTGGGCCAGCCGCAGCCGGAGTCGAACTTGGTGCCGCTGGTGAACAGGGCGGAGCCGCAGCCGGCGCAGGTGTAATTGCCGCTGCCCTTGTGGTCCCAGTAGACGCCCGTGAAGGGCCGCTCGGTGCCGGCCTGGCGCAGGACACGGTATTGTTCGGGGCTAAGCTGGGCGCGCCACTCGGCGTCGGTCTTGTCGATGTCGGGCATGGCGCGAGTGTACCCGAGGGGCCCTGGACTGCACGCAGGCGGGCGGGGCCGCGGCGACGCGTGGTAGATTCGCGGCGCATGCACGCCTTGCAGGGTCTCTCACCGCGCGCGCTCGAGCGGCTGTTTCCGGAGCTGAGTCCGGCGGAGGCAAGGCGCGTGGCCGCGGGGGTGGTGCGTCATGGTTCGCAGCTGCTCGCGGGTCCGGTGCCGCAGCTGCGTCGCGCGGGGCTGGCGGCCCTGCGCGCGCGTGGGCACGTGCCGGCGCTCGAGCTGGCGTCGGAGCGCTGCAGCCCGGTCGATGCATTCGTAAAGTATCTGTTCAAGGCCGGTGATGGTGCGCTGCTCGAGAGCGTGAGGATCCCGCTGGCGCATGCCGGAAGGTTCAGCGTCTGTGTCAGCTCGCAGGTCGGCTGCGCGCTCGGCTGCGCCTTCTGTGCGACGGGCAGGATGGGCCTGCGCCGCAACCTCGAGGCCTGGGAGATCGTCGAGCAGGTGCGCATGGTCCGGGCCCGCCTGCCCGCGGACGGACGCGTGCACGGGGTCGTGTTTCAGGGCATGGGCGAGCCGATGGCGAACCTGGATCGGGTGCTCGAGGCGATCGCGGTGCTCAGTGATCCTTCCGCGCTGGCGATCGATGCGCGGGCGATCACGGTGTGCACCTCGGGGCTGCCCACGGGCATCCGTCGTCTCGCCCGCGAGGCGCCCAGGATCCGTCTCGGGCTGTCGATCGCCAGCGCGCGACCGGCGGTGCGACGCTCGCTGATGCCGATCGATGCCGCCCATTCGTTGACGGAGGTGATCGCGGCGGCGGTCGAGCACGCGCAGCTCACCGGGCTCGCGCCGATGTTCGCGGTCACCCTGCTGCGCGGGCAAAACGACAGTGAAGCGGACGCGGAGGCGCTGGCCCGGCTGGTCCACGATTTCACCGCGCAGGCCGGGCTGCGGCCGCGCCTGACGTTGATCGCGTACAACCCGATCGCGGCCGAGGACGACCCGTTCGCGCGCTGTGACGTGGCGATCGAGGCGGGGTTTCGCGACGCGCTCGCGGCCCGCGGGGTGTTCACGCACCGCCGATACAGCGGCGGCGGTGATGTCGACGCCGCCTGCGGTCAGCTCGCGGCGCGCGGCTGAAATTATTGTGCGGCGTCGGCGAGGTCGTCGATGTCGTGATCGAGGTCCGCGGACCAGGGCGCGAGCAGCAGCTCGTAGCTGCGGGCCTGGACCGGCTCACCGAACGCGTCGCGGCGGCGGACGATGCGACAGACGAAGCCGCTCGGGGTCAGCCGACGACAGCCGAGCAACTCCCAGATGCCCTGCTCGACGGTCTCGATGGTGTGACCGCTGCCGACCAGCGCGTCGACGATCTGGCCCATGGGCACGCCGCGGGCGCCCGCCTGGCCGGCCTGTTCGACGATCGCAGCTAAAATCGGGTCGCTCATCGGGGGCGGAGCATGGCCCGAGTCGACCGGGCTGGCAACCCGCCAGAACAGTCATCCGCGGGCTCCTGGGCCAGATTTTGCGTGCGCATGCAAAAGCTCGGTTCACCGGTCGCCGAAGCTGATGCCGACGCCGCGGGCGTGGCGGACCAGCTGCGAGCCCGGGTCGACGCGGCGGACCCGACGACAGGCCAGAGCCAGCGGCACCGTGCAGATGTCGGGCGGACGCGAGGACACCAGCACGCCGGACTCGCCGCGCAATGCCGCCTCGACGGCCTCGACGCCGAGGCGGGTAGCGAGCAGTCGGTCGTAGGCGGTCGGGGTGCCGCCGCGCTGGGTGTGGCCGAGCACGGTGACGCGCAGCTCGGCCTCGGGCAGGCGGGCGCCGATCTCCGTGGCCGCGCGATGGGCCGCGCCGCCCTCGATCCTGGCGCCCTTGTCGCGCGGTGAGCCGTCGTGACAGGCGGCCGCGCGGGCGCCCTCGGCGACGACGATCAGCGCGAAGCGGCGGCCGCTGGCGAGCACGCGGCGCAGGTGGCTGGCGACGAGCGCGGGGTCGTGGGGGATCTCCGGGATGAGGACGACGTCGGCGCCGCCGGCCATGCCGGTGTGCAGGGCGATCCATCCGGTGTCGCGGCCCATGACCTCGAGCAGCATGATGCGATCGTGCGACTCCGCGGTGGTGCGCAGGCGGTCGAGCGCGTCGCTGGCGACCTGCACCGCGGTGCCGAAGCCGAAGGTCTCGACGGTCGCCTCGAGGTCGTTGTCGATGGTCTTCGGCACGCCGATCACGGGCAGGCCGAGCTCATGCAGGCGCAGGCCGATCGACTGTGAGCCGTCGCCGCCGACGGAGATCAGCAGGTCGATGCCGAGCTCGCGCGCGCGGGCCAGCAGCGCGGCGGAGAGGTCGTGGACCTGGCCGTCGCGGTCGCGGTAGGCGAAGGGGTCACCGCGATTGTTGGTGCCGAGGATCGTGCCGCCGCGCGGAAGGATCGGCCAGACCTCGGTGGGGCTGAGGCGGCGGGCCATCGCTGGTTTGTTGGGCAGCAGGCCGTCGAGGCCGTCCTCGATCCCGATCACCTCGATGCCGTGTTGATGGGCGTGCAGCACCACCGCGCGGATCACCGCGTTGAGACCCGGGCAGTCGCCGCCGCCCGTGTTGATCGCCAGCCGACGGATCTTCATGCGGGTCCTCTCAGGGCATCATGCCGGGGGCTTGCAGCGTCGGGTCGGCGGACGGGAACCAGCGGGTGGCGATGCGCACCGCGTTGGTGGCCGCGCCGACGCGCAGGTTGTCGCCGGCGACGGTCAGGCACAGGCCGCGGTTGTCTTGATCGCGGGGGTCGCGGCGCAGGCGTCCGACCAGCGCCCGGTCGCGCTCGTGCAGGCAGGCGAGGGCGGACAGGCCGGTGCCGTCGGCGGCGGGGAACAGGTGCACGAAGGGGTTGTCGTGGTCGTCGCCGAGCAGGGCCAGGGCCTCGGCGAGGTCGACGGTTCGCTCGCACTCGAGCCAGACCTGCTCGTAGTGACCGACCGCGACCGGGACACGGCAGCACTGGGCCGAGACACGCAGGTCGGGGGCCGCGAGGATCTTGCAGCTCTCGAACATCAGCTTGCGCTCCTCGGCGGAGAAGCCGGACTCGTCGGTCTTCGCGTTGTGCGGCACGGTGTTGCCGACATAGCCGCCGGGCGGCAGCTGCTGGCCGAGGCGATCGTTTTGCTGATAGCCGATGCGCGCGTCGAGCAGGAATTGATCGAGGGTCGCGAGGCCGGCGCCGCTGATCGCCTGGTACGAGGCGACGGTGACCGAGCGCAGGCCGAAGCGGCGACGCAGCGGCGCGAGCACCAGCGCCAGCGGGATCGTCGTGCAGTTCGGGTTGGCGACCAGGTCGGTGCTCGCGTCGACGAGGCCGTCGTTCACGCCCGCGACCACCAGCGGCACCGCGGGGTCGAGGCGGTAGGTGTTGCTCTTGTCGACGACCTTGTAGCCGAGCTGCCGCAAGCGCGGCACGAAGCGCGCGCTGTGCTCGTCGTCCAGCGCGACGAAGGCCACGTCGCCACCCGTCGCGTCGACCGCCTCGAGCGCATCGGCCCCGCGCACCGCGTAGCGCCGACCCTCGAGCTCGAGCTCCTGGTCGCGGCTCGCAAACAGCTGCAGCTGTGAACCCGGCCAGGCTCGCGGCAGCAGGTGCAGCAGCTCGCGACCGACCAGACCGGTGGCTCCCAGAATGCAGATACGCATGGCGGCGGAGGGTAACAAGGGTCCGCCCGTCGCGTCGAGCGCGGCAGGCGCGCCCGCAGCGAACGACGCGGAGGAGGTCAGTCCACGAGCGTCCAGGCGACCTGGGTGCCGGCCCGCATGGGCACGAGCACGTCGTCGCCGAGCGGATAGTGTTCGGGGACCGGGCATGGTGTCTCGACCAGGCGCAGCCGGTCCTCGTTGAGCGGGAGGCCGTAGAAGCGGGGGCCGAACTCGCTGGCGAAGGCCTCGAGGCGATGCAGCGCGCCGGCGGCGGCGAAGGCCTCGGCATACAGCTCGATCGCCGCGTGCGCCGTGTACAAACCGGCGCAGCCGCAGGCGGACTCCTTGGCGGCGCGTGGATGCGGGGCGCTGTCGGTGCCGAGGAAGAAGCGCGGCTCGCCGCTGATGGCGGCCTCGACGAGCGCCTCGCGATGGCGTTCGCGCTTGAGCACGGGCAGGCAGTAGTGATGCGGTCGCATGCCGCCGGTGAACATCGCGTTGCGATTGAGCAGCAGGTGATGGGCGGTGATCGTCGCCGCGACGCGGTCGCCGGCCTTGCGCACGAAGTCGACGGCGTCGCGGGTGGTGACGTGCTCGAGCACGACGCGCAGCCGGGGGAAGCGCTCGAGCAGCGGCGCGAGCTGGCCATAAAGGAATGCGGCCTCGCGGTCGAAGACATCGACGGTGGGGTCGGTGACCTCGCCATGGACCAGCAGCGGCATGCCGCAGTCCTGCATCGCCTCGAGCGCAGGTTCGATGCGGGCCATCGCGGTCACGCCGGCGGACGAGTTGGTGGTCGCGCCCGCCGGATAGAGCTTGACGCCGTGGACCACCGCGCTCGCGCGGGCGAGCAAGATCTCCTCGGGCGTGGTCGTGTCGGTCAGGTACAGCGTCATCAACGGCTCGAAGCGATCGGCCAGCGACTCCGGCAAGGCCGCGAGGATGCGTCGGCGATACTCGAGCGCCTGCGCGGTGGTCGTCACCGGCGGGCGAAGGTTCGGCATGATGATGGCACGCGCGAACTGGCGGGCGGTGTGGGGGAGCACGGCCGCGAGCGCGAGGCCGTCGCGCAGGTGCAGGTGCCAGTCGTCGGGGCGCCGGATCTCGAGGGTGCGCATGGGCGGGCGGAGCGTACTGCAAGCGCTCGCGTGGCGTCCGGCCGCAGTCGACGCCGACCTTCGATGACCTGTCCCGAGGGCCACATCTGCCCGGCCCGGCTGCGATCGCCCCTCGACGATGAGGCCGCGATCTCTGCGTCCTGCTCACGGAGCGCCCGGATCTGCGCCTTTTTGGGCACAATTACGGCGTTATCGGGCCACCGGCGGTCTGGCCTTGAGCTTGCGCACACAACGACCGTCATCCGCAGGGATGTCGCGCGTCGCTCCTTGTACCGACCATGGATTCAGAGCGCATGGACGACACCGACGACCTCATTTCGTTGCCCACGGATACCCCGATCCCCGTCGGTCCCCGTCGGGCGATGCCCACCTCGATGCTGAGCAGCGGCGGCGAGGACATGATGGCGACCCACCGCGTGCTCAAGCTCAACGTGCTGAGCGGGGAGCTGCCGGCCGACATTTTTGGGCACCTGTTCGTCGCCGGCTCGATCGCCACGCCGGGGCGGCCCGCGTTCTCGGGCGAGGGCACCGTGTATCGCATCGACATCGCCGCCGAGGGCATGTCGCTCAAGCAGACCGTGTTCAAGCCGCCGTGTTTCCTCGCCGACCAGGCGCTGCAGGCCGAGCAGACCGGCGGCCTGCTCGGCTTCCACGACCTCGGCCTGACGCGCCTGTCGCCGCTGATGGGCGTGCGCACGGTGCTCAGCAATTCGCCGATCGCCTTGAGTGATCGAATGATCATCACCACCGATGCCGGACGGCCGTGGGAGTTCGACCCGATCACGCTCGAGCTGGTCACGCCGATCGGCAAGGCGGATGAGTGGGTGGGCGCGATCCCGGCGCCGTGGGTGTTCCCGCTGTTCCTGACCTCCGCGCACCCGGCCGAGGACCGCAGCACCGGCGAGTTCTTCACCGCCAACTACGCCAACGCCGGCGCCGGCAACCCGGGCTTCACGCACCTGATCCGCTGGCACAAGGCCGGCGCGCTCGAGCACTTCCAGATCATCGACGACCACGGCGACCCGGTGGTCATCGAGCAGTGCATCCATCAGATCGCGCTGACGAAGAACTACGTGATCCTGCAGGACTCGGCCTTCGTGGTCGAGATGCGGCAGATGGTCTTCGACGCCGCGCAGCTGTTGATGCCGGGCATGCCGTTTCGCGACCTGTTCGGCGGCTCGCAGATGCGGGCGCAGCGACCGACGACGGTGCTCTACCTGGTGCCGCGCAAGGCCCTGCGCCTGCGCAGCGGCGGCCACGCGGAGGACCCGACCCACGTCCGTGCGGTCCGCGTCGAGATCCCCGGCGAGTCGGTCCACTTCTTCGCCCAGTGGGACGACAGCGAGTCGCTCGAGCTGATCATCCCGCACACGCCGACCCTCGACGTCTCCGAGTGGGTCCACGAGGGCGAGCTGATGGTCGACGGCTCGCGCGCGACCTCCGAGATCGCCGGCATGCAGATCCCCTGCGCGCTCACCCAGGGCAGCATCGCGGTGCACACGCTCGACCCGCGCACCGGCGAGATGCTCGGCGCCCGCATCCTGCGCAACGACGAGACCTGGGGGCTCGCGCTCGGGACCCACGCCCCCGGGCCGCAGGACCAGCGCCTCGAGGTGCTGTACTTCAACACCAGCGGCTTCGCCCCCGAGCTGGTCCCGCAGCGCGTGCTGAAGACCTATCAGGACCGCGTCGACTCGGCGTTGATGCCGATCAAGTCCGGTCGTCTGCCGCGCCTGCTGGCCTTCGAGATCGCCACCGGCAAGCTGACCAGTTATCTGTGTCCGCGCGGCTGGAGCATGCTGTCGCCGACCTTCGTGCCGCGTCGCGACAGCACCGGACCCCGCGACGGTTACGTCGTCTGCATCGCCCACTCCGCCGACTCGGTCCCGCGACCGAACGGCACCAGCGGCGAGGAGGTCTGGATCTTCGACGCCGCCGACATCACCGCCGGGCCGCTCTGTCGCCTCGGCCACACCGAGCTGGACTTCGCCTTCACCGTGCACAGCACCTGGGTCCCCGAGCTGCGCCCGAGCCCCAAGAACTACAGGGTCTCGGTCGCCAATGACCTCGACCTGACCGGCGTCGCCCGCCGCTCCTTCGGGCAGCTCGCGTTCTGGGACCTGTTCGGCGCCGCCGTCTCCGGCGCCATGCAGCACGGCGCCGTGCACGACCTGCTCCGCGACGACGTGCTGCCGTACTTCGACCACTGAAGGCCCGCGCCCGCGATGTGTTAGCGTCGCGCGCCCATGGCCCCGCCTCGCGCCGCGCCCCCGAGCACCCCCGCGCTGGAACGGCGCGGGGTCGGCCCGTTGTTGCTCGCGCTCGGCCTGCTCGCGGTCTGTCTGCTGATCGTGCAGCGCCGGCTCGAGCCCCCGCCGGCGCTGCCCGTCGACGCGCCGGCGGACCACTTCTCGGCCGGGCGCGCGCTCGAGCGGCTCGCGCGGCTCGTCGGTGACGACCAGCCGCACCCGGTCGGCTCGCCCGCCGCGGCCCGGGTGCGTGGCCAGCTGCTGGCTGAGTTCGCGGCGCTCGGCCTCAGCGCGGAGCCGCAGCTGGCGCTCGCCTGCAGCGCGCGCGGGGCCAGCTGTGGCGCGGTCGGCAACGTGCTCGCGCGCCTGCCCGGCCGCAGCGAGGGCCCGGCGGTGCTGGTCTCGGCGCACCACGATTCGGTGCCGGCGGGTCCGGGCGCGGGCGACGACGGGGCCGGGGTCGCGGCGGTGCTCGAGCTGGCGAGGGCCCTGTCTCTTGGGCCAGCCCCGAGGAACCCCGTGATCTTCTTGCTGGTCGACGGCGAGGAGAGCGGCTTGCTCGGCGCGCAGGCCTTCGTCGACGAGCATCCGTGGGCGAAGGACATCGGCGTCGCCGTCAACCTCGACGCGGGTGGCACGCGCGGGGTCACCTCGATCACCCGCACCAGCGTCGGCAACGCGCCGATGCTCGACGCCTTCGCGGCCGTCGCCCGCCCGTACGGCGCGTCGGTCATCGGCGCGGTCTATGGCCTCACCCCCTACGACACCGACTTCAGCGTCTACAACCGGGCGGAGATCCGCAGCATCGACCTCGGCTTCGGCGAGGACAAGGCCCACTACCACACGCCGCTCGACCGGCTCGACAATCTCGACCCCGCGAGCGTGCAGCACCTCGGTGACACCGCCCTCGCGCTGGTCCGCAGGCTCGCCGACGCCGACCTCGTGACCGCGCCGGCCGGCGACCAGGTGTTCCTCGACGCCCTCGGCTGGGCGATGATCGCCTGGCCCGCGATCTGGACGCCGGTGTTCGCCCTGCTCGCGCTGCTGCTCCTGGCATTTGCGACATGGCGCATGCGACATGTCTTGAAGGACAGGTCGAGTCGCCTGCTTGGTATCCTCGCGCTCCCGCTGTTGATCGCCGTACCCGCCGCGGTCGCCAGTGGCCTGGCCTTGTTGCTGGCCTGGTCCACCGGCGCCGAGGCGCCCGGGCACGCCGCGCCCTGGCCGGCGCGTTTTGCCGTGTGGTCGACGCTGCTGCTCGTCAGCGGCCTGACGGCGAACCGGCTGCATACCCGGCTCGGCACCACGCGCCTCGCGCTCGCGCTGTGGTGGCCGCTGACGCTGCTCGTGGTCCTGCTGGCGATCGCCGCGCCGGCCGCGAGCGTCGGGGTGCTGCCGCCGGTGCTGCTGGCCGCGCTCATCCTCGCCTGGTCTTCACGACATGCCTTTAAGAGCATGTCGGGATGGCCAGGTCCGATGGTGACCCTGCTGTGCCTGCTGTTGCCGGCGCTGATGTGGTTGCAGGCGGCCACCCGCGTCGAGGCGATCTTCGGCGTCGGTCCGATCGCTATCGTCGTGTTCGCGCTGCTGCTCGCGCTGCTGGCCCCGCTGTGGCCGACGCGGGGACGGATCGTGTTCGTGCTGCTCGCGCTGCTCGGCCTCGGCGCCGCGGTCTGGACGGTCGTCACGCCGGCCTACACCGAGGCTCGGCCGCGACGCCTGAGCCTGGTGTTTCATCAGGACGGCGACAGCGGGGTCGCGCGCTGGCTGGTCGACGGCGACCTGCCCTTACCCGCGGCGCTGCGTGCTGTTGCGGGCTTCGCCGATGCAGCCGAGCCGGCCTTCGCCTGGACGCCGGAGGACGAGCCGAGCTGGACCGCGCCGGCGACGGCGATCGACGCGGTCCCGCCGACCCTCACGCTCGAGCCCGGGATCCCCGAGGTGCGCGGGGCCTGGGGTCGTTACATTAAAATTCGCCTGCGATCGCCCCGCGGGGCCCGCAGCGCGGCTCTGGTGATCCCCGACAGCGCCGGTCTGCGCTGGCTCGCGGTCGCCGGCAAGACCGTGCCGGCGTACCCGGAGCACCGCCGCGAATGGTACCGCGAGGTCCGTCATCACCCGATCGTCGCCGTGCCGCCGGAGGGGCTGGTGATCGAGCTCGTCGTGCAGGAGCCGGGCCCCGTCGAGCTCACCGTGCTCGACGCCAGCGAGGGCCTGCCTGCTTCGGGCGCGGCGCTGAGTTCGGCGCGTCCGGCCTGGGCCGTGCCCTCGCATGCCGGGGACCGCACCGTGCTCGCGCGGCGCTTCAGCTTCTGAGCTGTCCCGCGGGACATGTCCCTCGCGTCAGGTCCGGCGGCCGGAGCGACGCCGCCGTGCGAGGCCGAGCAGCATCACCGCGAGCAGCCCCGCGCCGCCGCCGGTGCGGTGCGCGTCGCAGTCGCAGCCCTCGTCCTCCTGGCGGGTGTCGAGGCACTCGGCGTCGGGGCACTCGGCGGGCAGCAGGTCGACGCCGGTCGTGTCGCGCAGCCAGGGCAGCGCGAAGAAGGGGACGCCGTAGTAGCCGCGGCCGCTGCCGCAGGGACGCACGCCGCGGGAGGTGACGCCGACTTGCAGCCAGGAGCCGTCGGCGCGCTGGACGAAGGCGGGGCCGCCGGAGTCGCCGCCGCAGGTGTCCTTGCCGGACTCACCGGCGATGAATTCGCCGCCCTTGCTCGAGAAGTCGTCGATGCGGGTGGTGACCTGGCGTTTGAAGCCCCGCTCGCTGGACATCAGGGGCGCGGCGTCTTCTTCGCTGTCGTCGCGCACGGCGCCGAAGCCGACGACGGTGACCGGCGCGCCGACCCGCATGGTCTCGTCCCATTGTTCCTGGGTGGTGAGGAGCGGGACGATGGGGACGCCGAGCGGGTCCTCGTTGATCTCGATGAAGCCGAAGTCGAGGGCGTCGGGCTTGCAGTCCTTGACGCAGGCGTCGGGGTGGACCGCCCAGCGCTTGACGGTCGCCTCCTGCTGGGGCGACAGCGAGGTGCCGAAGAACACCGCGATCTGGTCGGTGCGCGTGCCGGGCACCAGGCAGTGCGCGGCGGTCAGCACGATGCGCGGGGCGATCAGCGTGCCGGTGCACAGGTGGCCGAGGGTGCGGTCCTCCGGGTCCACCGCGAGTATGCCGACCACGCTCGGCCATTCGTAGGTGTCGACCGCGTCGCCACCGACGATCGGCTGCGGCGCCGGCGACGGAGACGTCAACGGCAGCTCCCCGCTCCACGTCGCGACCAGCGCTGCGAGCCACATCGACACCGACATCAGACTATCAACCCAGTGCGGCTCTCACAAGGCGCGGCCCTCACAAGGCAGACGCCGACATTGCAGGTCGGTCGCCGCGACCTACTCGCGCGCGAGCGTTTGTGTTAGCTTGCGCCCGCCTCCCCGGCACTATGGCCCCACGCAGCACCGCCGCCTCGAAGCTCCCTGTCCTCACCCTCGCCGAGCGGGCCGACCGCCACGCCCTGTACCAGCTGGCCGTCAACGCCCCCGAGGACAACATCGACTTCATCCAGAAGGTCTACCGGCAGATGCGCGGTCGGGCCGCGCGGACCCTGAAGGAGGACTTCTGTGGCACCGCGCTGATGGCGGTCGCCTGGGCCCAGCGCTCGCCGCTCAACCGGTCGATCGGCGTCGACTTCGACGCGCCGACGCTCGAGTGGGGCAAGCGCCACAACGTCGAGCCCGCCGGTCCGGCGGTGGCGCGGCGGGTCACGCTCGTGCAGGGCGACGTGCTCGAGGACAGCCCGCACCAGGCCGACGTCGTGTGCGCATTGAACTTCAGCTACTACCTGCTGACGACGCGGCGCCAGCTGGTCGCGTACTTCACCAACGCGCGCAGCAGCCTGAAGCCGGGCGGTCTGTTCGTGCTCGACTGCATCGGCGGCACGGAGGCGGTGGCGGACTTCGAGGAGGAGCGCGACTGCGGCGACTTCAGCTACATCTGGGCGCAGCGCAGCTTCAACCCGCTCGACCACAGCTCGCGCTGCTCGATCAGCTTCGCCTTCCCGGACGGCTCGCGCCTCGACCCGGCCTTCGCCTACAGCTGGCGCATGTGGACGATGCCGGAGATCCGCGACTGCCTCGAGGAGGCCGGCTTCAGCCAGGTGCGCATCTTCTGGGAGTACAGCGGCGAGGACGACGACGCCGAGTACGTCGAGGTCGCCACCGAGCAAAACCAGGAGATCTGGCTGACCTACCTGGTCGCCTCGCCCTGAGCGACGCGCCGCGAACGACCGCATGAATGCGGTATCGTGCGCGCGTGACCAACCTGAGATCCGACAACAACGCCGGTCTGCTCCCGGAGGCCGTCGCGGGCCTGCTCGCCGCGGCCACCGGTGACGCCGTCGGTTATGGCGACGATGTCTTCACGCAGCAGGCCACCGCGGCCATCCAGGGCCTGTTCGGCCGCGAGACGGCGGTGTTCTTCGTCGCCACCGGCACGGCCGCGAACACCCTCGCCGTCGCCAGCCTGACCGAGCCGTGGCAGCGCGTGCTGTGCCACGCGGAGAGCCACTGGTACGACGACGAGTCGACCGCGCCCGAGCGCCTCACGCTGTGTCGCACGACGCCCGTCACGCCGCGCAGCGACCCGACCCGCCTGTGCCCCGAGGACCTCGCGCCGGTGCTGCGTGCGGGTCGCGGTGATGTGCATCAGCCGGCGCCGGGCGTGCTCACGCTCTCGAACCCGACCGAGTTCGGCACGGTGTATTCGCCGGCCCAGCTCGCGGCCCTGACCGCGCTGGCGCACGCACACGGTTATCGCGTGCATGTCGACGGCGCCCGCTTCGCCAACGCAGTCGCGCACACGATCGCCAGCACCGGCATGAGCGCGATGGCGGCCTGTCGGGCGCTCAGCGTCGACGCCGGCATCGACGCGCTGTCGCTCGGCGGCACCAAGGCCGGCCTTGCCTACGGCGAGGCGATCTTGTTGTTCCCGCAGGTCTCCGAGGCCGCCGCCCGGGCTGTGCCGCGCCTGCCGTTCCTGCGCAAGTCGACCGGTCACCTGCTGAGCAAGCACCGCTTCGTCACGGCCCCGTTCGCGCACGCGCTCGCGGAGGATGCATGGTTGCGACACGCCGCGCATGCCAATGCGATGGCCGAATCGTTGGCGGAGGGTCTGCGTCGCCGCGGCCTCGCGCCGGTGTTCCCGCGCGAGGCCAACGCCGTGTTCCTCGATCTACCGGCGGCGCTCGATCGACACTTGCGGGCGCGTGGTCACGGCTATTACCCCTTCGCCTCGCCGATCCCGGACAGTCAGCCGCTCGCGCGTTTGATGTGTGGTTTTGCGACCACGGCCGCGGACCTCGAGGCCTTCCTCGCCGACATCGGCTGAGGCCTCAGCGCGCGCCGCCACCATCGCCACCGCCACCGCCACCGCTGCTGCCGATCGAGGACGTGGGCGCGTCGCCGCGGGGCGAGTTGGACTCGCCGGTGCCCTTCGGGGCCGGGCCGGTGTTGCCCTCGAGTCGCTTCGGTTTGCCGAACACGCGGTGCCAGAACAGGTCGATGCCGCCGACGGCCGCGTCGCCGAAGAAGGTCTCGATCGTCCAGTTTGGGCGAAACTCGTACTCGACGCGCGCCTCGACGCGGTTGCGATTGCGGGGCGCGTTGAACTTGAAGGCGGTCTCGACGTAGATGTTCTTGGTCAGGCGCTTGCCGACCGAGAGG
>Ga0116158_10002745_pt1 | contig 15459 bp, 18 predicted proteins | sample AD_UKC052_MetaG_FD_89883 | JGI IMG/M metagenome (GOLD analysis project Ga0116158, IMG submission 89883) | Active sludge microbial communities of municipal wastewater-treating anaerobic digesters from USA - AD_UKC052_MetaG | ecosystem: Engineered > Bioreactor > Anaerobic > Digestate | place: USA... | reverse complement strand
TTTGAAATCGGGCCACATGAGATAGCCGCCGTCGGCCGGCCGCGGAGTGAATTCGAGATCGGCAATATCCTTTAGCCCGTCGACGTAGAGCCGGTCCATGGCACGACTGCGCTCGATGCGCTGGGGGAGTTTCTTCCACTGCGACATCGCCAGCGCAGCCTGCATGTCGGTGACCTTGAAGTTGAAGCCTGTGACCGGATGCACATCGCTGGCGCGCGAGAGGCGGCCGTGGTCCTTCAGTCGGACGATGTTGTCGAAAACGTCCTGGCGGCGTGTGAGGATGAAACCGCCCTGGCCGCTGGTGATGATCTTCGTCGGCGCGAAGGAGAAGCACCCGGCGTCGGAAAGTGTGCCCAGAAGGCCTTCCGCATTGCGGGAGCCAAGACCCTCGGCATTGTCTTCAACCAGTGCCGCCCCGTGTTTCTTTGCAAGAGCCCCGAGTGCCTTGAGATCGGCGGAGCGCCCGTTGAGATGGACGGCAACGATGGCCTTGGTGGATGGCTGGATGCGGCGCGCGGCATCGGCCGGATCCATATTGAACGTCTGCGGGTCCACATCCACGAGAATGGGTTCGGCTCCGGTGAGGCGCACGGCGCTGGCGGTGCCGATGAAGGTGATGTCGGGGACGAGAACGGTGTCGCCATGCTTTATGCCGAGCGCCATCAGGCTGAGCGATATCGCCATGGTGCAACTCGGCGTCATGCGCGCAAAGGGGACGTGGAAGTAGCCGGTGAGGATCTTCTCGAACTCGCGGTTGGCGCTCCCCTCGTTGACAAACGTGGAGGCTACGGCGGCACGGACAGCGTCCGCATCTGCCGCATCGATCGCAGGCTCAAACCACGGTATGGGAGCGTTGTCTGATGACATAGCGTTCACGCGAATTTCTCCGCCATCATAGACAGCCCGCGGGCGCAGTCGACTCAAAAAGGAATCGCGTGGGTGGTTGCTCAGTCCGTGGATGTGAAGATGATACGGCTGCCTTCCGCGGTGAATCCGAAGGAGACTTCCGCGAGTTTCTTGAGGCGGTCCCGTATCGCACGGTGCGTGGAGGGAGGGGCGAGGATGAGGAGAAATCCACGGCCACCGGCGCCAAGGAGTTTCCCGCCGCACGCGCCGGCGGCCCGGGCGGCGGCGTAGGCCTCATCGACGAAGCTGTTGCTGATGCCGGAGGACAGTGATTTCTTTCGCATCCACGATTCATGGAGAAGATCGCCGAAGGCCGTGAGGGAATCGTTGCCGCAGAGGATCTGCTGGGCCTGATCGACCATGCCGAGCATCTCGATGAGCGCGGACGTGTTCTTCTTCACCTTGCTGCGCTGCTCGTTGAGAATGTGGTCCGCGGATTGCTCCATGCCGGTGTAGAAGAGAAGAAGGTGTGACTGTAATTCAGCCATGCGGTCGGCCGGCAGTTCCAGGCGTTGGACGGCCGCACCCTTTGCCGAGAAGTTGACGCGCATGAGTCCGCCAAACGCAGCCGCATACTGATCCTGGTGGCCGCCGGGATCGGCCACGCGCTCGCGCTCGATCACGATGGCCTCCTGCGCCAGTTGATCGGGCGACACCACGTCGCCGCGGTGTGAGTGGAGCGCATGGAGGAGTCCGACGGTGAACGACGACGATGTGCCGAGGCCGGTGCGGCCGGGGAGATCGGACACGTGGGCGATCTCAAGACCGTCGTGCACGTCGATGAGCGACAGCGATTCGCGGATCAGCGGGTGCTGAAACTCCGAGATGGCCTGCACGGTTTCGGTGCGGGCGTAGTTGGCCTTGAAGCGATATTTGAAGAACGGCGCGAGGCGGTGAATCGTGATGTAACAGAACTTGTTGACGGTGGTGGCCAGCACGGCGCCGCCGTGCTCGTTGAAGAACTCCGGGAAATCCGTGCCGCCGCCAAAGAAGCTGATCCGGAAGGGGGTTCTTGAGATAATCATTTAGACACGCACCGTTCCTTCTTTCTGCGCGCGTATGAACCAATCCGCCGTGCGTTGGAGCCCTTCGCGGAGAGGGGTGGGGCAGGAGAGCCCCAGGGCGTGCAGCTTTTCCACGGAAAATATCTTGTCCATCTGCCCGTCGGGTTTGGAGGTGTCCCACTCGATCGGGCCTTGGAAGCCGGTGACCTCGCGAATCGTTTCAGCCAACTCGCGGATGGGGGTGCGCGTGCCGGAGGAAATGTTGACGCCTTCGCTGCTGTCGTAGTTCAGCAGGAACCACGGTACGAGTGCAGCGACATCGCCCGCGTAGACAAAATCGCGCGTGGGCCGGCCGGAGCCGTAGCCGATCATCGACTTTGCGCCTTTTTCCCGGGCCTCGACATAGCGCCGGATCATGGCGGGGATGACGTGCGAGTATTCCTCGTTGAAGTTGTCCCACTCGCCGTAGACGTTGCCGGGGATGAGCACGACGGAGTTGAATCCGTATTGTTTGCGGTAGGCCTCGGACTGGATGAGCATCATCTTCTTGGCCACGGAGTAGGGTGCGCTTTCGCGTTGCGGAAAGCCCTTCCACATCTGGTCCATGCCGATCGGGGACGTGGCGAGGGCGGGGTACGAGCATCCGCCGATCACGGTCAGGAACTTCTTCACGCCGGCCTGGTAGCAGGCGTGGAAGGTCTGCGTGTTGATGACGATATTCTCGTAGAAGAATTCGGCCGGGTACTTCTTGTTGGCAATGATGCCGCCGACCTTGGCGGCGAGGTGGACGACGGCGTCCGGCTTCGTATCGCGCAGCATGGCCTCGACCTGATCGCGGTGCAGCAGGTTGTAGTCACGGCTGCCGACGGGAATGATCTGGGCGTCAAGTTCCCGCTGGAGCGCGGGGGTGATGTGCCGGCCGAGAAACCCGGTGGCCCCGGTGACAAGGATTCGCTTGTACGGTGACGCCATCATGCCGCGTCCCCCTAGACGTTCGAGTACTGGTTGCGCCGGACGATCTTGTACCCTTTGACCAATTCCGCGATGCCGCGTTGAATCGGCCAGTCGGGCCGGAACCCAGTCTTCTCGATCTTCTCGTTGCTCACGATGTAGTCGCGCTTGTCGGGGTCCTCGCCGACGGGGGACTCCATGATCGCGAAATCAGGGACGAGTTTCTTGATCTCGAGGCACAACTCCATCTTCGAAAGATTCGCGTCGCTCAAGCCGACGTTGTAGGCCTGGTTTTTGGTTTTGTCCCAGTTGGCCAGCATGTGCATGAACGCCTTTGAGATGTCCCTCACGTGAATATAGTTCCGCTTGAAGTGGGCTTCAAACAGGACGACAAAGCGGTCCGTGACCGCGCGGAAGGTGAAGTCGTTGACGAGCAGGTCGAGCCGCATGCGCGGACTGACGCCGAAAGCGGTGGCGAGCCGCAGGGAAATGGCGCGGCCGGAGGCCAGCAGGTACTCCTCGAGTTCGCACTTGAGCTTGCCGTAGAGCGACACGGGTCGGAGCGGGGATTCCTCGGTGCACATCTTGCCGGATTCGCCGATGCCGTAGCCGCTGTTGGTCGTGGGCGAAATGATCCGTTGATCCTTGCTGCTGAGGTCGACGAGCATCTTTACCGCATCGAGGTTGATGGTCCGGGCCTCGACCGGTTTCTGCGCGCAAATGGGGGCGCCGACGAGACAGGCGAGGGGCATGATGACGTCGGCCTTGGCGACCAGCGGCTTCATCAGGTTCTGATCGCGGACATCGCCACGCACGATGGTCAGATTGTCGTCATGGCAGACATCAAGCAACGAGGGCTGGTTATACATGAAATTGTCGACGGCAATCACCTTGTGGCCGTTCTTGAGGAGGATGGGGGTCAGGACGGACCCGATATAGCCAGCCGCGCCGGTAACGAGAATGGTGCAGGGATCAGTTTTCATAGAGCCGTAAACTACCTGCGGACGTGTGAGGTGTCAATCGCGCGGGGGTGGTGAGGAGGCGGATGCTCCCGGTGTCCGCTCGAGGGTGGTCTCATGCCGGGCCGTTTATGTTCTCTGCCCATTACCCGGAAGGTAATCTGCCCTGGCGGGTGAGAATACCTCGATAGCGATGGAGTCTTCAAGGATGCGGGCGCCGTGAATGACGTTCATCGGGATGCACCAGGAATCTCCGGGGGTCGCGTCGTGTTCGGCCTCTCCGATTCTTAGAACAAGGTGTCCTTTCACGAGATATCCCGTCTGTTCATACGGATGTGCGTGACTGGGCAGGGCGCTGTCCTTTGCCAGGAGGAACTCGGCCATCAATGTCCGTTCCCCAAAGACAAGGGTCCTCTGCCTGACGCCGGGGAGAGGGGTCGAGTAGCCCCCATCACTGTGCTTTTCGAACATGGTCGATCTCCTCTAGTTCGACAGTGCGGCATCCTGGGTGCCGTCCATGTAAGTGATGGCAGAAGCCTCGACAACGAACTGGATTTTGTCGGGCCATCGTCGGAGTTTCCCGAGCAGGGATGCGCCGTCCTGGGTCATGGCATCCACGCTCACATTGCCGTTGTAGGTTGCCCCGTTCGCAAGCCAGCCTTCCTTCGTCGCAAACGCCAAGCCCGTGCTGCCCAGAAGTTCGCCATGCTCGTCATACAGTTTGAAAACCCCTTTGAAGTCGCGAATGTCCTTCCCGGACACATTCTGGAGTCGATATCTGAAGACCCCTCCCGGTATGACCTCCACAAAAGTTGCGGTCACATAGGAGCGGCGAACGCGATTGCCCTGGGCGCCGGCATGGGCCGAAGCCGAGGAGGGAGCCGCCGTGACAGCTTTCGGTGCATTGGCGCCGCACTGGATGACCTTGCCGCCTTCGATGGTCACACTCGAACCGTCCCTGAATTCCAGGTATTCCTGTGCCCCCTTCTTCATCGTGATCGTGGGATTTCCCTTTGCTGCAATGACCTGTTCGCGGGTGCACCCATTCTCAACCTGGCCATATAGATTTCTCGACAGGGCCATGCAGATAACGACCACGCATAACCAGCGCCATGGACATGTAGTGAACGTCATTTCTGGTTTCTCCTTTTCGTCAAACATTACGGCTTGAACGGTCTCTTGCCCTGCACAGACTCGCCGAAGCCGGGGGCGCCGTCAGCCTGTACGCGCTGCTCGGCCCATTGTGCCGTATCGATGCACCATTGTCCGAAAGAATCTGCGGGCTGGCGAACGAAACAAAGGAAGCCTTCTCCCGGAAACGTCGGGAACATGGGATCATCGGGCTGCGGGATCGTGATGTTGAGTTCGGATTCCATGGCAAGAATGAACATCATGGAGTCCCATCCGGGCATGAGTGGAAACAGATCCTGCGGACGATGTTCAGGGCGGATCATGTCGGAGGGAACTTTGCAGAGACGGGCTGTCCGTTTTCGAAGTGCGAGGATGAGTCGCTGGAACTCCTTCGGCGCATCGATGCAGCGCAGGAATTCTTCGTCGGAAAGGGGCACCGACCTCGCCATGAATCCTCGCCGACGCCGTGTCCGCACTGCAATATCGATGCCGAGAGCTATGGGCACGCAGGCAATGAGGATGCTGGGTATCAGCACATTCATATCGTATGAGGCCAACGTCATGCCTTTCTTGATGCGACGCCCGACGCAGACTCCGGACGGACTGAAAGGGTGGTTCGGTCCCCGGTCATCTCAGTCGCTCGGTTTTCGAAAGCAGTTGAGTATCGTCAGGCTGCCGAAAATCCCGGCTTGGGCCCCGAGAGATGAAATCCATCTCCAGTGCAGCCCATAGTGTGTCAAGACCCAGACCAGGATGCTCAGGGCACCGAGTAGAATGCCGCGGCCATACTCCCTGTCGCCGATTCGATAGTAGAGGAGGGCGCACCCGAGCATCATCACCAGCCCGAAGTCATACATATCTTGTATCTCTCGATGTTGCTGCAATACGGGCGCATCATTCAGTTTGCCTGGCAAAGCCATGGATCGATTGGAGACGCTTGTATTCGAGCCACGTAAGGATAATCACGAGCACGTCCACGGCCGAGAGCGCCAGCAGTTCCGGCGAGCGTGTGTGTGTGTACCGATAAAGCTGATAGACAAGAAACAGGGTGAACGCAACGATCGCTGCCGGGTAGGCCCAGCGGCGCTTGAACAGCAAAGCGGTCACCAATCCGATCTTGACCACTCCGTGCCACAAGAGGTACGCGGCCGCGAAGGTCGTTGCGCCGCTTGCCAGGTGGTGTGTGCTGTTGAGAAGGTAGTTGGCAATCAGGTCTTGGGGATCCTCGCTCAGCTCGTGCTGCGTCAGCCATCTTGTGACGGAGTGAATACGGGTGGGGGAGACGAAGAAGAGCAGCACGCCGCCGACGGTTTCGAGCACACCATCTATGCCTTTTCCAATAACGCTCAGGTCAAAGAGGAGATGAATGATCCGGGCTTTCCCTGGCGTATTCATGGCTGGCTTCGGTGACACCCTGCGTTCGCGATTTCCGTTCTCCATGTACACGGATCCATTCATGCGCGAGGGGACAAACTCTGTCCTCGATGGGTGTTATGGCCTCCTCACACAACGGAACCCGTCCGTGTGGAAGCCTACGGCATCGGGGAAGGTGCTCCCCCTGGCCATACACCGCGCGAAAGTGCCTTCGACAAACCAATCGCTCCCGCGCAGCACACGCCGCGTCCCCGCGGTCGGCCCACAAGGGTCCACCTGGTTGCCTTCCGGGTAGGTATTGTACCAATCCCAGCACCATTCGGCAGCATTTCCCGCCATGTCGTGCAGTCCATATCCGTTGGCGGGGAAGCTCCCGGCGGGGCTGGTGTAGGGGGTGCCCCCGTTGGTGTAGGCCGGGTGATAGCCGTGAGTCGGGCTTGCGTCGAATCCATCTGACTCCGATGAGTAGTAGTTGGCCTGCTGATGGCTGATGGTGTTGCCGCCCCAGGGAAATTCCTTGCCTTGGCGGCCTCCGCGCGCGGCCTTCTCCCACTCTGCCTCGGTCGGGAGGCGATAACCGTCGGCGCTCCAGTCCACCCAGTCATTGTGAACGTCAAGATTGCCGTTGGTATAGAGAACGTCCAGGGCAGGGCTTGTGTAGTAGCAGGGCCCAAGGCCTTCCATCTGGCTCCGCGCGTTGCACCACTTGATGCAATCGTACCAGATCACATTCACCACCGGGTGGTCGAACGCCTTGCCTTCACCCTCGGGGATGGCGAAGCGGTAACCGTGGTTCGTGGCCCAGGTGCGCACCTCATCCCACTTCGCCTTGCGCACTTCCATCTCGTCCATCCAGAAGCCGCCAATGAAATTGGTGTGGACTGGCACCTCGGTGCCGTAGCCGGTGCCCCGGGTGTCGCCCATCACGAACTCTCCGGCATCGATCCAGACCATTCCTGCCGGCGGCTGGTTGGTGGTCAGGACAATGCGGTAGAACATGGGCACTGATACCGTGAAGCCGGACCCGTCCAATCCGTCCAGTGTTCCGATGTTGTCGAATGTCCGATACCACGGCCCGTGAGCTTGCGACGCCCACTCCACGCGATACAGCGCATGGCTGTCCACCGGGTTGGTCCATGTGAGATGACCGTTCGCCTGGAACGACGTGATCACGACGTCCCGTCCCATGCTGGACGTGCCCGCCAGTACAAGGGCGGTGCAGACTGCCAGGCACGATGGTATCTTCACGGTGTGCCTTTCTTCATGCTGCATCAACTCCACCACCAGTACTCTGGACTGAAGCTCTTCAGACGGAACGACCGTTGATCCTCGGGGAGGGACTGAAGAAGCTCCTGGGCCTTCTTGCCGATCGCCTCAGCGTTGAGTTCGACATTTCGTCTGCCTGCCTCCCCGGACGCGTGTACCCGGGGGTCCATGCCGCCAATCCCGTCCGGTGCCTTCATGTCCGGGGCCAGCGTATTCGTGCCCAATTCCGACAGGTCCACAAGGTTGGGATAGAAGAACATCATGTTGGACGTTTCCCACTTTGCCGCGTGGTCCGAGCCGGATTCTTCACTCTTGGTCAGAGATGTCTCCCAAAGGCCCACGCCGGCGACTGTCCCATCCGCCACGACGGGTTCGAGGGCTTTGTTTATCATGTCGATCTGACCCGGAACGTTGTGCCCGGAGACCCCGATGATCACGCGGAACCCGGTGCTCTTGAGGCGTTCAAACAACTGGGTGAGGAGAGGAACAAGATTTGTTCTGTCGAAGCCCTCGTGGAAATAGATGGGAGGGTAAACAACCCCTCCGAACTGCTCCGCTGTCTTGACCAGGATGCCGTGTGCTTTCAAAGCATCATTGCCGAGAGGCAGGTGTCGGCCATGCCACTCGATTAACCCAAACGGCACATACACCACCGGGAACTTTCGAGCGGCTGCTTCCAACTGGCCAGGCCTCATGAACTGCATCTGGACGGATGGAGACAGCTCGTTTCCCAAGGGGGTGGCTTTCTTGGGTTGGAGCTGCTCGGAATCAGATTCCGACAGCGCAATGAGGGTTAGCAGGGGGAGGACGATCGCAGCAACGCCCAGCCGCCACACGGAGGATCTCTTGAATAGCGCCGTCATGATGATTCTCCTGTCTATCGGTTGCCGAACGTTACGCATCAGCCGACGCGCGTAGCGCGTCGGCTGCATGCGCTGGTTGGGCTTCCTATTTCTTCCTGCACACCAGCTCGCCTTTTCCGATCGGGACAATGAGCGCATCTACTCGATCATCGGCCAATGCTCGGTCCAACATCGGTCGAAGCGTCTTCTCATGATTGATGGCGTTATCGGCAACAAGGATGCCTCCGGATACCATCTTCGGGACGACGGCTTCGTAACACGCGGCATAGACTTCTTTCTCCGCGTCGAGAAAGCAGAATGATACATCGGAACAGCAGGGGAGATGGTCAAGGGCGTTGCCGTGGATCAGGTCCACGACATCGCCGACCCCGGTCCTTTCGAATGTGTGACGTGCCAGCTTGGCCTTCTCGTCAAGAACTTCGAATGTTGTGATCCTTCGACCGACGAGGCGACACGCCAAGGCGAGCCAGAGCGTGGAGTAGCCTGCACTGGTTCCTATCTCAATATATCGTCCTGCAGGAGCGGTTGCGGCAAGCAGCGCGATAAACTTGCCTGTCTCCGGGGGAATCTGGCGAAGGCGCTCAAGTCGGGCTGTGCCGTCAGCGCGATCTTGAGCGTCAATCTGCTCAAGCTCCTTCATCCGGTTAAGGATGCCCTGTGGTATGTCATCAAACATTATCTTCTCCTAAAGCCCAACGTTAGCGTTCAGGCTGAGGCGCCTGCGGGCGCCGATAGCCTGGAACGCCTTGTTGGGCGTTTCTTTCTGAATTCTTCGATCGCCTCTGAGTGGACCTTGCGCCACTTGGAACGCTTCATTTGGACGTATGCCCTTGCAGCTTCTAGAATCTGTTGGGTGGTCATCTTTTTGTGGTTGAGGTGGAGGTAGCGGCCCTTCTCGCCGTTGCAGATGGAGCACGCTGCTACTCTGTTGCTGAGTTTGTCGCTGCCGCCCTTTGAAATCGGGACGATGTGATCAACCTCTACTCCCATCCATGTCTCGAAATCGTAAAGCAGGTCCTTCCCGCAGTAAGCGCAGCGGTATCCGCATTTTATGTAGGTCTCTCGATACCAGCTTAGCGGTCTTGGTCCACGCTCGTTCATGGATTTCTCATCGCCCAACGTCACGCCTCACCGGACGCGCTGCCGCTTCGGCATGCGCGTACGGTGAAGGCGGTGGTTCGGGAGTTTCATGATTCCAATCCGTCGACCACGGACTTGTACTTCTCGTGTATCATCTTCTGATCAAACTCTCGAAACTCCTCGAGCATGGCTTGCTCCTCTTCGTCGGTGAAGTAGCCTCTGCATGATGGAAAGAATACCTTGTCTTCTTTCAGAATATGTTTCGGATAGAACTCGACAAAGACTTGGAGTTTCTCAGCGATATCGGCCAAGGCCGTTTTGTCTCCTTTCCGATAACGAGTATTGGCATCAATGAGGGCTTTGGTGGTTTTCCGCCCAAACGCGTGCTCATCAATTAGTTCGTTCATGATTCGTCGGTCATCGGATGACAGTTCTCGCTTGCACAAGTCGCGGAAGAGTATGTCTTCTTCTTTCCCGTGGTGGGTACGGTCGGCATACATACGGATGAAATCCACTGCTGTGTCGACGAATAGAGGATCAACCAAGCTGGTGGATTGGATTTGTAGCACAGCACGCTTAATGAGGGTGATCATCCGCTCAATCAGGCGATGCTCTATCATAAGGAGTCCACGTGCTTGCATAAGCGAGCCCTCTCTTGTCTTTGTCCCCGAACGGTGCGCCTGACCCTCAACTCATTCCGTCCGCGGAATGAGTTGTAGTGGTCCGGGCGCTTGTTCGATGTTTCCTCGTCATATGCGCGAGTTGTCATCGAGAACCAGCGGTTTGCTGGTCTTGGCTACGAGTAAGGTGCTTGCAACCAGGCCACCGACGCCGCAGATAACGAAGACAGCTGTCGGGCCCCCAGTGATGAGCACGACAGGCAAGCAAAGCACCCACATCATGCAGGCACCAAGAGGAACGCCGAGAACCATGCGAGCAATACGCTGGCGACGAACCCGGCTTCGTATTGCTGCGAAAGTCGTGAATCTAGAGCTGAGTCGCCACCAAGGGTCATAGTTGTGAAGGAGATTTGACGCGGCATTCCACCCGGCGACGATATGGCCTCCTATCGGGACATGGCCAAGCGTCACCTTTGCTGGCTTTCCGGATAGCAGATCATCGAGCCTCGCACGCCCAAATGAGCGTAGTTTGGCACGCCAAACCAAAACGGCGTCTGAGCTGTTGGCCAAAGCAACTTGTTGTTCGTACCGCGCTTGGCTCATAGGCGCCCATATGAACCCCGACAATGCAAGAATTGAACCCAGTGGCAGCGCCAGGCTGAGCGCCAGCACGTGACTCACGCTGCTGAAGCCAAACCAGAAGATACATGACACGATAACAGCACTAACGTACGCCGCTCTGGACGCAGCCCTCTGGCGTCTGTGATACTCTGGATACGCGTCCCGTATTCTTCTCAGTGCCGATTCCGCATAGTGCCCACACTCCGTGCAACGGTGGGGGTACAGGAGACAACGCAGGAGTCCCTTCTCCGCTGCGCCATTGGCGGTGCGCGATACGAGTGCACTGTCGCGAGACGCCGCATTTGTTAGTACACTCAGCACGCCTGTGCCGTGCCCTGCACTGCCTCGCCCGTATCCCCTGGCATATTGCGTGAATGACCGTCCACACTTATCACATGTGCACACATGGTCCTGCTCGAGCGACTGAAAAGATGTGTAACTGACGTATGCCATCGTTAACCTCCTCTGCTGTCATCGAACGTTCGGCCTCTGGGGCGGCGCGACAGCGACGTACCCAGCAGGCCGTGGTTCTGCTCAGTCCTTCATGGTCTTCATAATCTCTCTGGCTAGGTTTTGGCTAGAGTGCGTCGTGCGATTGCCTTCCATTAGGATTGTGAGAAGCGCTTTCGCAGCCGAAGGTTGTCCGGTTTGTTGGAGCGTTACAGCCTTGTTGAGGATCAGGAATCCGTAGGTTTCATCATCTGCATCCATAGACAAGGCATGGTCCAGGAGTCTTAGCCGTTCTGCGTAATCATCTGCAAGCAAAGCCTTCTCTTTCCAAATGGGTGTGAACGTGGGCAGACGAGTGGCCAACTCATTGACGAGTTGCGCCTTCTGGTTTGGATCCGTCCATTCGAGAGAGACGTAGGCAAGGTAGGTCCCGGCGGGAAAGGTCCCTTGTTTCTCTTTCTCCAAACACCACACGGCGGTTTTGGTCGTGAAGAATCCTTTGGGGGCGAGACGGGCCACATCTTGGTACTTGGACAGCGCGTTTGCGCTGTCCCCTTTGAGCAAGTATGTGAACGCCATGTCGTAGTGTGGATAGGGCCAGTTGGGTTGCGCGACAATTGCCTCGCCAAGCAGGGCAATTGCCCCGTCGTAGTCTCCAGATTGACCTTTAACCCTAGCCCGTTGGTGCAACGCCTGAGCTTGTGGTGCCACGTTGTCTTCGCCCATGACTTGATACGATACCTTTCCGTCGAGTTCAGTTATCGCTCCCGTCTTCTTTCCATCCTGCTGGGTGTAGACGACGGGAGCATCATCGCGCTTCCCGCAACCTGTCAGAGCGATCATCGCTATGACCGTGATCAGCCTCTTCATATCCTCAAGCAGAAAAGTGTTATTATACATACTTCGTAACACGGGGCATCCCCGCGCCCCGGCCAATCTTCACCCCGGTCACCCGGTTCGCCTAGGCCGTCTGCATGTGCGTGAAGCTGTGCCTATTAGGGCTCTTCGTCAAGGGATTTTTGACGCTGAAGTAGTCTTTCTGCATTCCCCCGAAGTAGTCTTTATGCGGCCTCTGATTTTTGGGGGTGCCCTTTTCCGCATAAAGACTACTTCGGTGGGGCCGCCATGAACACCTGCCTTCCATTCCCCCTGGCTCACGCCGACAGAGTATCGGCACCACGCAGGACGGCACAAGGGGAAAACCTGTCCTGTTTTATTCTCGTTTGCTCTGTGACTCCGTGTCGCCGTGCGAGAAATCTTTGCCTCCCCGATTTCAATCCTTGGACAAGGTCACGGCCCGTTCCGCGAACCTCCGTATTATTCGTCCAGACTTAGCACGACTTTCTGGTTTTCAATCGCCCGGAATGGCATTCAACAGAATGGAGCGGATCGGTTCTTCTTCGTTCGCATGGGCAAGGACGGTTACCTGGTCCCACCCGTGTACATGCGTCGAGCCGGTGGGGACGACCAGATGTTTGCCTCGCGTGATCAACGTGATGACGGCGCCGGGGGGCAGTCGCAGGTCGGCAATGGCTTTTCCCTCCGCGCCCTGCGGGCCGGGAAGATCCACCACAATCAAATCGAAGTCGCTGGCGCGCATGGTCACGAGCTCCAGATTGAAGAGGGGCCTGGGGCGCGAGGGCGAGGTCAGCTTCAGCCAACGCGCCAGCGCCCCCAGGGTGTTCCCTTGCACCGCAATCGACAAAAGGACGGCGAAGAACACCAGATTGAATACCTCTTGTCCCACGGCGAGCCCCGCGGCCGCCGGATAGGTGGCCAGGACGATCGGAACGGAGCCCCGGAGTCCCGCCCAGGCAATAAAAACCTTTTCTTTCCCGCCCAGACGCATCCCGAGGGTGCCGAGTCCGACGGCCAGCGGTCGCGCGATGAAGGTCAGGACCGCGAAAAGCAGCAATCCTTCCGGCCAAAGGGTTTTCCACTGGTGGGGGAATACCTGAAGGCCCAGCAGCACGAACATGCCGATGTTGGCCACGGTGGAAAGCGCCGCCGAGAAATTGGCCACCCCCTGTTTGTGGACAAAAGGCCTGTTGCCCATGACATAGCCGGCAATGAAGACTGCGAGCATGCCACTGGCCTGAATCCATTCGGTCACCCCATACACCAGGAGGATGATCCCCAGGGACAGCACATAGTAATGTCCGCGGTCTTGCGGGCTGAGGCGATTGAACAGCCACAGGGCTCCGCGCGCCAGCAGCCATCCCACCAGCGGGGCGGCGGTGAATTTCCAGAGGAAGAGCAGGCCCGTCATGAACCATGCCGACTGGGTGGACGTAAGCGCGCCGACCGTCGCCACGGTGAGCAACACCGCCATTGGGTCGTTGGCGGCGCTTTCGATTTCGGTGATGGCGGACACCTTGGGGGGCAGCGGCTGCCGACGAAGAATCGAGAAGATCGCGGCGGCGTCGGTGGACGAGATGATGACCGCGAGCAGCGCGGCCTTTTCAAACGGCCAGCCGAGAAGCCCATACAGCACACTGAAGGTAGCCGCTGCCGTCAGGACCACGCCCCAAGTGGCCAGGCCCCCGGCCGGCAGGGCCACCGCCTTGAAGCTGGACCTCTTGGTGAAGAAGCCTCCCTGAAACAGAATGAACATCAGGGCGAGGTTGGCGACGCGATTGGTGAGGTCTAGGTCGTCAAAGTACCAGAGGTTTAACACGTCGCTGCCGAAGACAATGCCTGCGCAGAGGGCGACAAGGATGACCGGAACGCTCCATCGGTCAAGCCACACCGCAGCCAGCACGACGGCAATCAGAATCAGCGGGCCAATGACATATACGACGTCCATGATTTTTTTCTCATTCCTTCGGTGGGGGGGGGGGCCATCCCGTCACCCTGATTTATGTTTCCCCGCCGGGGGGGGGGGGGCGCGGGCGCGGAGCGCCTGCCCCCTCGATGGGGCCGCTAAAGATGAAAATCGCCGACGGCTTCCGGCTGATACAGAATCTTCTCAATGCGGATACGCCGCATGCCTGCGGGGACCGGCCACTCGATGATATCGCCCTTGGAGTAGCCCAGAATCGCCGTGCCGATAGGGGCGAGCACCGAGATGGCGTTCGCGTCCAGATTGGCGGCTTTCGGAAACACCAGGACGTAGTTCATTTCTTCGCCGGTCTGGACATCCTTAAGCACTACGCGCGAATTCATGGTTACCACGTCGGGGCGAACCTCCTCGGGATTCACGATGTCCGCCCTAGCGAGCTCGTGCGCCAGGGCCTCCAAATCCTTTCGGGCTCGATTGCCGAATTCTCCGGCCACTTCGATGAGTTCTTCCAAGCGCCGCTTGTCGGCATTCGTAATGCATATTTTTCTAGGCGTCATAATCGATCCCTTTCTTCCTGTGCTCGCGCCTCGCCGCAACCTTGCCGTCTCGGCGCCGTCGAATCGCTGCCGCGGAGCGTCGGCCGTTCACTGCTCTCCCGGCTCCACGCGATGCGTTCCACCCGCCCCGGGCATTCTATCGCGACCTTTCGATATCCCGAAGCCGAAACCGCGACCGCCGCTACAAAGAGTGGCAGGGATGACCATCCATGGGATGCTCGTCTTCATAAATCCAACGTCCGCCTTGAGGCTGAGGGAACACGCGCAGCGGGTTCCCGATAGCCTCAAAGGCCTTGTTGGACGCATTGTTATCCTTCTACGCTGAGTTTCCTTTTCAGGGTCCTTGCAACGAAAAAGAAAATGAGACAGACAGATCCAACGATGGCTCCTTTTGTAATTATTGCAGGCCATTTCGGGAATGCTTCTATGGCGATTGTTACAATAATAACTACAACGGCTTGTAGGATAATCACTGTATATCCTATCCTTAAACGTGACGCATCTTCATGAAGCGTGTGATAAGCTATCGATATCAATGCTGCGACATAAAGAAAACCCCATATCTGTAAACATGAAGCTCCAATCGAGACAAAACTGTATACAGGCAATTCAGCGAAGTATCGTGCAGGCATATCAAGCACCCACAGTCCAACTGCTGTTCCCAAGAATATCGAAAGCATGATTGTAACAACTCCGCCAACTCCGCTTTTTACAGCAGCAGCAATTGCACTCAATGGATAATCTATCCAACTATTGCTCATATTCCGCTCGTCCAACGTCAGCCGTGAGGCTGAGAGAACCCGGCCGCGGGTTCTCGATAGCCTCAACGGCCTTGTTGGATGCCTTCTTTCTTGAGTTCCACAAAGCCATTCTCGTCAAATGTGAGACAGAATTT
>Ga0116158_10002744_pt1 | contig 15460 bp, 10 predicted proteins | sample AD_UKC052_MetaG_FD_89883 | JGI IMG/M metagenome (GOLD analysis project Ga0116158, IMG submission 89883) | Active sludge microbial communities of municipal wastewater-treating anaerobic digesters from USA - AD_UKC052_MetaG | ecosystem: Engineered > Bioreactor > Anaerobic > Digestate | place: USA... | reverse complement strand
GCAAGCTGCGGAATCTTGCCATTGAGCGTTTGCCGCGTTTGCTCACCGTTAAAAACCAAATCGCGCGTCGAAAAGCCTTGTTCGAAGAAGCCTTTGCGAATCGTCAACATCGGCATGAAGATCGCAATCGCACCGAGCAGCCCAGCGGCTAGCAGCACGTACTTCCAAGGTTTCATCGCGCGCCTCGAACTATTGCGCTTTGGGCGATGGGGTTGCACGCAAGGCGTCGGCGTTGGCTTTGATGCCTGCTGGCACCGTCGTTGGCACTGCGGCAAAGCCCCCGGTTGCGCCGCCGTATGCCCGCAAGGCATTCGTAGCAGCGCGGAACCGATCGTCGAGAACCGACCAGTTGAGGTTGGTAAAGAACGCGTCAATGTACTTGGCGTGCGCGGCGCCAAAGTCCATTTGATACGCGTGTTCAAACATGTCGAGCACCATGATTGGCTCGCCAGCAACAACCGCTTGGTCGTGGCCGCGGCTCGCAATGATGCGCAGATCGCCAGTCAAGCGCGACAGCGCGATCACGACCCACCCGGAGCCGCCACCAAGCGCCATGGCGGTTGCGCGGGCTTGTTCTTCCCAGCGTGCGGCGCTGCCAAATTGGGAGGTGAGTGCACGGAGGAAGTTGCCGCTGGCTTTGCCATCGCCACCAAGGTTGCCGAAGTAGCGTTCGTGTAAGTTCATCGAGTTGGTGAACGTCAATTCGCGTTCGCGCAAGCCAGAAACTTGAAAACCAGCGGTATCTTTGGTGACGCGATCGAGTTCGATTTCGACCTTATTCAGGTTTTTGACTGCAGCGACGTAATTGTTGTTGTGGTGCGACGTCAACATCTTTTCGGATAAGCCACGTAACTTGCGGGGGTCGAATGGCAGCGGCACCACAGCGTGGGTGCCAGCCGCACGCGGCGTGACGTCAGGGGGCGCCATTTTTTTGGCTTCTGCGATCGAAGGAAGAATAGCGGTGGCAGCAGCAGCGCCAGCTACAGATGCAAGCATTTCGCGTCGGTTCATACGCGCACTGTAGTGTGAAATCCGGCGCGTGGTACAGCACCTGCGACGTTTTGCAGCGTGATCGTGGGCACCTCTAGCCACTACTGGCTTGCGTGCGTCCTGTGGGCGGAGTAGGTTGCAATATGTCTCAACGCCACCATCGGCTTGCCGCGTTTTCGCGCGTGCGCTGGTTGCTGGTGACATTGGCAACGATCATTGTATTACTGACCTCGCAAGTCACCCGCATCGCGGCGGCGGGGCTGCACTTTGGCAGCATGGCATGTTGCTGTGGCGTGCATCAAAGTGATGAGGCGTGTGGCTGCCCGGATTGCCCAGCGGGGCACAGCCAAACACATGACGATCGCGATGAGGATAAGCCTGCTCCGATGGCGCCGAGTATGAAGCGCTGTGGGCCAAGCGCTACCATCGTCGCACTTGGCGCTGAGTCGCCTTGGGCACCACCGATCACCGCCTCGCCAATCCCGCAAAAAAGCACGCCAGTTCATTCGATGGCACCACTCGCGCTTAGTTCGGCTGCGCCGCACGCGCCCGATGCGCCACCACCACGGGGCCGCCTAACCGAATAGATTCGTCGTTGCTCCGACCAACGGTGTGGTTACCCGCATCGCGGCCAGGCAACGTTTATCAATTTTATGGTTAGGAGGTGCGTATGCACCTGTATCGAATTTGTGCGTTTACGATCGCTGCATGCATGGCAGCGGCAGCCAACGCACAAGCACAAACATGTCATGAAATACCCGTGTCGCTGGGCGCAACCCACGCGGCTGCGGCTGATGTGCAGCACGTGAGTTTGGTGTTGCGTAATGAATTTCGCGCCGTCGTTGGTGGTGGGCTAGTTGGCACGACACCACAAGTTGGGTATCAGCGCGGCCGTTATGCGGCGCAGGTAGGCTTGCCGATGTATCGCACCGCGGTGGGCGCAGCCGAACTGGGCATCGGCGACCTTAGTATCGAAGCGTTAGCAAATGTGTGGCGGAACCAGTGTTGGGCAACCGCTGTGGCGGTCGTGATGACGGCGCCAACAGGCGATTCCTCAAAATCGATGGGTATGGGGCATTGGATGGCAATGTCGAGTGCCGCGCTGAGCCTGCGGACAGGGCCGGTCACGGCAACCGCCATGATCGGAGGAGGCAAAGCGGTTGGTGCGGCGGCATCCGAACATCATCATCATCACAGCAAGACGGGCTTCCCATTAGTGAATCCCATGAATCAATTTGAAGCCAATGCGATGCTGCGCTTGACCTTGGCGACAGGGTCGGCTGTTCGCCCCGAAGCGATGGCAAGCATTGCGCTGCCGCTCGACGATATGGGCGTTACCCGCAGTGTCGTTGGGCTTGGTTTCGATTTCAACCAAGGCCCATGGCGCCTTCATCCATCGGTGCAGGTTGGCATCGTTGGTAAACCATTTTACGCTCGCACCACCTTTGATGTGGGCTATGCATTCTAGGAGCTTTATGAAACGTACATTATTACTTTGTTTGCTACCGTTTATGGTCGCCTGTGGCAGTGATGCATCATCGCAAGTTGATGCACCGCTAAGCGACGCTGCATCAGTCGACGCTGCACCTTCGCGTGTGATTGCCGATACCAAAACCATGGCGGTCACAGCTTCGCTCGAAGGTACCTTTACCGCCAAGAAAACCGATCGCATCGTGATCAAATTGACCAGCGATGGCCCAATTGATTGGAACGTGCACGGTCACGCCAACGGTTCGACGCAAGTGGTGCACGGTGAACGTGGGGTGATGACTGCAAGCTATGAGTTTGTGCCACCTGCCGATGGTGAGTGGTTTTTAATTCTGACCAACAAAGCCACGAACCCTGTGTCCGTGCAAGTTCATGCCGACGTGTACGGCAGTGCAACGTTTATTTGGAACTAAAGAAAGCAAAGGAAATACGATGATGAAGAAATTGATGAGTGTTGCGAGTGTTGCGCTGCTTGCCTTGGCGGCGTGCGACGACCACGAGCATGCGGCCGCGGGCGCGCCTACGGGTGCGACGTGTCCACAGGGTTCGACGCTGACCTACACCAACTTTGGCAAAGGTTTTTTGGACAAGTATTGTGTTGAGTGCCACGACGCCAACAAGACCGGTGCAGCGCGCAAAGGTGCGCCCGAGTTTCATGACTTCGATACCCTCACTGGGTTTAAGTCGGTCTCGGATCATGCCGACGAATATTCGGGCTCAGGCCCATCGGCCACCAACGAACTTATGCCCGAAGCCAATGGCACGCGTCCGATTCCGACCATGGCGGAGCGGGTGCAGTTGAGCCAGTGGATCGCCTGCGGCTCGCCTAATTAGGTGGGTGCTAGTGGTGTGGGGAATGGCTGCGGTGCGCGGGCGCTTCGTTGCTGGGGCCCTTCCTCCTCGTCACATACTTCCAGTATGCTCCTCGTCGGGGATTCCCTTCGCCTTGCGCGCGCGCATCCTCGCGCATTCCAGCCCGGGGTTCAGCGCTCTGCTCGGTACTAACTTTCTGAGATAGACAGATTGGGATCCTTTGCAGTGCCGATGAAAATCAGTGCGAAGGCGCTGCGCAGTAGCTCGGGCTGGAATGCGCGAGGATGTGCGCGCGCAAGGCGGCGTGAGAACCGCACCGCAGCGCACTTTGGGTGCGTGAGGAGCGGAAGCGGAACGCCAACGCGGCGCCCGCGCACCGCAGCCATTCCCCACTAACAAGCACTGCGCACGCCCCGCGCACCGCAGCCATTCCGATCGCGCAAGCACTGCGCACACACATCAGAAGGTGGCGCGGGCGCCGAGAGACGGTATCGGCACAAACTCCGTCGTCGCTTCGCGCTCGGTATAGTCGCGATTGTAGTTGTACTGCACGACGCGAGCGTTTTGGTAGGCGTTGGCAATGTCAAGGTACCCAGTGAGCGACCAGGTAGTAAAATTCCAGGTGCGTTCAGCGCGTAGGTCGAGTTGGTGATTGGTAGTTAGTCGGGCCCCGTTAGTCCTGCCAAACGACGGGATATAACGATCGCTGGCGGCATCGTAGGTGGCGCCCGTCACATCGGTGTACGGCGTGCCGGACAGCAACGAAAACCTGCCGCTGAACTGCCACTTGTGCCACTTGTAACTGGCCACCGCAGTTGCGTTGTGGGTTTGATCAAAGTCCGACAAGCGTAGCGCTGAGGTCGCCGTATCACGCCGCTCAGACCGCGACAGCGAATACGCTAGCCAGCCATACCAATTGCCGTGATTGTACCGAGCCAACGCTTCGAGCCCATAGCTGCGACCAGTGCCAACTGAAAAATACGGCAACCCGTCGCTGCTGAGCTGACCTCGCAGCGTCGATGCCAAGTCAGTGCGGCGTGAATAAAAACCGGAAACGCCAACGGTTGCGCCTTCGGCCACTGAGGTTTCTGCGCCTAGCACGTATTGTGCTGCGATTTCCGGCACCAAGTTGGTTGCGGCGCCTTGTGCATTGGCGTCGGGACCACGCGCGTAGCGGCCCATCGCACCTTTGACGGAAACTTTGCCAAACTTTTGTTCGAGCTGAATGCGCGGCATCACCGTGCCAGCTTGTTGTCGACTGAAATACTCGGCGCGCAGCCCCGGCGTGATTTTTAGCGTTTTAGTTAAGTCAAAATCGACTGCAACGTACGCTGCAAGATACCGGCGGTTAAACTTGTTTTGATACGCCAACACGGGTTGTTCACCGAGCTTGATCGGCGGTTCACCTTCCGCGCGCGGCACCGGCGCCAACACATCGACGCTGTAGTTTTCTGCTGTGGCTTCAACCCCTGCGCGAAACTGGCCGGTGCGCCAGGGCACCCGCACATCATCACGAAAGGTCACCGGCAATAAGTCGACATCGACCTTATTCGTTGGCCCAATCGCGACACGAATTCGATCGGCGCCAACCGACAATACCGCTCAATTCCGCAGCGTTTTGCCTTCGTGATACCAGGTCGTCAGCACGCGACCGAACCACGTGCTGTTGCCAAAACTGCCGAAGCTGCCATCGCTCGGCTCTTTATTCACCAACGCAATTTCATCGAAGCTCGCAATGCCGAGCACTGCGACGCGATCTTGCGACGTCGGCCGCCAATCAACGCGCAGCTGCCCGTCGTAGTAGGTCGGGTACGTCGTAAAATTCACTGCGGCATCCGACGGCAACACCAGCGGCAAAATCGCATCGACGGTGGAGCGTCGAAAGCCACCCGACACGCCCCACTTGCTATCGCGCCCTAGCTTGGTCGAAAACAAGCCGCCAACTTCAAGAAACGAGACGTTTGTCTCGGCATAGTTGGGCTGCAGCAGCGATGATGCTGTGGTTAACGAAACCACACCGCTGGTGGCACGGCCTTCTTCCACGCCGAAGCCGCCTGGAGAGAATTCGATGGCTTCGACGAATCGGGTCGGCACGATCGTTGTGTTGTTAAACACGTGATAGATGCGTGGAATCGTCACCCCTTCGATCATGAACTTCGAATCGTCGGGCGAGCCGCCTCGCAAGATCAAGCCTTGGCTGCCCGGGGCAGGGCTGGTGGAAACACTGGGCAAGCCTCGAATCGCCGACAACGCATCGCGCTCGCCACCTGGCACACGCACCAACTCTTGCGTTGTTAGATTTTGCGTGCCCACAGCCAGCGGTTTTGGCGCACGCCCGACCAGTTCGATGACTTCGCCGAGTGCGCCGGTTTTATAAATAATCAACGACAAGGGCTCTTCGCTACCAATGACAACGTCTTGGCTCGCCGGCTCATAACCGGCTGCCGTGATGGCCACCGTCACATTGTCGCCGGGCACGTCGTCAAACCGGAATGCGCCTTCTGCCGAACTTACTGCCTGGGTGCTAACACCTGGAGCGGTAACGGTAGCGCCCGCAACTGGCTGCAGTGTTTCGCCATCGAGGACATAACCAGCTACCGGCGCAGCGCCAGCCACCGTCGACGTGGCGCCTACCACCGTCAGCGTCCAAAATGCAGTCGTCAAAAAACGCATAGAGCTTGGACGACCTTATACGCCGCCAGGTTTCGCCTTGTCGCGCCTATTTGGTAACAGGTGCGGCTTTCGGCGTGACAACCGATGGTGCGCTGGCTGGCGTTGCAACCGTGGTGGTGCTGGCGTCACGCAAAATGTTGATCGTTTTGATCGATCGAACTTCTTGGTTCTCACGTGCAATCACGGTGATTTGATTGGCGCCCGGCCACAATGGAATGTCGGCGTTGAAGTCCAGCTTGCTTTGTGTGCTGCTGCCGCGGTTGCTGCGGTAGTACACTTTGCGGCTGTCAATTTTGGCGCTGCTATTCGATACGAAGATGTAAACGTCTTCAACATGCGCGTCATCCGACACGGTGCCCGCCAAAGGATATTTGCCACCTGAAACTTTGAGGGCCGGGAGATTCAAGGCGATGCTTGGTGGTGTTGAGTTCCAGGCTGGCGTGAACGCGCCTGGCCCACCGCTGCCGGTCGCGATGTCAGCGTTTGCAACAAAACCAACCCGACCGTTACCGAGGTTCAACTTCGCGAAACCTGGCACCGTGCCAAGCACTGGGAAGGCTGCGCCTTTGGCTGCGGTGCCAATCATGGTCGTGGTGGTAGCTGCACCTGCATACAGTTGCGCCGACTTGCTACGAATAACCGCGCTGCCTTTGCCTGGCGCGACGGTTAGTGCAGGCACGATGTCGAACTTCAGTTTATCGCTGGCTTGTGAGTCTAACGCTGCGTCATACGCAATGAGTTCCATGATCAATTGATTGCCATGCAAATCGTTGGTCACGGAGACCGGGAAGGTCACGTCGCGCGATTGGCCTGGCGCCAATACGCCGATTTCGAAACGCGACTTGTCAAGCAACACACCATCGCCAGAGGCATTGCGCAGAATCGTGCTGGCTTCGTCGCTGGCCCCAGCGCCAGTATTTTTGATGGTGACTTGCAGCCGGAATTTTTCGCCTTTTTGCACCAAGCCATCGCCGTTGCCGTCGTCGATCAGCTGGTACGAATATGCAAACACGGGCCGCGGCCGTTCGGTCACGCTGATTTCCAGTGGCTGCGTGGTCGCTTTTGCGTTTTTGGCTTCGCGTAATTCGAACGTGAGGCGATCGACGCGCGACAACGCGTCTTTGGGCAGTTTGATCCGGGTTGTAAACGATTTGGTTTCGCCTGGCGCAATCGCGCCGATTGGCAATTCGGTGTCGTCAAAGGAGTAGTCATCGGCGTGGATGCGTGCCAGCACCCGGCTGGCAGGGGCGGTGCCGGTATTTTTCACGGTTGCCGTGATGGCCAGCGTCTCACCGGCCTTGGTGATCGTGCTGTTGGTCGACAACGAGCCTTCCAACGTGGTTGCGCCAGCGCCAGCGGTCGGCGCCCAGTTTACGTTGATCTTGGCCAATGCTTCGACCAGCTTTTTGTCTTCTTCGTTGCGCGTTTTGGTAATCGTTGCAGTGGCACCCTTGACCAACCCCGTGCGCGTTGGCGAGTTGACCGACGAGACCAAGTTCTTCGCGATGCGCATTTCGAAATCTTCGACGATTTCGTCTTCGATCGGTTCTTCATCGTCTTCGGTTGGCGCTGGTGTAGCGTCCTTGGCGGCCGGCGTGGCAACTTTCGGTTTTTCAACCATGAACGGCACTTCAAACGCAGGTTTGTCCGTGTCGTTGGCGTACGAGCTGGTCAACGTCGCATCGAGATCTTTTTCGCCATACGACTTCGTCGGCGGTAACAAGCGTACGTAGTCGGCAGGTTCATCGTTCTTGTCTGGCACCCGCATACGCTGCAGCGCGATATCCGGCACGATGCCTATGTTCTGAATCGAGCGATCGCCTGGCGTGAGGTACTGCGCTACGGTGATCTTGAGTTTGCTGCCGTTGTCGTTGTCGTAGAGTTCTTGCACCGACCCTTTGCCGAAGGTGCGGGTGCCCACGATGGCTGCACGATCGAGGTTCTTGAGTGCGCCCGCAACAATTTCCGATGCCGACGCTGAGCCGCCGTTGACCAGCACCGCCAATGATGACGTGGTGTCACCAAAGCCAACTTCGGCGCGTTGCGACGGCCGATCGTTGCGCGAAACTTGGCTGACAATGGTGCCGGAGTCGACCCACAAGTCAACCAGCTGCACAGCTTCGCTGAGCAAACCACCACCGTTCCAACGCAGGTCTAAGATCCACGCGGTGGCGCCTTGGCCGCTCATCTCACGTATGGCGTCGGCAACATCGGCCGCAATGCCTTTGGAGAATTGTTTCACGCGGATGTAGCCAACGTTCTTGTCGAGCAGCTTATGCTCAACTTGCGAGACGCGAATAACCGCGCGCTCAAGTTCAAACTTGAGCAAACCTGTTTGGCCTTTGCGCTCGACGAACAGCGTCACGCCTGTGCCCGGATCGCCACGCATCCGATCAACCGCTTCGTTGCTAGTTAGGTTCTCGGTGATCTCGTTGTTGATGCGCACAATGTGGTCGCCGGCTTTGATGCCTTTGCGCCACGCTGGCGTATTTTTCATCGGGCGCACGACCGTGAGCTTGCGGTCGATCATGCGGATCACGATGCCCAAGCCTCCGAACTTGCCAGACGTCGACGCATCCATGTCGCGCGCGGCTTCGGGATCCATCAACACCGTATGAGGGTCGAGGGTTGCTAACATGCCGTTGACTGCTGCGTATTCAACTTTCGCTAAATCGGCGCCCGGGTTCATGTTGGCTTCCATAAAACGGAAGATTTGCTTCAACCGCGACGACAACCGCCATGCCGAATCGACATCGCCAGTTTCAAACACTTCCCGTTTGTCGTTCACCACCACGGTAACTTTGTGGTTGGTGCTATCGGGTTCGATCAACACTTCAGGGATCGCGAACTGCACCGAATCAAGCGCTTTAAACAGCATCTTCTGCGGATCGATGCGGCTTGGATCGACGTAGCGTTCGCGTACCCGGGTTTGCGCCAACGTGAAAATTTTCAAAGCCGACAGATCGTATTTGGCAACCGCGGTTTGGCCTGGTGCTGCACGTACTTCTGCGGGTTGCAAGCCGATCGACACCACGCCTTTTGGTGATTGATGGATTAGGGTGAGTGCAAGTGCGGAAGACGCGGCTGCGGCTACCAAAAGGACGTTCGCACGGGTTCGCATCCTACGAGTATAAACGGAGAACGGCGATGCGCCAGCGGATCGCGTGCCGAGTCGATCGCCGGACGTGGGCGGATGTAGTATGGTGAGGCATCGATGGTCGCTAGCAAATCCAAGGGCACCGGCACGAGCCGTTCCGGTACCAAACGCGTAGGCAAAGTCATCGACGTCGAGGCCGACGGGTCGGCACACGAAGCCGACGACGCAGCTGCGCCCGGCACCGATGACAACGAAGATAGCGACGGTGATGACACCGGCGCCGATGACGGGGTTGACGCCGTCGATGTTGAAATTCTTGGCAACGTAGCGACAGTGGCAGCGCCTGACGGTGCCGACGAAGCTGACGGCACGGAGGTCGTCGACGACACTGCCGAGCCACCGGTCGTCAAGGGTGGCGCACTGTCACGACGCGACCCAATGGCCGTCTACATGTCCGAAGTGCGGCGGTTTCCATTGCTGACGCCTGAAGAGGAACATGCTTTGGCGGTGCGTTTGGTCGAACACGGCGACCGCACTGCCGCGCGCAAACTGGTGGAAGCCAATCTGCGCTTAGTGGTTAAAATTGCTTACGAATATCGCCGAGCCCATCGCAACTTGCTGGATCTAGTGCAAGAAGGGAATATCGGTTTGATGCAGGCGGTTTCGAAATATGACCCGTACCGCGGCGTCAAACTGTCGAGCTATGCCGCGTTTTGGATTCGCGCCTATATCCTCAAGTTCATCTTGAACAACTGGCGCTTGGTTAAAATTGGCACCACCCAAGCGCAGCGCAAATTGTTTTTTAACTTGCGCAAAGAGCGCGAAAAACTAGAGCAGCTGGGGTTCGCGCCAACTGCCAAAGCGCTGGCCGAAAAGCTCGACGTCACCGAAAACGAAGTCATCGAAATGGAAAAACGCTTGGCTGCTCCGGAAGCATCGCTCGATGCGCCAATGGGTAGCGAAGACGATGGCCAACGTACGCGGATGGACTATTTGCCGTCGGAAAGCGCACGGCCTGACCAAGCGGTTGCCAACAACGAATTCGCGACGCTGTTACGCAGCAAGCTTGAAGAATTCGCGCAGGAGCTCGAAGGCCGCGACCAACATATCTTTCGTGAACGCTGGCTCACCGACGAGCCGCAAACGCTACAAGAAATCGGCGACAAATACGGCGTGAGCCGCGAACGCGCCCGGCAATTGGAAAAGCGCATGCTCGATCGATTGCGTAAATTCCTCGAAAGTGAGCTTGGCAGCGCGGTCGATATCGGCGCGATGTCGAGGGAATAAATGGCGCGCGGACCAACCCTTTCCGTGGTGGCCACGCCCATCGGCAATCTCGAAGATCTGTCGCTGCGTGCAGCGCGGGTATTGGCGACGGCCCAGTTGATTGCCGCCGAAGATACGCGGTCGGCGCATGTGTTGTTGCGCGCAGTTGATAGCCTGGCCGCGATGGCACGCATGGGTGCCATGGCCCAGCATGAAGCGAACGAACGAACGCCAACTGAACCGTCGAGTCGGCGCGTGATTTCGCTATTTGACGGTAATGAAGCCGAGCGCAGCGCTGAGGTGATCGCTGCGATTGATGCCGGTCAACGTGTGGCGCTGATCAGCGAAGCTGGTACGCCGCTAGTTTCGGATCCCGGTGGGCGCTTGGTCCACACCGCGATCGCGCATGGCATCACCATCGAAGTGATTCCGGGGCCCAACGCTGCGATTGCTGCGTTGGTGGCGTCGGGCATTTCCGCCGAGCGCTTTTTGTTTTTAGGGTTTCCGCCGCGCGATCCAGGCGCGCGCCAACAGTTGTTTGGCACCTTACGCAACGAGCCGGCAACCATGCTGTTGTACGAAGCCCCCGATCGCGTGGGCCGCACGTTCGCTGATCTTGCGGCAGCGTTTGGGCCTGACCGGCGCGGTTCGCTGTCACGTGAACTAACCAAACTGTACGAAGAGCATGTGCGTGGTACGTTGAGCGAACTAGCGCAACGCTATGCCAACGAAGCGCCGCGTGGCGAGTGCACGCTGGTGATCGAAGGCGGCCAAGCACAGGTCGTTGAAGTCGATATCGAACAACAATTGCGTACCCTGCTGGCCCAAGGCCTTGGCCCCAAAGACGCAGCCGCTCGATTGATGGTGCTCACTGGCAAACCGCGGCGCCAGCTTTATCAATTGGCGCTTTCGTTGGCGCGTGGCACCACCGATGAAACGCCATGACCACGGTTGAAGCCGTCGCCCCGTTTGAAATCGTCGATGATGCGGTGATCGTTGGCGCGCGGCATCAGCGCTTGCCGTGCGGCCTAGATGTGTTGGTCCATCGCGACAACAGCCTGCCGCAAGTGGCGGTGAGCATGTGCTACCGCGCTGGTTCAAGTGACGAAGTGCCTGGCGCGAGTGGCTTGGCTCACTTGGTTGAGCATCTGTTTAAGAATTCACTGCACCTCGGGGGGCGTAAGCACTATGAAGTGCTGCGCGAGGTTGGTGCGTCCGACGCCAACGCATCGACCAGCGCCGATCGCACCGAGTATCATCAAGTGGTGCCGGCCAATCAGCTCGCTATGGCGCTGTGGCTAGAATCCGACCGCATGGGCTACTTTTTGCCAGCGTTGCTCGACGATCGAGTCGCCCAGCAAAAAGCGGTGGTGCGCAGCGAGCGCCGGCAACGCTACGAAAATGTGCCGTTCGGCGCTGAGCGATTTGCCATTGCACACGCGCTGTATGACGAAGCGCACCCGCATCGTAACCTCACGATCGGTTTGCACGCCGATATTGAAAACGCGAGCAGGGATAGCGTCGCTGATTTTTATCGTCGCTATTATCCTCCCGCAAACGCAACGTTGGTGATTGCGGGCGACGTCGACGATGCGCAGTGCGACGCCTTGGTGCAGCAGTACTTTGGTACGTTTCCAGCCTCGGTTGAACCAGCACGCCGCGTTGCGGCCGTCGCGCCGCTCACTGCCCAGCGGATCGATGTGCCAGATAGTTTTGCCAAACTCACGCGCCTGCATTGGGTGTGGCATGGCCCGCAAATCCACACTGATGATGCGTATTGCCTTGACGTGTTGCTCACGGCGCTTGCGCAACCTGGCACCGGCGAGCTTTGGCGCGCATTGATCTATGATCAACTTTTGGCGCAACGCGTTTCGGCCTATACCCAAGTCACCAGGCTCGGTGGCGAAATCCACATCGTCGTCGACGTCCGGCCAGGCACCGACGACGCGACGGTGGTCGCAACCGTGAGCCGCGTGATTTCGCACGCGCTTGCCAACGGCATCGCTGCTGAACGTATTGGCCGCATTGTGGCTCGCCGCTTTGCTGGATCGATGTGGTCCATGCAAGCGCTGATCAATCGCGCCACCCGGCTTCAACATTGGGCACTTTATGGCGAGCGGCACGGCACTGCGGTTGCGCAACGCGACCATGCAGCGAAGATGCGAGCGCTTTCAACCAACGATTTGATTGCTGCCGCGCAACGGTGGTTGCAAGCCGCAAGCGTGTTGGTGGCGAGCGTGCCAGCGAGCCCAAGCAACTTGTAGCTTGGCCGGCGCGCTACTTGGACTTGCTCTTCGTCAGCGTGAAGACCACGCTCTCGTTATTGGCTTTGGGCGTGTGCTTTTTGGTGGCGGTTACGTAGCCCTTTTTAGCGACCGAAATCGTAACAACGCCACTGCCTGGAACTTTGACCGTGGTCGGCGTGGTGCCAGCGGCTTTGCCATTGATCGAGATCGTGCCGCCCGTCGGGGTCGAGCTCACTTTGATCGATAGCGATGGTTTGATGAGATGCGCGGTAAAGCTGATACCTTTGCGCGTTGGCTTCAAGATCTTGCTGACGCCAATCCACTTGCTTTTGCGGAACATCAGCTTGAGCGGTTGGTCACACGACACGTCAATTGAGATCGGCGTGACACCGAGCGATTCTTTGTCGCTGATGACTTCCGCTCCGGTTGGATCGGAGTTGAGTTTCACCGTACAGAGTGTGCTGGTTGGCATTGGTTCGTCGACCGCTGCATCTGGCGTCGCTGCTGGTGCGGCAGCCGCGTCAACCGGCACCGGCGTTGGTGCCGCATCTATCGGCGGTGCCGGCGGTGGCGCCGCATCAACGGCGATCGGTGGTTTCACGGCAGGTGCGCTACCCGTACCATTGCCGCTGCCGAGCACGGTTTGGTTGCTGCCGGGCGCTGCTGTACCGTCGGCCTTTTTATCACCGCCACCCATGGCCATGATCACGGCGATGACGATGGCAAGGGCGGCCGCGCCAGCGATGATGTAGATGTTGCGCTTCGACTTGCGTTCCGGAATGATGCCGTTGGCACCAGTGGTTGCATAACGCGGGCGCTGGTCGGCTGACTCTTCGCTTTGGAAAAAACCGGTACCCGCATCGGTTAAGGCGCGGGGATCTTGATACTGCTGCGGTCCAAATGCTGACGCTGCAAGCCCTTGGGTTGGGGTTGCGTAGCCGCCCGGCGGCGCCACGCTGGCCGCCATCGGAATAGGTTGCGCGTATCCTGCAAAGCTGGGCGGCGGCGGTTGCGCAAATTCGCCGCCGATGTGAAACGCGCCGGTGGCACCGTACGGATCTACGGACTCCGAAAATGGCGGAGGGGTCGGCGCCGGATCGTCGCTGGTTGCGCCTGGTGGCAAGCGTGCGACGATATCTTGTAGTGAAGGCCGCGCCAGTTCTGGTGCGATTTCGATCGATGGCGCGGTGCCGACTGGCCGGTGTTCGCCAGTTTGATCAGCACGTCCGCCTAGCGCGCCTGAGATTTCGAGTGGTGCGTTACCAATCCGCGCAGTTGACTGCACGACTTCAAATTGTGGTGCGATTGGTTCACGCACGACCGTGGACGGCCCTTCCGGTGACAGCGCAATCGTCCAATTGCCGGTTACCGGATTGATTTCATCGTGACGACGACCTGGCTGGGCGGGGCTTGGTGCCGCAACCAACACGGATTCCGCGGCCGCGCCTTCGGCTGGTGCCGCTGGTACTGCCATCGCCGCGGTGTCGGGCGGTTCGGCTGCAACCGGCGGCGCACTTGATTCGGCAACAGCGGCAATCCCAGGCGCACTTGGCGGCAACGGAATTTCTGTGGTTGAGGTGATTTCAGCGTCATCCATCGCGCTTGAAGGCGAGGTATCCGCAGGCAAGAACGGCGAGGCATTTTGAATCGGCGCGGGCACCGCCGCGACCCGCATGGTCCGAAACGGCGCCGGTGGTGTTCGGTGCCCGGTCGGTAACGTCGGCTCCGCCGGTGCTGCAACTGCGGGTTCACGCGGCGGCAAGATCACCGGCGATAGCACCGTGACGGTGGGGGCTGCCATTTGTTCGGTTGGGCCGTGGTCTTCAGCTGCGCTGTCGGGCGTGGCTGCGCCGACCACCGGTGCTTGCGGATTCGCTGCGAGTTCTGGCGTTGTATCTGGCCGTACACCTGCGCTGCCGGTTGGATCGGTATCGGATGGTGCTTTGGTTAACGCGCCGGTTGGATCGGTATCGGATGGCGCTTTAACGTCGGGTGAGGCAAGCGCAAAAGGCGGAGGTGCGCTTGGTGTGCCAGCACGCGCGGCAAGCGTGCTAAGCGGTGGGGGCGTGCTCGGTGCAATCGCACGCGTCGGTGGTGGAGTGCTTGGGGTTGCGCTTCGAACTGGCGGCGCACTTAACGGTGGTGGTGTGCTGGTTGAGCCTGTGCGGGTTGGACCCGACGGTGCCGCAGCCACGGGCGGAATTGCGGGCACTCGCCCCGTGGTTGGCGACGGGATCGAGGGCATGACAAACTTGCCGGACTTGGCGCCGGCGCTGGGTGCATCGGTCGCGCTTTTCGGTCGTGCATTGTCCGCGAGTGCATCGCGATTGCCCACCACTAAACACCGTGCAAGCGCTTGCGTCGGCTCGAAAACTTTTTCGGTGGGGTCGATCGCTGGTGTTGGCGTGTTGGCCGGTAGCCGGCCGGGCCGTGCCCGCACATTGTCGGGCACGGAGGTCACTTTGCTTGCGAACCGAGCTTTTTCGAGATGCGCGATAACCAGCTTGCTGTCTTCATCGAGATCGGAAAAGCGCAGTGTCATCCCAGCGCGGCCATGTAAGCCGCCGGGCCGTGGTGTTGAACTCACCACTTCGGCTTCACCTTCGATCATGATCTGACCATCGGCGAGCGTTAGCGCGATGCGGCCACGTTTGCCTGCGGCCAGCGGCTCTGCAGTCGGCACAAAAATGCCTTGCCGATCGGCATAGCGCCGGAATGCCGACACGAAGTCGAGCACCGAAGCGCTTACCGAAACGAGCCACAGCGCGTCGACAGGTTCCACTGTTACTAGCATAGGCAATTTGCTGGCTAGGCTCAAACAACCAGCGCCAAATAAGCGAATCTTCGTGGCGAGCCGCCATCCGCCCGGTCTGGCCGTCGCGGGCTC
>Ga0116158_10002731_pt1 | contig 15512 bp, 7 predicted proteins | sample AD_UKC052_MetaG_FD_89883 | JGI IMG/M metagenome (GOLD analysis project Ga0116158, IMG submission 89883) | Active sludge microbial communities of municipal wastewater-treating anaerobic digesters from USA - AD_UKC052_MetaG | ecosystem: Engineered > Bioreactor > Anaerobic > Digestate | place: USA... | reverse complement strand
TGATGGCCGGCCCGCAATGGCTGTAACCCAATTCTTCAATAATGGAAATAATGCTCCGGGCAATAATAACTTCATCCTCTACCACCCCTATTTTTATATTGGCCATTGTTGTTAATCCCTGTTTTTTCTATATTGGTTGTTGGTGAATACCAGCGTAAATGTACTGCCTTCGTAAAAAGAATATGTTACACTTCCCCCTATTTGCCTGATGAGGTCAAAGATAAGCTGCATCCCCATTGTTTGTGCTTTTTCGGGGTCAAAACCGGGAGGTAAACCGGGCCCGCTATCCTTATACACCAATTGAAATTTTCCCTGTTCCAGCTTTCCCAAATTGATCAGTATTTTCCCCTCCCCTGCCCCGCTAAAGGCATATTTAAATGAATTGGTGAGCAGTTCATTCAAAATCAACCCAAGCGGCACGGCCGTTTCAATATCCAATTCCATTTCAGGCACATCAGAAATTATTTTAACCGGCATTCCATCCCTTTTAAATACATCCTTTACCTGCACAAATAATCCTTCGAGAAAATGGTTGATTTGAATGGCAGCAACATTTTTATTTTTGTACAAATTTTGGTGAATAAGGGCAATACTGCGTAAACGGTTTCTGCCTTCGGCAATCCTTAAAGTCAACCCTTCATCGGTTGAATTTCTTTCTTCCATTTCAAACAACCCGGAAATTACCTGCAGGTTATTGTTCACCCGGTGGTGAATTTCGCGGATCAGCATTTCCTTTTCGGCAAGCGACACATTTAGCTGCTTTGTTCTTTCCTGCACGGTTTTTTCCAGTGCCCGTTTTGATTTTTCAATTTCCCGCGTCCTTACCCTGAAAAAAAGATATACAAAGCCCATTAATGACATAACCAGCAGGAAAATGAACCACCAACGGACAAAAATGGGGGTAACTACCTGCAGGGTAAACTTCAATTCGTTTTTACTCCACTGGCCTTCAGCGTTCTGACCTTTAATTCGTAAGGTATAATCTCCGGCAGGAAGTCCGCTAAGGCGTATTGAATTGGATTCAATGTAATTCCAGTCCTTGTCTATCCCTTCTATAAGGTATGCATAGCGGTGGCTGCCTTTATTAAAATCAAGCAACTGAAAATCAATATTAAAAAACTTATCGCCCGGATAAATGGTAATTGAACGGGATGACAGCAATTCCTCCGTTTTATCCACCAACCTTTCCTTCCGGCCATCAAACTGGCTGAACGAAATAATTTCAAGCGGATAGTGGATGGCCAAAGAATCGTTTCTGAAATCGCCAGGTGAAAAAGTAGTGACCCCATTCATTCCCCCGAAATACATCCTGCCGTTAGGTGCCTTGAAATAGCTGATCCGGTTAAACTCATTATCGGTTATGCCATCTCCGCTTGTGTAGGAATAAACCGCCTTGCTTTTTTTATCAAAATGCATCAGGCCATATTCGCTGCTTATCCATAGTGATCCGTAATCATCCTCCAATATGGCGTATAATACATTGCTGCTCAAACCATCGGCAATGGTAAGCTGTTCAAATGTTTTGGCCCCCCTGTCCCATTTTATTAAACCTCCCCCGTTGGTGGCCATCCAAAAAACTCCATCCTTGTCTTCATATACATGGTGCAGGTCATCATATGGGAGATAGTAATCTCCCGGGCCGGCACCGGGGTAATAATGCGCTTTTATACAATCATTTTCATCTATTTGATAAAGACCGTTATTTGTTACCGCCCATAAGGTTTCATCACGGCTGTAAAAAAACTGGTAAACCCACGGCAGGGGTACATTCTTTCCCCCGCAGGCAACCACCCTGCAAAAACAGTTTCCTTCCAGTTTGCCAAACCCCTTTACCGCACCAATAAGCAGGCTGCCTTTTTTGGTGGTAATACCCGACCAGATGCGCAGCGAATCTGCACGGAATTTTTCAGTTTGCTCCAGCATCGGATCGTACCGGATTATTTGTGAATCACCCGATGCAATCCAGAAATGCTTTTTATCAAAATAAAATCCATCGAAAGTAGGATTGTTGTTTGCCAGCAACTTTTTGTATTCTGGTTTACCCATTTTACTGGTTCTAAACCTGAAAAAACCGCCCCAGCTTGCAACAAATACATTTCCGGCAGAGTCGGCATAAATACTGCGAACCTGGTGGTCAAGGGTTCTTGGCAGGGTAATGTCCCCATCACTTAATATGCTGGTAAAATAATTTCTGTTCGTATTAAATTCAAAAACGCCTTCGGACGTGCAAACCCAATGCCTTCCACCCGGCATGGTAAAATAATCATATAGTGTAAGGTCCCTGTATTTTCTCAATTCAAGCGTATCGGCAAGTTTTACAATTTCCCCGCCCGAAAAAAGGAAAATCCCCATTTTCATCTGGCTGATCAGTATCCCCCCCGAGCGGGCATCATAGGCGGTATGAAAGTAAATTTCCTGGTAGTTGGCGTATTGATTTTTTGTAAAAAGTTGCTTTTCAAGGGGCCGGGTGCCTCCATCCTTCAGTATTTCCATCATCAAAGGTGGGGTGTACTTTTTTCCCGGCTTATTTACACTTGATGTACTGGCAAATAAGCGGCCCCCAGCATCAATGCCCAATGGAAAAAAATTATCAGCACCCTTTAGTTCGGGTTGTATCATCCTGTTTCTTCCATCCAGCGTAAGCACCCCTGTTTTGCTGTTGCCGTAAAAAAGGAGGGTATTGCCCCTGAATACAAGATGGTGGGGATAATCGTGATAGATACCAATATTCGAGGCAATTTTCTTAATCGTTTGGTTATCAGTGCATAAAAAAAGATCGCTGCTTCCATTGTTGTTTTTGGTTACTATAGCTAATTCCTTTTTTTCATTGCTGCAAATCGTTTCGATTTTGTTAACTTCAAATGGTAATTGGGCGCCAAATTTTTGCTGAAGGCTAACAACCCGGTTGGTGTTGATGTCCATCAAATCAAGCTTTCCCGCGCTTTTCCGGTCCGAACCTGTTAGCCCGTATAAAATCCAAAGCATACCGGCAGGCCCTTCTTCAATCCTAACCACATTATTCCCCTGCAAACCATTCTTCTCTTTCGAAAAAAGTTTCATTCTTTCACCATCGTAACGTTGAAGGCCGTTTGAAGTGCCAAACCAAACAAAACCCTTACTGTCAGTAGTTCCGCAATAAATGAACTTACTTACCAAACCATTTTCCTGGCCAAGATGGCGCGAAGTGGTAATAAATTCATTCTTTTGAGCCTTTACTGCCTGTAACCCAGGTAGCAAAATCATGAAGAAAATAAATGGTGTGAAACGCAAAGCGAAATAATAATTAGAATAAATGCCAAATAAAATCACTTTTTCACCAATATTAAATGACAAATAGAAAATTTTTATTTTTCGTAATAATCGGTTTGTTTTTTTTTATAAATAAGATGTTTTTTCCCTTTAAAGGAGTCTTATTTTCACTGCTAACTATTCAATTTGCATTTATGCTTATGAAAAAATCATTCAGGCTAACAGGCGTATTCGCCCTCCTGTTCTTGTGCGTCAGTTCTTTTTCCCAAAAAAGCAAAAATCCTCCTCCCCCTCCTGAACCGCCTGCCGAAAACCAGGTGTTCAAAGGGTTGAAATACAGGTTGGTTGGCCCATTCCGTGGCGGCCGTTCGGCAGCCGTGGCAGGCAGCTATGTAAATAAAAACACCTTTTACTTTGGTTCAACCGGCGGCGGTGTTTGGAAAACGGCCGACGGTGGCAGTAACTGGAAAAATATTTCCGATGGTTTTTTTGGCAGCAGCATTGGCTCGGTAGCGGTGGCGCCGAGCGATGAAACTATTATGTATGTGGGCGAAGGTGAAAAAACCATGCGGGGCAATGTAAGCGAAGGCCTTGGCGGTATGTGGCGCACCGAAGATGGTGGCAAAAGCTGGACCAACATTGGGCTGAAGGACGGCAGGCATATTGTCCGGATCGTTATTCATCCCAAAAACCCGGATGTGGTTTGGGTAGCCGTAATCGGTCATCTTTTTGGCCCCAGCAAGGAAAGGGGTATTTATAAAACCACCGATGGTGGCAAAACCTGGAAACAAACCCTTTTTGTAAACGACCAGACCGGCGCCTTTGAAATTGTAATGGAGCCGGGTAACCCTAAAGTGCTCTATGCAACCACCTGGCGCGTAATCAGGCAGCCGCATACGCTGGAAAGCGGGGGTGAAGGCAGCGGGCTCTGGAAGAGTACCGATGGTGGCGAAACCTGGGCGAACATCAGTGGAAGCAAGGGTTTACCAAAAGGAACCTGGGGTATTAATGCGGTTGCGGTAGCACCCTCCAATACCGATAAAGTGTATGCCATAATAGAAAACGAAAAGGGCGGCCTGTATGCGAGTGAAGACGGTGGCAAAACCTGGAGCCTGCGAAGCGGCGACAACAATATCCGGCAAAGAGCCTGGTATTATACCCGGGTATTTGTAGACCCTATGAATGAAAACACGGTGTATTGCCCCAATGTAAACTTTAATGTAAGCCGCGATGGCGGACGCACTTTTACCACCCTTCGTACTCCCCATGGCGATCACCACGACCTGTGGATTGACCCCAAGGATGGTAAAAGAATGATAGTAGCCGACGATGGCGGCGCGCAGGCAAGTTTTGACGGCGGTCAAAACTGGAGCACCATGATGAACCAACCTACCGCGCAGATTTACCGGGTTGGTGTTGATAATGCTTTTCCTTACCGCATTATGAGCGGTCAGCAGGACAACAGCGCATTCCGCATTCGCAGCCGTACCTATGGAAGTGCCATAACCGAAGCTGATATGGAAAATACCGCAGGTAGCGAAAGCGGTTATGTAGTGGCCGATCCTTTGGATCCTGAAATAACCTATGGTGGCAACTACATGGGGCTGCTTGAAAGGCTGAATCATAAAACCGGAGAAAGCCGTATGATCAACATATGGCCGGTTGACAATATGGGCGCCGGTGCAGAAGCGGCCAAATACCGTTTTCAGTGGAATTTCCCCATTTTCTTCAGTCCGCATAATCCCAAAAGGTTATATGCCGGGGGCAACCACCTCTTTGTAACCGAAAACGAAGGCCGTAGCTGGGAAATGATCAGCCCCGACCTTACTACCAACGATAAAACCAAACAGGGACCAAGTGGTGGCCCCATTACCAAGGATAATACAAGCGTTGAATACTACTGTACCATTTTTACCGCTGCAGAAAGCGCTTACGAAAAGGACCTGCTTTGGACAGGCAGCGATGACGGGCTGATTCATGTAAGCCGGGATGGTGGTAAAAACTGGGAAAACGTTACGCCAAAGGGATTGCCAGCCGGGGTAATGTGGAACTGTGTGGAGGCTGATCCATTTAAAAAAGGAGCCGCCTATTTTGCCGGTACCCGGTATAAAAGCGATGATTTTGCCCCTTATTTGTACAAAACGGAGGATTACGGCAAAACCTGGAAGCGGATTGACAATGGCATAAACCGCATGCATTTTACCCGTGCCATACGGGCCGACCGCAAAAGGCAGGGCCTGTTATATTCAGGCACCGAATTCGGCATGTATATCAGTTACAACGATGGTGCAAGCTGGCAACCTTTCCAGTTAAACCTGCCTATTGTGCCCATTACCGATCTTGGCCTTAAAAACAACGACCTTATTGTGGCTACGCAAGGTCGTTCATTTTGGATTTTGGATGACCTGAGCGTTGTGCAGCAGTACGATGCAACGCAGTCAGCTAAAAACATGCATGTGTATGCACCCGCCCCGGCCTACCGGATGCAATCCGCAGGCGGATTCCGCGGTGGTGGAGGGTCGTCTCCGGCAAATGCAGGCAACAACCCGCCTTCAGGGGTGGTGATTCCAATTTGGGTTAAAGCCATTAACGACAGTTCAAAAGCATCGGTAACGCTATATGATAAAGCCGGAAAAGAAATCAAAACATTCAGCACCACATCAAAAGACGATAAACTGGAATTGAATGAAGGGCTCAATTACTTTTCGTGGAACCTGAGTTACCCGGAAGGCGAAAAACCAGGTGAAAGCCTTATTTTGTGGAACCGCGCAAGAATGGTACCTACCGCCCCACCGGGAGCATACAAAGCAAAGATCAAGCTGGATAAGGATTCGGCAGAAGTAGCATTGCAGGTTGTTGCCGACCCCAATTACCCAATTTCGCAGCAGGAATATGAGGCACAATTCAACTTTCTGGTAAAAGCAAGGGATAAGTTCAGCGAAACCATGAAGGCCATGCAGAACATAACCGACCTGAAAAAGCAAATGACAGATTTCACCACAAGGTTGGGTAAGGATTGTCCAAAAGAGGTAAAATCCATGACAGACTCCATAAGCAAGCAGTTGACCAACATAGAAAATGAACTCCATCAAACAAAAGCCAAAAGCGGGCAGGATGTGCTGAATTACCCGATTAAGCTGGATGATAAACTAAGCAGTGTGTACAGGGCAGCCTCTGTGGGCAATGGTGCTCCAACCAAACAAACGCTTGAAGCTTATGAGGTGGTAGCCGGGCAAATAGATGAACAATTAGCTAAATTGAAGCTGATAACAGATAACGAATTACCTAAACTGAATGCGCTGATCAGGGAAAAAAGTTTGCCGGTAATAGCACCGAAAAAATGATTTTTAAAAAAACCGGCCAAAGCCGGTTTTTTTGTAGGGAACCAATCTTATAAATAAATTCCCGGTAAACTATAACACTTAAGGGTAATAATAATCTTATAATGCAAATGTGATTCAAATCAAAAAGCAACCCAATAGTCAAATTGGCTATCTTTAAATAGTTAATTTTACTCCATGAGAAATCCTAACTCCGTAGTTGACTATATTGTAGGTATCTGGAATGAAAATTTTAAAGGCGAAACCAACACAGAAGTTCTGCAAAAAACCATTGAACAGGTCGGAATTTTTGATCAGTTAAAGCAAAGTAACCTTCAAACTGTGGTTTTCAGTTTTGAAGACCTATCTATCCTGTACATTAACCAGGCCGCAGGGGATTTTTTTGATGCAAAACCCGAAGAAATAAAACAGGGCGGTGCAGCCTATATTATTTCCTGTTTCGATCCTGTTCAACTGGAGTTTGCCACATGGTCGGCTGAACAAAATGCTATGGATATGGCAAAATTTCCGCATGAAGATGTACTCAATTCTTACACATGCTTTGCCAACTGGATCATTAATACCCGGAAAGGAAATCGAAAAAGGGGATTTTTCAGGATTTTCCCCATTCAGCTTAACAATAGGGGACTCCCCATGATCGGGATGTACCTCATTCATGACCTGATGCCATTTATGCATAACCAAAGCTGGTGGTATAGAAGTTGCGTGGGCAATAAAGTTTTCATGCATTACCACAGCGAAGGCAATAAATTATTGCATAAAGATATCCTGTCCGACAGGGAAAAGGTTATTCTCCGCGAACTTGCTGCCGGCTTTTCATCCAAAGAAATTGGAGAAAAACTGAACATCAGCAGCCACACGGTAGATAATCACCGAAGAAAGATGTTATCAAAAACCGGCGCCCTTGATACTTCTTCCCTCCTTCATGTTGCCAAACTTACCGGATTTATTTAAAACCATTCCTGAAATAAAACTTATCAACGTCTAGCCAAGGATCCCAAGCGACTGAGATTTCCTTTCACTTAAATCATGTTCGTAAGTGCCACTTATATTCGAACTTTAATTGTTTAGTTTGCAAAATGATTTGTCGGTTTATCCATTTTTGCCTGGTTTTGGTCAGCCTTCCCGTTTTTGCCCAAAACAGCTACCGGTTTTATACAACCGCCGATGGATTGCCTTCAAACCAGTTGTATCATATTTTTTGCGACAGCAAAGGATTCATCTGGGTAGGGCATTCCCGGGGGCTAACCCGGTTTGACGGCAACCGGTTTGCCAATTTTACATCAATTGATCAAAACAGCGAAGGCCTTAGTGATATCCGGGAAGACCGGAATGGTAATATATGGTGCCATAATTTTGGAGGACAAATATTCCGTATCCGCAACAATACGCTTCAACTCTTTGAAAAATACAAATGGCGCGACCAACAGGTATTTCCCGGTATCAGGATTTCTGAAAACAATGAATTGGTTGCAACCCATAGCAAAGGGCTTTATATTTATTCTATTGACCAGGACAGGGATACCATTATTTCGCCATCAGGTAAACCTGTCGGGTTACAGAGTGTAGTGCTTTCCAAATACCAGGGGAAAATAATTTGCATAGTGGGAGATTCGTTGTACAGGGTTGAAAATTTACGGTTTAAACCGCTGATAAAGAAAGAATCCTTTGATTTTCACTTTTCCCGGCACAGTATTGTTTTGGGTTCTTTCCGCGATTCATTATTCCTGCTTTCCGGAAACCGGCAAACCATTTCCGTTGTTTTAATAAAAGGGGATACCTGCCTCCCAATCAGGCAATTTGCAGCGCCAAATGATGCTTTTTTCGTATTAAACCCCAAAAAGGAGGAAGGCTGGATAACAGCAAAAAACACCATGTATTCCATTACCAATCCTGAACAGAAAATGGATAGCCTGGGAATTACCGGGCTTGTTTGGGATAAAGAGGGAAACGAATGGTTCAGCACCCTGCAAAACGGATTGGCGAGAATAAACCGGGGAAACGTAAAAAACGAAGCAACAGGAATGCAATTGCCCAATACTGAATTGGTGAAATCCATTACCGTTTGGAAAAATCTGCTTGCTGTTGCTACAAGCATGGGAAAACTTTATTTGCTTAACCATTCAGGCAAACTGGTAAAACAAGCCAATTCTCCCCGGAATATAAACCTGGAGTCGCTGCATGTTACGGGTGATTCAATACTGATTGCAGGAAGCAATCACCTGCTGAAATTTAACCCTGCCAATGGCAAACTTGAATCAGGCCCGCAAACTGCCTCTGTTAAGGATATTTCAACCGACGATTCGGGAAATACCTATGTAGCCAATACCTATAGCCTGCTAAAAATCGGACCCGATGGAAAGGTGAATGAATTAAGGTCGAAAAGATGCTGGACGGCTGAATATGCCACTTTTAACCAAACCGTGTACAGTTCATTTTCAGACGGTTTGTTTTATTTTAAAAACGGCGAAACCCACCAGTTAACCATTAAAGGACAATCTTTGTTTCCAACTTCCATTGCAGCAAATAAACAATATGTACTGGTTGGAACGGTTAACAACGGTATTTACCTGTTCAGCAATAATGTTTTAATAAAACACCTGAATACAAATAATGACCTTTTGAATGATCATATCATCCGGGTGAAATTTTTTAATGATAAAGCCTGGATTCTATCTGATAAAAATATTGATGTATGGGATTTAAAAACATGGAAAATAATCCACTATCCCTTTGGAGATAATCCGGTGCTTACGGGAGTTTCAGACTTTACCTTCTGGAATGAAAAACTCGTGTTTGCCAATGGCAACCGCCTCGAACTGCTTACCCTGCCAATTCAGGAAAGTACGGTTCTTCCGAAGGCTTTTATTGATTATGTAATTATAAACAAGAGCGATACCATTATTCGGCAAGACCCCATTTTCAGGTACAATCAGAATAATATAAATTTTATCATTGGTGGCATTTCGTATAGCAGTGGAAGAGATTTGCGTTTCGAGTACCAATTAGCCGGTGCTGACAGCAACTGGGTAAGGGTACCTTCTTCGCAGCATATCATCAGCTTTCCATTATTACAACCCGGCAGTTACCGGTTCAGGATGAGGGCAATTGCCTCAAATGGAGAAAAGGGCCATCTGTTGGAATACCCATTCGCCATTCTTAAACCCTGGTGGTTACGCACCTGGTTTATTATTTTCGTTACGTCGGCGGCGGCATTTCTGATTTACCTTCTCACGGCAATTCGTATCAGGAATATCAGGCAAAAAAACCTGTTGCTGCTTGAAAAGCTCAACCTGCAATCAAAATGGCGCGACAGCATGCTCGCGGCCATCCGCAGCCAGATGAATCCTCACTTTATCTTCAATGCGCTCAATACCATTCAATCCTATATTTATGCAAATGATGAAAATATGGCGAGTAACTACCTGGGTAAGTTCAGCGATCTTATCAGGCGCATTCTTGATTACAGCCAGAAAAAGGAAATCTCTCTTGCCAGTGAAATTGAAATGCTCCGCCTGTACACTGACCTGGAGATAATCAGGTTTGAAAATACCATGGAGGCTCATATTTTTGTTGACAATGGCCTTCATCCCGATAATATTTTCCTGCCACCCATGATGGTGCAGCCCTATGTGGAAAATGCCATTAAGCATGGCTTGCTGCATAAAACGAGCAACCGGATACTCAACATACGATTTCTGAACCATAAAGAAAGCAACCAATTGATCATCGAAATTGAAGACAATGGCATCGGCCGAAAGGAAAGTGGCGTAATTAATAAGTTCCGAAAAAAAACACATTCCTCATTTTCAACAATGGCCAATCAGCAAAGGCTCGAAATCCTTAATCTTGCATTTGAACACAAAATTTCAATTGAAACCATTGATAAAATGGATGCTCATCAAAAACCTACGGGTACGAAAGTGGTTTTAAAAATACCCTTGCAAAACTAAAAGGCATGCCGGTGAATTGAAACACGTGTAACACAAAAGAACTGCCGGCCACCAAAAGGTATTAATGACCTTTAATATAATTGAAAATATGATTAAATCTCTTATAATTGAAGATGAGCAAAAGGCAGCCGAAATGCTTGCTACTATGCTTCAGCGAAATCAACCTGACCTGGAAGTTGTTGATAAATGCAACGATTTGCCTTCGGGGGTAAGAAGCATCCGTAAGTCAAAACCCGACCTCGTCTTTCTTGACATAGAAATGCCCGGTTACAGCGGCCTTCAACTACTTGAATTTTTTAATGAAGAGGAAATTGACTTTAATATCATATTTACAACCGCTTTTAATGATTATGCCATTAAGGCTTTTGAACTTTCGGCAATAGATTACATCCTGAAGCCTATTCAAATTGACAAGTTAAATGCCGCGGTAGAAAAATTCAGACGGAGGCAGCAAAAAGACCTCGCCTCTATTGAAAAACTAAAAATGTTACAGCAGAACCTGAGCGGCAATTTAAGACGTATTGCAGTTCCGGTTAGCAGTGGTGTGGAAATTGTAAACCTCGATGACATCCTGTTTCTGCAGGCAGAAGGAAGTTATACCCGGATTCACCTATCCAACGAATTACCACTCACTTTAAGCCGTAACCTCAAGCATTTCGAAGATCAGTTAGCGGATGACCGCCATTTTTTCAGAAGCCACCGAAGTTATATTGTAAATACAACCTATGTAAAAAAAGTCTTAAAAAGTGATGGCGGAACCCTTCAGTTAAATAATGGCACAAGTTTGCCAATAACACCTGACAGAATTGAGGAATTGATAAAAATGATTTCGCAATAGCCCCCCCCTTGCCATACCCCAAACAAAACAAAAATGACCATTTGCAAACCAAAGCAAGCTTTCTGCAAAATGGCCCCTGTATTATAATTTCCACCGATTTATGTTCGCATCATAATTCATCCACACACACCGACCTTACTCCGATTTTTCCATTAGCCAAACCAGTTACTTGGAAAATCGGGGTAGGGTTTTTTTGAAAATATTAACTCCTGACTACTTTAAACAATAGTTGAAGTAAAATTTAACTGATGCCCTGCATTTAATAGTGCAGGGCTATTTTTATGCCCTTTCCCTTTAATACCGGCAAATTACCATTGCTTCCTGGAAGGTTGCCACAGGATTTCATCGTCTAAAACCATAAATTCCATTACTTATGAGATACCTGATATTGGCCGGATGGCTATTGACCTTCTTTTTGAAGACTGCAGCGCAGGATGCGGCGCCTTACAAACATCCTCCCAAAATACTGGAGGACCTCTTACTTGCCCCTCCTACTCCAACTGTAAGTTTTGATGAAAAAGCGAAATTCATGCTCGTTATGGAGCGTAGTCAATATCCCGATGTGGAAGAACTTGCCCAACCTGAACTCCGCATAGCAGGTTTGCGCATAAATCCACGGAACTTTGGGCCAAGCCGGGCCAATTTTATTACCAATTTCAAAATAAAGGATATTGTAACCGGTAATGAAATACAGGTTTCAGGTTTACCCGCCAACCTTAAAGCAGGCACCCCGGTTTGGAGTCCTTCACAAAAGAAAATAGCCTTTTCGAATACCCTCAGCGATAGGATTGACCTGTATGAAATTGATGTAATTACCAATATTGCCAAAAAAGTAAATAAAAAGCCCCTCAACCTCGTACTTGGAAGTTATCGCTATTATGATGATGCTACCCTGATGTATGAAACCACCATTTCGGCCTCAAATGCAGCGCCCAAAGCCCCCCTGGCACCAACCGGGCCGGTGATCCAGGAAAACCTTGGCAAGGCGGCACCAAGCCGCACTTACCAGGATATGATCAAAAACCCGCATGACGAAGCCCTTTTTGCTTTTTATGCAACCTCACAGCCGGTTATGAATAAGGCTGGAATTGAAACTAATTTTTCACAGCCCGGCATTTATCTTTCGCTTACTGCATCGCCAGATAAGAAATATTTTATGGTGAGGCAGGTACAAAAGCCATTTAGCTATATTGTTCCGGTAAACGGATTTCCGCAGGTGGTATTAATTACCGATGCAGCCGGCCGCGAAGTAAAAAAACTTGCCTCGCTTCCCTCTTCAGAAACGGCTCCAAGCGGGTTCGATAACATACAAAATGTTCCAAGGGGTTTTGGCTGGCGTGCCGATAAGCCTGCTACCAGCGTGTGGGCTATGCCTCTCGACAGCGGCATTTTCAGCAATAAAGTGGAATTTCATGACGAAGTGCTAACCCTCGATGCACCATTTACCGGTCAGCCGCAAAGCCTGGTAAAAACCACCCAGCGCTACCGCAACATTACCTGGGGCAATGATAACCTCGCCCTGCTTGCAGAAGGCATCAGCCGTCAGCAAAAAGTGCGCTGGCATACGCTGAACCCCGCCACAGGAGCCACACAGCTTTTACTGGACCGCAGTACCAATGATCAGTATAACAATCCCGGAAACCCGGTGCTTTCCCGCAATAATTTTAACCGCATGGTATTGAAAACCGTGAACAACGGGACTGCCCTGCTAATGGAAGGTGAGGGTTCCTCTCCTAAGGGCGACCTGCCATTCCTGTCGGTTTTTGACCTGAACACCAAACAAAGCCAGGTTATCTGGCGTTGCGAGGAACCTTATTATGAAACCGTTGCTGAGGTAATTGATGCCGATAAGCGTATCGTAATTACCCGTCGCGAAAGCCAGACCGAAGTGCCCAATTATTTTTTGCGGGACCTTTCTTCCGGAAGAAACGTTGCGCTGACCTCCTTCAAAGACCCTCAGCCGGTATTGCGAAACCTTAAAAAGGAGAAAATTACCTACAAAAGAGCTGATGGTATTGACCTAACCGCAACAGTTTACCTGCCCGATGGATTTAAGCCGGGTACCGATAAGCCACTGCCCATTCTGATTTGGGCTTATCCACGCGAATTTAAAAGCGCTGCCGATGCCGCACAGGTACGGGGCAGCCAATACCGGTTTAGTGGTGTAGGCTGGGGAAGCGCGGTATTTTATGCCACCGTGGGCTATTGTGTTATGGATGCAACCGAATTTCCAATAGTTGGAGAAGGCGAAAGTCAGCCAAATGATACTTTTATTGAACAACTCAGGCTAAATGCACAGGCAGCCCTGAATAAAATTCATGAACTTGGTTATGGTGATACTTCCCGCGCAGCCGTTGGCGGACACAGCTATGGCGCATTTATGACGGCTAACCTGCTGGCGCATACCCGCCTGTTTAAAGCCGGACTTGCCCGCAGTGGCGCTTACAACCGCACCCTTACCCCCTTTGGCTTTCAGGCCGAAGAGCGTACCTTTTGGCAGGCACCTGATGTATACATGAAAATGAGCCCCTTTGCCTACGCAGATAAAATTAAGGATGCGCTCCTGCTTATTCATGGCGATGCCGACAACAATCCCGGCACCTTTCCGATTAACAGCGAAAGGCTTTTTGCCGCGGTTAAAGGCCATGGTGGCACCGTACGTTTTGTAAGCCTGCCCTATGAAAGCCATGGCTACGCAGGCCGGCAAAATGTGCTGCACATGTTGTATGAGCAGTATGCCTGGCTTGAAAAGTATGTAAAGGGGGCTAAGAAATAAAGGGTGTTAATGGCGGGTGGGGACACCCGCCATTAAAAATTAAAATAATAATTTTTGAAAAAAGTTTGGCGGAACCGATTTGCCCCCTATTTTTGCACTCCCAAAACGGGAAAAGGGAGTATAGCTCAGCTGGTTTAGAGCATCTGCCTTACAAGCAGAGGGTCCTTGGTTCGAACCCGAGTACTCCCACAAAAAGTCACCTCTTCGGGTGACTTTTTTTATTATGTTTTTGCTTCTCACCTGCCAGAAAAAGAGAAAATAAGATTAAAAGCTGGAAGAGCCGGAAAATGATTAAAGCGCTCATCGCAAAAGCTTCCTGTAAAAACCATGGTTTAGAACATCCCGACTAACAGTCGGGAGGGTCCTTGGTTCGAACCCGGGTAATCCCACAAAAAGAGGTTACCAAACACCGGCAACCTCATTTTGATTTTACCCATTTCTGCCTACAACCTGAAAGTCAACCCAAACTTTCCTCCCGAAAAAGCATTTCCCCCGCCAAACTCAAGATTGATGCCTGTTTTTGGTGAAAAATAATAACGCCCGCCAATTTGTGCACCCAATCCAAGCCCTGATGAATAAGGCCCATCATAGGCCTTATCAGAGCCCCAGATGAAAAAACCCAAATTCAACCCCGCATAAAAATCCCAATTGGAAGGAATATTCATCACACTGTTAAAGTGATAGTTTCCATTCATGGCAATTCCGGCAATATTATGCTTATAGCTATTGCCCCGCCAGGTATCCTTATAACCCCGGTAAGAAAACTCGCCTCCAAGTGATAGGTTATCATGGATACCATGATCAAAACCAAAATAAATTGGAATACCCCTTTCGGAAAATCCAACACCAGCGTTTATCTGCGTTTTACCCTTGGGTAACGGACTTTGTGAAAAGCCTGAATGATGCATACTCAAAATTGCCATTACACAACTAATAATGCTTGTTTTCATAATCATTTGTTTTAGTGAATACCATGATTTGATCCGCAACTGAAATGATGAAACGATGAAAAAACAAAAAAGCGTCTGTTATCCTTCTTTCAAAAATGTTAAGAAACATAACACCAGGTTCGAAATTTTAATTATTTTTTAAATTATTGCATATTTATTTAATACCTTTTAAATCATTGAAATGGCTTACCATTTTTTTGCATTGGCAAACTGCGGTATAATTAATGGCTTGAAAAAGGTTTTTATAGATAAAAGGGGAATTAATGAATTTTACTTTTTACACACTAGCGTTGCGTTATAAGTCGAACATTTTCAATTGGTTATCATCTTGCTCCTTGAAATATTGTAGTTGAGTTTCCTGAAATAACTGGTTTATTTGTACTTTTTCGAATATACTAATGCTCA
>Ga0116158_10002730_pt1 | contig 15514 bp, 14 predicted proteins | sample AD_UKC052_MetaG_FD_89883 | JGI IMG/M metagenome (GOLD analysis project Ga0116158, IMG submission 89883) | Active sludge microbial communities of municipal wastewater-treating anaerobic digesters from USA - AD_UKC052_MetaG | ecosystem: Engineered > Bioreactor > Anaerobic > Digestate | place: USA... | reverse complement strand
GTGAATTTTTGCAGACGTATTCGTTTCCGGCACAACAACCCTTGGAGGGGTACATGAAAATCTTGCTCGGATGTATGCTTGTCTTGTTGTTTTTCACCGGCTGCGGAGATGATGAAGTAGATCCGTCACAGCCGGTCACCGTCAGACTGTATAGTGAACCGGCACTTGACGGGCTGGTGACCTCGGATGGACGGATTGATACCACAGCGGCCGTGGTCAGTATCGGAGACGATGCCTCCGACAAAATTCTGCGGGCCATCCTCAGCTTCAACGTCAGCAGCATCCCGTCCGGAAGCACCATCTACTCGGCGACGCTGCATGTCTATCAAACCAATGGATCAAGCGGAAACAGCTACGGAACCAACAACCTGGATGCCGTCTTTGTAGATTGTATCAGCTTCACGACGTTTTCCGCCCAACTCTACGAACCGACTTCGGTCGTCACAGCCAATTTTGCCACGCTTTCCACAAATTTTGTTCCAAATTCCTGGCAGAGCGTAAATGCAACCACCTGTCTCAGAGACGAACTCGAACAGCGCAGGACGGGCCGGCTTCAGTTCAAGCTCTACCACCACATCGAAAAAGACAATGATTCGACAGAAGACAGTGACGCCTGGGTGATGGGGGATGCCGTCACCAACAGGCCTTGTCTGGTGGTCACCTATACACGACCCTGACGAATTTCGCGCAATCCCGGTTTTTCCGTTTTTCGTTGACAGCTACCCCCTTTTGGAAGAGTGTGTCCAGAAGGGGTGTTTTCAGCACAAAACTTACTGTGACACACATGCCCCATGTAAACGAAAGGAATTGACAATGAAAGCTCCGTGGATTACCAGTCTTGTTGCACTTGTTTCCCTTCTGTCCCTGCAGGCCTGCAGCGTTGCCCCCGAAATAACCGGGACTGCAGACGATGAATTCTTGCCCGCTCGGGCTGCCGTTTTCACCGAAAATTTCTCCCTCCCCCAGTCCGTCCGGGACTATTACCGGAGTGCATACGGGAAGTCAGGCAGTGCACTCAAGACCGCCCTGCGAAGCATCATCTCCGCCGGATACGTCGACAAGGGCTACAGCGGCCTCTGGACAACGTACAAGACATCCGATGTTACCCCTGCCGGAAAAATCTGGGACCTATACTCAAGTACATCCCTCAACGGAACAGGCACCACAGCCTCCTACTGGTATACCCCGGTCACCTCGCAGTGCGGGACATACTCAGCCGAGGGCAGCTGCTATAACCGCGAACACATGATTCCTCAAAGCACCTTCGGCGAAAAGGCCCCCATGGTCAGCGATGCTCATCATGTCACGGCAACCGACGGCAAGGTCAACGGCATGCGCTCCAACTACCCGCACGGAAACGTGGCCACGGCAAGCTGGACCTCGAAAAACGGGGGGAAACTCGGCAGCGGAACATCCGCCCAGGGATATACCGGGACATGCTTCGAGCCCCGTTCGGATGCCAAGGGCGACATCGCCCGGATTTATTTCTACTTCTGCGTCCGCTATTACGGAAACACCAGCTGCACTGCCTGGGCCTCAATGAATGCCGGCGCAAAACTCAAGAGCTGGGCCCAGACCCTCTACCGCTCATGGGCCTCGGCAGACCCGGTCAGCCAAAAGGAGCGCACGCGCAACAATGCGATTTTCTCGATCCAGAAAAATCGCAATCCCTTTGTTGATTACCCCGAACTCGCAACCATGATCGATTTCGTCAACTGACCCCTTCCCGGGATCAAAGAACAGACGGGTCGTGCCGCACTCCGGTACGGCCCGTTTTTCATTTGAGGAGATGCTTTCTCTCCCCTGTTTACATCTCCAATAACAATCACGGAAATCTGCTGTATACCGGGTATCATGTCTCAGGGGAGGTGCCTGTATACAGATCCATCCCGACCCTCGCACAGAGGGCTCTTATGGATACAAAAAACCGCCCGAGGAATTGACTATTTTTCCGATTGCGGAATCTTTGTCCAATATTCGCGGGACAAAGATTCCCGTACCGTTATCAACGCCACCCCCAAAAAAACATGGGTTGCGTCCCACCACGACTTGTTGATATCTTTATTACGCATGCTTGCCATCTTTCAGCTGTTCCCGGTGATGATCAGGAGTACAAAAGAGGGAAACGATGAAAATTGATCTGACAACTCTGGCTATTTTTCAGGGGATAATTTTTTTGGCAGAAGGAGCCCTGTTTGCATACCAGTCAAGAGCGCACCCGGTCAGCCGGGCTGTCAAGTACTGGCTAACCGGCTCGTTTTTACTGGGGGCCGGCATGCTCTCCATGATGTTCGTATCATACGACAACCTGAAGGTACTGGCTCTTCCGTCCAATGCCTTGCTCATTGCCGGACTGCTTTTCCTCTATGCCGGCATACGCCGTCTCTACAACCTCGCCTCGGCACGCTGGGTCCTCACGGGATTTTTCATTTTCTGGTCGATTCTCTATTACTGGCTGATGTTCGGCCCGAATGATCTGGCGGCAAGAACACTCGTGATTCATCTGGGAATATTTTCCATCGCCCTGGCATCCGGACTGACCATCCTCCGGCATCGCGAAAAAAAACTGGCGACACCCGAAACACTTTCAGCCTGGATCTTTCTGGGCTATGCCGCGTTCTCCCTGTGTATCCTGACAATCATCATGCCTGACGACAATACCTATTCCTCGCAGCATACCGGACTTGTGGTCGCCTTCATGTACCCGGCCTTTTTTTCAATCCTCTGGACCTTCGGTTTGAGCGGGATTCTCAGCCACCGGAGGAACCTTTCACTGGCCGGACGGGCCCCCGTCCCCCTCTCGTCCGTCAATCTTTCATCCCGGGAAAACGAAATCGCCATCCTCCTCCTGCAGGGACTTTCGTACGACGAAATCGCCTGCCGCTCCTGTATCTCCAAAAACACGGTCAAAACACATGCCAAAAATATCTATGCAAAATTCGATGTCAATAACCGTGTCGAGTTGATGCGGCACATTGCTCCGGATGCCGTCGAGCCGGCCCGGCCCGCCAAACCGCTTTTGGTCTCCCGTACGGACCGTGACCGCTCGGACGAGTTTTGACCAACAGCGCACGGATCCGACCTTCTGATTCCGTGCCTGCAGGTCAGGATTCTCCGCGCGCAGGTTCTGTCGAACACAGCCTGTCCGCAGGCTTCAATCCCTTGCGGTGCTTTTTTTGGTGAACAACCTTGGGCCACAAACGGGCTGTTCTTGTCCCTGAATCGCTGCCATCAGCGATGAACCGTTGACAAAAGATGGCACACGGCATTTCCCGGACCAGACAGAACGATCCGTTCTCAGTTTTCCCTGAAAACCCCTTTCAAGGAACTCAAGCCGAGATAGACTATCCGCTGTTCGACGTTCCCGAGATCCTCCTCGTCCCCATACACGATAAAACCGGCAAAACGCAGCCCCTGCATCTCTCCTCCGGCAACACGGGAAAAGTCCGGGTTGACCCAGATCAGTTCTCTCCAGTTGTTGAATCGAATCCGCCCCATGAACAACTCGTATTCCCGGCCTGTCGCATCCGCAACAAGAAGGGATATGCCAAGATTGGTGTTTCTTCCTTTTACCCAGACTGAACAGGATCTGAGACGGACAAGATCGCCGTGCAGGACCGTCTCACGGGATGGACGGATGATGTACCAGGAAGGCCGCTTGGCATTGGGAAACGGCAATGTCAAGCCGAGAACCCTGGCTTGCCGGCCCGGATCATATGACTTGTCACCAATATGCTGAAAAAGAGTTTTCAGCAAAGGGGAGTCTATGTATCTCTGCCGGATCAGATTTGTTCGCACCTGGATATCGGCGGCCCCATACTGGATGCTCCAGGCCGTGACATCCCGATACTCGAAAAGTGGAAGTGTACGGGATGGAAGCTCCCCTGAGGAGAGGCTTCCCGCAAGTATGACGGTACAAAAAACCACCAGACATTTCATGGACGACCTCCATTCAGCTGAAGAATGACACCGGCCGCCGTCAGACAGACACTCCGCGATGGATGATCCAGACAGGGAACCAGTTGCGCAATATGCTCCTTGTCCCCGGTCTTTCCATACATTTCAAGGATCATAATCCTTTCGGCAAGTGTCGTCTCCGCTTTTTGCAACATCCCGACAACATCGTTGGGAAGGGTTTTCAATCGCCATCCCATGATCTCCTGCAACCCGACAAGCCGGATCTCTGCAGAAGGACTCTGAATGAACGAGTGCACGATATTCCGTTGTGATGGTGAATCCGGTGAATCGACAACAAGACCGGCGACAAGCCGTTGCAGGGTATCCGGAAGTTGTTCATAATCACAAAAAAATGCATCGACATGGTTTTGCCGGGCAGCGCCCGCATAGAGATGGGCCAGGGCGTCAAGAATCCGGAACCACAGGCTGGAGTCCTTGGCATACTGAACATCATAGACAGGCTGGTGTACAGTTTTTTTCACCCTTGCCCTGTCCGTCGCGGGCAGATCCGGATATTTGTCCGTCATGATTCGTTCGCCATCCAGAGTATACAGAGCACTGGCATACCCCTCAAATTTGGATGAGTATACTTCCCTCGTCACGCCATGCCTGTACAACAAGGCTTGATACAGAATGTTCTCCCAGTAATGGAAATAATCCGGCCTTGGATTCCGGTATTCATACACCAGACCAACCAGCATTTTGAGTTCGATGAGCAACTCCGCGCAAGGAAGCCTGTTTTCAAGGGCCCAAGTCAACAACGCATTCATTCTTTGAATACCCTTGATGGTATGAACCATTCTCCTGTAAGCCTTGAGATAGCGGTGTTCGGATGTTTTTGCATACATCGCCAGGAGATACATGGCCCTCAAAACCGACAGGTTCCCCTGATCCATCTGCGTGGAAAACCTGTAGAAAGGCTTGTGAAACAGGGTGCTCTTTTCATATCCCACGAGCCCGAAGAGTTTGAAGCTGTCAAAATATTTGAAGACGTACTCCTGGTTTTCCAGAAGAATCTTCATGGTCGCTTGAGGATCCATGCGATAGAGGCTCGCAAGGCACTCATACTTCCAATACTCGAAGCCGGGTTCCCGGCACATCGCTTGCTGCCCGGCCAGGAAGAGATCGCTCAGCGTCCGGAAGTATTTTTTCTGTCCGGTCAGGGGAAGCATCCGGATCGCAATCCGTTTGTCGGACAGATCCCGGCTCTTGAGCCCGTGCTCCAGAATTTCCCGGCAACGCTCCTGGAGCGAAGCGCCAATCTGGACAGGAATCCAGACCAAAAGCAGAATGAATAGCAGTTTTTTCATCACCACTCCCTGATAATGTGATCCCGATCAATCTCGGCGTTATGCCTGTCAATCTCGGCACACAAATACCGGATATCGATGCTGACCGGCAGACTGCCTCCCGGCAACGGGTCAATCTCGAAACCTGTCACCCATATCCCGAGACGCCGGGAGACGTGTGCGAGCGGATCCTCGTGCGCGATCCAGGGATGGACTCTGAAAGACAATCTGGTGAAATGCTCAAGCGTACCGAGACTCCGAGAGTGATGAACATCAAAATCAATCCCGTAGATATCCGTGCAATTCAGCGTCAAGGCATCAATACTCCCCGGTCGATCCTGCTGGTACCAGCAAAAGAGTCCAAGGGTTGTATATGGAATGTGCACCGGATCCTTGAATCGGACAAGGATCCGCTCCTGGACGAGTTTTTTCCCGGGATGTGGCGCAACTGTGAGCCGCATCCCGGTCAGCATGTGACGGTTTTCCCGCAGGTCCCGAATGATGGCTGTCAGAAACCGGTTGGTCGCGGTGATGTGGTGCCGGGAGATCTGGAGCGTGACCTTGTTGCCACCAGCGTGCTTGATGATATAATCGCCGGTTTGCTTGAACTCTTCAACGATGATGCCTTCGGTTGCATCCTCTTCTTTCGAGCCGTCAGCCCCGTCCAGAGCGGGTGCGAGCACTGTCCGGGAATGGATTTGATGGATTCCCAAAACGACAAAACAGATCAAGAACAAGATTCTCATTGCACGTCCCTTGCCGAGTGAATTACCAGGAGGTCAAAATAGAGATACAAGACGGTGTCCGATATCCATGGTGCAATCCGGATCTCAAAGCCGTCAAACCAGGCCGCCCCATCGTAAAATGACTCAAACAGTGGAATCATCATCCTGCGCCAACCATTATACCGGCAATAGGTCCCTCTTGTCGGCAACCTGGACTTGTCGACATCAAGAATTACGGGATAGAGCACAAAGTCGTGTTTGTCTTTTTGCAAGTAAAAATTCAATGAGCGAACATTCTCGATCCTGACCGGTTGCCTTGGTCGGATGCGGAGTATCCGTTCACCCGGGCTCGTAATGATATCTTTGATCCCGAGAACATAGTTTTGACGGGGTGAAACAGCCCTGGACGCCGGACTGAGGTCCCGTGCAAACATCGTTGCATATTTTTCAATCCTTTTTCTCGCTTCCACGGTATTTTCGATGCGCTGGATGATCAGAGTGTTTGTCCGACCTTGTGCTACAACACTCCCCGTCCACTGGACCGGTTGCTCAAAATCATCTATCAAGACATAATAGTATTCTTCTTCCGCAGTTTCCCGGGAACCTGCAACAAAAATCGGTACAAACCAGACAATCAAGAATCCGAAAATTGTTCTACACCACATAGGAACCTCTCCATCCCGAATGGTCATGGCACAACAGCCACAAGGCATTTTCAGTATAGCCTTGGCTGCCTTCTATCCAAAGCGAATAATTCACAAGAATCTGCCATAGAATTCATCTTCCACCCCGCGCCCCCAAAACAACCAGGCAGTTCACAATCGTGGGCAAGGAGTACAGAGGAACACAGCCAGACCGAACTGTGCCCGCTACCCCGCCGTTGCCGCGTCATCCATTGGCTGACGTCCCACAAGAACGGCACCGACATCGGCAGACCCGTGCCAGCAGAGATATCCATACACTGGCGATGAACAAAGACCCTGCATGCCGGTTCACGATCCGTACGCAGCACTGCAGCAGCAAAAGTCCCCGACCGACATCCCGTTCACATCCGGCGGGCCACCCGGAGACCATAATTGTTTCCACCACCATAGGGGAAATTGCTACCACGCTTGCCGGCAACAATGGAACTGGCATCCGAATTGAAATGCCCCCCCTCCGGACACGTTCACCACCGCTTGATGGACCGCGATAATCGGTCTGTCCCGTACCGGGCCAGGTACCAGACCAGTCCCAGCACCACTCCTCCACATTACCGCTCAGGTCATGGATCCCGAGCGCGTTGGCGTTCCTCCCTCCCACCGGCCTGGTGACACCACCCGCATTGTCAAGATACCAGGCCACCAGGGCTGTCTCTGCAGCATTGTTCCAGTCCGCCGCCGCTCCGGATGCATAATTGTAGGCTGCCCCGTAACTCGCGGCATACTGCCACTCACCCTCGGTTGGCAAGCGGTAGCCGTCAGCATCCCACTTGACATAGGGATAATCAAAACTGCCCGGAGTCATGTCAATACTCATTTCGTACACAACAGTCGTCGAGTTTTTAATGGGAGTCAGCATCGCGACATCGCTGCAATAGACAGGTGTCAGGCCGCTCATCTGGCTGTATGCGTTACACCAGACAATCGCATCCCTCCAGTTTATTGACGAAACAGGCTCGAAGCGGTCTTCCGTCGGAGCGGCCCCATAGACACCGTTGTGACCCTCACTGCCATCACTGCTCAAGAGATAGCCATTGGCCAGAGCCCACTGCCGGACCGCATACCAGAGTTCATACGTGACTTCATATCGCCCCAGCCTGAATCCCTGAATTGTATGGATAAACGAAGATGGAGCGACTTCTGTGTCCTGCTGGGTCCACGTTCCGCCCGCAACACTGACCAGTTCCCTCCAGGCGATCCCCGCCAGGGGATCCACGCTGCTGGACGAACTCGAAAGCGAAGAAGCACTGGATGCTTCTGAAGATGCAGACTCAACAGAGGACGAACTCGACATCGAAACGCCTGTCGAACCGGCCTCACTCGACATCGAAGCTGATGTGGAGGCCTGATCACTCGAGGATGTGGAAGCAGACGATGAAACTGTTGTTCCGGGTGCTGATTCTTCCATCAGGTGAGCCAGCAAACTCCATCCATTGGCCGCAGCGTACATGCCCAGGCTCCCGGACGGGACAATGATCCGTGTCAGACTGCTGCAACCCACAAAAACACTGTCAGGGGCAAGCCCACCCCTGCAATCAGCCCGGGTCCGCCCCGGATTGCCGAGTCGGAGGTCCCCCACACCAAGGGAGACCCGCCGGTGCTCTCATGCAACAGAGACCACTGCACACCGGCCATCAGGTAAGGATCCAAAACCGGGCTTGCACACGGGAACCAACGCAGCATTGCGGAAAAACCATACTGTGTTGCATCCACTGGCTCAAGTCCGACCGTGCCAACATCAAAACGAAGCTGACTGGCCAGCCAGGCACCCGCAATCTGCATGGAAAGTCCGATACTGAAACTTGCCCCGGGTTGCTCCATTGGAACCAGCCCAGGAACCCACAAACCACCAGCCAACTCCAATGCCAATCCCGATGGTTCCGACTCGAGCACTTCACGATATTCTTTTCCCCGGGTGATCTCTTCTGCCCGTCTTGAAACAAGCGTGTAAAAACCATACTCATAATGAACAATAAAGCGGCTGGTCAACAATTCCGAACCACGGATAACATCATCAATCCGTTGTCCCTTGCGCCAATCCCGTTGCAAAAGAATCTGCCGCAAATCAGCACTAGTGATCAAAACAATTGCAGAACGATCACCGGTGACCTCACGCATCCATTGGAGGATGGGCACACTCGTCCGATCTCCATCAGCAGACATTGTCCTGTCCGCAAGACCAGGATCCTTCGCAACCGCTGAAGCCGGGTACAAGAACAGGACACAAACCAAACACACCCACACCAACATGATCGGTACACGGCTTACCGCATTCAGGAACGCCACCCGATCATGCATATCGCTACCCTCATATTATGGAATATTGATACATTCTATAGCCCCGAAACAGAATCATCAAAATAATTCTGTAATGAGTACCCGATGACCTGAACAAACCGCATGTGCACACACGCCAACCTGGGGATACAAGTGGCGCTCGTATCCCGAGATTGCACCTTTTTTCAGCATTGCGGTTCTGTATTCTCATTGTCAATCCCGTTTTCATCAATCCCGACGTCGCCAACCCATGAATTACCGCTCATGGACCTCCCGCGTCCGCAGAACAAGACTGTATCTTTTTCGTCATTTGCTATATAATGAATATGTGTTCAGTTTACAGGGTTTGTCGCCTGACTACTTCTTTCAGCCAGATCTCCGCATCCCCATGAAAGAAGGAGTGCCCATGTCCACATTCATTGCCCCCCATCCGCTGGCACCGGTCGTCGATGTCGATCCGGCATTGTGTGTCAACTGTCACGCCTGCATCGCAGCCTGTCCCGTCAAGCACTGCAACAACGGGGCCGGCGATCATGTCACCATTGACCACAACACCTGCATCGGGTGCGGTCAATGCATCGATGCGTGCCATCACAAGGCCCGCAGGGCCCGGGATGATGCGGACCGGTTTTTCAGGGATCTTGAAGAGGGAAAAAAGATGGTGGCCTTTGTCGCACCGGCTGTCGCCGCCGTCTTTCCCGACAACTGGCTCCGCCTGAATGGATGGCTCCGGAGCATCGGTCTGGCGGCCGTCTTTGACGTCAGTTTTGGGGCCGAACTGACTGTCAAAAGCTATCTCGAGCATATCGCTGCAAACAATCCCAAGGCAGTCATAGCCCAACCCTGCCCGGCGCTCGTATCCTGGATTGAACTCTACAAGCCGGAACTCATCCCGTATCTCGCGCCGGCAGACAGCCCGATGCTGCACACCATGCGCATGGTACGGAAATACCATGACCAGTACAGAAATCACGCCTTTGTCGTCATCAGCCCCTGTGCTGCCAAGCGGAGGGAGTTCGACGAAACAGGGATCGGGGACTACAATCTCACCTTCAACTCGATTCTGGCCAGATTCGCAAGCCGGGAGAAAATAATCGCAGACTGGCCTGAATCCGGCTATGACAATCCCCCTGCCGAGCGCGCTGTCCTCTTTTCTTCCCCGGGCGGCCTGCTCGAAACCGCACGACGATGGAATCCCGATATCCACACCATTTCCAGAAAAATCGAAGGTCCGCACTGCATCTACCATTATCTTGAAAACCTCCCGCAATCCATCGCTGACGGGGACAATCCCCTCCTGATTGATTGCCTCAACTGCGAGTTCGGGTGCAATGGCGGACCGGGAACCCCGAACCGGAACGCTTCCCAGGACAGGATTGAAGCTGCAGTCACCAGACGGGCCAGATCCGAACGGGAGTACTTTACCAAAAAGTATGGCGCCAAATCGATTCCAAAGCTGCAACGGGCAGTCCGCTCGATCGTGGAATCACGTTGGGAGGAGGGGCTCTATAAACGCGCATACGTCGACCGGAGCCGCAACGTCTTCTGGAAAATGCCTTCCGAGTCGGAGCGCAAGCGCATTTTCGAACTGCTGGAAAAATTTCCTGATGAACAGCATCTGGACTGTGGAAGTTGCGGGTATGGAAGCTGCGACAAGATGGCCATCGCGGTATTCAACAACCTCAACCGTCCTGAAAACTGCCGTCTCTACAAACAACGCCGGGCAGCACGGGCGGTTTCGGACAGTTTTGACAGTGTAGCCGGACTCGTTGCCCATTCCGAAAAGCTGCAAGAAGCCATCCACCAGCTTTCTTCGATGGTCAACGAGATACAGCACAGCGCGGACATTGCAATGCAGGATGCCGATACACAGGACAAATCCAGCACGCTTGTCTCCCGTTCAATCGATTCCCTCATCTCCGCAGGCAATGCCATTTCAGACTTCTCTTCCTCCATCGCACGGATCGCTTCACAGACAAAACTCCTTGCCTTGAATGCCTCAATCGAAGCCGCGCAGGCCGGGGATGCCGGACGCGGGTTTGCAGTTGTTGCCGGATCGGTCAAGGATCTTGCCCGGGCTTCCGCAAATGCGGCCACCGAGATCTGCCAGCGTGTGGGCGAAATCCAGAAGGATGCGGCACAGGCAGCCGGCTATCTGCACGAATTTTCCGAAAAAATGGCCGATATCCATTCGTCACAATCACAGATCGCCAGTCTGGTCAGAGAGCAGGTATCCGCCCTGCGGGAGATGGGAGAACATGCCAGGATGATCGCCCGTGAAGCGCAAACCAACAGCCAGCGCCTCTCCAGTCTGCTCCAGTCCGCGACCGTGTCCGAAGAGAGTTGAACCAGCCAGGACCGCACGACCCAGAAAACCTGAGGAGCAGCGGACGTCCAGTTTGTCTGTCTTCCGGTTATTTGTGGAATGCAAAAAGAGAGACAGGATCTGTCTCTGACAGGCCCTATCGACCGACAAAGCGGGAGAGTGCGTCGAGATAGACCCAGATTGAGACACCGGCGGTGAGCAGTGTGAGCGGTTTCCAGGGCGGAGAACACCAGGCGGCAATCCGCAGGGGAACAATCCCGCTGACAAACATGGAGACGAAAATGAAGTCCGCATCCGGTGACATTCTCCAGTTGGCATAGACCCGCTCCAGGATTTCGACCAACATGATCTGCCAGACGAGAAGTGCCGCCGCCGCGGAGACCGGGAGCACAAGTCTCCGGAGAAAGACGGTGAACCAAAGCGGTTGTGCAATATCCTCGTAGCTGATGAGCCTTCGTTCTTCAGAGGACTGCTCCCGGCGCCGCTGGACAAACTCGGCAATGCTGCTATTGGCGCGACTGTCGATCATGATCCTGATCGGGATCGTGGCAAACAAGAGGAGGATCATCATGATGAACGAAAGCAGCCCGGCCAGCCAGCCAGCAAGAGTTCCGATCCCGATCGCGGTCGGAATGGCAATCACCGCAGCCATCACACCGGGCACATACAGGACGTAGCGCAATTCTGGATGATTCTCTCGGGGAAAGCCTGCATAGATCCCCCAGAAGATCGGCCATGCCGGCACAAGAAAGATCAGCATTCGTCCGGTCTCGCCAAGCTCTGGAAATGGCTCGAGCCTGAAAGCGGCAAAAACGAGCAAAGGGACAAGATAACAGCTCGTTATCCCGAGAAAAAAAACTGTTTTGAGCAGGCCACGGGCAAAGCCGGACTCACTGGACTCCAGAAAACGTCGATAGATCTGGCCCATATAGATCGTCACAACCAGGCTGACCGCGGATGTCACGACGAGAAATCCTTCGGGGAGCAGGACTGCCGAATATCCGCCCCCGGGGGGAACGAGCACACCAAAAAACAGCGTCGGAAAGGCTGCCACCATCAGGTCAAAGGCCAGATCTCCCGGATCGATCCATTTTTTCACAATGTCGGCGATTCTTCCCATGCACACCTCCTTGCAGGCTCTGCCCAGGTTCCAGCATAGCACGGAGCTCAGGAAATCGTATGGTCAGTCCTGATGGAAGCAGGCTTCTCCTGGACACAGGATCATATTGTCTCCGGCCTGCCTTCGTGCAGCATAATATGGATGTAACCGGAAACACCCGCATTCCGGAGACAGTCAATGCTGCAGCATTCCGGAAATACCTGCCCCCATCAAAACTCGCAGAGGGGCAGCCGGAACCGGAATCCATCCGGGCTTGGCCTCAATCCCGTCCAAGGGCCCGACGGATCTTCTTTGCCAACTGTTCCGCTGAAGCCTTGTCGTCGAAAAACTCGCCATAGACAGTCGAATTTCCGAACCTGCGCGACAATCCGACAGCATAGGTCGGTGTTCCCCGGCCACCACGACTGGTTGCCCTGCGCTCACTGATGGTAATCCCGGTGATCTTCTCCGTGGCCACAAACCGACGGCCAAACCATGGCAGACCGCGAACCTGAAAGCGGACACCTTCGCGGTTGACCCTGACGATGGTTGTGTTCAACAACCCGCAGAGGGCCCGCCACAGGCAAACGAGAGCCAGCAGGGTCACGCCGGAGAGGATCCTGAGATCGGAGGCATTCTCGTAACAGGAACTGCCTCCACCGCCCAGCAGACAGGCGTAAAACCCGGACAGGGCCCAAAACACACTTCCGGAAATTGCCAACAGCATCAGGGCGGGAATCAGCCCCCCCCTCTTCCGCCACGAGAAGCGGATCAAGAGCCCGTCTCCATCCGACGCGATCTCTGGTTTGTATCCGTCATGACAACCCATTCTGCGTCCCGCCTTCTTCCATATAATAAGCACAACACCCGCGCCCCGACACCCCTCAAGCGGGACACCAGTCTTGCTCCTGATCCGCTGACAGATCCATTCCCATGATACCGGAGAAACCGGAATTGGACAAGCCCTTCGGCACCAACGCCGATGCCATCTGGCTGACTGGCCCCGACGCGAAAGAAAATATTGGTGCTGCTTTTCATCAGTCGCTTGCGCGCCTGAAGCACCCGCTGATTTATCCCGTGCCGGATGCTATCTTTTTGTCATACGCATCACTGGAGCAACCAGATGACCATACGACAACGGATCCGGCTGACCGGAATCATGTCCGCCACGACCATCGCGCTGATGCTTGTCTGGATTCTCCTTGGGCAACTCGCCGAATGGAACAACAAACGGGCCACACAGGCCGCTATCGGGTCCTTTGCGGCCTGGATGCGGCTTGTCCACCATCTGCAACACGAACGCGGAACAACGGCAGGGTTGTCAACCGACCCTGCGGCCACTCTCCGGTATGTCGCGCGGGTTGCTGCCAGTGATTCCAGTCTCCTCCGGATTCCGCAACCCGAGCAACTCATCGCACTGAATATCCGGGAGAGTCTGACCAATCTGCGTACCGGCATCCTGTCCCGTTCCATCCAGCCTGGCGAGGCGCTCGAAAAATACAGCCACCTGATCCACGACATCCAGATCCATCTTGCAACATATATGCACCAGCTTGCCTACAATCATGATTTCTCGGCACTCTCCCGCCTCGGCTTTGTCAAGGAGCAGTGTGGACAAGTGCGAGCGACTGTCTATGCAGCACTGCTTGATCCTGAATCCTTCCCGGGTCCGATTGAACCAGGGCGGAACGCCATCCTGACGGCACCGCACTTCATCACCTCCCTGACAAACGGGGTCTCTCCCGAAGTTGTCCGCCTGCTCTCCCCCGGGGACCTCTTTCAGTCCATCAAGGAGTACTTCCTCCGAGCCTCCAGTCTGATGCGCCAGAGACACCCGTCTTCACCGCTTCGCGCTGCCGGCTGGTTTGAAGAGGCGAGTACGTTCATCGATCAACTGCATCAACTGGAAAACGGGATTCTCTCGGCGATTGCAGACACTGTGCATTCCGAGATCCGGTACAGGCAAGTCATTATCATTGGAGTGACACTCATCGCGCTGGCACTGGCTGCCGGACTGATCTCCCTGACCATCACAACCTTCCGAAAAATACTGGCATCCCTGGACACACTCAAAACGGCACTCTCCAATGCCGCACAATCAGGAAATCTTGATATGCTGATACAGACCCCGCCACCGTCCAATGAATTCGGCCTGATCCATGAGGGGATCAAGGAACTCGTGGGATCCGTCCGGTCCATTCTTGACGAAAACGAGACCCGGGCAACGACGGACATCCTGACAGGACTGGCCAACAGATTGCGCTTCAACGAGGCCCTCGATCTTGAAATCGCCCGGCGCAAGCGCCATCCCGGAAAGCTCTCCCTGATCATCTGCGACATCGACCATTTCAAAACCGTCAATGATACCTTCGGCCATCCGGTCGGAGACAAGGTCTTGCAGGCCTTTGCCCGGATCCTGCGGTTTGGAATCCGCCGTACGGATATGGCAGCGCGCTGGGGCGGAGAAGAATTTGCCATTCTGGCAGTCGACACAGACAGTCGGGATGCTGTCGCGCTTGCTGAAAAACTCAGGCAGACCATTGCAGTCAATGCCTTTCCTTCAGCTGGCCGCATCTCGGCAAGTTTTGGCGTGGCGGAATTGCTGCCGGAGGACACAGCCCAATCCCTTGTGATCCGGACAGACAGGGCCCTCTATCGGGCCAAGTCCGGGGGACGAAACCGCGTCTGCCGTGAAGGGTGAAAGCTGCAACCTGACGTCCTCCAGACAGGGCGAAACCGACAGATGATACTTGCCCTCGTCCCGGCCTGATCTCCCCGTACCCGGAGAGAACCGTACAGCGTGCTACACCTGATTCTTTTTTCAATGCATCTGTCGGGCACGGCCCCTGCATGTGTCCGACCGAGTGCTGCCGGGAATCAAAGCCTTCGGCTCATCGGTGGCGCCGAATCCTCGCCATCCGCTCCATGAGGGACAACCCTAAATGATAATCGGGAACACACGTGTATCAGCACGGAATCCGGGGCGATTCACCCGGCCTTTCGAAGCCCACAGCAGACTCACTGACCAATCGAGCCGAGGACGTTCGTAAAACGTCTCTTCACAGCCTCGGACAAGTCCCGGGCAAGTGCCGACTGACAAAGAGCCCGGCATTCAGCGCGAACACGAGCGGCATCCGGCC
>Ga0116158_10002726_pt1 | contig 15550 bp, 3 predicted proteins | sample AD_UKC052_MetaG_FD_89883 | JGI IMG/M metagenome (GOLD analysis project Ga0116158, IMG submission 89883) | Active sludge microbial communities of municipal wastewater-treating anaerobic digesters from USA - AD_UKC052_MetaG | ecosystem: Engineered > Bioreactor > Anaerobic > Digestate | place: USA... | reverse complement strand
GATGCGGAGCCGCGAAGGGTCGCGCCGGCGTTGATGCCGTGGCTCGGGGTGCGCGAGCGGGCGCCATCGCTGCGGCCGCTGGCACCGTCGGCGCCGCCGTCGGGGGCCGAGCTGGTGTTCCTCGAGCGGCGGGTCGCGTTGCCGCTGATCGAGGGCGTCGAGGGTGACGGCCTGCGGATCGCGGGGCGCATGGCGACGCTGCTGGATCACGAGATCTGGGACATCGAGCGCTGTGGGCCGGCGGGGCCGTGTCGGGCGCTCGCGGAGGGCTGGCTGCCGATGCCGGCCGGCTGGGCGACGCTGGTGGTCGCATCGGGCGAGTCGGGTCTGATCGTCGAGGCGCCGCAGGTCAGCGAGGAGCCGGGCACGGGACGGCTGGCGGCCGAGCTGTGGCTGGCGGCGCGGGGCAAGGCGCTGGTGATCGGCGGCGGGGCGCCGGTGCTCGGGCCGCACGCGCCGGTGCAGGCGCTGCATCAGGCGGCGCTCGGGAGCTCGCTGCCGGGGAGTGGTGCGCCGCTGGTGCTGCAGGTCCGCGGGACCCGGGCCGATCGGCAGGCGAGCGGGGAGCTGGTGATCGGGCTCGGTCAGCCGGCCCTCGATGCGCTGCCGCTGCCGCCTGGCCTGGGGGACATGTTCCAGAGTGGTGGTGCGCTGGCGTGGGTGCCGGGGCGGCGTCTGGCCGATGGTTCGCCGGAGCTCGCGGGCCTGGCGGGCGCGGGCAACGTACAGCTGGAATTTGCGACGGCGCTCGCGGGGGTGCCGGCGGTGGCGCTGTGGTTCCCGCCGGCGCTGCGCCGCGCGTATGCGCCGCACGACCCCTGCGTCGAGCTGGGGCGGCTCGAGCAGATCGGGCTGGTCAGCGATGGCTGTACGCCGATCGACGAGATCGGGGCGCGGGCGATCGCGGTGCCGGGCGCGGGCGACGGGCGCAGCGTCGAGTTCGCGGAGGCGCTGGTCCGGGTCGAGCGCTACGCCGATAACGGTGACCTGCACCTGCTGCTCGGGGTCGTGCGCAGCGGTCACGCGCTGCGGGCGGGGCTGGGGCAGACGAGCGGGCGCGGCTTCATCGTGCTCGAGGAGCGGGCGCCGGCGCCGGTGGTCGTGGAGGCGCCGAAGGGGCGCAAGGGGCGGGCGGCTCGCAGGAGCAAGGTGGCCGAGGAGACAGGTGCTTCGGGACAGGTCGGTATGTCCGAAGAGACAGGCGATGAGGCGCCGCGGCGGCGCGCGCTGGTGTGGATCGGGCCGGCGCTGGGCGGGCGCACGCGGGCCGCGGACGAGGCGACGGCGCGCACGCTGCTGTGGCAGCGCACGCGGAGCATGGTGATCGGAGCGGAGGAGAAGCGATGAAGGAACGATTTGCAGCGCTGCCGACCCTGTTGCTGGTGCTCGCCGGGGTGTTTCAGGCGACGCGCGGGCTCGGCGGGGACGAGGCCAGCGTCACGGGATCGGCCGCGGCGAGCAAACTGGCGCAGGCCGAGCGCGTGGTGGTGTACGGGCTGACGACGACGGGCGGGCCGCGGTTTCGTTTGTCGGCCGGCTCGGAGGTGGTGCAGCTGATCGTGCACCTCGAGTTGCCGCGGGTGCTGAGCTCGCTGTCGCCGGGCGCGAGTTATGCGTTCACGGTGCTGGCGACGCTGCGCGGGCCCGACGGCGAGGTGTTGTGGGAGCGGTCGGTGCGGCAGCGGACCCGCCAGACGCGGGCCGGGCAGCATGGTGATCAGTGGGACTACGAGGCGGCGTTCGTGCCGGGCGGGCGCATGGATCTGTCGGACAACGGCAACCTCGTGCTGACGCTGCCGGCGGTGGTGGGCGAGGCGATGCTCGAGCTGCGCCTGGGCGATACGGCGGGGCTGCTGGCGGCCGATGGCACGTCGATCGCGGCGCCGATCGCGAGCCCGACGGCGCTGGTGCGGGCGTATCGGCAGGTCGCGCTCGACCCGGCGGAGGTCGAGCTGCGGCGGGTCGCGCTGGTGGCGGACTCGGGCATGCGCATGCTGGCGGGCGCGAGCTATCTGCCGTGGTACGCGCTGTCGGAGACGCTGCAGCGGCGGCGGCTGGCGCACGGCTGGGAGCGGCTGGCGGCGGAGGGGCGCGCGGGGGTCGACTACGACGCGCGCAGCATGTACGTGTCGCCGTCGCGGCCGACGTTGCCGCCGGCGATGGAGGAGCCGGCGCTGACGATCGCGCGCGGGCAGCCGGTGGTGGTGCAGCTGCATGGACCCGGGGCGGCGACGCTGCGGGCGTGGCCGATCGGGGCGGTCCCCGAGGACCGCGAGCCGAGCGCGCAGCTGCGGCTGCGCTGGCTCGGGCCGGAGCGGGATCCGGAGAGCGAGGCGAGCGCGCCGGTGAAGGGCCGCAGGGGGGCGCTGGCGGGCCGTGCGGGGCGAGGTGCGGGATCTGTCCCGAGGGACAGCACGGTCGGATCCGAGGGCGTCGAGATCGTGCGCGTGCTGAACCTGCGCGACGGTGAGGTCGGGCGCACGCCGATCACGCTGGGGGCCGGGTGGTGGAGCCTCGAGCTGCACACGGACCTGCCGGGCGTGGCGGTGCAGGTACGGGCCGATACCGCCGATCGACACGCGGGTCCCGACGATCACGGGCAGCATCGCATGGCGTCCGGTGAGGGGCTGGTGCCGGTCGATCTGCTTTCGCTGCCGATGTACACGAGCGGGCCCGGGCTCGCGCCGCTGCCGATCAGTCTGGCGCCCGATGGTGGGCCGGAGTCGCGGCTGGTGCAGATCGATCTGCGGGCGTGGGGCGAGCTGGCGCCGGTGGCGGTTCGTTACAGCTTCGTCGATGCGGCGGGCGCGGAGATCGTCAGCGGGGATGCGGTCGCGGAGACCAGCATGCCGGCGCCGTTCGAGCGCCTGCGTCGGCCGGGCGCGGCGGTCGGGGCCGGTGAGGACGGCGACGCGCAGGCGGAGGCGCAGGTCTCCGAGCTGCTGCCGGGCATCGACCTCGCGGCTCCGCCGGCTGTCAGTTCGCCGGAGCGTCCGGTTCGCGCGACGCTCGGCTTTCCGCTCGCGGAGGCGCCGGTGTCGGAGCCGGTGCCGATGCGCCTGCTGGCGCCGCCGGGCGCGGCGAAGTTGTTGGTGTGGACCGAGTCGCCGGCGCTGGTGTCGGTGCACGGGCGCTTGCCGGTGTCGGGCAGCGAGCCGGCGTCGACGTGGGTGTGGCCCTACGACCAGACCGAGGCGCGGCCGCTGTTGTGGCGGCACGCGCCGCGCATCGAGCCGCAGCTGTTCCCGCGGCGGGTCGACGATCATGCGGCGCGCGTCGAGGCGGGTCAGCTGATGCTGGTTCAGGCCCAGGTGCGCGCCGAGGAGCCGCCGCTGGCGGTGAACGGCCCGGCGGGCTGGGAGGTGCTGCATCCGCGTGGCACGCACTTGCGGCTGAAGGTGCTCGAGCGCGTGGCCCCGGGTCGCCGCAACGAGGCGCTGGCAGAGTGGGGACCGGGCAGTTACATGCGGCTGACGAAGGGCGTGCGGGAGCGGGTCAACCTCGCCGGCCTCGGCCCCGCGCGGGTCTCGTATCAGACGACGGGGCCGGGCACCGCGGTGGTCGGCGAGCACATGACATTGGCGGTCGGCGGCAAACCACTGAGCTGGCAGGTGACCTCGTCGACGGGCAAGAAGGTGTTGCCGGCGCGTGGGGTCGCGGAGCTGCGCTGGACCGAGGGGCCGTCGCAGCTGATGATGCTGATCGATCGCCCGCCGGTGGGGCCGAGCACGGCGCCGCTGTATCAGTTTCGCCACGTGCATCGCCTCGCCGCTGGCGGCCTGACCTTCACGGTCGACAAGCCCGACGAGGCGCCGGTGATCCTGAACGTGGTGGTGTACTGGTTCGATGACACGCCGCGCGAGATCAACACGCTGCAGCTCGAGATCGACGGCGGAGAGCTGGTGCGCGTGGGTGCGCGCACCCGCAAGTCGACCGCGAGCGTCAGCCGTGTGCAGGTGATGCCGGCGATGCGCAGCGAGGTCGTGTTCGAGGATCGTCGCGGGCTGTCCGGCGCGAGCCTCGCACGCGTCGCAGTGGTGCTCGGACAGGACCTGGCGCCCGGCAAGCACACGGTTCGTGTCAGCCCCGTAAGCGGTCCCCCGGTGTGGCTGCGGGCTTTCCAGGCCGGTGCGACCCTCGCCGGCGAGGTGCCGCTGCAATGGAACGAACGCCTCGATGGCGTCACGCTGGAGAGCAGACATGATTCCGAGATGTGAGCGTGGCGAGCTGTCCCGGGGGACAGGCGCGATGGCAGTATGGGCGATGCTCGCCGCGCTGGCGACCGGCTGCTGCGCGACGCAGTCGGCCGACGAGGGCGCGCGTGCGGGGCACGCCCAGGCGGGTCCGGCCGCGCCGATCGAGTTCGTGGTGCTGACGGCGGAGGAGGCCGCGCTGCGGCTGTGGCCCGAGCCGGGTCCGGTCGCTTATACGCCGCCGGATCCGGACCAGAGCGAGGCGCTCGCGGGGCTGCTGCGGCGCATGCTCGCCGAGCCGCCGACGTCGCCCGCGGCGCTGCATGGGCTGGCGGCGCGGGCTGGCTTCACGGTGCAGGCCTGGGAGGTCGACGGCCAGCGCTACCTCGCGGCGATCGAGGAGGAGACGCGACGGACCGGCGGCGGGGCGTATGTGGTGCGCGTCGGCGCGTCGACGTCGCGACCGGTGATCTTGCAGGCGCCGCATGCATTCTTCGATCTCGGGACCGAACGCATCGCGCTGGATCTGATGTTCGCCGGTCGGAGCTGGCCGCGCGCGCTGTTCGTCAACACGGTGCATCGTTACCTCGGGGCCGACGGCCAGCGGCGGCGGCAGAGCGCGAGCCCGGCGGACCCGTGTCACAGTCCGCAGCATTTGTTCGCGGTCGCCACGGCGGCGGCGCTCGATGTGTTGCCGGGGGCCGAGGTGGTGCAGCTGCACGGCTTCGGCGATGACAGTGAAGAGACCGAGGACACCGCGAGCGCCGCGAGCGTGGCCCAGCCGCAGGCGATCGTCAGCGGCGGTCGGGCGGCGGTGGCGACCCCGCGCAGCCAGGCGGTGGCGACCCGCCTGCGCGAGGCGCTGGGGGTGGATGTCGCGCTGTTTCCGACCGAGATCGGTCGCCTCGGTGGGACCACGAACGTGCAGGGCCGGGCGATCCTCGCCCGCGGCGCCGCCGAGTTCGTGCACATCGAGATGTCCAGGACGCTGCGCGAGCAGCTGCGTCGAGATCCCGCCGCACGCGAGCGCTTCGCCGCCGCGCTGCAGCCCGACCCCATGCCCGGGACATCACCGTGACCCGAACTTCCCTGGTGCGCTTCGCGGCGCTGTTCATGTTCGTGGTGCCGATGACGCTGGCCGCGACTCCGGCTGCGGCGAAGCAGAGCGCGCGCGCGCGGCGGGCCGCGGCTGTGCTCGAGGACAGCCAGACGCGCGCCGGCCTGGTGTGGCAGGCGGCCAGCATTTATCACCCGGTCGAGGTCCCGGCCTCGGGCGTGCCGCGCGAGCTGACGCAGCTGCCGCGTCGCGTCGCGGGTGCGTCGGCGCCGGCCTTGCCGTTGACGCAGAAGGCCGAGGCGGTGCGGGTCGGGCCGACGCGCGCGGCGATGCTGCGCATCGAGCCGCTGCAGGTCGCGCGGGTGCGGGTAGTCGGCGAGGGCCGCCCGATCTTTCATCGCATCAACGGTGAGGAGGGCGCTGCGTGGGCGTCGACGCTCGAGCGACCGATGGAGATGAGCCCGGGCACGTGGTTGATCGAGCAGCCGCCCGGCGGCCCCGGTTACTGGCTGGTGACGGCGCCGACCGACACGCAGGTGCTGCTCGAGTCGACGGTGCCGCGCACCGGCGACCTGATCTGGGAGCACGCGGTCGCGGCGGTGCTGGGATGGATCGACGAGGGCGGCGACTTGCCGCCGCTGCCGGAGGTGCCGGGCTCGAAGGCGGTCCGGCGCGAACTGCTCGCGGACGCGGAGATCGCCGCGGAGCTGCTGCGCGACGCGGGCGGCGACGCGGCGCTGCACCGGGCGGTGATGGCCTGGCGCGAGGCGGCGGCGATCCAGCACCTCGATACGCTGCGAAGGCCGATCCGCGCCAGCTTCGCGCTCGAGCTGCGCACGCGCACGCTGCCCGATGCGCAGGTGCTGCCGGTGTCGGGCTGGCATCGCGTGCGCGGCCCGCAGTCGGCGACCTGGGAGCTGACCGGACCCGGCGTGCTGTGGCTCGAGGCGCGCAGCGTCGGCGCCGGCGTCGAGGGCTCGATGACGGTCAGCGCGGCCGGCCAGCGCCTCGCCTCGACGATGGTGATGCGGCCCGCGGCCGAGACCGGCGGCGCCGAGAGCCCGTGGTTGACGGGAGGGTATGCGCGCGAGGGCCTGGCTGAAGAGACAGGTGAGGAGAAGGCCGCGGATGGCGCGAAGGACATGTCCGATGGGGCAGGTGATGCGCCGGAGGGACGACTCGCGCGCAAGCTGCGGTTGACTGGCGGATCGAGCGGGGAGGACATCGACCTCGGCGCGAGCGCGGCCGACGGGGGCGGGCCCGACGAGCGCATCGCCCCGCGCCTGGCTGCTGCCACCGGCGCGCCGGTGGGCCCGCGTGCGGCCCTGCGGGTGCCGCTGGCGCCCGGTCGGCACAGCTACACGATCACGCTGACGGGCGCGGACACGGTGATGCTGACGCGGGTCGGTCGGCGTAATCAGCGGATCGCCAGCGCGGTCCGGGGCGAGGCGATCGGCGGGCTGCTGCGCCGCGGTCGGCGGGCCGCGGCGGCGAGCGACTCACCGCGGGCGGCGCTGGTCCAGGCGCTGATCGCCAGGCTCGCGGGGGACCCCGTGACGATCCCCGGGGGCGAGGAGAAGAACCCGAAGTTGGCGCTGACGCGGGCGCTGATGGCCGCCCAGGTCGACGGTCTCGATGCGCCGACGCGGGTGAAGCGGGCGCGCGCGCTGGCCAGACAGATCGGGACGATCGAGGCCGACGGCCTGGTCTGGCGGGCCCGCCGGATCGGCATCGAGCTGCTCGAAGGGACAGGTGAGATCATGCTCGCGCGGGAGCTCGCGGGCAAGAAGGTCGCGCAGGCGCCGGTCGAGGTGCTGCAGCGGCTCGCGCGGCAGGTCGCGGGCCCGGCCCTGGCGGTGCGCAGCCCGGCGGTGGCGGTGCTCGAGCTGGCGCGGCGACAGGCGCCGCTCGACCCGGAGCTGCGCGCGGTGTACCGCGACGAGTGGCGGGTCGGGACTCGCTGGGCGGCGCTGCGGGCCGATGACGGCGCGAGCACGCCGTGGACGTGGATCGAGCCGTGGTCGACGACGGAGGAGCGGGCCGCGGGCACGCGGGCGCTGTGGCGCTGGCGTGCTGGCCACACCGAGCTGCTCCGCGCGCCGCTGGCCCCGTCGACGCCCGATCGTGCCGCGCTGCTGCGTTTGTATGTGCAGATGCCGGCGCGGGCAGGGGACGACCCGCTGAAGGACGCGGCGCTGTCGCTGGCGATCGGTGAGCGCCGCTGGCACACGCTCGCGCTTGGTGGGGTCGAGACCTGGCGGGTCGCGTTGCCGCCGGGTGAACATTCGGTGACGGCCGACGCACCGGCCGGCGCGGCGCTGTGGTCGTCGCTGCCGCCGGCGACGATGCGACCGCCCGACGGACACCTGCTGCGCATGTGGCCGGCGACCGGTGGCGGGGTGCTGCGCTTCTTGCTGCCGCGTGGCGCCGAGCCGGGCTTCGTGCGCGTCGAGCTGCGGGCGCTCGCGGCCGATGGCAAGGACGGGCCGCGCAAGGCCCGGGTGTGGGTCGCGCGGGACGACGGACCGTCGCAGGCGGTGGATCTGTGGCTGCCGGCGGCCGATCCGGCGATCTTGCCGGTGGAGGCCGAGGGTGGGCTCGGGCCGCGCGCGAGCGTGGTGCTGATGGTCGGGCCGAACACACGATCGGTGACGGTGACGCTGGCCGAGGACTCGCCGCGGCTCGCGGTCGCGGCGTCGATCCGCGCGACGCGAGGCACCGAGCTCGGTGACGCCGCGCCGCCGCCCGACATGCCGGCCTACGTGCCGCCGAAGAGCGACGAGCCGCCGCTCGAGCGCCTCGCGCGGCTCAGCAAGGCGATCCAGGAGCGGCCCGACGACCGTGCGCTGCGGCTCGAGCGGACCGAGCTGCTGGTGGATCTGGATCAGCCCGGTTATGCGTTCGTCGACTGGCGCGAGGTGACCGGCGGTGGACTGCCGCCGGGGCTGCTGCCGCGGGCGACGGCGCTGGCCGAGCGCCTCGACGCCCTCGATGCGCCGACGACGTTGGACCTCAGCGGTGAGCGTCCGGTGGTCGTCGAGCCGGCGCTCGCGGTCGCGGTCGGCGACGATCGGGCGCGGCTCACCGCGGTCGCGGCGGCGGTCAAGGCGGCTCGCTCCGGGGGCGCGACCGCCGGACTCGCGGCGCTCGATCGCCTCGGTCTCGATGATGCGCGCGGCTGGCGGGCGGTCTCCGGACCGGCGGTCGCCGAGGCGGAGCTGGAGGAGACGCCGGTCAAGCCTGGCAAGGCGGTCAAGGCGACGAAGCCTGCCGAGCCCGAGGGAGAGGTCGCCGACGCCGAGGACAATGATGGAGATGTCTCGAAGGACAGGTCCGGAAAGGCTGACCCAAAGGCCAGGTCGAAGCCGCGACGCGACGCGCTGACGATGGCGCCGGACGCGAAGGATTCCGGGGAGCGGGCGATCGGGCCGCTGCTGGTCGCCGCGGTGCTGCGCGCGACCTGGCTCGACGCGGAGGGGCATCCGGAGGCGGCGGCGCGGGTGTGGACGCGGCTGGCGGCGCGCGCGGGGCTGTGGCAGGCGGGCCTGCAGGGCGTGCACTCGTTTCTGGCGGTGCTCGACGCGGAGGCGCCCGCGGGCATGCCGACGCCGATGCCGGAGGCCGAGGGCGCGGGGCTGGCGTACGGGCTGGCGCTGTCGCTGCGGGAGGTGGTGCGCACGCCCGCGGTGCATCGCCTGGCGACGGTGGCGGCGACGCGCAGCCGCTGGTCGCGGGTGTCGGGCAGCGAGCGCGACATGGGCACCGAGGGGCTGAAGGTGCCGCGCACGCCGACGATGCCGACCCCGAACGCCGCGGTCCGTCAGGCCTTGATGGCGCCGCCGTGGGACCCCGCGGAGGCGACCCTGGTGCGCGCCGGTTATGCGACGGTGCTCGAGCAGCGCCGCGCGAAGGCCGGGCCGCTGTCGATCGATCTGTGGTGCCAGTCGCTGCGGCCCGACCTCGGTGATGGTTCGCCGCCGAACGTGCGGGTGGTCGTCAACAGCGCGCCGCTGATCGACGGACCGGTGGCGATGAACAAGCTCGAGGGCGCGACGATCGAGGCGATGCCGGCGGGGCGCCAGCGCGTCGAGGTCGCGCTCGGGGAGCAGAGCCGCGGGCAGGTCTGCTCGGTGCGGCTGCGCGACGAGGACGGCGCGCTCGGCAGCGTGCGACCGACCCGCTGGCGCATCGCCAGGCCCGGCGCGCCGGTCGAGGTCGTGGTGCTCGGACCGACCTCGCTGGCGATCGAGGCGCGCGGCATGACGGTCGGTCGCGGCGGCGCGGCGCCGGTGAAGATGCAGATCGCGGTGGCGCAGGGGCAGGGGCCGTTCGCGGCCCAGCGCACCGTGACGCTGGCCAGCGAGCCCGATCCACGGGCGACGCCCGAGGCCTCGCGCACGATCAGCCCGGGTCTGTTGCGCAGCGATGTCATCGCCTTGCCGGAGGTCGGTCCGCAGCGGGTGCTGCTGCGACCCGAGGGCGGCCCGGTGCTGCTGCGCCTGCAGCAGCGCCTCGACGGCGATCCGGTCGCGGTGCCGCGGCCCAGGGCCCGCGTGCTCGACCTCGGCAACCTCGTCGACGACATCGCGCCGATCCCCGAGGGCCGCACCGAGCTGCCCGCGGTCGCGACCTTGCCGGCGGCGCAGCGGTTCGGCACGACCTACGCGGAGCTGCGCGGCGGCCTCGACGACCTCGAGGACAGCGACGATCTGCGCCCGCGCACGCAGATGTCGCTGCGCGCCGGCTGGGCCCGCGAGCTGCTCGCGCGGCGGGTGTGGTTGCAGGCGGGGCCGGAGCTGCGGGCCCGCGAGAACACGGCGATGGGCTTCGGCGGATCGGCGGCGCTGCAGGTGGTGTTCCCGAAGGCGGGCATCCGTTCGCGGCTCGGCTTCGGGGCGATGACGCAGCGCTTCGCCGACGGCCAGGCCTGGTCGGCCGACGCCAACCTGCGCATCGATCGACCGACCTGGATCGCGCCGCGCTGGCAGCTGCTGCCGGGCGTCGATCTGCGCTACCGCCATCAGTCGCTCGCCGACGCCGAGGTCGTCGCCCCGATGCAGCCGCTGCACCCGCGCATCTACAACATCTACGCCAGCCAGCACCCGCTCGCGCTGCGGCCCTCGCTCGAGCTGCGCTGGCAGCCGCTGCAGGACGCGCGCCTGTTCGTCGGCGCCGACGTGGTCCCCAACAGCGACCTTCGCAGCCTCGACCAGGTCAACCTGCGCGGCGGCCTGATCGGCGTGATGAGCCTGCTGCGCCGCGTGGTCCCCGAGTTCGCGCTGGCCTACGAGGGCTCGGTGCGGCTGGCCGACGCCGACCGCAAGGAGACGTACTTGCAAAACCGCATGCTCGCCGGGCTCGGCCTCGGCTTCTGGGCCGGCAAGGCGGCGCGGGTGGTGTTCGGCGTGACGGACACGGTCTACGCGTCGGCCCCGTTCCCGCTGCGCAACGTGTTCGAGGCGTGGCTGCGGGTCGACCTCGTGTTCGGCCGCGGCCTGCGTGACTACGGCCCGCTGGACCTGGCCTTCAGGCCAGTTCGTGAACATCGACTGTGGGTCGATCGAGAGGTGACACCATGACGACTACCATCGCGGCGATGATCCGTGGACAGCTCGATCCCCTGGCGGCGCGCCTGCGCGGGTCGGCGATCACGATCCTGGCCCAGCGCCTGGCCACCTGCGGGGCCCAGCCGGGCCTGGCGAGCCTGATCCTCGCGGTGCCCGGGGTGGTCGGCGAGCTCCAGCGCGAACACGCGGCGACGATCGTGCGCCTCACCGAGATCGAGTCCGAGGTCCACGCGGCGACCACCGCGAGCGAGCAGCGCGAGGTCCTCGCGCGCATCATCCGTCGCGAGGTCCGCTCCCCGCGAGCCCGGCGCGGCGACCTGCGGGCGCTCAAGCGGGACTTCGACCTCGACGCGCTGCGTGAGCGCATCTCCGGCGAGCTCGCGGCGCTCGAGGCCCAGTTCGAGCTGGCGCTCGGCTTCCTCGGTCGCGCGGCCGCGCCGGCGCTGGCGAGCGAGCCGCTGGCCGGCTCGCCGCTGCGTCGCGCCGGTCTGCCCGGTTTCCTGGTCGCGCAGGTGACCTGGACCCCGCGCTTCCCGCTGCGCATGGCCGCGATCGAGGCGCTGCAGCGGCTGTGCGAGGCGCTCGGCCCGGCGGATCCGGATCGCGCGATCGCCCGGGCGATGGTCGCCCGCGTGCTCGATGCCGAGGAGCACCCGTGGGTCCAGAGCGCCGCGCTGTCGGTGCTCTACACGGTCGCGCCCAGCGAGGCGCTGCGCCTGTGCGGCGAGATCCTGCGGGCCCCGCACGCCGGCGGCGGCGACGTCCAGGGCGGGGTCGACGACTCGCTCGAGGCCTCGCGCTCCGGCATGTTGCTCGAGGGCCTCGACGACCTCGCCAGCGGCTCGTTCAGCCGCGACCGCATTCACATCAGCGGCATCGAGGGCGCGGCCGACATGTCGATGCCCGACATGACCAGCGAGCTCGGCGCGTGGGACAGCATCACCGCCGGCCAGATCCCGAAGATGTCCGGAGGGACAGGTGAGACCCAGAACACCCCGCCGGCCTCTGCCTGGGTCAGCCTGATCGATCGCATCACCTCGGAGGCGAGCACCCCGGCGGATCGCATGCGCCTGGTGCTCGGGCCGAGCCTGCTCGAGCGCATCACCGCCGAGGCCACGCTGCCGACCAACCGCGCCCGCGTGGCGAAGGCGAGCCTGTTCGGTCGCGCCGCCGGCCCCGACCCGACGGTGCACGAGGCGCTGCGCCGCGAGGCCGATCGTGAGCGCCGCGCGGTGGCCGGTGAGATCGGCGAGACCCGCGACGCGGCCGAGGCCCGCAGCCGCGTGCCCGCCGAGGAGACCGCCGACGCGATCGCCGACGCGGCGGTGGCCCCGAGCGCGGGGATCAGCGGCGCCACGACGCCGATCGATCCGGCGAGCAGCGGCTCCACCGGGGCCGCCGCCACGTCCGGGACGCAGCAGCCGATCGCCGCGGCCGAGGGCGTCGACGGGGCGCTCGTGGTGCTCGCGGCGGTGGTCCGCGAGAGCCAGCTCGTGCACACCTCCGAGGTCGACGTCGACCTCTCGGACGCGCCGCCGCTCGAGGACCTCGAGCAGGACGTGCCGATCGCCGAGGACACCGGCTCGTGGTCGATCGCCGACGCCGACGCCGAGACGCCGGGGCCCGGCGCCACCGACTCCGGCGCCTGGGCGGCCGCCGAGGCCGAGCGCGCGCAGGCCGAGCCCGCGAGCACCTGGGCCGACGAGCAGGCCGCGGCGATGCTGTCCGAAGGGACAGCCGCCGTGACGACCGTGACCGACCCCACGGCCTCGATGTCGAGCGCGACGGCGTCGATGTCGGGCCCGGCCTCGTCGATGTCGAGCGCCGCCGATCTGTCGTTGCCCTCGGCGGTGATGGAGGTGCTGCGCGGCACCGATGCGGGCGCGCCGGCCCCGGTCTCGGCGGCGCTGCGCGGACGTCGGGCCTTCCTGCTGCGCCGCCACGCGGTCGACCTGCTCGCGCGTCGCACCCGCGATCGCCGGGCCGCGGCCCAGGCGGTCGACATGCTGGCCGAGGCGATCGTCGCCGGCGATCCGAGCGAGCACGTGCGCATCGGCCTCGCGCTCGCGGCGGCCTCGCTGCCGGCGCACGAGCTGCGGGCCGTGGTGATGCTCGCGGCGCTCGCCGACCCCGAGCGCGAGGCCAGCCCGGTGGTGCGCGCGTGGGCGCTGCGGGCCGCTGCCGGCAGCCCCGGCGCCGAGCTGCTGCTCGGCCGCAGCCTCGAGCTCGACAGCTCACCGCTGGTCCTGCGCGTCGCCTGCGTCGAGGCGGCCAACCGCGGCGGTCAGGCGCTGGCCAGCGCGCTGCTGCAGCTCGCGGCCCGCGACGATCGTCCGCCGGCGATCCACGAGGCCGCCGCCGCGGCGCTCGAGGTGATGGAGCGCGCGATGGACCCCTCGCGTGCCGCCTGGACCGCGACGCTGGCGACCGCGCTGGCGAGCACGCCGCCCGGCCAGAGCACCCGCGTACCGCTGCTGCGCGCCGATCTGCCGACCCCCGGCAATCGCGTGTGGTTCGGTCGCATCTTCGCCGAGCTGACCCGCAACGACTGGGGCGTCGACGTCGACGTGAGCCCGACGCAGCTGATCATCCGCCGCGGCGATCGCTTCCGCACCCGGCTGTGGCGCACGCTGCACGAGCTGCGCAGCCCCGGCCCCAACAAGCGTCAGGCCTTCTCGCACACCCGCGGCCGCGTGCTCACCGGCGACCTGCGGGTCCACTCCGGCGTGCTGCACGAGGTCACCGGCACCGGCATCCCCGGCGAGCGCACGCAGGTCGAGCGCGAGGGCGGCTGGGGCCGTCACTTGCCGCTCGTCGACGACCTGATCGGCCTGCCGGTGCTCGAGTCGCGGTCAGTGCAGGTCGTCAGTAGCCTCGGTGTCTGCACGATCAGCTGGCGTCGCGGCCTCGCCGGACGCATCGCCGCGCGCTCGCGGATGATCGCCCGCTACGCCTGGCTCGCCGAGCTGCGCCAGCAGGCCCTCGCCGCCAGCGAGCCGGCCCAGCGCGGCCGCTACGCCCACGCGCTACACCGCCACTTCGGCATCGAGCTCGAGTTCAGCGCCCACCCGATCCCTCACCTGGTCTCGGGGACAGGTCAGTCGCAGCCGCGGCGCCTGCCCGAGGGCCTGCGCGCGCTGTTCCCCGAGACCCGCGCCGCGCCGCAGCTGCGCCTGCCGCCCTCCGAGGTCACGCACACCGCGGCGGCGGCCTGGCTGGTCGCGCCCGAGGTGATCGACTGGGCGTGGATGCACATGCACTACTTCGTCAGCGTCAGCGCGAACAGCCAGCAGGCGCTGGCGTACTTCCTGGCGGGGTTGGCGGCCTTCGGCCTGATCATGGCCTACGTCAAGAACCGCCAGATCTCGGCGGCCCGCGCCGCGGTGCCGCTGGTGATCGGCGGCTGGGGCACGCGCGGCAAGTCGGGCACCGAGCGGCTCAAGGCCGGCCTGCTGCACGGCCTCGGCTACAGCGTGTTCGCCAAGACCACCGGCTGCGAGGCGATGTTCATCCACGCCCCGCCGCGCGGCCCGGCCCGCGAGATCTACAGCTTTCGTCCTTACGGCAAGGCGACGATCTGGGAGCAGCGCGAGCTGCTCACGCTGGCCGCGAAGATGCGCACCGACGTGTTCCTGTGGGAGTGCATGGCCCTGAGCCCGGCCTACGTCGAGATCCTCCAGCACTCGTGGATGCGCGACGACCTGTCGACGATCACCAACGCGTACCCCGATCACGAGGACATCCAGGGCCCCGCCGGCATGGACGTCGCCCAGGTCATCTCCGGCTTCGTGCCGACCCGCGGCCGCCTCGTGACCTCGGAGATCAACTTCCTGCCGGTGCTGCGCGAGGCGGCCCGCACCCGCAGCACCACGCTGATCGCGATCGAGGACCTCGCCGGCGAGCTGCTGCCCGCCGACCTGCTCGCGCTGTTCCCCTACGACGAGCACCCCCGCAACATCGCCCTCGTCGCCCGCCTCGCCGTCGAGCTCGGCATCGACCCGACCCTGGCGATCGTGACGATGGCCGAACACGTGGTGCCCGACCTCGGCGTGCTCAAGCGCTTCGGCCCCGCCCGCGTGCGCGGCCGCGTGCTCGAGTTCATCAATGGTTGCTCCGCCAACGAGCGCACCGGCTTCCTCTCCAACTGGCGCCGCACCGGCTGCGACCAGCTCGACATCGCCAAGCAGCCCAACCAGTACATCATCACCGTCGTCAACAACCGCGACGACCGCGTCAGCCGCTCGCAGGTGTTCGCGCGCGTGCTCGTCGAGGACGTCGCCTGCGATCGCCACCTGCTGATCGGCACCAACACCCACGGCCTGCTCGGCTACATCCACACCTCGCTCGACGCCTTCCTCGTCACCCAGCGCGTGGTGACCCCGGAGGACCTCAGCAACGGCACCGAGGAGGGCCTGCCCGCGCGTCGCCTCGACGCGCTGCTCGCCCGCCTGCGCATCGTGCCCCGCACGCCCGAGGCCCTCGCCGGACAGCTCGAGATCTTCGCCCACGGGGCCGGCCGCCTGCTGCCGACCGCCGCCCTCGCCGAGGCCGCCGAGCGCTGCGGTCGCTGGCTCGCCGACGACGAGGCGACCGCGCTGAGCTTCGCCGAGGTGAACGCGGCCACCCGCGCCGACCTCGGCGCCTGGACCGAGGAGGCGCTGGCCGCCGCGCCCTACACCGGGCCGATGGAGCCGCCCGAGGTCGACGCCCCCGCGACCTCGGCGATCGCCGCG
>Ga0116158_10002718_pt1 | contig 15565 bp, 12 predicted proteins | sample AD_UKC052_MetaG_FD_89883 | JGI IMG/M metagenome (GOLD analysis project Ga0116158, IMG submission 89883) | Active sludge microbial communities of municipal wastewater-treating anaerobic digesters from USA - AD_UKC052_MetaG | ecosystem: Engineered > Bioreactor > Anaerobic > Digestate | place: USA... | reverse complement strand
TGGGCATAAAAACCGAAAGTTATGCAGTGTTTGCACTATTGGAACACCTGCCCGCTTGGCAGCCCAGTAAGCAGAAGGGGAAATTAAAGGGAATGTATTATGCGCATGAATTACATCTGGCTGGTGCTGTGCTATTAAGGCAGAAAAATCTTGCGTTGTTTGGCGAGACCAAAGTGTATCTTGCACCAACTGCAAGTTGCCCATCGACTTAATTTCATCATTATGCCGAAAATACTCTATAACTTTATGATTTGCATTTTTTAGCAAAGCTACTTCAGCCGCAACCACACCATCTTCACCACCATGTTGTTGATAGGCATTGTGGGCAATTAAAATTGTCAAATTTTCACGCATTAAAAACTTTTAAAATCAACGCTGCCTTGATTTTTTTTTACTTGCTCTACCAACTTAATAACATCTGACCAATCTTTAATTAACTCACGCTTTGATAAACTTTCAGCAATCTCCTTTGGCATTAAAAAGTTGCCTTCAACAGATTTTTTATCAAAGCTTGAAATTGTCTGCCAGTCTTTTAATGTATTGACTGCACGCGAAAAAGTTGATGGGTAACCCAAACTAAATCTATTCGATTTTTGATCGCCTAAATAAACATTATTATCGGCCATGCCAATCGTAGATGCGCCTTTAGGCATAATCAGAGCGCCATTATTCCAGCCCACAATATTGGCATTTACTTTGGCATTTTCTGCACCAAACTCTGTGCCTTTGGCATCCTTTTGCCCAGTATAAACAGCCACAATACCTTCCAAACCATTACCAATAACCAAGTTATTAGATACCTCACAATTAGCACTATCTCGCAAAAAAACACCTCTTTGCCCGTTGCCATATACTTTATTATCTTGAATAATGGCATGCTGACTTAATTCATAGTGAATACCAAATCCAGTGTTATAAGCCGCCACATTTCCTTTAATCAAATTATGTTTATTCTTCCAATCAAACCAAATTCCGTCACCATTATTTCCTACAGCGATATTGTGTAAAAATTCAGCCTCATTAAATCCTCTTTCACCAACTAATTTAAAGCCTCCAGCTTCCCACCATTTATTGAAGCCTCGTGTATTGTTGAAACTTGCATTAACGCCCACAACACGATTTTTTGCACCCCTCATAGTAACTCCCATTTGACCGTTATATTCTGCTATTGAGTTAAGCAGTTGATTACCATCCCCAACTGTTTGGATTCCAGCAAGATCTACATTTCGGACTACTACATTTCGGATAATATTGTTATTACCTATTATCGTAAGTGCCGCACCTCGTCCAGCTATTGAAGTGTTGGCATGCTCAAAGACCAACCCATCTAGGACAATTCCAGACACGCCCTCCGCATAAAATGGTCGACGGCGAACGCTCACCTCAACCTTACTTTGATTTGGGTTTACTGTCACATTGAGAATCAACTTATAAGAATCTTTGTCGTAATAGAAACTATTTATGGGCATTTCAGAGTCTTTTGAAAAACTAAAACGGCCGGGCCAAATACCACCACCATTATTTTCTTGATGCAATTTGTTATAAGAACTTGTTGGGTCATTAGGAAACCCTCCGAAAATTGTACCCCCTAATTGAGTCAATCCGACCCCATTAATAAAAACCTGCGCTGGCTCAATTGACCAATCTTTGGCATAACGTTTTGAATCAATTTTATGCCAGCCCTTAACAATATCTGAACCTTTGATAATAGCTTTGCCAGCAGATTCCGCAATAAAAATTGTAGGTTGATTAGTTGACCATGCTTTATTAGCTAACAAAAGCATTTCATCGCGGTATTCTCCATCAGAAAAAATTACTTTATCTCCAGGATTAATTGAACTCCAAGTTACTTTTAGGTTGCTTGGCGACACATGGATTTCTCTAGCAGTTACATTTTTATAAAAAAACACAGAGAAGACAGCGAAAAGTATTAACTTCTGACTATACTTACTCAATTTTCACCTCCTTAGAATATCTCCTGTGTCTAAACTTATCAACCCGTTTATCTATGAACTCATAGATTAGTATTGATAACAAAATAGAGCCAAGTACGATACTTATACGTTGCCATAGTCCTCCATTATTAAAAATCAATTCAGATACCCATATAACCAACATATGTGAGATATATAGCGGATAGGATAACTCCCCTATGTATCTATCAAATTTGTTGTTTTTTGTAGCTGCAAATAATTTTGGCAAAATCAGGAAAAGTATTCCCATTACAGTGGGACTAAATAGATATAAATTACCGACAGTATGGCTATATCTGCCAATAACACCTGCTGCTATGATTAACAAAAAACAAAAGTATTTTGTTTTATTATATGAAATTTCTTCCTGAATATTGTTTATTACGAATAACCTATAAGCTATCGAACCACACAGAAAAAACATTATTTCAGAAGGGAAGAATCGATACGACCATGGATCCAAATGAAGTTTAAAATATACAGCTATTACCAATCTAATAAGAAAGCTTGCAACTATTATTAACAAGATAAATCTTATAGTTTTTCTAACGATGAATGGTGCTAGAAGATAGAAATAAAATTCTAAGGATAGGGTCCAACCTTGTGGCACTGCCAAAAAGCGCCACAGCTTAATTTGTTCGATATAGTATTGATATGTAAACTTATACTCTCCGAATGAGTCAACAAATGAAAACATTGAGACATCTAACCCAATTAATGTCACTTGTGGTGCAATAATATAAATTATAGAGTTGACTGATAGTATGTCATAGTATTCAAACCAATACTGAAGTGGTGACAACATCATTGAAAAACTTAACCAAGCAATTAAACCTACTAATATTGTTGAAATAAGCATAAAAAAATAAGCTGGTGCAATCCTAAAAAAGCGACTCAAAATAAAATCTTTATAAGAGATCTCTGGACGATTATATTTTTCATTCAGTATCATAGCCATGTAAAAGCCAGAAATAATGTAAAATGATTGAACTGCAATATCAGGGTAGATAAGATTGTGGCTTAACAAATGGCCATGAACATTAACGACTGCGAAAGCTAAAAAAAAACGAAGTAATCCCATACTAAATATACACCTTGCTTTTATAATTGCCCAAGGGTGTATTGATAGCTGTAAGCATTCCTACCAATGCCCAAAAAGCCCAAGCACTATTTGGTGTATTTAATATAGGATTAAAAGCACATACTAACAGGCCAGCAATGATCATAGTAAAAAGCGTATGTATATAAGGGATATATTTTACGTCTACAGGCTTATCTGAAGATGTTATTAGTAAAAACCAATCCCTAAATACAAATACAAATATTGACACCCAAATCAATATTCCTATTAAACCACCGTTTGCTAAAATATCTAATGGATCACTATGCGTTGGTAAGACTTGCGTACTTGAGTTGACGGTAAAAAGATCAAATTTTTCAGTAGCTGGGCCTGTATAGCCATTACCCCAAATTGGTGAGCTTAAAAATTTATCCCAAGCTTTTTCATATGTATGTAACCGATATACAGGGTTACCATCGGGCAATTTAGATTTAATGCTAAAGTAAATTAATGCAACAAATAACGCTGAAAAAATTATGACGAAAAAAGATGATGACCAAAACATCCATCTTTTGAATTTGTCTTTAATCTTATTGGAGTATTCAACTGCCCAAATTATAAAAAAGATAAAGAAACACAGTAAGGCAGTCATATAAGCAGTATTTTTTTGCCCAACAAATGCTGAGAAAAAAATAATCATCAACGCCATGCTCCTTGCCAATGTTGAATGTGAGATAAAATAGAATAAGCTTAGCCCTGCAATGACTAAATGCTCACGTGCGTGAAAAACCTCAGTTCCTTTAAATTTTATGACTTGCATAGCAACTGCAATAGTTGCCCAAAATATATATACATACAAAGTTGCTTTTACTAATGCAAATGGATTTACCGCTCTTCTAAGATACCAAATAGTAAAAGTGGCAGTTAATGAATGTGTTCCCATATTGAGAAAGACATTATCAACATTGTTCACTATCTTTGCGAATAAACTACCAATTGTTACGTATGTTGAAAACAAAAAAATCAACATGACTAATGTGGAGTTAATAGGCTTAAGTATCGAGGTACCAGCTCTGAATCTTTTAAAAACCACACTTCCAACAAATGCGAGTACAAAAGCAGGGCTAATCAAAATTATTGGAAAACGGTTAACTACTCCTATAAAATCAAGCCTCCAACCAAAAGGATCTATTGTCCATAAAGTTGTCAACCACATGCCGAAAAGAAAAATATAGTCAGTCATTTCGAGTTTTGGGTCTTGCTTCACAGTAAGTAGCATATCCATAATTATTTAGAACCACTGTTTACGTTTCATAATAAAATTAAAATACTCTGAAAGTACAGGGTGGTTGGGGTCATATTTTTTGCCAGAGTCTACATATAATAATATTAGATTCACAAGATAAGACAATAATAAGCACTTAACTATCTTTAACGACCAATCTACTTCCGGAAAAGTTTGCTGTAAATGTTTTAGTGCAAGTGCAGTAAGAGGTAAAACATAAGCCGGCGTTAATGGTATTGAACACCATCTCGAAAGTACTCGCTGTATCAAATGAAAATGAAAAAAATCGTAAAGCGGGTTAATGCCCTCCGTTGCGTACTCCCAATCAAACACAAATATTTCCAAATTATTTGAGCGCATATTCCAAGGTGAAAAATCTCTATGCGCCAATACTGTTGGTAGCACTAGACCACCAATCAAGCTCAGCAACTCCTCCAATGCTGAATTCAACTCAAAATGTAAGGTTTCACCTAATACTGGACAGAGCCGCTTTAATACTTGTTTTGCCAACTGAATCTCTAAAGAATCAGCATAGCAAACCCATTGCACAGTTGCATGAGCAAGTTTACAAAGAAACTCCATATGTGGCAGATCATATTGATTGTTTGTTTTTAAAAAAGAAGCTACTGAAGTGGTAAAAAATGACCGGCCAGCAGGTGTTTTACCTAAGCTAAATTTTCTGGGAACTCTACCATTAAGTTCGGAAAATTCAGATAGACGATTCAAACAAGAAGACTCTGCTTCTACCATTACATCAGCATCAACACCTACAGCCACTTTTGCGTAAAATGCTGGCACACCATTTTGCTCAATAGCTATTAATGACATCTTTTGATATGGCCCTGCCGAGCCTTGCCGCATAGCAAATACTAACTGCTTTGTGTTTGATATTACTATATTTTGCTCATGAGCTGAAGCTAAAATAGTTTCTGCCAAAGCTACGGCATCATTGATTCCTGACCACTCAGCATCTAGCTCGCTGCTTACTCTTCTTCCAAGACCAATGCGACTTGCCAGCATAACTGAAACTCGCTGACATTTGTTTGATATGAAAAAATTTAATGCGTAGCTTTGCGCAGCAAAACTTGCCACCGGAACATACAAAGTTCTATTCCTTCCATAAGCTTTCCAGCACTTTACTGAACTGATATTTTTTGTATTGTATGCTTGCAAGATTGTCTGAGTTGACGGCTTATTCAAAATTACTTAACTTTCTTTTCACTTTATCCGAGTGGCGTGAGCATCTAGCCAAGGTAAAAAGTGCATAGGAACGCTAGCGCCAAAACCACCAGCCATATATTTGCTCACAGCACGCATCAAGCGGGCAAGTACAAAAAGAACTGGTCTAAATAGCGGGATGTGAGCCAACAGACTTATTCTAGTACGTATTCTAAGATCCTCAAGCCTACCTGCAGGCTTCATGCTTCTGGTTTTTTGCTCTGGGTAAAAGCGCATGCAAGACAAATATTGTGGAATATGCGCTATTTCAGTTTTTTCAGAAAACCTAGCCCATAAATCACTATCCATCGCCAAGTTAAAACTTTCATCTAAACCACCAACCGCTTCGTAAAGTGACTTACGCCAAAACATAGATGGTTGCGGAATATAATTATGATCATGCAAAAAAACAAATTGGTTAAAGCCCATTTCACGTTTAGCGCGTATTGGTTTGCCATTTGCATCTATCCATAGTGCATCACCATACACCGCACCAATATTGGGGTTATCCCTAAAAAACTCGCCTACAGTTTGTAAGGCATTTGGTAGCAAAATATCATCAGAGCAAAGCCAGCCTTGAATTTCACCTGTAGCTTTGGCAAAGCCTTTTTTTAAGGCATCTGTTTGGCCATTATCTTTTTCTGAAATCCAATAACTGAGGGAAGATTCATACATTGCTATTATTGCTGGGCTTTCATCCTTAGAACTTCCATCAATAACAACATAATCTAAATGTGGATATTGTTGATTAAGCACCGAACGCATGGTGGCACCTAAAAAACGCCCCTGCTGGTAAGAGCAAGTAACAATTGAAATGGTTGGCAAATCTGTTTTCACTAACTTTAATTCCCTACTTTTTCTATTCCCAGTAAGTAAAATCTATTTTCTATGATTAATACTACACACTACACTGGGCTATTAGCTGCTTAATTTCATCAACACGCCAAACTTCTTTTTGCTCCAAAACCGCTGATATTTTTTGCACATTTTCCTCTGGAAGGTTCCACCATTTCCAATTTAATAAAACATCAATTACTTGCTCATCAAACCTGTAACGAATGACCCTAGCGGGCACACCGGCTACTACTGCATATGGCGGTACATTTTTATTCACCAACGCCCCAGCTGCAATTACGGCACCATCACCCACCGTTACTCCATCCAAAATAATCGCCCTAACACCTATCCACACATCGCTACCTATCATTGTGTGAGGCAACTCTTCAAATGTTTCACTATTAACAAAAGAGATACCCGCACGTAAATGTGGTGAATAAAATGCTGGATGTGTACTTAATTGATTAACTGGATGTTTACCTAGCCCTCCAATTATCACTTCTGGGCCAATGCTACAATAGTTTCCTATGCTAGCGAAACCTGCTTGCGTGTTTCGGCTTATATACGATGCTTTTCCTACCTTTACTGAGCGTAAAAAAACACCTTTATACAGCCTGACATATGCGTCAAATTGGCAATTTTTATCTGCAAAACTCCAAGTGCTCGCCCAGAAACACTTTTTTCTTGCTGCAATAAGACATCTCTCAAAAAGACTCCATCTTACCTTGGCCAGTATATCGCTCAACTTCTAACTCCTTATCTTGCTTAAGCAGGCCAAAAGAAATCCATCATCATAAAGAGCATCAGCTTTTTTGTTGTCAATTCTACACTACCGCCCGATTATGATTTACATTCTTTATTAAGACACTCAATGTTCACCCTAGCAATACTTTCAATTATATTCCAGTTAATATTGACTATCATTAAACTATGCATAGATTTTGTATGTTTATATCTCATGCTAAGAAAGCGGATAAGCGGCACAATTATTAAAAAACCAATTTTTGCGCACTCAATTAATCCTTTGTTTTGTTAGCTTATTAGATAACTCTTTGCCAATTTTTATGCATGGTCGCTCTATAATCTTACTAAGCACATAAGCTACAATAACACTAGCAACATAGACTAAACTAAGGTGAACGATAAACGATGGTTCCATGTTAATTTTTTTGAATGCAACTTCAAAGACATGGCCAACTAATCGATGTGTCAAATAAATAGCATATGTTAGTGAGCCTAGCCAAACTAAATATGGCTGTGAAAGTACTTTTTTATAAAAATCTACATCTTTGTTAACTAGCGCTGAAATAAACCCAACTGCTGGCAAGGAAACTAGCAAGTTCATATAAGCATTCTCCGACCAAGTTGCAAAAAAGTAGCCGCCCAACATTAAAGCAATCCATACATTTGTGGGTATTGCTATTATTAAATTACGTGCTTTAGTGTGCCCGTTCTCGACCAAGAGGGATCCAACCGATCCAGCCAAAATTGCGATGTATCCTCGCGTATTATATGGTCCAAGCATCAAAACTATAAAGATAAGAGGCAATAGCATTAGCAAGCGCTTATGACTTACTATGATATAAAGAAAAATTATTGGCCACAATAAGTAATATTTCTCTTCTATACCAAGCGTCCAAGCATGCCCAAAAATTTTCCCCGCATCTGGTGTACGCCACTCACTGTTAAAGGAAAGTAACCATGGTAGAGCATTACCCCACTCCACCATTCCTTTTGTATCACCACTTACTTTATAATTAATCCAAGTAGCAGGAAGATATAATGCTATTGTAAGTAAGTAAAGCGGCACTATTCTAAAAAATCGGCGGATATAAAAGCATCCGATACAATTAGTACCCGTTAATTTACGCTCGTTAATCAGTATAGTTGTAATTAGGTATCCACTTAGTGCAAAAAATATATCAACTCCAACTGTACCATTTATGCCTGGATTGCCTGGGGTATGATTTATTAGTGTAATAATTATGCAAATAGCTCTAAGTCCATCTAGAGAACTGTAGTATTTCATTTTATACAATCCTAACCATATTCATCTAAACGCACTCCTATATATCAAATTGCGATATAAACTTTGCATATATGTAATTGATGTGAAACTATTATTGAGATAAATTAATTGCATATGTTAAGAATTACAGATAAAAATTGTTTTAAAAAGCTTTACAGGTGAGCAAACCTTTCTCAAAGGGTAAGTACATTTCATAATACAAGTACACTCAAACCACTTTAAACAATTTACGACGATACAGCAAAAATAGATATGAGGTGGTTTGCCCGAATATGAGCGCCAACATAATACCAGCACCGCCTAATGTTTTAACTAGCATTAAAGCAACGATTACTGAGACCAGAGCAATAATGAAACTAGCACGTGCCACATCTATAGTTTTCTCTAGCGCACGGCAAGCATAAAGCTCCATCCTATAAAAATGCCCTAGCCAAAAATACACGCCTTGCAAAACCGCATAAAAAGAATATGCCCGATAAGCTTCGCCATACAAGAAAACAACGATAACTTCTGCATAAAAATACATCACTAGAACCACAAGGCCTAGCATTGCACCACCGAACTTACCTACTTTACCTAAAAAATGGTACATTCCTGACATGCCACTGTTTTTAAGATGTGCTATTGCACGTACTGGTATGACATTCTCCATCCATTGAAAAATAATGTTCATAGGTCCAGTCAGATTCTGAATCGCCCTAATAGCACCTACGACCTCTTGCCCTAACGCACCACCCCCGACAAGAATAACACCCTGAGAACCAACCCACTGAAGTTGCCAAGCAGCAAAGTAATCACGGCTTCCCTTCCAGTAGGTTTTTATAACATACAGTGCAAATTTTAAACTGGGCCTGATTTTATACACCACCAGCATCAGCAAAGCTGAAAAAAAGAATGCACCTGCTGTAGAAAATAGTGCAGCACTAGGTGTAATAGAGTTTTCTAGATATAGCAACCCTAAGCATAACATTTGCGAGCCATAGGCCATGCTGTCTAACACCAATACACCTTGCACTTTTTGCTGGGCATATAGCGCACGCCTTAACCAATCTTGCAACTGAAACCCAAAAATCACCAAAATCAACGGCCATAGATTTATGCCTAATTGCAGACTGGGGAACAATGAACCCAATAAGTTAGAAATCAGAGCAATACCCATGGCACAAACAAAACTTAGACTTATGGCATATCCCAAAAAACCTGATAACAATATCTGTTTTTTTTCTTCATCAACCTCATGAGGGATGGCCGTCATCATGGAAGATACCACTAATGACGATTGAAATGTATTGGCATAGAGTAAAAATGTTGTTGCAATAACATACACGCCAAAAAGTTGAACACCAAAAGTACGGGCAAGAATTATACCTACTAAAAAATTGCTACCACTTACTAGTATTTGGTCAGCTAACGCAATCCAATGAGTTGGTGTTTTTTTGAGTATGTTAAACATATTATTTATCACTTAAATTTTCAAACGCAGCGTAAATTTTTTCTACGTTTGCATCCCATGAAGATGCTGCAGATCTTGATTTAGCACCTTTACGTAAACATCTCATTAAATCTGGATTATCTGCAAGCCTAATTAAAGCATCAGCTAATTGCATAATTACAACTTGTTGACTTAAGCCTTTTACGTCAATGGCCTCTCCACAGCTACTATCAACTAATACACCTGGCCCCCCAAGTTTAAGACAAACCACAGGCAAACCATTCGCCATAGCTTCTAGCACCACCATACCACCAGAATCACGTAAGCTGGGAAAGAAAAACACATCATGACTTTGATACAAAGTTCCTAATTCATTCTGTGGTAACCATGACTGCCAAATTAATTGTGCTTGATTTATTCCGAGCTGATTTGCAAGATCCTTCCAACTATCACCCTCAGCCCCATGCCCAACCATAGTCAACTGTGCATTTGGGTATTTATTTAGAAATAATGCAAAGGCTGCCAAACCCAAGTGCATTCCTTTCAAATATATAAAATGTCCTATGTATAAAACTCGAAATATTTGATTGTTTTGATTATGCTGAACCTCCTCGTTAGTAACTGTTTCGTCAATCGCAATTGCCAATTGAACTCTAGTCTTGTGTTTGTATTTATTTGGGATCAGTGATAGAGATTCAAATGATGTAACATATATTCGGCTAGCTTGAGAAAAAGTGCGCAACATCATAGGGTCAAATTGGACTAGCTTATTTGCCAAATCACGCGCTAACTCTTTTAACTTATTCTGCCAACTTAGTTCCTTTCGCATTTGTTTTGGAATACTTTCTCCGCCAGCTACAGGGCCAAAAATAAATGGAATCCTCAAATTACCCATAAAACTTGGCTGCCTTACACTGACAAAAGTACTGTGATGAACTAAATCAAACACATGACCTTTATGAACTTTCTTAGCCAACTGATAAGCACCCCATTGCCATAACAAATAATATAAATGAACACCTCTTCTACCCTTTTTCCACCACGTGGCCCAGCTTGGTAGGTCGTAATACAAAAAGTGAAGCTTTGAGGTATAAGGCTCGCCCAAACTAGCTAATGCTTGGTCTATGGAAGATTGATTATTTGCTCGCGTAATTACCCACACCTCATGTCCACGGCGCACCAAGGCTAGTGCCCAGTTCCAGCCAACCCCTGGTTCTGAGCCTTTGTTGGGTTCACATGCATAGGCTGAGAGCAATATTTTCATCTTTAAACCTGTTGTCCTTGGCGTTTAGCTAATGTAGCTAATATAGGGCGTATGGCATTGCTGTAGGTTTCTTCTAATGTGCCACCAGTATTCACTATGTACGCATTTGGTAAGCTTTGCGCTAGTGCACGATAGTGGCTGGTGAGCATTTCCGCCGACGTTAAATCAATTTCGCCTTTGCGGCTGACCAATAAAGCAGGGGGTGCATCAAGCACTAGCCAAACATCAGGCTGGGGGATAAGTTTAGCAAAGAGCGTAGCAGGCCAAAAGCGCTGCGGCAAACGGTAACGCGCAGGGTCAACTAACATGTCATAAAAATGGCGATCAAAAATCACTAAGGTTGAGCGCACTTTGGCAGGGTATATACGCCTGACATAGCCCCACCAATAATCCACTAAAAATAGTACCATTTTAGCCAAACCAGCAAGCGCACTGCGTGGTGGAGAAGCATGTGGATTAGTGACTACGCTACCAGTGCCTTGTTTGCCAAAATGCGGTCTTAAGTGATAGCGATTGAGTTTACGAAAAGCGGGGGCAAATTCGCTTTCAATATGCTCTATCACCGTGGTTTTGCCGCTACCATCTGGCCCCATCACAGCCATTACTAGCCCTGTGGGCTGTAATATTCGGCGCACTTGCCTAAACACATTTTTAATAAGGCTGCTTAAGCGAGCAGACAATGGCTCTTTTGAGTGACTGTCGGCGAGCATGGCCTGTAAAGCATTACGCTGGTTGGCAAACCAAGCTGCATCTTGCTCTTGAATTGCATTAATAATCACTTTTACTTGATTAGCTGGCACAAGTGATGCCACAACGGCACGGCAAGCCTCAAAATCTAAGGCCAATAAGCTGGCTAATCTTTCAAGATGACGTGCTTCTACCAAACGTTTATCTATGCGCTTAACAAAATAGTATTCAAATTCAACCGCTGCAGCAGGCACCCAAAAGCCCGCTTCGGTTTGCTGGCGCGAACTTAATACAGCATCACTTTGCAACCATAGCCGACCTTTACGGCGATAGCTTGCTGCTGCATCCGGGTGCAAGTAAGCAATTCGCCCACCAACTTGATTTGCTAAAATATAGTAGCAAGCCGTTGTTTCATGCTGTAGCACCTGTATTAGCGGCGCGCCAAAATGCGTTTTCGACTCTTTAAAAAGATCTGGCAATATAGCAAAATCTGCTTCAGACACCATAAAATCTACATCTGAATCAATCTGGTCTGGGTAACCTTGGTAGCCAGATAAAATAACATACGGTATATTCTGGTTATCTAATGTTTGGCAAAATTGGTTAAACATGCGCCTGCGCTCTATCATCACAGCACTTGTTGAGTTATCTTGTACGGCTTGGCTCATTGATTGTTAGCCTGAAATTCCTTATAAGCCACTGCTAACCCATTATTGAGCGTGGTGTTTGCTTTCCAGCCCATTTTTGTCAGCAAACTTACATCCATTAATTTGCGCATGGTGCCATCTGGCTTAGTGGTGTCAAAGACAATCTTGCCACTGTAGCCTATCACTTTACCAACTGTTTCTGCTAACTCTTTAATTGTAATGTCTGAGCCGTAGCCAATATTTACCAGAGGTGGTTCAAACCTACCAGTGGCAAATTCATCGCTACCAAGTAGACTTTGGTATTGGTTATCAGGCAAATTCATGAGGTAAACGCAGGCATCTGCCATGTCTTCGTTATATAAAAACTCTCGTTTTGGGGTGCCTGTGCCCCACACTACCACTTCACTCGCATTATTGATTTTTGCCTCATGAAATTTTCGTATAAGTGCAGGAATTACGTGGCTATTTTCAGGATGATAGTTATCGCCAGGCCCATATAAATTAGTAGGCATAACGGCTAGATATTGCGTGCCATATTGGCGATTGTAGCTCCAGCACATTTCTATTCCCGCAATTTTAGCTAATGCATAAGGGCGGTTAGTTGACTCTAACGGACCTGTAAGTAGGCAATTTTCAGTCATCGGCTGAGGCGCTTGTTTAGGGTAAATACAGCTTGAACCCAAAAACATTAAACGCTTAACATTGTTTTTATAAGCAGAGTGGATAATATTATTTTGAATGGCTAAATTTTCAAAAATAAATTCTGCTGGGTAGGTATTGTTTGCGTGAATACCCCCCACTTTTGCCGCCGCTAAAAATACATAATCGGGCTTTTCTTGCGCAAAAAACTCAGCTACTGCCTGCTGATTAGTTAAATCAAGCTCAGCATGCGTGCGTGAGATGATATGGGTAAATCCTTTCGCCTGAAGGTTACGCACAATCGCATTACCTACTAAGCCACGATGGCCCGCCACATAAATTTTTGAGTTAGCTTGCATATATTGAATAAAATCTTGTTAAGTTGATGATAATTATAACCTATTTTTAATCTCGCTCAGCGCGCCACGCACTAGCGCATCTGCGCTTGCTTGGCTGCCTGCTTCAGCATAACAACGCAACTCTGGGGCATTACCAGATGGGCGAAAATGCACGATTTCATCATTATCCAAGGTGATACGCAGGCCGTCGGTTAAGTCAACTTGACGACATGCGGCACCCAGCGGTTTAAGTATTCCATTTAGCGCAGACATATTTTCTGCAAAATTTTGCAGAAGTTCACGGCTTGATTGAGCGGGGATTGATTGCAAGCGGTCACTCGCAGTAAAACGCGCCGGTAAATGTTGCGCCAACTCGGAGACCTTGCAATTTTTTGCTTTTGTCATCGCTAAAATAGCTAATATGGGCAAAACAGCATCACGCGTTTTTAGTGGTGTTAAGTTTTGGTTATTTTGGCGCATTTCAGACCCAAGCAAAAAGCCGCCATTCGCTTCATAACCAACAATATTTTCCGCACCTGCGGCTTGCAGTTGCTCCATGGCTTCAATCACATAGGGTGAACCAATGCGCGTACGTTTTACTTGCGCAAAACTCCCACATTTTTCTACGCTAGTATTGCAACTCACTGGCGTTGCAACTGCTTGCGCCTGCAAATATTGTGCGCATAATAAACCCACTATATCGCCGCGCATCCACCGACCATTTTCATCACCAATCAACGGACGATCTGCATCACCATCGGTAGAAAAAATAGCATCAAACTGGTGCTCTTTTGCCCAGTTTTTAGCACGCGCTATATCATCTGGTGCAACGGCTTCAGTATCTAGTGGCACAAATTCATTGGTTCGACCAAGCGCAATTACTTCTGCACCAAGTTTTTGTAGCAAGTTTGTCAATAAATCACGCGCTACACTTGAATGCTGGTAAAACCCCAAACGCATGCCTGTAAAAATATTGGCGGGAAAGTAACTCAAATAACGAGTAAGGTAGCTTTCCTGGGCGGCTTCATTAACGCTAGGCAATGCCACACTCAGATTAGCTTCTGGCAACGTAACTTCAGCAAGACTAATATTAATTTCATCTTGCTTGGTGATTTCACCTACTGCACTGTAAAACTTGATGCCATTTCGGTCAAACGGAATATGGCTGCCAGTGACCACTATGCCAGCAATGCCTTGCTCTTGGGCATAATAAGCTAGTGCAGGGGTTGGAATTGCTCCGCAAAAATCTACTTGTAAGCCAGCGTGCTGAATAGCCGCTGCTACAGCAGCAGCCATCGTTGGGCTACTTGGTCGTAAATCTGTAGCCAGCGCAATATGCTGCCCTTTTTTAGCCTGAATAGCCTGTAAAAAAGCCAAGGTATAAGCAAAACAAACTTCATCTGTCATAGACAAAACCAAACCACGCGCGCCGCTAGTGCCAAATTGCACACCGCTATTTTGCATGACCTGCTGAATGGAAATTTTCATGAAGATTATTTGAATTAAAAATGTTTACTTGGTGAAATCGGGGTAAAAATGATAATGGCTAAACTGCCAACAATTCACAAAAATTTGCCCCGAGAAAATTTTATTGCTCTGTAAGCCGCATGGATACTGGCTTACAGAGCATCGAAATGATATACCCTAAAATATGACCGTTTTTTAGTGTAATAAAGTTACTAATTATTCGTTGTAATCGTAAGCTTTATAGCCATGCTTTTTCACTAGCTCATCTCGCTCAGCTGACTTCAAATCTTCGCTTACCATTTCTTTCACTAACTCATGGAAAGTGGTTTTTGGTACCCAACCCAATTTTTCTTTAGCTTTGGTTGGGTCGCCTAATAACGTTTCCACTTCGGTCGGGCGGAAGTAACGCGGGTCAACGCGCACAATCACTTTGCCGTTTTGATCCATGCCCACTTCATCAAGATCTTTTCCTTGCCATGTAATGGTAATACCCAACTCTTTAGCGGCAACCTCAACAAACTGGCGCACGCTATATTGCACACCTGTCGCAATCACAAAGTCTTCAGGATTATCTTGTTGCAACATCAACCATTGCATCTCGACGTAATCACGCGCATGGCCCCAGTCACGCAACGCATCCATATTGCCCAAGTATAAACAATCTTGCAGATTCAACTTGATACGAGCGA